>JAEEGG010015081.1_pt1 | contig 16267 bp, 9 predicted proteins | sample 9134161 | NCBI WGS metagenome assembly JAEEGG01 (sample SAMN16246543, study PRJNA631951) | gut metagenome | biome: gut microbiome; feature: rumen; material: CR-attached | host: Bos | place: Iran: Karaj | collected 2018-10
AACCGGTCGTGATCCCCGGAGGTCATAAACTTGAACCTGTCGAAGGTCAGCCCGCCAACTGTGAAGAAGACGGCTATGAGGCATACTGGCAGTGCTCCGAATGTGAAGCGATGTTCAGTGACGCTGACGGCGAGCATCCGATCGAAGAACCGGTCGTGATCCCCGGCGGACATAAGCTCACACAGGTTTCGGGACAGCCGGCAAACTGTGAAGAAGACGGTTACGAAGCATACTGGCAGTGCTCCGAGTGCGAGGCGATGTTCAGTGACGCTGACGGAGAATATCCTATAGAAGCACCGATCGTGATTCCCGGCGGTCATAAGCTTACACAGGTTTCGGGGCAGCCGGCCAACTGCGAAGAAGACGGCTATGAGGCCTACTGGCAGTGCTCTGAGTGCGAGGCGATGTTCAGCGATGAAGACGGCGAGCATCCGATCGACGAGCCCATCGTGATCCCCGGCGGCCACATCTGGGGCGAACCGGATTGGACCTGGCAGGGCACTGAAAGCGCTGATGCTACATTCACCTGCGAACGCGTTCCCGATCACACCGAAACTGTAGAGGCGGATTCTATCGAATTGCAGGAAGATCTGTGTGTTGAGCCGGATATCGACGAGGACGTAGCAGGAAAGGATGTCTACATGGCTACGGTTATACATGAAGGAACGGAATATACCGATTATAACGAAGTTCCGGTCCAGGTGATACCGGAAATGGCATTCCCTGCTGACGGGCTTTACCTGTGCGCTGAAGAAGACACTACTGTCGAGGATCTGCTGGCTATTGCCGTATCCGATTTCCCGGTCACCTACAATGGCGGTGAAGAACTCGACGGCTCCTACATTTTTGAAGGCGATCTGTTGGAGTATGAGTCGACCGATCCGGATCTGCCAAGCGATTCCTGTGAGGTTACCATAACGTTCGTTCCGGAAAAGTCTAACGCATTTGCCACTGTCAGCGAGACCACACGGGTTCATATAATCACAGAAGAAGTTGTCCTTGATGACTAGGGGAAAATAGTCTAAGCAATGATCCAGGGCGCTTCCCCGAAAGGGGAAACGCCCGATTTTTATGTGATGAAATGCTTTCCGAGAAGGGTGTGGAACGACGGAAAGGTGTTCACTTTGGCACTTTGGCACTCGGAAATGGAACTCGGAAAGGTGGTTGCCCATATGATCGATCGGCGTTATCATCTGCCAGCATGGAGGTGGCGCTATGAGATTGGGATATGCAAAAGGTAACACATTATCAATTGATCAACGAGGGCAGGCAGAGATGGTCAGGGAAATGAGTCTTGATAGGCATCGCAGTTTTTCCTGGCAGTAAGAGCGATCTCATAAAAGACTGCATCATCCGGATCGGGAAACAGTTCGTCAGTTGTCGTCCTGTCAAGGAAAACAGCTTTTTCATTCAAAAGGCCGATCAGATCGTTAACATCTGATTCCTCGAAGCCAAACTCATTTCTTAACATGCATTGCTGTTTGTGGTATCATTCAAAAAAGGTAAGCTTCTCACGGCTAAACCAAATGCGCCGGAGGTGTTTCTAATGGCTCGATCTAACTTAAACGCAGAGTGCGAAGACCTTGAGCTGATCATTGATGGCCTGGCGGCAGGGAAAGAAACGTACCGCGAGGAAGAGGCGCAATACTCTCTTGAAGAAGCCCTTGGGTATCTTCGAGATTTCCTGCACGAGTTGAAAGAGCTTAACGGCCAGATCACTGAAAGCGGAAACACGCCTGAGTTGCTGGAAGAAGTATACAAAAAATACACAGAGCTATGGCTTTTCCAGTTATACTTCTATGTCGATAGCCTTCCTCGTGTTGTTGGCGGGCTGTGGCGCTACCCTAATGATGAATAACAGCATGACATTTTGATTATTTGATTACTCTATGTAGGTCGCAGGCGAAAGCCTGCGACCGTTTTTATTGCCCTTCTTCAACCGCCCCGCAGTCCTCGTCGAACAGCTCTTGCCGCCTTGCCGAAAAACGCTTTAATCCATATTTCAACGCCCCCTTTGCGCTTCCGTTGTGCAAAGAAGGCGTTGTTCAGTATATTTGCTCAGATACGTTATTCACCGCTTGACCGGATCGGGACAGACGGAGACACATGGGGACATATGCATAGTCCCTTCCCCGCAACAGAGGCATGGGGGCGAATGGAGAAATAATGCTGCACATTGCCAAATGCGCTATGTTATGAGATCATATTTTATATTTTTATCAAATTCTGATTTGATAACTTGCTTTTTTCTTTGAAAGAGGGTATCCTATATACAGCTGTTTCTACGGAGGTCATAGACATGAAGCTCTTTCGACGTGAAAACTATCTGAAAAAGATCCGCGGCTTTTATCATGCCGCCGATATCATTAAGGTGATCACCGGAGTCCGCCGCTGCGGCAAATCAAGCCTGATGCAGATGGTTGCGGATGAGCTGCGGGAAGGCGGCACAAGTGAGAATCAAATCGTTTTCCTCAATCTTGACAAGCGCGGTTATCGGAAGATCAAGACCGCCGACCGGCTTGACGAGCTGATCGCGTCGTTTCCGAAAAGCGCGGGCATGACCTACCTGTTTGTTGATGAGATCCAAAACGTGAAGGACTTTGAAGAGGTCATCAATGCCTATCGGGAGGAGGGAGATTATTCCATCTTCATTACCGGCTCCAACTCCTATCTCCTCAGCGGTGAGTTGGCGACCAAGCTGACCGGACGCTATGTGGAAATAGAGATGTTCCCCCTGACCTTCGACGAGTACCTGGAGATGAAAGCCTTTTACGGCAAACCGGTCGACGCCAATCTTTCCATCGAACTGAATCGCTTTATTATGGAGGGTGGCTTCCCGCGCGCGATCCTCCTGGATGAGATTGCGGACAAACGCAGCTATACGGAGAGCGTCGTCAATGAGATCTTTGAAAAGGATATCCGCAGACGCGCCAAGATCAAGGACAAAGAGGCATTTGAGATGGTCCGCCGTTTCATTATCAATAACTTCGGGGCAACGACCAGCATCAACAGCCTTCAAGAGGCGCTGGTAAAGAATGGGGTGAACACCACACGGGCAACGGTGAGCAAGTATATCTCTGTTCTTGTCAATGCGAAGATCCTCTATAAGTGCGGCCGTTTCGATATGAAGTCCAAACGTGCGCTGAAAGGGGAAAAGAAATACTATCTGTCTGATTTGAGCTTCTATTTCTGCGGCAACACGGACAACAGGATCAATTACGGTCCCGTGCTGGAGAACATCTGCTATTTCTACGCAAAAAGCCGTGGGTACATCGTCAGCGTCGGGAGGATCGGAACGCTGGAATGCGATTTCATTCTCCGCAGCCGGAGCGCAGATTATGCCTATCTCCAGGTCGCATATACGATCGCGCAGAGTAAGGAGACCGAAGACCGGGAGTACCGCCCGTTGGAAAAGATCCGGGACAATTATCCAAAGTATCTGCTGACAACAGACTATTTGCTGCAGAAGCGCGGCGGGATCCGGCACGTCAATCTGATGGACTATATGAAGGCCGGATCTGAGTTTTGACAAAGGAGTGAAAAAGCATGGCAAATGTTTATACGGTCAAAGTGATCTATGCGGGCTGCCGGATGTTGTTCATCCGTCTGACCCTTTCCATCTGATCTGTGGCCTTCAACTGCTCGGTGACCCCTTCGGCCTTCTTCATTTGCTCCACGATCCGGTCATGGCCTGCGCCGACTCGCCGAGCTCCGCAGGATGCGGCTCCAATGTCCACGTCAGCAACATCCCCGTGAAGATGCCGTTTCTGTGTGCGCAGATACCGCCTCCGCGCTGCTGCAAATCTGTTTTCCATACCGCGCCTCCTTCATATACGCGTCGTTTTTGGTATCCCTTCGCGTACATGATAGCCCAACGCCATATCAGAGTCCAATGTGCAAAAATCAGGTTTGCAGACTTGACAAGCTTAACCTGTTTCCATTCTTCTGATCAATACAGAGAGGAGTTCGATTGAAAGTTAAATAATACTCTTTTCAAAAGCCTCGTACTGCTCCTCATCTTTTCCCAATAATTGAAGGATCTTCTGAGCTACTGGAATAGTTTCCGGATCAATACCTAATCTAAGTCCGTTTTCTGGCGTTGGACCATGTGAGTCTTCGTTAACCAAGCGATTAATTAATATCGGAGGAATATCTTCTGGTGCGAAGAACCTCTTTAGCTTTGGAAGCAAATCCTCGTCCGTTGGGTACTTAAAATACAAATACACTTCTAGAAACTTTCGGGCACTGTTTCCAAAAGAATAGAGCATATCATAGTTTTCGTCTGTCACAGAAATGCATTGGGCAACTTTATAGATCTGCGAGAATAAATAGTTATACTCTGTTGCGTTTTTTTTCAGATAGTTGGGCAATGCTTTAATTGCAGATGTTGCGCCAACTCGTTCAATTAAAAAATATGCTTTCCCCACTTCTTTTTGTTTTCCACTGCTATCCACTTTATATGACTTGATGCGATGTAGATATTTTAGAAAGTCCAGATTATGCGTGGAGAGAAAGAGTTGGTCAAAACATCCTACCTTTGCTATTTTGGATACGATCAGACTAAAAACGAAATAAATATGATTGCTATCCAAGCTAGAGATTGGATCGTCAATCCAAATAATGGGTTTTGTTCCTGACGTGCTAGTATCATCTAGCTTAGCCATGAAGTAACAAAAAGCAATCAGGCTACATTCTCCTTCACTTAGGTTATATGCAGGTTTCCCTTTACGCATTATTTGGAATTTGACTAGCTTGTCGTTTTCAGAATCTTTTTTTGCTTCAAGCGTTACAAAGCGATGACCAAAAAAGTCGTTGAGATATTCATTAACATGAAGAGCGCCTTTCTCTTCATCGTGCAGTAGACGTTTTTTTGCCTCAAGTTCTGCTTGCTTGCCCAACAGCTTGTTTTTTACTTCGTCGCGGAACGTCTTACATTGTTCTTTAGCAGTTTCCAATTTAGAGTTTTTCTGAATGATATCGGCGTATCCAATCGTTGCGCAATAGTCTTCGACCTCCTTTAGCCGTAACACTTTATATGCCTTTTCCTTTGCACTATTTATTTTTCCAGAATAATTGTTGTTCTCAGAAATTGTTGTATTCAATCTGAGACATAGCTCGACCACTCTGCTTTCATCGTAATCTTGAAAAAGAGGATCAATTGGAGTTGCAATATTCAGCAATCTTTGCTGCAAAGAATCAATCAGGTTTTGTAATGCATCTTTGTATTTGCTCTTTTCTTCAAGCAGGCTTTTTCTATCAGTCTCGTATCTCCTTACATATTCAGAATAAAAGCGTTCTGGGGAAACTAATGCATCAAAAAAGTCATTATTAATTTCTCGCTCAATCTTAGAAATTAAATTTGTAATGCTGTTCTCCAGTTCTTTCGACTCTTCATCAAAATGTGCGTGGATTTCGACCCAAAAATCGTCTCCAATAGGGTTGCCGCAAAATGGACACTCCTTTGCATTGTCGGCTAATTCTACACCTCTTTTTACCCACAAGTTCAATGCTGTATCATGTAGTAATCTTTGAATCCTGTTAGTATTTCCAATTTCTTTGCTCAGGAGTAATAAAGTATCTTTTCGAAAAACTTGATATTTCGGTGTGTAATTTAGCTGTGGGATAGGCGCCTGAACTGTGTCTTTCAGCCTGGCCTCACACTCAGCAATCTCCTCGTCTGTTGGCGTTTGATAAGAAGGTTCCTCAATAGTGCGAATATCGTTTTTGAGTTTTGTGATGTTATAGTTTACATCTCCAAATTTGTCTGATTTATACTTAATGCCAATTTTCCGATCTGTTGCTTTTTTCGATAATAGGCTCTCTAGTTCAGAAACAGCCCTTCTATATTCTGCATCTGAAGAAGCAAGTTGCGTTTCAGCGTCTTCGAGCAGTTTGTGTATTCCTGTTTTGTTTTCTCCGTCAACTCCGATTTCATTTGAAAGTTCAGAAATCTGTTTTTCCAGAATACTGTTGTCTCCACCGAGAATTGCAAATGGAGCTATTTCTCCGGCTGGATCAATGAGAAATGTCAAGTTTTCTCTTACAAAGTCTTCATTAAACACCCTAACAGGGGTTGAAAAGCTGATAAGATCGTCTTGATCAATTGCGTTGTCAGATTCATCAATAAGTTCAAATGTTGGGCAATCATACTTGTCTGGCAATTGCTTTGTTTCAAGCGCTCGCATTATTCTAGAAAGGGTTGTTTTCCCGGAATAATTACGCCCATACAGTATGTTAATCTTCTCAAATTGTAACGGTTGCCCATCCTTGTTGATGGTTTCAGCATCCCATCTATAGTTATCAAAAACAGCGAAATTGTTAATTTTGGATATCTTTCTTATCATAACCGTCCCTCATTAACATACTATCGCAGCGTTACTTCCGCCACTCGGATCTTTCGTAACGACAACCTGCTTGTCGATTCGATTCTTCAAATCTGCTACATGAGAAATAATACCCACAAGACGATTTCCGTCAGAAAGACTATAAAGTGCTCGCATAGCTTGATCAAGGGAATCCTCGTCGAGTGATCCGAAACCCTCGTCGACAAACATCGTATCAAGCTTCACGCCACCGGCAGAAGACTGAATCTCATCGGAGAGCCCCAGCGCTAGTGAAAGCGAAGCTTTGAAGGATTCCCCTCCAGAAAGGGTCTTTACGCTTCGCTCTGTACCATTATAGTGATCGATTACATCCAGATCCAAACCGCTCTGGCTCCTGTTATTTTCGGCCTCTTTGCGGCGCTTAAGTTCGTACTGCCCTCCGGACATAACCATAAACCTTGTGTTTGCCCTTGCAATAATACGATCGAAATAGGTCATTTGGATATATGTTTCCAGCATGATCTTTTCTTTTCCGGAAATAGTTCCGTTTGCCGTGTTGGAGAGGGCTTTTATCATCGAATAGCGCGTCTCAAGCTCATCAAGGTCACCCATTTTCTCCTGAATGCTGTTCAATGCGCTCCTATTCGTTACGAGCCTTGCATGAACCCGTTTGGATTCTTCAGCCGCTTCATTCCTAGTTTTGGAAAGACCAACCTTTTTTTGTAGCTCATAGTCTTTATCAAGGTCAAACGCATTTGAAAGAGACTCCTCAAGGCTTTTGATGGCGGCGCTTAGCTCACCGAGCTTTTTGTCAGAATCATTAAACTCACTTTCCGCTTTTTTGAGCGAAGCGCGCATTTCTTCGGCGGTGGCTCCCAGCTTAAGAATATACTCCGCGGCTTCCTTCCGGTTCCCGAAATGGAGGTTCTCCTTTTCTTCCTTTAGTTGATTCGCTTTCGCTGCGATAGAGGCGGATAACTCTGCAATCTTGACCGAAAGCGCATCGACTGCTTTGCCAAGTTCGGAAAGTGCATCCTCCTTCTTCGGAATGCTCTCTTCAAGAAGTGTTTTTCGCGCATTGCGCTCGTCTTCTTTTTCAATTGCAGCGTCAAGTTCGTCGAGCTCAGCTTTCAAACTGGAAAGCTCGCGCTCAATAAATCCATCAAGAGTGTCAAATGTAGCCTCACTCCATAGAGCATGCATTTGCTCGCTTATGCTCTCCTCTGCGGCGTGGAGGTCTGCCTTTGCGAAGGCGCACAATTCGCTCTTTTTTTGCGTATCCTTCTGTGCAATCTCAGCATCTCTTTTTGCAGATTTAAGCTGCGCCTCGGTTGGCGCTTTTGCGGACTTCTTGGCAGGATACGGGTGCTCTAACGAACCACAAACCGGGCACGGCTTGCCTTCCTCGAGCGCTTCGGCGATAATTCCTGCTTGTTCATCCAGAAACGCCTTGTTTTTTTCTTCGTAATTGGCTGTCAACTTAATGCTCTCCTCGGAAGCTGCGGAATACTCATATTGCAACTTCTCAAGAGACGCTCTTTTTACGTTACATTCGGACAGAGCAGAGGAAAACGAATCAACAGCGTGCTTTCTTGTATCGAGCTTGTCCTTTTCAGCGAGTAGTCGCTGCTTATTTTCACCAGTATCTGCAAGAGACTTTAACTCAGTTTTGAGCTTGACTAGTTCTAACGAGTCAGTCTTTTGCTGTTCTGTTTTTTCCGCGTGCTCGTTACACTGAAGCTTCAGATCCTCTTCAAGTCCGGTAATCTCATCCGAAATAGCTTTGACGGTGTCGTAGCGTGGAAGCTCTACCTCAAGCATGTTTTTCTCGGTGGTAGCTTTGTCTATCTCTGGAGCCCTATCTTTCTGTTCGGCAAAGTACTCTGACAGAGATTTATGACGTTGTTCTTCCTCTAACTTGTCCGCTTTCGCTTTTTCGATGTCCTTTTTGGTTTTTTCCTGTGCCTCGATCATTCCAAGTTTACTGTTAACGATCTCAAGCTCCTTATCCGTACGGTCAATTTGATCGCATAAGCCCTTCTCCTTGGAGTCATCTTGCTCAATGAGAGTCTTAAGCAGCGTCAATACATCTCCAATAGGCAACTCGCCCGATTTTGCTTTTGCCACTTCTATGCTCAGAACGTCGCTCTCATCCGCCGCAATGCCACCAATATACTGTGCTAGACTGGTTTTTGCTTCTGTACACCGATCACTCAAATCTCCGGATTCGCGTTTCAGCTTTTCCTGAAGGATCTGGAAAAGCTGCGTTTTGAAAATCTGCCGAAAAATGGCTTTTCTATCCTCTGTTGGGGAAAGAAGAAGCTTCAAAAAATCACCCTGAGCGATCATGGCAATCTGCATGAACTGACTGCGATTGATTCCCATGATGCCAGTAATCGCAGCATTCACATCCCGAGGCCCTGTTATAACTCTCCCGTCGGGATAATGGAGTTCGGCTGCCGCCTTTTGTGTGGTAAACCCTTCCCCTCGAGTTTTTGGGCGCTCGTATTCCGGATTTCGTTTTACGTTATATGTCTTTCCATCATAGAAGAACTCAAGCTCGACCTCGGTGGGAACGCTTGCATCCGCATATTTTGATCGGAACATAGACGCGTCGCGGGTATTACCGCTAGCTTCACCGTAAAGTGCGTATGTTATCGCGTCAAAAATAGTGGTTTTTCCCGCGCCGGTATCTCCCGTGATCAGATATAATCCGTTTGTCCCAAGCTCGTCCATTTCCAAGACGGTCTTTTTGGCATAAGGGCCAAACGCAGATATGGTCAGCTTTTTAGGCCTCATTGTTCGCCCTCCCACGTTGCCACTATCAATTCCTTCATGTGTACAGCTTGTTCTTCACTCATTGGTTGATTGTTCTGAAGTTCATAGAACTCTGAAAAAAGCTCGAATGGAGACTTTGCCTCGACAGCTTCTGACCCAACAATCTCATTATTAATGCGGGTGCGCTTGTTATCGTAATCAAGCTTCATCAACCTGTGATAGACTGTTCGGAGCTTACCGATTGCATCCGGCACATCCTCCTCGTCTGTCAGCGTGATATGCACATAGTCCTCCTGCCAGGTTGTTTTTTCATAAAATGATTTCAGGGTCAACTCATCGTACTTCCCCTTCAGTTCGACAAGATCGCGCTTCGGCTCGAGGGGAACAGTTCTATATGATAAGCGCCCTTTTTCAAACAATTCGACTATAGTAACGGACTTGTGGTCCTGCACTTCTGAGAATGAGTACTTCAGAGGCGTTCCACAATAGCGTATTATTTCTGAGCCACAGTTCTGAGGGGAGTGAAGATGCCCGAGCGCAACATAGTCAAAAGGCTCGAATACAAATGCATCGACATTGTCCGAGCCCCCAACAGATATTTCCTCGGACTCTGAACGCAGTGCTCCGGTGACGAACTGGTGCGTAACAAGGACGTTCCGCTCAGTACGGTCAATATCCATATGGGAGATCACAGTCTGAATTGCATCAGTATAAGATACTATTTCATCATCGAAGAAGCGGCGAACGTGAGCAGGTTTTATAAATGGAAGCAGATAAAAATGCACAGCGCCGAATTCATCATTCGCCGAAATTGGCCTAACATCTCCGTCGTAGACCGGAGACATATATATCCCGCTGGCATCCATCAGCCTTGCACCGAATGCAATTCTTTCCGCTGAATCGTGGTTCCCGCTAATGACGAATACCTTGATGCGCCGCTTTGCCAGCTGCACAAGAAACTCATCAAATAGCTGCACCGCCTCGGCTGACGGGATGGATTTGTCGTAGATGTCACCTGCTATGACCATGCCGTCTGGCTTTTCAGAATCAACGATATTGATGACTCTTTTGAGAATAAACTCCTGATCTTCGAGCATTGAATACTCATAGACGCGCTTGCCTAAATGAAGATCAGCGATATGAATCAGCTTCATGTATAACTCCTTCATCCAACAACCAATTTGTTCGTCTTCTTCAAATACTTTGCCGGGATTGGTGCATCTAGCCGCCAGGTGATATTCATGGGCTTTTCGCCCTCGTGCTTGACATAGTTGGCTGTACCGAGATAGGTATAGGCCTCCGCGCCGTTGGTGATCCGATCAGCCTTGAACTCACGGACGAACAGCAGCACACGGCTGCCATGCTCCTTGTGGTGGATATACCGCTGGCCGGTGGAGGAACGCTCCGCCGTGGTGCTCTGGCTCTGCCAGTGGAACAGCCATTCGTTAATCGAATAGTCGTTGTACATGGTCGTGGGCGAATAGTCCTTATCTGCCTTATTCAGCGTTACGAAGAACACGTCCAGCTTCTGATCTGGTAGCCACTTCACGCCCTCACGCACGGTGGCCGGCTTCAAGAAGTCCAGCGCCACCAGCAGCTGATCACGGGTATAGGTGCAGTGAAGATCCAGTGGGCAGTCAAAGCCAACGTCCACCGGAGCATCAATGAAGTCGATCCGGTTATACTGGTATTTCAGCAGATCAATCAGCTCGCCCAGCAAAACCGGGCTGTCTGCCAGCGCATAGAGATTATCCCAAACCTCGTCGCTGTTCCAGTCCTCGGCTGCTTTGCCCCAAACGGTAATGTAAAACATCTGTAGCATCCGTTTCTCGTAATCAGAAAGCTTATCGAAATCTACATCATCCAACTGCGGCAATAAATCCAGCAGGAAAGAAATCCAGCGTTGAGAATCAATAACGGCCAGTCTTGCCAGAGCTTTAGTCATCGTTTCCTCAAGTGGTTCTGTGAAATCGTCAATCACATCCGCCCGCGCACACAGGCGGGAGAACGTGGCAAACTTATAGAGGCTCCGGGGATCAAGATGGTAATAGTCCAGGAAGTTGGCAAGGCTCAGCTTCATCCCGGTATCTTCCTCAAAGGAGGCAACGCGCGTTACCAGCCCGGCTGTGTTGCCATAGGAAGCCCTGATATTGTCGAGTATGTACTTGGCTGCCTTCTTCTCCAACTGGATGTAGCAGCCCTTGGGAGCAGATACAAAACCGTCCTTGATTTCACGTGTCACGCTGCGGGTGGTGTTGGAAAGCAGTGCGGCGAACTTGTCCTCAAAGTTATACTTTCTGTTTGCCTGGCCGATAAAGTCGAGAACGGTCAGGCATTCTTTATCCTCAGCGAGACGCAGGCCGCGGCCGAGCTGCTGCAGAAAGATCGTCAGGGATTCTGTCGGGCGGAGGAACAGCACCGTGTTGACTTCCGGAATATCGACGCCTTCGTTGTAAATGTCCACAACAAAGATAAAGCGCACCTTTCCGGAAATCAAATTGTCCTTGGCACTGCGCCGTTCCTCGTCTGGGGATTTGCCGGTTAGGAACATGGCGGGAATGCCATGCTCATTAAAGTAGCGGCACATGAACTCTGCATGATCCACCGTGACGCAGAAGCCCAAGCCCTTCACATCGTCAATATCTGTCACGTATTTCAGAAGCGAGGACACCACCAGATCAGCGCGCCGCTCCGCGATCATGCCGCTCAGTGTATACAGATTTGACAGCTCGGTTTTATCGTAGCCGCCTGCAGACCATTTCAGCTTGTCCAGGTCTACCGTATCGGTGACACCGAAATACTGGAAGGGGCATAGCAGTTTACGGTCTATGGCTTCCGGCAGGCGGATCTCTGCCGCAATACGGTTGTTGAAGTAACCCAGGATGCTCTTGCCATCCATGCGTTCCGGCGTGGCGGTCAGGCCCAACAGAATCTTCGGCTGATAGTATTCCAAAAGTATCTGATAGGTTGGTGCTGCCGCGTGGTGGAATTCGTCCACAATGATATAGTCATAGAAGTCCGGCGAAGTCTTTTCCGTGAAGTTCTGGCTGTTGAAGGTCTGAATAGACATGAAGAGATTGTCGAGCCCGTCGGGACGGTAGCCGCCTACGAACATCTCTCCGAAGTTGGCATCCTTCAATACAGCGCGGAAGGTATAAAGGCTCTGCTTAAGGATTTCCTCCCTATGCGCGACGAACAGCAGGCGGCAGGGGCGGCCAGCATTCTGCTTGCGGTAGCGTTTATAATCTAGGGCGGAAATGACCGTTTTTCCCGTTCCAGTAGCCGCAACAACCAGATTGCGGGTGTATCCTCGAACCGTGCGTTCAGCTTCCAGCTTGTCCAGGATCTCCTGCTGATAGGAATAGGGCTGGATGTCCATGGTGTAGATTTCGGCATTGTTGCTGTCGAAATACTTTTCTGCTTGCAAAGCACGGGCCAAGCGCTCCCGCTGTCCCTCGTCGTAGTACTCGAACTCTCTGTCGTTCCAATAGAATTCAAAAGTAGCAGCGACTTTATCGACGGTTTCCGGAAGATCTTTCTTCGTGATCTTCGTGTTCCATTCCAGGCCGCTGGTCAGGGCAGCATTGGAAAGGTTGGAGGAACCTACATAGGCCGTCGTAAAGCCGGTGTCACGGTAGAAGATATACGCCTTCGCATGGAGGCGCGTGATCTTCGTATTGTAACTGACTTTGATCTGCGTATTGGGAAGCTTGCGCAGTTCTTCTATGGCTTTTACATCGGTAGCTCCCATGTAGGACGTGGTGATGATCCGAAGCTCGCCGCCGTTTTGCGTGAAGGTCGTCAGCTCGTCCATGATGAGACGCAGGCCGCTCCACTTGATGAAGGAGACCAGCATGTCGATCCGATTGCAGGACACGATCTCCTTTTTGAGTTCTGTGTACATCTGTGGCTCGTGAACCGCGCCGGTGAACAGGCTCGATTGGGCGATGGATGTCTCAGGCCGGACGACCTGGGCTTTCTCGTCCAGTGCCCAGATGCTGTTCTGACGATCAAAAAGCGCAAGAAGCTGTTCCGCCCGCTCTGCAACCGAGAGCAAGTCGAAGTCGGCTTCTCTTGTTTCCGCCTGGATCGTGGTGATAATCTGATTTGCCAGCGCGACCTGAGCATTCAGATCTCCGCCATTATCGCGGAGATTGTCCAGCCCGCGTTCCACCACTTCGGCCACATATTTTGCCAGCACTTTGGACGCTTCGGCAGTATCGATGGGCGCAGTCTGACTGAGCTTGTCCGCATTGGCAAGCTCCGCATCCAATCCTTTGTTGACTACCTGCTCATATAGTCCGTCGTGCAGCATGTTGATCCTCCGTTCATTTCTTTGGAAAACAGTCCCGACTCATCGGTTATAGTATTCTTCTATCTTTTTGTCGCAAATCTTTTCAATTTGCACTTTCTCCTCGGAGCTTACCTTTTTCCACACCGTACCGTCTACCTCGATGATACCCAGCGTTTTGGTGTGACGCATCATGTTCATGTCCTCAAAGCGTTTGAAGGGATTGGAGAGGATGTTCCGTTCGGCCTCTTTATCGGTATATCCGCCCTTGGCAAAAATGCTGTTGGCCTTCTCTACCTTCAGGCCGGCAGTGCGGCGGGCTTCGTAGAAGCTGCGGAAATAGGCAACGATATCACTGATCTTCACCCGCCCGGCGGCATCCGCATAGGTCAGGATCGCTTTCAGTAGCACCGGTTTATAGGAATAGCTCATGTCCATCTGCTCAACCATTTCCATGAACAGCTGCTTACGGTTGCTGTCGTCGATGAGCTTCCAGCCGTACTGCTTGGCATAGGCCTGCAAGGTCTCCTCTTTGAAATACTTGAAGGTCCGGTGCTCGCTCATGGGCACAATCAGATCCGGCACCAGCTTGCCTTTCCGGAAGTACCGCTCAATGGTTTCGGTCTGCACATCCACCCGGCGCACAAACTCCATCTGCGAGATCATTCCGGCAGCTTCTTCCTGCCAGTTGAAGATATCCACCAGTTCGTAATCGGTGGCATCTACGGGATAGTCGATGATAGCGTCCGGCTTCTCACCCTTGCGGTACAGATCGTCATCGGCCTCGCGCTGGCCCTTTTTGCCGACCACCGTGCCGCCCGCGTGATACTCGTTCAGCTTGAACAGCCGGTGCAGCGAATAGGGCATATTGTACTGGCTGGCGTTGTCCACGAAGTCGAACACCATCAGATGATCCTTGCCCTCCGCCGTGCGCATGCCGCGGCCGAGCTGCTGCGTGTACAGCACTTTTGACATGGTGGGACGCGCCATGAACAGCACCTCGGTCTGGGGACAATCCCAGCCCTCGTTCAGCAGATCGCAGGCACATAGCACCTGGATCTCCCCGCTGGCAAACTTGGCAAGCTGTTCGTTGCGCTCCGAGGTTTTCATGTTGCCGGAAACGGCAATGGCAGCAACACCAGCCGCCAGGAAAAGCTCTGCGATCTGCTCCGCATGCTTGACAGAGGCACAGAATACAACCGTGCGTTTGTCCTTCACGTAGGCCAGCCAGGTGTCCACAATGAGCTGGTTGCGCTCCGTGACGCAGATTTTCACATCCAGATCGCGGATATTGTACTGGACGCTGTTGAAGCGCACCTTGGTCATGTCGATGTTGGTATGGATGCGGATGCAGCGGACCGGCACCAGCGCCCCGATCTCCACAGCGGTCTGAATGTCCAGCTTGTGAGCGGTGTTCTTAAAGATCTCCAGAATATTTACATCGTCCGCCCGCTCCGGTGTGGCCGTGAGCCCCAACGTAAACTGCGGTTTGAAATAGGCCAGTACATTCTGATATGTATCTGCGGATGCGTGGTGCGCCTCATCGATGATCAGATAGTCGAAAGCGTCCTCCCGGAACTGATCCAGATTCAGCGCCACGCTTTGGATGCTCCCGCATACCACGTGAGCGACCGGCTCCTTGAGGTTGTCCGCGAACTTGCCGACGGTCACTTCTGGCCACAGGTCGCGGAAGGTTTTGTAAGCCTGGTTCACCAGTTCCATCGTGTGCGCTACAAACAATACCCTGCCGCCGCAGCATTTGGCGTCCATGACTGCGGTAACAGTTTTGCCTGTACCGGTAGCATGGTAGAGCAGAGCGATGGTCTCACGGTTTTGCCGCATGGCCTCCAGTGAATCCAGCGCCTCCTGCTGATACTCCCGCAGCTCCAGTTGATCAGCTTTCAGCGCCCGGCCCTGCTGGGTAGGCAAATAGTCCTCGATCTCCTTGAACCGCGGATCGCTGCCGAGAAAGACGCGCAGCTCGTCCTTCACGGTTTCCGGCTGTTTCTGCATCTGCCGAACCGCCCAGCGGTACACGTCCCAGCCCAGGTGGATCATGCTATTTTGTTTCAGCAGATCATCATAGAACTTGTCCTGCGATACCAGGCGTGGGTTGTGGGAGGCCTCGTCGTCGATCTCAATGGCTACGCGGGTCGCGCCGTTTTCCAGCACGAAATCGGCAAAGCGGGCATTCTGATAGATGTCGTAAAACGGGTACTGTGAATACAGATACCCGGCTTTTTCTGCCCCGAAGGTATCCGTGAAAAGGTCTATGAACAGATCCTCGGCCGCGCTGCCGGATGCGGATCTGTATTCAGGCATGGTGGTTCACCTCTTCATTTATCTCCAAGTGCCCACAGGATAAAATCGAGTTTTTTCTCGGAGGAAATCGTTTTAGGAGAGATTTTTGAATCTATTTCCTCTTGAAGCTCTATGACTCCCGGGGATGCCATTAAAACGTGATACTGGTCTGAGATGCGATCTAGAATCTCCTTGTCTTTTTTGAGCCTTTTCTCGAAATCAGGTTGATATGTACGGAGCTTCAAGGCCGCGTTGACTTGGCTATCATAGATAGGCCTGGATGTGTTAATTGTGTGGAGCATTTTTGAGATAAATCTTGCTAATGTTTGTCAAGTGGTTTTTTGAAGAAATTGAGCACCATAGAGCAGAAAAAAGAGCAACCTTAACAAGACCTGCTATTGCAGGCCAATTAAAAACGGCTATAATGAAAGCAGACGGATTTACTTGTATAGCTCCATCGCACGAGCGTAGTAGATCCGCAGGAACTTATTAACGGCAGCCATCTTGGCTACGTTGTAGGGTTTCCCTTCCTGTTCCTTTTTGAGCAGAAAAAGGTAAACAGGATCATCCTGAG
>JAEEGG010015082.1_pt1 | contig 16265 bp, 19 predicted proteins | sample 9134161 | NCBI WGS metagenome assembly JAEEGG01 (sample SAMN16246543, study PRJNA631951) | gut metagenome | biome: gut microbiome; feature: rumen; material: CR-attached | host: Bos | place: Iran: Karaj | collected 2018-10
GTGAACTCCTCGCCGAAAAGACTGTTGTTTCTTCTGAACTCGGTGTTTGGCTTACCGCTACTTTCGATGAAGACGTCTATATGGACGGACAAACTATCTGGGCAACTGTCGAGCTCTTACAAACCGCTGGTGAATATCCTCTGACTATGGATGAAGGCCATTATGGTGAAACTGGTGACGGCAACTGGCTCAGCACGCAAGGCGGATCATTTGATCACTGCTATAGTGCTGGTAGTTTCGAAGGTGCATGGCTGATTACGGTCAACTGCGAAGGCCAGCTCATTCCTGGCACTTGGGCCACTATCAGTCAGGAAATGGGTTCTATCCCTAGCGGTCAGTCACAGACCTTCACCCTTACCTTGAATTCCATTGGTCTTGATATGGGTACGAGCTATGAAGCTGATCTCATCATCAACACCAACGATGAAGAACTGCCTCACGTTGAGATTCCTATCACCCTCGCCGTCACTGATGGCGTTGAAGAGACCATTGCCCAACTGGCCAGTGTCTATCCTAACCCCGCCACTTCGATGGTTACCCTCGAAGGCGAGAACCTGAACAGCGTGGCTATCTACAATGTGGCTGGCCAACTGATCCGCGTTGAGAAGCTCGGCGGCATGGTCAACAACATCAACATGGATGTTGAGGCTGGTGTCTACTTCTTCAGCATCTATGACAACAATGGCCGCAACAGCGTCCAGCGCGTTGTCATCGTGAAGTAATCAATCCCAACGATTGAATGAAAAAAACCGCTCCTTTCGGGGCGGTTTTTTTATTGTTCGTCATTGTTTATTTTGTCATCTCAGCCATTAGAATAGCTCCTGCTACAGCGGCGTTGAGCGACTCGGTTATGCTGCCATCCACTCGTGGGATGGTGATGGGGTGTGTGATGCAAGGCAAAACGTCGGTCCTGATGCCATGCGACTCGCTGCCGATGACGAGGATGCCTTCGGGCTTGCCATGCATCTGAAACAGGTTCTGGCCGTCCAACAAGGCACCATAAATGGCTTTGCCATCAGCCTTGGCTTGCTTGAGATAAGCAGGCAAGTCAGTCGACCATACCTTCATCCGGAAAAGCGAACCCATGGTGGCTTGCACCGTCTTGGGGTTCCAAAGCTCCACACAGTCAGAACTGCACACCACATCATGGATGCCAAACCACTCTGCCGTGCGTATGAGCGTGCCCATGTTGCCTGGGTTGGCGATGCCATCCAAGGCGAGCACAAGTCGCGACGTCGTCTTGATTTCGCTTTGTTGCGGAATCTTCACTACGGCAAGGATGCCGGGCGGCGTGTCCTGACTGCTCATTTGGTCCATCTGCACTTCGCTAACGATTTCAGCGTTAGCGAAAGCAGGATGGTCGGCGAGGAAGGCCTCAGTGGCATAGAGCCCCACGGTTTCAAAATTGGATTGGAGCAGTTCCTCTGTCATCTTGCGTCCTTCTACGACAAAGAGGCCGAGTTCCTTGCGGAACTTCTGCTGGCGGAGGGATGCGATTTGCTTTATGGTGTTCTTGGTAATCATATAGGCAAAAATACAAAAAAGGCTGTCCCAATGATGGAACAGCCCCCAAAATTATGAAAAAGTTTATCCTATTATTCAGCGAAAACGTTGAAGTCGATGTCGACGGCCACTTCCTTGTGGAGTCTGATCTTGGCGGTGTAGTCGCCCACTTCCTTGATGGCGTCTTCATTGAGGACGATGTTCTTACGGTCCACTTCGATGCCGGTGGCTTCCTTGATGGCGTTGGCAATCATGATGTTGTTGACCGAGCCGAAAATCTTACCCGTGGCAGCAGCCTTGGCGGGGATTTGCAGCTTCAGGCCTTCCAAAGCCTTGGCTTTCTCGGTGGCTTCATCCTTGATCTTTTGTTCCTTGTGAGCCTGCTGACGCATCTCTTCGGCCAAGATCTTGCGGTTGCGCTCGGTGGCGAGGATGGCCAGACCCTGCGGGATGAGGTAGTTGCGGCCGTAACCAGCCTTCACGGTGACGATGTCGTTCTTATAGCCTAAATTGGCGACGTCTTGTTTCAGAATGATATCCATGTGTTGTCCTCCTTCAAATTATTTCAAACAATCTGCTACGAATGGCATCAGGGCGAGGTGACGGGCACGCTTGACGGCCTGGGCAACCTTGCGCTGGTATTTCGTTGAAGTACCGGTGATGCGGCGAGGCAGGATCTTACCCTGCTCGTTGACGAACTTCAGCAAGAAGTCGGCATCTTTGTAGTCGATGTACTTGATGCGGTTCTTCTTGAAGCGGCAGTATTTCTTTCTCTTGGTATCGACTGCGATGGGAGTCAGATATTTGATGTCGTTGTTGTTGTTCACTTGTGCCATTTTTCTTCCTTTTTAATTGTTCAACATTAGGCTTGAGCTTCGGCAGCGGCTTCGGCTTTCTTGCGTTTCTTTTCGTTGTAAGCAACGGCGTGCTTGTCGAGCTTCACGGTGAGGAAACGGAGAACGCGTTCGTCGCGCTTCAGTTCGGTTTCGACATCGGCGATCACATTGCCCTCGGCCTTGTACTCAATGAGTTGATAAAAGCCCGTGGACTTCTTCTGGATGGGATAGGCAAGCTTACGCATGCCCCAGTTCTCTTCATGAACGATCTCTGCACCATTGTTGGTCAGCTGATCTTCATACTTCTTTACCGTTTCCTTCATCTGATCTTCAGACAAAACGGGAGTTAAAATGAAAACGGTTTCGTACTGATTCATAACTGTTTGATTATTAAATGATTAAATTGTTAATTAGGTTTGCTTGTTAAGCGGGTGCAAAGGTACGACTTTTTTCTTAATCTACAACACTTTACAAGAAATAATTTTGTCGAGCATGAATTCCGCTGCATGGCCATCACCGAAGATTTCAGGGAAAACAGTCGGCGGGTTGTTCTTGAAGTGTTGCCAAGCCTCCATGATGCGGCTTTCATCGGCGTCGGCGAGGATGGCGTTGCCGGTCTGCACGATTTCCACCCATTCTGTTTCAGGTCTCAAGATGATGCCAGGCTTCTTGAAGAAATAGGCCTCCTTCTGCACGCCGCCCGAATCGGTCATGACGAGTTGGGCGTGACGTTCCAAGGCAATCATCTCGAGGAAGGAGACGGGAGGAATGAGCTTGATGTTGGCGCTGCTGAAAACCAAAGCCTGCTTTTCGTTGCTCAAATTGGTCTTCAACAACTTGGCCGTTCTGGGATGCAAAGGCAATACGATTTGATTCTCTTTTGAGAGCTCAATCAATGCGTCAAAGATGGCGCCGAGCCGCTCGGGATGGTCCGTGTTGCTGTCGCGGTGGATGGTGGCTAAAATGAAAGGCTTACCAACTAATTCCATGCGTTGTAGGATGTCGGTCTTCTCTTCCGCAATGTCGGCAAAGTGCAGACTGTTGTCGTACATGATGTCGCCGCAGTGGTAGACCTTCGGATTGTCGATGGTTGGAACTGCGGTCGTTGAGCCTGTCGAAACGCCGCCTTCATCGATAGAAAACCCTTCGCGCTTCAGATTCTCCAAGCCTGCCTTGGTGGGCGTGAAGAGCAGGGTAGAGCAGTGGTCGCATACGATGCGGTTGATTTCCTCAGGCATGCTCTTGTTGAACGAGCGCAGCCCCGCTTCGATATGCACGATAGGCACATGGATCTTGGCTGCAGCCACGGCTCCAGCCAAAGTGGAGTTGGTGTCGCCGTAAAGCACGATGAAATCGGGTTGCTCCTTTATTAATAGCGCCTCGATGCCCTCGGTCATGCGGGCGGTCTGCACGCCATGCGAAGCCGAGCCGACATGGAGGTTGTAGTCGGGACGCGGTATCTGCAGCTCGTCGAAGAAGACTTGCGACATGTTGTCGTCGTAGTGCTGCCCCGTGTGTACGATGACTTCCTGTATGCGGTCAGAAAAATGGTTTTTGATGGCGCGGCTCAGTGCGGCAGCCTTGATGATCTGGGGCCTTGCCCCTATGATGGTGACGAGTTTCATGGGTGTTTGTTGTTTCAGAAGATCATTTCTCCGTGGTCGCGGAAACTGTAATAGCGTTCGTTGCCGATGATGATGTGGTCAACGACGGCGATATCCAAGAGTTTGCCGGCCGACACGATTTTTTGGGTCAGCTGGCGGTCGTCCTTGCTGGGACGAGGATTGCCCGAGGGGTGGTTGTGCCCCAAGATGATGCAGGTGGCGCCGTAGTTCAAGGCTTGCTTGAAGATGATCCTTGGATCGGCGATGACGTTAGTCGTCCCCCCGTTGCTGATGCATTCCACCTTCAGTTCGTGGAAGCTTTGGTCGAGGTACATGACGAGGAAATGCTCCTGTTTCATGTCGTCGATATGGGAAAGAAAACGCTCGAATGAGGTCTTGGAGTCCTTGACCTCGTCGGGCAGACTGGCTTCGGCTCCGCGGCGACGTTTGCCGAGCTCGAGGGCGGCCATGATGGTGATGGCCTTGGCTTTGCCAACGCCATTGAAATCTTCCAATTCCTTCAGGGTGAAGTTGGAGAGGTTGATGAGGTTGTTGTTGGCTTTGTCCAGGATTGCGCGAGCCAGGTCAACGGCCGACTGCCCCGCTTTGCCTGTGCGCAAAAGGATGGCCAAAAGCTCCGAGTCGCTCATGGCAGCCTTACCTTTCTCGGCCATCTTCTCACGTGGCCTGTCGTCCTCGGCCCATTCCTTGATGGATTTCTTTTTGCTCATGTTGGGTAGTTTGAAGCGGTAAAGATAGTGATTTTCGGCTTATCTCAAGCAAAAAAGCCTCTTCCACTAAAAGTAGAAGAGGCACCAACATGTATGAATAAAACTTCCAATTATGCCAATTTGTTCATGAACTTCGTCAGCTTCGACTTCAGGTTGGCGGCTTTGTTCTTGTGGATGATACCGCGCTTGGCAACCTTGTCGATGATGTGGTACATCATCGGGAGCTGGTTCTCGGCTTCTGACTTGTCGGTTAAAGCTCTGAATTTCTTCACTTCGTTACGCATGTTCTTGGCATAGTAACGGTTGTGCAAACGTCTCTTCTCTGTCTGACGAATTCTCTTGATTGACGATTTGTGATTTGCCATATCTCTAATTCCTTATTACTTATTCTTTTCGATTCGGGCTGCAAAATTACAACTTTTCTCTGAATTGGAACCCAAAAAGATGAAATTTTTTCATTTAATTCTTTAACTTATTGATTCTCCGATAAATGCCATCTTTTCTTCGTTCCCTTGGTTGACAATTTCGCCCAGCTTTATATTAATATAGGTGTTCTTTTCGATTCCTTTTGCATTGAGGATGACGGGCACATAGTTCTCTCCATAGCCCCGAGCCACCCCCTTGCTGTCGATGCGCTCGATGAGCATGCGTTGGCTATTGCCTTGCATCAGCTCGAAGTATTTGGTCTTGTTGTCCAACGAGATCTGACGCATCACCTCGCTGCGCTCTGTCTTGATGCTTTCGGGCACTTGGTCGGGCATGGCAGCGGCCTTGGTGCCGTTGCGCACCGAGTATTTGAAGGTGTGGATATGGCTGAAGCCGATTTCCTTAGCGAAGTCACAGCTCTCCTTGAAGGTCTGTTCGGTCTCGCCCGGGAAGCCCACGATGATGTCGGTGGTGAGGTTGAAGTCGGGACGGAAGGCCTTGATGCGTTGGCACATGTCGCGGAACTGGGCGACTGTGTAGAAGCGGTGCATGCGCTTCAAGGTGTCGTCGGAGCCACTCTGCAGGCAGATGTGCATATGGGGCGCCAACTTCTCGTGTTGGAAGAGGCTGAGGAAATGGTCGCTGAATTGGTCGGGTTCGATGGAGGAGACCCTGATGCGGAAGTCACCGTCGATGTTGAGGATGTTCTCCACGAGTTGCTCGAAGTTGGTGCCTTCTGATTGGTAACGACCCATGTTGACTCCCGTTAACACGACCTCCTTGAAACCATGGGCAACGACTTCGCGAACATTGTCATAGATGTCGTTGGCGCGACGGCTGGTAGCCCTGCCTCTCACCATGGGGATGATGCAGTAGGAGCAGAAGTTGTTGCAGCCGTCGTGGATCTTGATGAGGCTGCGCGTGTGGAAGGTGTCGAAGGCAGGCTGATAGCTGAAGAGGTCGCGGTCGTAGCCTTCAGGGTCGCTGTGACCCGTCTTGAAATGCTCGTCGATGATGTCGAACAAGGCGGCCTTGCGCTCGTTGTCGATGACATAATCCGCTATGCCGGATTGCAGCAGTTCCTCTTTCCTGTGGTTGACCATGCAGCCCGTGACGGCAATCAAGGCCTCTGGGTGTTTGCGCCTGATCTGACGGATGGCCTGACGACATTTCTGGTCGCTGGTGTTGGTGACGGTACAAGTGTTCACGACAAAGACGTCGGCACCGCTGTCGTTGTCGGCAATCTCATAGCCCGCCGCCTTGAAACGCGACGCTAAGGCATCGGTCTCATACAGGTTGACGCGGCATCCCAAAGTCTTGAACGCTACTTTCTTCATCGACTCTAAACTCTAAACTAACACTCCTTCAATCGACAACGGCGAAGCCGAAGTAACCTTGACATTCACGATCTGCCCAATAAGGTTGGTGTCTCTTGACGCGAAGCGGATGACGATCTTGCCCTCGGTATGGCCAGTGAGGTAGCCATTCTTGCGGTCTTGCGTCTCCACCAGCATTTTGACGGTCTTCCCGATGAGGCCTTGGTTGTAGACAAGGCTGTGTTTCATCAGTTCTTCTGTAAGGCGGTGGTAACGCTCGCGCTTCACTTCCTTCGGCACGTCATCGTCCCATTCCGAGGCCACGGCGCCAGGACGCACGCTGTATTGCGCGATGAATGCCATGTTGTACTTGAACTCCTCCATGGCCTTGCGTGTATTCTCAAACTCCTCCTCGGTCTCATGGGTGAAGCCCACGATGATGTCGGTGAAGATGGTGGCTGTAGGCAGTTTCTCGCGGATGGTCTGGATAATATGTCTATAGGTGGCCAAGTCGTGGTGGCGGTTCATGCGTTGAAGCATGTTCTCGTCGCCCGACTGGATGGGGATGTGAATTTGCTTGCCGAGGCAGTCGTATTGTGCCATCACTTCGATGACGTCGTCTTTCATGTCGCGAGGATGTGGCGCAGTGTAATACACCCAAAACTCTTTGCCGCTGGCTTTGCCGTATTCGCCCACTCGACGCAGCAGTTCTGCGAAGTCAATCTCTTCGCCTTTTTTATCAAGACCGTAGGAATTGACGTTCTGTCCGAGCAAAGTGATGCTCTTGTAACCTTTTTCGACCAAATCCTTCAGTTCGGCTAAGATTTCTTCTGAGGGACGCGACACCTCGCGGCCACGGGTGTAGGGCACGGCACAGTAGGTGCAGAATTTGTTGCAACCGTTCTGGATCGGGATGAAGGCCTCAAAACTGGAGGTCTGCGTAGGCGTGATGGCCCAAAACTTATCCATGTTGGCCGACGGGTTGATCTTGTCGTCCTTGTGGAACAGCGGTGCCAAAGGCTTGACCACAGGTTGGTATTCAATCTCTTCTCCGTAGCGCAGCGAAGCTGGCGTGACGATGCCGTATTGGCGGATCATCTCGGGCAGGTTGGGCAGTTCGTTCATGGCGAAAACCAGGTCGAAGAGCTTGAGGAAACGCAGGCGGTCGGCAGGCAGGATGCATCCCGACACGAAGGTGATGACGTTTTGGCGGTTCTTCATGGCGTTCCATTTCTCGATGCGGCCATATACCTTGTCGATGCCTTTCTGGCGCACCGAGCAGGCGATGATGCCGAGGATGGTGGCCTCGCTTTCGTTGTCAGTCTGCACAAAGCCCATGCCGTTGAGCACCGTGCGCACGCGCTCTGTGTCACTCAAGTTCATCTGACAGCCTAAGGGGAGAAGATAGTATTTCATTATCAGTTGATAGTTATCGGTTGTTCAGTTAGAGCAGGTTGCTGAGCCTGTCGAAGCACCGTCATAAAATTAGTCGGCCCTTCGACGGGCTCAGGGACCTTAACTTGCTCAATCAGCCTGCAAAAATACGCTTTTTTGTTCAGCCGTAGATCAAATGGATGATGTCGTGGATGATTTCGTTACCTGAATCATCATTGGGTGCTGACTTGGTGCTAGCGCCTTGCAGCAATTGTTCGGCTTGTTGGATGGTGTCAGGCTCAAGGCAGTCCGAGGCGATCTGAATGCCGTTGATTTTGGCGCTGGCCTCGTCGATTTTCAGCGCAATCTCCACGCCGCCCCATGCGAAACGGGCCTTCTTCGTGGTCTTGAACTGCTCCCAGCGGCCGAAGAGGAAGTCGTGCGACGAAATCTCCGCTTCGATGGCACGTACCTCGGGGTTATTTATTAAGGTGTCGAAGTCGAGGGTGATGGCCTCGCTCCCGTAAACCTTCTCAAAGGAGGAGATCAATGGATTCTTGATGTTCTCTGAAGTCAATTCAGGCACGAGCTCGCTGAGGTTGACCACACGGCTGGCCACGCTCTTCACGCCGTTTTTCATCAGTTTGGCCTTGTCGACGATGAGGTAACGCTGCATCATGGCGCCGTCGGTTTTAATGAGGATGGTGCCGTGGTGCAGGTTGTTTTTCTGGCCTTTCGCGAAGGCGTTGCCACTGAATTTGCGTCCTTCACAGGTGAGGTCGTTGCGTCCCGAAATCTCGGCGTGCAGACCATAGGCGAGGAGCGCGTCTTGGATGACAGAAAGCTGTTTCCTCACATCGTATAGGTCTTTGTCGGCGACGAAGGAGAAGTTGATGTTGCCCAAGTCATGATAAACCGCGCCACCGCCCGTACCGCGACGCATCAGATGGCCGCCTTCTTCAAGCAACAACTTGACATTGCATTCAGAATAGGGGTTCTGGTTGTAGCCAATGACCACCGTCTGCTGGTTTTTCCAGAGGTACAAGGTGACGGTGTCTCCTTCCTGATGGTCCGTGAGGTATTGCTCCACGGCGCGGTTGAGGAAGGGGTCGTATTGGTTACTGATGATGACTTGTAGCTTGTTCATAGTTCAAATAGTTGACAATAAAAAAGCCCGCTGTTTGGCGGGCTATGTAGTCTCTCCGGGATTACTTCAACAAACCCGTAATGGATTTCGTTAGAGGTGATTTCGGGGAGGATTTATTCATAATTCATTGAATTTCAGTGTTGTTATTATCCGTGGCCGTTATTTAGAACTAAAACAAATTACTACGAAATAACACATTTTGTGGGTTTGGTTGACACGGCGTTGACACGGATTTTGTATATTTGCAGTGCCTTTTGAGGGGATGGGCTTCCCCTTCTTGGGCATCTAACAGATACAATAACTCAATACTAAAACTTTTATTTTATGGCTACACTTAAATTTTACCTTTCAAGGTACATCAAAAAAGATGATGAAAGAGGCGAAATCCAGATGCGCTTTAGCGGCAACAGGAATTTCGTGAAAAGAATGGCCACGGGAATCTTCATCACAGCGGGAAATTGGGACGCTGAAAAAGGGATGCCCAAGGGCAAGAAAAACAACAAGTATCGCGATGACTGCGAGGGAATCCGTGAACGACTCAATGAACTTACAAGTTATTTGCTGCGTTGCTGGGAGCAACTTGGTAACAGCGAGCCTGAACCCGATATGCTGGCCAAATGGATGAACGACATCGAATGGATTGAGCAGGAAGAGGAAGTCGTTATCAATGGGAATCAGCTCGTCCAAACGAGATGGACACTGGAAACCAAGTCGCATAAAGCCGCTATGGAGGCAGCGAAGAAAAGAGAACTAAAGAAGTTGGAGAATCGCTATTTCCTCAGTGCCTTCGATGAGTATATCGAAGAGCAGTATAATAACGGTGTGATTGGCGATGTCAGAAAGAAGACGTATATGACCGGGTATGGATTGTGGGATAGGATGGAGAAGTATCAAGGTAAGCGGTATAAGCTCAACGAGATTAAGACCGAGGATATCTACACCTTCCGCAATTTTATCATCAATGAGTGCGACTTGTGGAGGAAGGACAGCGATGGGCAGTATAAGCCTAAGAGCCGTTTTGAATCCATTTATGAAGGATATGAATATGTCCGCCAAAGAGGGGTGGAGAAGAGGAGCTTGAACTATGTGATTAACCAAATCAAGTATGTCAAGGCTTTCTGGCATTGGCTTCTACGTGTCAAAAGAGCCAGGTTGGAAGACATCTTTCTTACCTATACGATGGACCAGGCTGTTTATGGTACGCCTTTCTTCTTCTCCAATGAGGATAGAAAGAAACTCTTTGAGGCTGATTTCAGTGAACGTCCAGAGCTGGCGGTGCAAAGGGATATCTTTGTTTTCCAGTCCTTGGTAGGATGCAGAGTGGGTGACTTGCTGCGTATGTCGAAATCCAACATCGTGGATGGGAAATACCTTCAATACGTTGCGGGCAAGACGAAGAATCATAGCGGCAGGGTAGTGACGGTTCCGTTGCATCCTACGGCCAAGATCATTCTTGAACGATACAAGGACACGGAAGGCGATAAGCTGCTGCCCTTCATTTCGAATCAGAACTATAACGATGCCATCAAAGAGATGTTCAAGGCAGTGGAAGACATCGACCACACCGTGACCATCTTGGACCCGGTGACGCGATTGGAGAAGCAAGTGAAGCTGTCGGAGGTGGCCAGTAGCCACATGGGGCGACGGAACTTCTGCGGCAACCTGTACGATGCAGGCTTCAGGGATGCGGACATCGCCTCAATGAGCGGCCATGCCGAAGGCAGTAAGGCCATATCGCGATACCGAAAGGTGAGTGAACAGCAGAAGCAGAAAATGATTGAGTCCTTATAAATAATATAGAGACGGGGCTGTTGCCGAAGGCCGCAGCCCCGAATGCTATAAAAATGGAAGCCGATGAAATTGGGCTTTCGGCTTCCAAAGTAACAGATAACTCCATTTTATGGCTACGGAGTCGGGTGCAAAGATAGGGATTTTCCAGAAAATGCTGGGCGTGGCATAATGTTTTTTTCAGGCAAGGGCAGGACGATGACAGGCCTGATGCCGAACACTGCGCAGCAAGCCCTCCAATCGTTTTTCCCGCTGGAGCCTGACTGGCTGTCAAAGGCTGCGGCCATAAAGCTTTCCCACAAGGGACGAGCTACCTCCGCAGCCTTTGACAGCCAGGCAGCACACCGAATCCCTATCATTGCCGGAGCGGAAAGGAGAAACGAGAACGGGGAAACGGAAACCCACTATTAGCCGAGGACGGACAAAGGTTGCGGCCATTGAGCTTCCTAAAAGATGCGAAACCTACCTCCGCAACCTTTGGCCGGCATCGGATTAACAATTACACTACGACAGAGCCGCTACACCCACCATCGCGCGACGGGCAAAAAAAGAGAAGGCCTCCATCAGGAAGCCTTCACCATCTTTATAATAACTACCATCACGAATGCGAGGATGCTAGCCAAGACGATAACCATGCCCAACAGGACCCAAAGGAAGTTGGGCGGTTTCTTGGACGGTGGTGGCTCCTCGATGATGACTTGCGAATACCGCAAGGTGTCCTCGTAATGGATGGGCTCTTGCTCGGCCTCGTAGGTGACTGTGAGGCTGTCGTTAGTGGCCGTTGCCGTGAAGGTGCCCTGCTCCGTTTGGATCTTGACGGCTTGGCCGTCAAGCAACGGAGCCAAGGGCATCACGGCAGAATCGGCCAAAGGTGGCAATTCAATGAAGGTGTCGATGGGATGAGTCTGAACACTCAGCAGCTCGGGGCATCGCTCGACGATGCGACGGATGCGACGCTGGGCGCGGCGCTTTGCGTCGCAGGCACATAGCACTATCGACACCGACAACAGGAAGAGAAAACAGCGTGTCTTCATGGCCTTACAGGTTTTCGATCAATTGCTTCAGCTCAGCGTTTTCAAGGGTGAGTTGTGCGACCTGAGCGGACAGCCCGACGATTTCCTTGCGGGCCTCGGTCAGCTCGGCGTAGACGCGCTTGTTTTCCTCAACCAGGTTGAAGATGGTCTGCTGCATCTCTCGGATGGTGCGGTTCTGGCGGAGCCGCGTAGCGGCGAGCCAGGAGGCCACACCAGTGACAGGAGCCAGCAACATCGAAATCCATTCAAACGTGGTCATGGCTGTCAGGATTTGTTGATCTTACGACCTACCTTTTCGGCGCGGGTCTTGATGATGAACGAGCCGAAGCCACGGAGATAGACGTTTTCACCTGATGCAGCATAAGTGAGGTAGAAACGGACGGAATCGCCCTCTTCTGCCCAGTTGCCGACAGGCACGGACACACCCAAGCTTGGGTCGGTCTCTTCCGTGTTGAAGACTCCGATTTTGCGCTTGGTGACGTTGTAGGCGACCACGATGAAGTTCGCTTCGGCAGGCTTGCCGATGGCCTCAGCTGCGGCAGCTTCAGCATAGATGGCTAGTGAGCCATCGATTTCGGAAACGAGGCTTTCGAGCATTGGAGAGTCGATGCGCTCACCGTTGCCGATGCCCTCCATCAGGGAGAGGTCGACGGATTTCATGTCGTCTGTCACGACAGCGGCAGCGGCCAGCTGGCGCGTGAGCATGTTGCGGCGGGTCATGCCGCGCATGACCGTCGGGAAGAGCGAGGCAAGCTGCTCATCGCTGAGCTGCGCAACGAGCTGCTGCAGGTCCCTGAAGAAACCGCGTTGCTGCAGCTGTGCGTCCGTCTTGGGGTTCTTTACCGATTGCGGCTTGCCTTTCATGTAGGTAATGCCATTCCACGAGGAGCCGACAACTGTGCCGACTGTGCCTCTGAATCCGCCGAGGATTCCTTGTTTGATTTTTCCCATAGTCTTCTTGTTTTAAGGGTTAGACATTAGTTGTTTTTCTTGGGTGGACGGGCGGGACGGTTCACGACCCCCAACGTGCCGAAACCGACAAGATAAATCTTGCGACCTGTGCTCAGCATGAATCCGCTGAAGGTGTCGGAGGCTTCGCCGTAGGCGGAAAGCGGTACGGTGAAGCCAGCTTCACCTGATGCGCCGACTGCCGCCGTGGAATTGACGAGGAAGATCTTGCGCTGCGTGACATTGGCCACAAAGATGGTCGGGTACTCGTCGGCATGGGTGCTGCGCCAATCGTTGTCGGCGTCCCACTGCATTTTCAGGACTGGCGACCCTTCCAAGGTGTCAGCCGAAATGGTGACATCAGGAAGGTCGGCGGTCGGGGCGTCGCCGATGGTTTTGAGGTTGGCCAGGTCAACGGTCTTGCTGTCGTCGGTGACAACAGGATCCTCCGCGAGCTGCTTGGCGAGCATGTTGCGGCGTGTCATGCCTTGGGGCGTTTCCGTAATCAGGAACTTCTGTTGCTCGGCGGTCAGTTGGCCGACGAGGTTCTGGACTTCCCTGAAGAAGGTGCGCTGTCTTAACTGAGCAGCGGTCTTGGGGTCTTTTTGGGACTGTGGAAGGCCTTTCATGTAGGCGATGCCGTTCCACGAGGCACCGATGACGGTGCCGACTTTGCCTTTGAATCCGCCTAAGATTCCCTGTTTGATTTTTCCCATGATTTGATATTTTTTAGGTGGTTTGGAACACGGTTTTGATTTTGTATAGTTGGTATATCGTTGGTATATGGTTGGTCTACACCTGACTCATACCAGAAACCGCCCTAAAAAAGCCGTCCTGACGGGCGGCTTTTGGCGTGTGTCCGAAGAAGGTTTAGGCGTTCTTCTTGGGCGGACGGGCGGGACGCTTGGTGACTGCCATCGTGCCGAAGCCAACGAGGGCGATCTTGGAGCCGTTGAGCAGCATGAAGCCGCAGAAGGTGTCGGTGGCTTCGCCGTAGGCGGACAGGCCGACATTGAAGGAGGCCTCACCCGTTGCGCCGAGGGCCGTGGTGGAGTTGACCAGGAAGACTCTTTTCTTTGTGGTGTTCGCCACGAATACCGTCGGGTATTCGGCGGCGGCAGCGGTGCGGGCAGCGGTGTCGCCATTCCAGGAGATGGTCAGGTTCTCACCAGCGGCGGTGACAGTGATGGCGGGCAGCTCAGCCGTGGGAGCGTTGCCGACGGTCTTGACTTCGGTGAGGTCAACGGACTTGGTGTCGCCGTCGATGACCTTGCCATCAGCGAACTGCTGAAGGAGCATGTTGCGGCGTGTCATGCCCTTGGGCGTTGACGGGAAGAGGAACTCCAGCTGTTCGTTGGAGAACTGGCCAACGAGGTCCAGGAGCTCTCTGAAGAAGCCGCGTTGCGTCTGTTGTGCGGCGGTGTTGGCATTCCTGACGGATTGCGCGATGCCACGCATGTAGGAAATGCCGTTCCACGAGGCACCGATGACGGTGCCGACTTTACCTCTGAATCCACCGAGGATTCCTTGCTTGATTTTACCCATGATTTTAAGTTTTTAAGGGTTAGACATTAAGTTAATGAGATTGCGGGTCAAGCCCGCAATGACGACAGGGCTGCAGCCTTTGTCGGGTGCCGTCGCCGACATGGGTAGAGAAGCAGATCATAATCTTTATATTGTTTTTCCTCTGCGGCTCTGGTTCCTGTTTTGGCAGCGGCAGGGCAAAAATAAGCGGATTGTGGCGGAAGGGTGGTTTCTTGATTGTTTTTGATTGATTTTGACCGATTTTGATTGGATTTTGTGGGGATTATTTATAATACTTTTGCGGTGGATCAAAACAATATGATTATGAAGAGATTTTTGGTGTTGGCGGCTGCGCTTCTTATGCTTTCTTGCAGCTGCCAGAACGGAACGGAAAGCAAAGTTTGTACAAAACTCCCCCGGCCTGCGGCCACCCCCTCTCAGAGGGGGAATGAATCCCCCGCCCTGACGGGCACCCCCTTCCAAGGGGGAAGCGCAGCGGCAAGCATTACAGGATGCCTTTCAGGACGGGACACCGTTGGTGTCATGCTGAAGGTGGAGCGCGTCATCGACGGCGACACCTTTGAAGGGCATGTGATTCAGAACCCAAAGACGGCCTACAACCCCGGTGTGAATCCGTGGATGGTGCAGCTGACCAAGATTGTGGTCCGCATCAACGGCATTGATGCGCCTGAGCGTGGGCAGTTCTACGGGGATGTGGCCACACTGCATCTGCAGTGGCTCATCAGCGGGAAGGCCGTAGGCCTGAAGCTGAAGCAGCGCGACATGTACGGGCGATGGATAGCGACGGCGTACCACGACGGCACTGACATCGGCGCGGAAATGCTGAAGGAGGGTTTAGCCTGGCATTATAAGGAGGTCGACGGCAATCCGCGCTACGCTCAGCTGGAAGCTGAGGCGAAGCTGGCCGGATTGGGTTTGTGGTGCGATGACAGAGCCGTTCCCCCTTGGGAATGGCGAAGGATGAGCAAATACGAGCGTGATGCGTATCGGAATGTGGAATGAGGAATGCTGAATGAGGAATGAATCCCCCGGCCTGCGGCCACCCCCTTGTAAAGGGGGACGAAGGGACGGAACAAAAGAAAGGAGAACAAGTTATGGAATTAAGCAAGTTGTCATTAGAGAGGCTAGAGGGTGTGGATGAACGCCTGAAGGCCATCGTGATCGAGTGCGCTGCGCGTTGTCCGTACCCGTTTAACGTGTCGGAAGGGCTGCGAACGAAGGAGCAGCAGCGCGAGTATGTGAGGCAGGGCAAGTCACGGACGATGAACAGCAAGCACCTCACAGGGAAAGCGGTTGACCTGTACCCTCTGACGATGAATCGGAAGCAGGTGGACTGGTCCAGGTTCGAAGAGTTGGCCGACCTGATGTTTCAGGTGGCCAGCGACCAGGGCGTTGAAATCGTCTGGGGTGGTAATTGGAAGACGTTCGTTGACAAGTGCCACTTCGAGCTGAAATGACTCCCCCGGCCTGCGGCAACCCCCTCTGAGAGGGGGACGGGCAGCCCTATAAAGTAAACATAGTATCATTTTTTTTCATTTTGTTACGGAAAGCTCCCAAGAAAATTTTCAAGGGAGCTTTCTGTTTCTACACTCTGAAAAAAGAGACGATTGCGCGAAATGCTGAAAACGAGGTGGTTAAAAAAGCAAGTACCCTAACGGCAAACGGAGACCCGCGCTCGACGGGGCGTAGTTTATTTAGGGGCTTGGCTTTTTTAGGCACCGTACACGGGAAGGTGACTTCATAATAAACGACAAAGCCACGCTGATTGGGCGTGGCTTAGGTTTTTATTCAATTGATGGTTTTAATACACGGCGTGGTCCAAAACAAGTTGCCTTTCAATCTTTTCGTCCGAGTTGATAGTAATAGGATTGATGCCACCATAGCCATCGAGTCCACCTCCATCCGTCAGTTTCCCGTTATACAATAAAAATATCGAGTAAGTGCCAGGAGCAAGATTGATTTCGTAGAAGCCTTTTGTTACACTTTTTATTTCCTCAATTTCTGTAACACTTT
>JAEEGG010015083.1_pt1 | contig 16265 bp, 12 predicted proteins | sample 9134161 | NCBI WGS metagenome assembly JAEEGG01 (sample SAMN16246543, study PRJNA631951) | gut metagenome | biome: gut microbiome; feature: rumen; material: CR-attached | host: Bos | place: Iran: Karaj | collected 2018-10
ATGCCTTGCTGCGTGGCGAACAGGGAGAGTCACACCCTTTCTATAAGTTGCGTATCCTGAACCACTGGGATAACCTGGATGGCTCTATTGAGCGCGGCTATGCTGGCAAAAGCATTTTCTGGGGACTCACACCTTCTTCAAAGGGCGAGAAGAGTACTATCACCCCTATCAATAAAGCATTAATCGAGGAGTATGCCGAGGCCAATGCCTCTATCGGTATCAACGGTACCGTGCTGAACAATGTGAACGCATCCCCTAAGATGCTCACACGCATATATATTAATAAGGTAAAGGAGATTGCCGATATCCTGCGCCCTTGGGGTATCAAGGTCTATCTGTCTGTCAACTTCGGCACGCCAAAAGCCTTGGGAGAGACAAAGACTGCCGACCCGCTGGACCCTCAGGTAAAACGTTGGTGGCAGAAGAAAGCCAAAGAGCTATATACCGCCATCCCCGACTTCGGTGGATTTCTGGTGAAGGCCAATAGCGAGGGACAACCTGGACCATTCGACTACGGACGTACCCATGCCGATGGTGCCAATATGTTGGCCGACGCACTGGCACCATATAAAGGTATCGTTATCTGGCGCTCCTTTGTCTATGGTGCCAAGCATCATGGTGAAGACCGTGTGAACCAGGCTGTCAGCGAGTTTGCAGAACTCGACGGCAAGTTCCGCGAGAATGTGATTCTACAGTCAAAGAACGGTCCGCTGGACTTCCAGCCACGCGAACCCTATGCCCCCATCTTCGACAAGATGCAGAAAACAACCCAGATGGCGGAGCTGCAGATTACCCAAGAGTACCTTGGTCAAAGCTGGCACCTAGTCTATCTTGCCCCCATGTGGAAAGAGTTCTTTACCTTTGTCAAGCCCGAAAAGCTTGTAGGTATTGCAGGTGTAGCCAATATCGGACTGGATACCAACTGGTGCGGCCATCATTTCTCACAGGCCAACTGGTACGCCTTCGGTCGTCTGGCCTGGAATCCCGCCCTGTCATCACGACAGATAGCAGAGGAATGGCTCACACAGACCTTCCATATCTCTCATTCTTCATCTTTCATCTCTCAAATCACAGCAGTAATGCTCCGTTCGCGCGAAGCCTGCGTAGATTATATGATGCCCTTGGGACTGCACCATATATTCAAGTTCGACCACCACATGGGACCTCAGCCTGACGGATATATTGCACGCTATCCTATTGAGTGGTGCCCCGTTTACTACCACCGTGCCAATGGCGACAGCATCGGTGTTGACCGTACCCACACAGGTAGTAATGCTACTGGACAATACCCAGAGCCCTATTGCTCACTCTACGACGATATCAACACCTGTCCTGAGCGTTATCTGCTTTGGTTCCACCGCGTGCCTTGGACACGTCGCATGAACAGCGGACGCACCCTTTGGGAAGAGATGCAGTGGCGCTATAACCAGGGAGTGAGCGAGGTGGAAGACTTTATCCACATCTGGCAAGAAGCCCGTCCTGAGATTGACGAGCAGCGCTGGCGCGAAGTCAACGACCGTCTGCAGCGCCAGTTGAAGGATGCCAAGGAGTGGCGCGACGTCTGTCTGGGTTACTTCGGAAAACTACAAGAAAAGAAATAAAGCAACAACTTAATCCTTAAAATCAAGCGAGAGTTGGCCATCCCCCAGTAAGTTGTACGACATACGATGATAAGGTGTCGTGCCATACTGGCGGATGGCCTCTCTGTGTTTCTTGGTGGGATAGCCCTTATTGGAACGCCAGTCATACTGCGGATACTCCTCAGCCAACTGGTTCATATAATCATCACGATAAGTCTTGGCGAGAATAGATGCAGCAGCAATACTCAGATATTTGCCGTCACCCTTAACAATTGTGGTATGAGGTAAATCCTGATATTTCTTAAACCGATTACCATCCACGATAACAGCCTCCGGACGCACCTGCAGCTGGTCTAATGCACGGTGCATGGCCAGAATAGAAGCATTCAAGATATTTATCTTGTCTATCTCCTCTGGTGTCACGATGCCGACAGCCCATGCCACAGCATCACGCTGGATAATGTCACGCAACTCATAACGCCGTTTCTCCGTAAGCTGTTTTGAGTCGTTCAACAGTTCATTCTGATAGCCCACAGGCAGGATAACAGCAGCAGCATAGACACTGCCAGCCAGACATCCTCGTCCGGCCTCATCACATCCAGCCTCTACCTTTCCCTCGTAATAATGATCCAGCAACATACGTTTCGACATTAGAACATAGCGCTAACCCTGCGGATACCAGCAACCAGCGCATCAATCTCCTCTTTTGTATTATAGAGGGCAAAAGAGGCACGCACAGTACCCGTTACCCCCAGACGGTCCATCAACGGATGGGCGCAATGATGACCCGTACGCACGGCTATGCCAAGACGGTCGAGCAGCGTACCCATATCCAGATGATGGATATCGCCAACGAGGAAAGAAACCACGGCATCCTTATGAGGCGCCTCGCCAAACAGGCGAATATTGGGAATCGTGCACATCTGTTCCATGCAATAGTGCGTCAGTTCCTGCTCATGAGCCTCGATATTCTCCATGCCCAGTGCCTCCATATACTTGATGGCAGTAGCCAGTCCGTGCGTAGCCACATAGTCAGGCGTACCCGCTTCAAACTTAAACGGCAGACGCTCGAAAGTGGTCTTCTCCCACGACACCTTGTCAATCATCTCGCCACCACCCTGATATGGTGGCAGTTTCTCCAGCCACTCCTCCTTACCATAGAGCACGCCGATACCTGTAGGACCGTACATCTTATGACCACTGAACGCCAGGAAGTCACAATCCAAGTCCTGCACGTCAACCTTCATATGGGGCGCACTCTGAGCAGCATCCACCAAGACAGGGATACCACGCTCATGAGCCAGTTTCACAATCTCCTTAACAGGATTAATCGTACCCAGCACATTGCTCACATGGGCAATGCTGATAAGTTTTGTGCGCTCTGATATTTGAGATTCAAGATTTGCTACATCCAGACAGCCCTTATCGTCAATAGACGCATGCTTCAGCACGATGCCCATGTTCCGGGCCTGCAACTGCCAGGGCACGATATTCGAGTGGTGCTCCATATCCGTGACCAGCACCTCGTCGCCAGCTTTCATCTGCGACTCACAGAAAGTCTGCGCCACCAGGTTGATAGCTTCCGTAGTACCACGTGTAAAGACCACCTCCTCTATCTTACGCGCATTGATAAAGGCACGCACCGTCTCACGCGCAGCCTCATGCAGATCCGTAGCCTGCTGCGACAGATAATGCACGCCACGATGCACATTCGCATTCACGTTCAGGTATTCCTCGCGCATGGCATCCAGCACGCACAAAGGCTTCTGTGTGGTTGCCGCATTATCCAGATAGACCAGCGGTTTCTTATATACCTCCCGCTGAAGGATGGGGAAGTCTTCTCTTATTTTTTTTATGTCGTACATATATTTTCTAAAATTGAGTGCAAAGATAAAAAATATTTCTCGATTTTCAATTGTCATTTCATGATTTTTTTCTATCTTTGCACCCAGAGACTAAACACTTAAAACTTACAGCGTATGAAACACTTATTACTTGCAGTAACAATGGTAACGGCCCTGAGCACTTCAGCATTTGCACAAGGCCAGGTAAAGAATGTGTATGCCAGCACCCAAAAGCTGAACATGGAGATGCTACAGAATACGGCTCAGCCCACCCAGTTGAACCGTTATCTCTTTGCAGGCTACAACACGCTGTGCGTACCAATGACCATAACAGCCGAGCAGTTGGGTGATGTGAAGGCTGAGCGCTTCGCAGGCATCCAGCAGGAAGGCAATGTACTGAACCTCTATTTCGTGGAGTGCACCAACGAAGGTATCCAGGCTGGTGTACCCTATCTGGTCTATTCACCCAAGAGTCAGTACCTGCGCATCAAGAACTGCGATGCCCTCAATTTCAACAGCGACCTGAGATCTATCCACATGAGCGATAACGCAGGTAACACCGTAGTATTCAGCAGCAATTGGGAGACCGTGAAGAAAGACGGACTCTATGGCATTCCTGCTCAGCAGAACGTGACCCCACTGGAGGCTGTGCTCATCCGCACCGAGGCCGACAAAGCCTTCCTCCCCACCCGTTGTGGTTTCTCTTGGGACCAGCAGAATGCCTCTGCCAAGGAGTTGCGCATCGTACACCTCAGTGCATCAGAAGTAACTGCCATCAAGGGCGTAACCATCCGAAACACCTCTGGCGAGACCTACGACCTGAGCGGCCGCAAGGTGAACAACTCTGCCAAGGGCCTGCGCATTCAGGACGGTAAGAAAGTGGTAAAATAAAAGATTTCATCGAATACGAACGATAAGGCTCTTATCGAGATATCACTATAAGCAAAGCGGCGTCTCACTATCAGTGAAACGCCGTTTTGCTATATGGCACATATTTTATTTACACAGTTTACATCCTGTGCACTTATTCAGTTCGCCACGAAAACGCTTCTCTACGAGATAGTGCAGGCGATCGCGTAGCGGCTCTAGTTGCATCTGGTCTATCACCTCGTTGATGAAGGCATTTTGCAGCAGGAGCTTAGCCTCCTTCAAGGGGATGCCACGCTGACGCATATAGAAAAGGGCGGCATCGTTGAGCTGACCAACGGTAGAACCGTGGGCACACTTCACGTCGTCGGCATAGATTTCAAGCATGGGCTGGGTGTACATGCGGGCTTCCTTCGTAGCCGTGAGGTTCTGATTAGTCATCTGCGAGGCGGTTTGCTGCGCCCCGTGTTCTACAAGCACACGACCTGCGAAGGCACCTACGGCCTTATCATCGAGCACATATTTATAGAGCTCCCTGGAGGTGCAATGAGGCACCTTATGAGCAATGAGCGTGTTGTTGTCCACATGCTGCTGTTTGTCGGCTATCACGCAGCCATAGCACTGGCACTCGGCACCTTCACCACTGAAGGTGAGGTCCAGACGGTTGCGGGTAATACCGTTATGGAGCGTGATGACGTTGTGATTCACACGACTATTGGCCTGCTGGTCTATATACACGTTGCTCACGCGAACATTCTTATTGTGAGTCTCCTCAAGGCAGTACAGATCCAACGAAGCATTCTCGCCCACAAAGCATTCTATCACCTGTGTTGCCAGGAAATTACGGTCATCAGCAGCATGGTCGCAGAACAGCATCTTTATTTCGGCTCCCGCCTCCAAAATGATGAGCACACGGCGATTCACCATCAAATCGGGCACCACACGTTGGGCATTCTGAGGAGTAGACTTCAGGATATTTATGACCTGAATGGCACGGTCAACCTTCACATTCTTAGGCACATAAACCAGCATACCATCCTGCGCCAGCATCGTGTTAAGCGCCGTGATACCGTCCTCGCCGGTTTTAGCCTGCTTGGCATAGAATTTAGCCACCAACTCAGGATAATCGCACATAGAACCCACAATCACACCCTCAGGCAGATGTCCCTTAGGCTTATCATCGCGATAAAACATATCGTTCACCACGAAAAAAAGGCTCGTAGAGAGGTTGGGCACATCACAACGGAAGGCCTCGTAAGGGTCAACAGGTATCTGCAGGCGACTGAGGTTCAAACCATAGTCGGGCTCAAAGAGTTTCTGAATATCGGTGTACTTATAGCGCTCCACCTTTTTCGACGGGAAGCCCTGCTTACAGAAGTCATCAAAGGCTTCATCGCGCACGGCATTCATCGACTCTGGCGCATGGGAGAATATCATTTGCCGAGCCTGCTTATATAAATCTATGTATTGCTGTTCACTCGAAGTAATCATTCTTTCTTAATTCTTAACTCTTAATTCTTAATTATGATTACTCTTCCCCGATCTCTTCCTTAATCCAGTCGTAGCCGTGCTCCTGAATCTGCTGAGCAAGCTCGGGTCCACCTGTCTTCACAATTTTTCCCTTGTAGAGTACATGTACGAACTGGGGTTTGATCATTTCCAGCAAACGGTCGTAGTGGGTAATCACGATGCACGACGTCTCAGGCGTTTGCAGTTTGTTCACACCCTCAGCCACAATGCGCATAGCGTCCACATCCAGACCAGAGTCGGTCTCATCGAGGATAGAGAGCTTCGGCTCCAACATAGCCATCTGGAAAATCTCATTGCGTTTCTTCTCGCCACCACTAAAGCCCTCGTTCACCGAACGGTTTGCCAGTTTTGAGTCGAGCTCCACCACCTTACGCTTCTCGCGCATCAGCTTCAGGAACTCTGCAGCATTCAGCGGTTCCAATCCCTGATACTTACGCTTCTCGTTGATAGCGGCCTTCATGAAGTTATTCATGCTGACGCCTGGAATCTCCACAGGATACTGGAAACTCAAGAAAAGGCCCTCGTGAGCTCTGTCCTCAGGCTTCATCTCCAACAGGCTTTTACCATTGAAGAAGGCTTCGCCCTCAGTCACCTCGTAGAGAGGATTACCCACGAGCACAGCGCTGAGCGTAGACTTACCAGAGCCGTTAGGACCCATGATAGCATGTGTCTCGCCATCATTAATCACCAGGTCTATGCCCTTCAATATTTCTTTATCGCCAATCTTGGCATGCAGGTTTCTTACTTCTAACATCTTGATTTTAGTCTTTTTCAGTTTGCAAAGTTACGAAAAGTCGAGCGCAAAACAAAAGAATTCATTCTTTTTTTTGCCGAGACGTAGTAACTTCGGCGAAGCCAGAGTTACGAAAAGTCGAGAGCAAAAACGAAAAACTTGTTTCTTTTTTTTTGCCGAGACGGAGTAACTTGGCGATTTTTATCGCAAAGTAACGGAAAAATGAAAGAATTTCAAAGAGAAAACACAAAAATCTACCATAATATTTAGTTTTCTCGTTAATTATGCTTAACTTTGTCGCGAAAAAATCTACCGATCAAAAAATGGAACAGACAATTTACATTGTTGCCCTGGTTCTGACCGGACTTATCAACTTAGCCATGGGGGGCATCCTTTTTGTAGGCAATAAAGCCTACCTCAAGCAAACGGTCTATCTTCGTGCTCGTTTGTTTACCATCTTATGGCTTGTTTCTTTTGGCTTGGGCTACATTGTTCATGCCATTTTCCTTTGGCGCTACACTTGGCCTACCGCCGCATCGGCACTTACCGTAAGTTTCTTCCACATAGGAGCTATCTGTTTCAACTGGGGCTACATCCCCCTGCTGAATCCTGATTACCTGAAGAAGCGTGTCGTCATACGCGACCTCGTGATTTTCGTCGGAGGCCTTATATCCTACTGGACGGTGGCCCTGATGTGGCATCATGCGCCGACCTATGTATGTCTGGCATTCTCTGTCTTCTTTGCCTATGCGGCCCTGACAGTCCTCAAGTTCTACAGAACCTACAACCGCGTGAGTCTCCGTATGATACGCATGTCGTCTGGCAACGTGATGGAATTCATTCGCTGGATGCAGGTATGCTGCGATTGTATTGTGCTCTTTGGCATAGGCAGCGTAGCTATTACAGCCATTTTCCCCAACGACATTATCCCATTCGTCATGCTACTCACATCGGGTGCAGGCATGTTTGCTTATATAGCCTACTCCATCACCAAATACGGAAAAAATCTCTCATGAAGAAAAGCCACCTTATCCACTTTCTGTTAGCAGCCTTGCTGATCATCACCACGCTTTGTTCCTGTGGTGAGAAATACGTCTATGTAGAGAAGGTCAATCAGGCCGACAGCCTCATCAACATTGCTTATAAGAATCACGACTACGACAGTCTGATTATCCTGGCCGACAGCATGCAGAAAACAGGAGCACTGTCTGACATGAAAGCCTGCTACTGGCGCGGCTATGCTTTTTCACGCCAAAAGAAGATGCGACTGGCTGAGAGCAACTGGCAACGTGCTATTTCGCTTGACACACAGACTGACGAGGATAAGGAATATTATGCAAAGTCGGCCAACCGACTGGCTGGTGTCTTGCTGCTCAAAGGCGAATATGAGGCAACGATGAAGGTAGCCATTCCTGCTATGGAGATGATGAAGGAAACGAAATTGGATCAGACGGCCGACTATACCTACCTATTAATTACCCTGGGTTGCTGCCAACTGCAACTGGATAAGCCCTCAGAGGCCGCTGTCAACTTCGAACAGGCACACCTACTCTATTCCAAGATGACTGAACAAGAGCCTACTGCCAGCCAATACTCAAATGCCATCATTGGTGTTATCACCATTACGGATAGCTACCTCCTGCAGAAACGCTTCACAGAGGCTTTCTATTGGATTTCACATCTGGAGGAACTGCTCAACCAATACAAGCAGTTGCCCGATGCCGAACAAGTATTTTTCGACAAGCAAGAGGCGCGTCTCAATTTCTATCGAGCCACCACATTGGAGGGTCTGGGGCAGCATTCCGAGGCAGCAAAAGCCTACGACAGAGCCCGCCAGACAGACTATGCAATGACCAACGAGGGAAAACTGGAGGCCACCACCTATCTGATGTCGGCTCAGCGTTTCGAGGAAGCAGCCCACAACTTCGAGGTTCTTAACGAACAGGTCAGCAAATACAACGTAAAACTCTCGCTCGACATCATCCAGCATTATCTCTTACCAAAATACAGGGCTAATGTAGGTGCTCAGCAACTTGACTCGGCCTTGCAGACAGGTATGCAGATTTGTAATGCCCTGGACACGGCTATCGTACAGACACAACAGGACGAGGCCCTTGAACTGGCTACGCTCTATAACCTACAACAGAAGGAGACGGTCTTCGTACAGCAGAAAGCCGATATGGCTCGTCAGCGCATGGCAGCCACTATCGTTGCCCTCGCCCTGATCATCCTCTTCTTCGTGCTGATTATCTACTTCCGTCATAAGGCTGCGATGCGTCTGGAGACGGCTTATTATCAATTGGAGATAGCCAACGAGAAGACCAAGGAATCGTCGCGCATGAAGACCTCGTTCATTCATCAGATGTCGCACGAGATTCGCACGCCGCTGAATATCCTGAGTGGTTTTGCGCAGATTATCTCTACGCCAGGCATCAAACTCGACGAGGAGACCAAGCAGGAGATGAACAGCAAGATCATGGAGAACACCGTTCGCATCACCGAACTGGTAAACAAGATGTTGGAGATGAGTGAGGCCAGCAGCAAGACCGTGATAGAGCGTGCCGATAATATCCCTGCCACTCAGATTGCCGTAGAGGCGATGAATGCTTTCCCCATTGGTGAAAAATACAAGATTCCCATTGACCTGCAACTGGGTAACGATGTCAACGACATTCGCATCCTCACCAACGAGCAGGCTGCTACGCGTGCCTTGGTGCTGCTGCTTGATAATGCTGAGAAATACACCAAGGAGGGTGCCATCCACTTGAAGATAGACTCTCCTTCTGAGAAAATTATCCGTTACACCATTGAAGATACGGGTATCGGTGTGCCCAAGGCGGAGGCCGAACATATCTTCGAGGAGTTTGTACAGCTCGACGAGAACAAAGAAGGCACGGGTATCGGTCTCACCGTAGCCCATAGCATTGCTAACCGACTGGGGGGCGATATAATCCTTGACACCACTTATACCAGCGGTGCCCGTTTCATCATGACGTTGCCTTTATAAAAAAGAGAAGTGGGATTGTTGTTTATCCTACGGTGCCCTCCAGCGATACGCTAAGCAGTTTCTGTGCCTCTACAGCAAATTCCATCGGCAATTTCTGAATCACCTCTTTCGCATAGCCGTTGACAATCAGTCCTACAGCCTGTTCAGTAGGTATGCCACGCTGGTTGCAGTAGAACAGTTGTGCTTCTGAAATCTTTGATGTCGTTGCCTCATGTTCGAAGATTGCCGTATCATTATGCACATCCATATAGGGGAAGGTATGCGCACCACAGGCAGAACCAAGCAGCAAGGAGTCGCACGATGAATAGTTACGTGCATTATCCGCAGTAGCAGCAGCACGCACCAGTCCACGATATGAGTTCTGCGAGTGTCCTGCCGAGATACCCTTCGAGATGATTGTCGACTTGGTGTCCTTGCCCAGATGAATCATCTTCGTGCCTGTATCAGCCTCCTGATAATTATTGGTCACGGCTACGCTATAGAACTCAGCCTGCGAACGATCGCCACGCAGGATACATGAGGGATATTTCCAGGTGATAGCCGAACCAGTCTCTACCTGTGTCCACGAGAGTTTAGAGTCTACACCACGCAGGTCGCCACGTTTCGTCACCAGGTTCAGCACGCCGCCTTTACCATTCTCATCACCAGGATACCAGTTCTGCACAGTGGAATATTTCACCTCAGCACGGTCCTTCACGATAATCTCTACGATAGCGGCATGTAGCTGGTTCTCATCGCGCATAGGAGCCGTACAGCCTTCAAGATAGGACACGTAGGCATCATCATCAGCAATAATCAGGGTACGCTCAAACTGACCTGTATTTCTGGCGTTGATGCGGAAATAAGAGCTCAGTTCCATAGGGCAGCGCACACCCTTGGGGATATACACAAACGAACCATCAGAGAAAACGGCCGAGTTGAGGGCTGCAAAGAAATTATCCTTATATGGAACCACAGTTCCCAGGTACTGACGCACCAAATCAGGATGTTCCTTGATAGCCTCACCAATAGAACTGAAGATGACCCCTTTCTCGCGCAGTTTCTCCTTGAAGGTGGTCTTCACAGAGACAGAGTCCATGATGGCATCCACAGCGGTATTGCCACTCAGCGCCAAGCGTTCCTCAAGGGGGATACCCAGTTTGTCGAAGGTCTTCTCCAACTCAGGGTCAATGGCAGGAGTACCCTCTTGTCCCTTCTTGGCAGTTGGGTCGGCATAATATGAAATGGCCTGATAATCAATCTCAGGTACATGCACATGACCCCACTTAGGTTCCTGCTGTTCTTGCCAGTAGCGGAAAGCCTTCAGACGGAACTCCAGCATCCATTCCGGTTCGCCTTTTTTTGCAGAAATCAGTCGAACCACATCCTCGTTCAGTCCGACGGGGATTACTTCGGTATCGACATTCGTTGTGAAACCAAACTCATATTTCTGCTCAGCAATACGGCGCACCAACGCGTTGTCCTGCTCGGGCTGATTCTGTATCTTCTGATTATTATCTTCCATTCGTTACGTTCTTTTCAGTTTGCAAAATTACAAAAAAAACTCCACTCCTACCCCTTTTTCACCTATTTTAAATAAAAAAGGCCGGTGTCCAAATGGACCTCGGCCTTTTTTCGTATTTTCAGGTAGTAGAATATAGAATTATAGTAAACCAATGTTATTGAGTGCAAAGATAAGGCAGAAAATCCAAACTTAAAAGTATTTTTAGTTAAAAGATGTTATGTTTGAAGAATTAATCGATTATTATACAATTTCCGTATACCATAATCGCATGTTTATCGTCTTTAAATCAATAAAATACTATCAGTTTTGCAAGATTGTGCTATTAACACTATTCAAGATTTTACATCTTAGTTAGAAAAGAGATGTACTAAAAAAAAGAGTATGCCAACATGGGTTGACATACTCCTATTTTCTTCAAGTAATCCTATGATTTGCTAAATACTAAAGCTTCTGCTCCACCTCAATCTCAGTGAACGTCTCAATCATATCGCCCACCTGGATATCGTTGAAGTTGACGAGAGAGATACCACACTCCAATCCTGTAGCAACCTCCTTAGCGTCATCCTTATATCGCTTCAGAGCATCGATAGGAGCAGTGTGAACCACGATACCGTCACGGATAACACGAGCCTTATCCTTATTGTGTACCTTACCCTCGGTAACAAGACCACCGGCAACAGTACCAACTTTAGAAATCTTGAATACCTGCTTCACCTCAATGAGACCAGATACAATCTCCTTCTTCACCTTGTCAAGCATACCCTGCATGGTAGAACGCACATCGTCGATAGCGTCGTAGATGATAGAGTAGGTATTGATCTCAACACCCTCGCGCTCAGCCAAGCGGCGTGCCTCACCAGAAGGACGCACCTGGAAGCCCACGATGATAGCCTGAGAAGCAGATGCTAACATCACATCATTCTCTGAAATCTGACCTACGGCCTTAGAGATGACGTTGACCTGTACCTTCTCGGTAGACAGTTTGATGAACGAGTCAGAGAGAGCCTCGATAGAACCGTCGGTATCACCCTTCACGATGATATTGAGCTCATGGAACTCACCCAAAGCAATACGGTGTGAGAGTTCATCCAGTCCCAACTTCGTGGTGGTACGCAAGCTCTGCTCACGCTGCAACTGAATACGCTTATTGGCAATCTCACGGGCCTCCTGCTCACTCTCCATCACATGGAACGAGTCTCCGGCAGTAGGAGCACCATTAAGACCCAAGATGATAGCTGGCTCGGCAGGACCGGCCTTCTCGATGCGCTGGTTACGCTCATTGAACATGGCCTTCACCTTACCCCAGGCAGTACCGGCGATCACGACGTCGCCCACCTTCAGCGTACCGTTTGATACGAGCACAGTAGAGACATAGCCACGACCCTTATCGAGTGATGACTCGATGATAGAACCAGTAGCCTTACGGTTAGGATTAGCCTTCAGGTCGAGCATCTCGGCCTCGAGCAGCACCTTCTCCAGCAGTTCATAGACACCAACACCTTTCTTGGCACTGATCTCCTGACACTGGTACTTACCACCCCACTCCTCAACAAGCAGGTTCATATTAGCCAGGTCTTCACGAATCTTATCGGGGTTCGCACCTGGCTTATCAATCTTATTAATAGCAAACACCATTGGCACGTTGGCAGCCTGGGCATGAGCGATAGCCTCCTTGGTGGTAGGCATCACAGAGTCGTCGGCAGCCACGATGATGATAGCGATATCCGTTACCTGAGCACCACGGGCACGCATAGCCGTAAAGGCCTCGTGACCAGGGGTATCAAGGAAAGTGATACTCTGACCATTCTTCAGCGTCACGTTGTAGGCACCAATGTGCTGGGTAATACCACCAGCCTCACCCGCAATCACGTTGGTATTGCGGATATGGTCGAGCAAAGAGGTCTTACCATGGTCTACGTGACCCATCACCGTTACGATAGGAGCACGAGAGATCAGATCGTTCTCATCGTCCACCTCCTCAGTAATAGCCTCCTGCACTTCAGCAGAAACATATTCTGTGGTGAAACCAAACTCCTCAGCAACGAGGTTGATGGTCTCGGCATTCAGACGCTGGTTGATAGACACCATGATACCTACTGACATACAGGTACCGATGACCTTCACAACAGGCACGTCCATCATGGTAGCGAGCTCAGACACCGTCACGAACTCGGTGAGCTTCAGCACCTTGCTCTGTGCTGCCTCTGCTGCCATCTCCTCACTCATACGCTCCTGAACAGCATCGCGCTTCTCCTTACGGTACTTAGCGCCCTTCTTGTTCTGAGAGGTCTTTGAGGTCAGACGAGCCAAGGTCTCTTTTACCTGACGTGCTACATCCTCTTCGTTTGCCTCGATAGGACGAACAGGCTGATGGTTCTTGTTCTTCTTGTTCTTACCGCCCTGCTGGTTGTTACCATCCTGGAAGTTCTGGTTGCCTCCCTTGTTCTTATTCTTCTTATTGTTGTTCTGGTTCTGACCCTGCTGTTGCTGCTTTGCAGCCTCCTCAATGTCAACCTTACCGCCACGAATGCGCTCACGCTTACGCTTCTCGCCTGGCTGTCCGTTATTGGCACCACCATGCATCTGAGCAGCCTTCTCTTCACGCTGCTTGCGCTTCTCCTCCTTAGTTTTCTTCTTAGGACGTGTGCTCTGGTTCAGAGTAGAGAGGTCAATCTTACCCAATACGTTCACCTTGGGAGCCAACTTCGCCTCGCTCTTCAGGGTGAAGATGGCAGGAGCATCATTAGCAGGCTCTTCTGCTACGGGAGTTTCCTCTGCCTTGGGGGCTTCTACCTCATCAGCCTGAGCCGTCTCAGTTGTATCAGTTGACACTTCCTCAACAGACTCTTCCTTGACGGGCTCAGCAACCTTCACGGGTTCTTCTACCACAGGTTCTGCAGGCTTTACTGCCTCCACGACTTTTTCCTCCTTCACTACGGGAGCCTCGGGCTCGGCAGATGCCTCGGGCTCGGGTTTTGTCTCTGCAACAGGTTCGGCAGGCTTTGCCTTGGGCTTATTCAGACTATCGAGGTCTATCTTGCCCAGAGGCTTGAACTGCTGACGAGCAGGGGCTGTCTCGGCGCTTTTCTCCTCAGCGGGGGCTGCATGTTTCTCAGCTGGCCTTCTATCCTTTTTCTCTTTCATCTTAGTGAAGAGTTTCTCGGCCTGCGTCTTCACAGCCTTATCGCCACTAAACTCACGCACCAGTGCCTCATACTGTTCGTCAGTAATCTTGGTATTGGTGGTAGCGTCGTCGCGAATTTCGCCCAGACTGCTCTTTTTCTTCAGGAAATCAACTGCCGTTTGAAGTCCTATATTCAGTTCTGTTAATACTTTATTTAATCTTACTCCCATTTATTCGAATTGATAATTGATGATTGATAATTGAAAATTACTCGAACTCCGCACGGAGTACTTCTAGCAAGTGGTCAACGGTCTCTTCCTCGAGGTCTGCCTTCTCAATGAGCAGCTCACGAGGAGCGTTGAGCACTTCCTTAGCGGTGTCGTAGCCCAATGCCTTGATGGCATCGATAACCCACTGGTCAATCTCATCACTGAACTCGTCGAGGTAGATATCCTCATCGGTCTCACCCTCGTTAACCACACGGAATACGTCAATAGTGTGCTCTGTCAGCATAGAAGCCAACTTGATATTCATACCACCCTTACCGATAGCCAGAGAAACCTCCTCGGGCTGCAGGTAAACCTCTGCCTTGTGGTTAGCCTCATCGAGTGTGATGCTGGTAACCTTGGCAGGAGAGAGGGCACGCTGGATAAACAGCTGTACGTTGCTGGTGTAGTTGATCACATCGATATTCTCACCACCAAGCTCACGAACGATACCGTGTACACGACTACCCTTTACACCAACGCAAGCGCCTACGGGATCAATACGGTCGTCGAAACTCTCAACAGCAATCTTTGCACGCTCACCTGGCATACGAGCCACACGGCGGATAGCAATCAGACCATCAGCAATCTCAGGCACCTCAGCCTCAAGCAGACGCTTCAGGAAGTCAGGACTGGTACGGCTCAGCATAATACGAGGATTATTGTTCTCGTTCTGCACCTCCTTCACAACGGCACGCACAGTCTCACCCTTACGATAGGTGTCAGAAGGAATCTGGTCGCCCTTCATCAGGTGGAGCTCGTTACCCTCATCATCCATGAGGAGCACCTCGCGCTTCCACATCTGGTAAACCTCACCGCTGATAACGGTGCCTACCTTATCCTTATACTTCTGATAAAGAGCGTCGTGATCAAGCTCCAGGAGCTTAGAAGCCAGTGTCTGACGCAGGTTCAGAATAGCACGACGACCGAACTTGGTAAAGTCTACAGCCTCACTAACCTCCTCGCCAACTTCGTAGTCTGGCTCAATTTTCTGAGCCTCAGTAAGTGAAATCTCCTTGTTCTCGTCCTTCACATCACCATCGGCTACTACCACACGGTTACGGTGAATCTCAAAGTCACCCTTGTCTGGATTAACAATCACGTCGAAGTTCTCGTCAGAACCAAACATCTTGGCCAACACATTGCGGAAGCTCTCCTCGAGTACACTTACCAATGTCGTACGGTCAATGTTCTTGGTCTCTTTAAACTCCTGAAAGGTCTCAAACATGCTGGGACCTACAATTTCTTTCTTTGTTGCCATTTATCTATTTTTTTATTTAAAGTTCAATACGTATTTCGTAGACTTCACCCCATCCATAGAGAAGGTCTTGTCCACGTCAACTTTTACAGGACGCTTCTTGCCCTCAGGAATTTGCTTCTCTTGAGTAGTCAGTGTAAACATGCGACCCTCTACGCCTTTCAGCACACCCACAATCTTCTTTCCTTCGGCATCTACAACTTCTACATTGTCGCCTACATGGTTCACGTATTGCTGCTCCACCTTAAAAGGCTGTCCCAATCCGGCACTGCCTACCTCCAATTCATAATCGCCCATCTCATCGCCTACCTTCTCTTGCAGGAAACGACTCAATTCGGCACAATCTTCAATCCATACCCCATCGGCATGGTCAATCTCGATGACGATACGATCATCATCACACATCTCAATGTCTACCAGGAAGTAACCCGACTGACCTTGCAGCCACTCTTCCGTTAAAGTTTTTAATGTCTCTTTCGTTATCATTCTAACGGTTATTTAAACAAGAATGAGAGGCCCTTGCGGGTCTCTCATTCCACTGAACGGGTGCAA
>JAEEGG010015084.1_pt1 | contig 16265 bp, 18 predicted proteins | sample 9134161 | NCBI WGS metagenome assembly JAEEGG01 (sample SAMN16246543, study PRJNA631951) | gut metagenome | biome: gut microbiome; feature: rumen; material: CR-attached | host: Bos | place: Iran: Karaj | collected 2018-10
ACCCCGACGAAGACCCCGAAGCCCGTCCCCGCGACCTCGGCAAAATCAAATTCGTAGAATAGAAAAGACTATTCCGCTATCTCACAGAGCAATGTGGCGGGAGTGCAGTCTTTAACCAGGACGGTGACGTATTCGCCTACGGAATGGCCGGCGGCGGGGAACACGCACGCCTTGTTCTGGGAGGTGCGGCCCATCAAATCGGCCGTGGATTTCTTGGAATAGCCCTCCACAAGTACCTCGAAGGTCTTGCCAACATCGCGGCGGTTGCTCTCCAGCGAGAGTTCTCCCTGCAGCGCGATGACCTTCTCCAGACGGGCGGTTTTGACTTCGGGCGGCACATCGTCGGGATAATGGCGCTGCGCCAGGGTGCCGGGGCGCTCGGAATACTGGAACATAAAGGCGGCGTCGAACCTGACCTCGCGGAACAGCCGCAAGGTGTCTTCAAAGTCCTCCTCGGTCTCGCCGCAGAAGCCGGTGATGACGTCGGTGGTGATGGCACAGTCAGGCATTATTTCACGGATGCGGGCCACCCTTTCCAGATACCACTCGCGGGTGTGGCGGCGGCGCATCTTTTCCAACATGGCGTTGCTGCCAGACTGGACCGGCAGGTGGATGTGCTTACAGATGTTGGGGTAGGCCGCCATCGTCAAAAGAACTTCGTCCTTCATATCCTTGGGATGGGAGGTGGAGAATCGCACCCGCACGGCCGGCGAAATCTCAGCCACCAAGGCCAGCAGCTGCGCAAAGCCGACCTCGCCGAACTTATATGAATCGACATTCTGGCCAAGCAGGATTATCTCCTTGTAGCCGGCGTCGATTGCCTCGCGCGCCTCCCGCAGAATGCTTTCAAAGTCGCGGCTGCGCTCGGCGCCGCGGGTGTAGGGCACTACGCAGTAAGAGCAGACGTTGTTGCAGCCGCGCATTATGGAAATATATGCGCTAACACCGTTCGGGTCCATCCGCACCGGTGAAATGTCACCATAGGTCTCTTCGTGAGAAAGCAGCGTGTTGATCTGCTTGGAACCGGACTCGCGAAGTGCCTCCAGCAGCCGCGGCAGGTCGCGGTAGGCATCGGGCCCTGCCACCAGGTCCACCACCGGATGCTCCAGCAGTTTGTCCTTGAGCCTCTCCGCCATACAGCCGATAACTCCCACCACCAGGGAAGGGCGGCGCTTCTTTTCCAGCCGGAAAAAGTCCAGCCGGCCGAGTATGCGCTGCTCTGCGTTGTCGCGTATCGCACAGGTGTTTATCAGCACCAGATCGGCGGCTGCAACCTCCTTGCAAAGCACGTATCCGCTCTTGGAGAGAATCGCCAGCACCACTTCGCTGTCGTTCACATTCATCTGGCAGCCGTAGGTCTCTATCAGCACCCTGGGGGCCATGGTATAGTTATTGCTCATTGACTCTACAAATATCACCGTAAAGTTAGTTTTATTTATTATCTTTGCCTTTAGATGAAGAGATTTTTCGCAATTATATTGGTGGCTGTAGCGCTTGTTTCGTGCAAGCCGCTGCAGGAGCAAATTACGGTTAACGACTGCAATCTGGAGAGCCTGGACAATGTCTCCATCGCCCAAAAGCAGCTCAAGCTTGGCACAAGCCTCACCATAGACGCGGAGAACGCGTCCTGCCAGAACATCTCCGTTACCAAGTTGTACGCGGAACTCTTCAATAAAAACGACAAGAGGGTGGCTACGATAGAGCTTGGCTGCGAAAAGGGCGATCCCAAGCCGACGCTCCACCGCCGCAGCAGCGAAATTGTTTCGGTGCCTGTTCTGGTCGGGTTTGACAGTCCTCTGTCTCTGATAACCCTGTCTACGATGTCTTTGGAAGATTTTGCAGAAAAGGGCTACACAGTTACCTACGACGCGACCCTTAAGGCGGGCCTCGTATCCAAACGATTCCGGGACGACAAAGTGCCGGTATCGCAATTAGTTAAGATGCTTGAAAGATGAAAAAGGCGATACTCATAGCATTGATGCTTGTCGCGGCCTCCATTGCCGCACTGGCACAGAACACCACCGAGGTTGATTCGACCTACGCCAATCGGTCGGCGGTGGATTCTACACTTGTCGGCAAGAACATCTTCAATGTGCTTGGTGACAAGAATTCAACGGCGGCGCGAGAGGGCAGAGTAGTGATAGACCAGACAGATGCAGTGGCCAAGGCTATGTCCAGCCATATCGCCCGCAACGCCAGCCGCAGCAAGACCGGATATCGCATCCGCATCTTCTTCGACAACAAGCAGGATGCCCGCGTCAAATCGGAGAAGGTCGCCGCAAGTTTCAAGGCCCAGCATCCCGGAGTCGCCGTATATCGTGCATACGAAAATCCCTACTTCAAGGTTACCGTCGGCGATTTCCGCAGCAAGGAGGATGCCCGCAAGTTCCTCAACGCGATAAAAGGCTCATATCCATCCGGTTTCATTGTAAGGGAGCGCATAAATTTCTCAGTTTTGTAGTATGTCTAAGCAAGGGCTGATACAGGAACTCAAGCAGACCCAGCGTCTGTCTCCGCTGCAGATCCAGACCATAAAGCTTCTGGAATTGCCGACGCTCGAACTCCAGCGCCGCGTGCAGCAGGAGCTGGAGGAGAATCCTGTGCTTGACGAAGCCACGGAAGAGGAGAAGGATCCGGAAGAGGAGGCGCCTAAAAACATCTCCCTCAACGAGTACGGCCCCAGCGACCCGACCCCCTCGTACAAACTTTACGTAAACAACCAGGGCAAGGACGAGAAGCCACAGTACAACACGTTTTCTGTAAAGGAGAGTCTCCAGGAGAATCTGGAGAACCAGCTGGGCTACTGCAAGTTGGACGAGCGCAGCATGCAGATCGCCAAGTTTATGATTGGCATGCTGGAAGAGGACGGTTATCTGCGCCGCGATTTGGAGAGCCTCTCGGACGACATCCTTTTCAAGTTGGGCATAGAGACAAGCGAAGAAGAGCTGGAGAGTATCCTCAAGGTCATCCAGAGCTTTGAACCAGTTGGTGTCGGCGCCCGTGACCTGCAGGAGTGCCTGCTGCTGCAGCTGGACGTGGACAATCCCTCCGAAGCCCAGGCTAATGCCCGCAGGATTGTGGACGAATGCTTCGATGCGCTGGCAAAGAAGCACTATTCCAAGATTACCCAGAAGCTGAACCTCACGGAAGAGCAGCTCAAAAGCGCTATAGACGAAATCGTGCGCCTAAATCCCCGCCCCGGCGGTCAGATAGACGACACCTATTCCGACCAGGCGCAGCAGATCGTGCCCGATTTTATACTGGAGCTCAAGGACGGCGTGCCGGTAATCACGATGCCCCGCTTCAACATTCCGGAGTTGCGCGTAAACAAGAATTACGCGGAGCTGTTGATGCAGGCCGCCAGCAAGTCGACCCGCCAGGAAAAGGAGGCGGTATCGTTCGTGAAGGCCAAGCTCAATTCCGCAAAATGGTTCGTGGAGGCCATCAAGCAACGCCAGAAGACACTGCAGAACACCATGAACGCCATCGTGTCGTTCCAGTACGAATACTTCATAGACGGCGACGAGACCAAGCTCAAGCCGATGGTGCTCAAGAACATAGCAGACAGCACGGGGCTGGACATAAGCACCATCTCACGCGTTGTCAACTGTAAATATGTCCAGACCCACTTCGGCATCTATCCGCTCAAGTATTTCTTCTCCGAGGGCCTCGTGACCAAGTCTGGAGAGGAGGCCTCCACAAGAGAAATTAAAGCCATCCTCACGGAGAGCATAGAGAACGAGGACAAGCACAAGCCGATGACCGACGAACAGCTGGTGGATCTGCTCTCTGCCAAGGGCTATAACGTGGCCCGCCGCACCGTGGCCAAATACCGCGAGCAGCTCAAGATACCCATCGCCCGTCTGCGCAAGGAGATCTGATCCTAGCGCTTCCCGTACATTTCTTCGCAGAAACTGTAGAATTTGTCGCCCGCCACTATAATGTGGTCTATCATGGTGATGCCCAACACGGACGCCGCCTTGCGCAGTTCCTCTGTGTGGACAAGGTCCATTTTGCCAGGCTTGGGATTGCCTCCGGGATGGTTGTGGATAAGGATGATGCCGCAGGCGAGTTTCTCCACGGCCTTCTTGACAACAATTTTGACGTCGAAGGTGGTAGAGAATGTTCCGCCGCTGCTCAGGCGTTCCTTGGCGATTATTCGGTTGGAACGGTTCAGGAACAACGCCCAGCACTCCTCATGGTCAAGATGCGCTATCAGCGGACTGATGACCTCCAGTGCGCTGCGGGCGTCATAGATAATCCGGTCGCGGTCCTTGCCCGCAATCAGGCTGCGCCGCCCCGCCTCGAAGGCCGCCAGCAGCGTCACCGCCTTTGCATCGCCTACTCCGGCGGTGGCGGTGAGCTTGTCAAGGGAATAGTTTGCCAAATTGCACAGGGAGTTCCCCGCCCCCTGAAGCAATTCCCTGGCGATGTCCAGGGCACTTTTTGCGCGGCTGCCGGTCCGTAGCAGAATTGCCAGCAACTCCGCATCGGTCAGCGCTGCACTTCCCCGCTCGAGCATCTTCTCTCTCGGCCGGTCTTCCTCTCTCCAGTTTTTGATGCTGATTCCATTCATAAGTGTGTATATAAAAAACAAACTCCCCAAATTTGGAGAGTTTGTTTCAAAATCCGAGGTTAAATCCTCAAATTATGCCATTTTGTTGATATGGAGTGCTATACCGCTTTTTAAATTCGCAGCTTTGTTTTTGTGAATGACGTTTGTTTTTGCAAGTTTGTCAATCATTGCGAATACCTTGGGAGCCATTTGCTCTGCGGCTGCCTTGTCTGTAGTGTTGCGGATAGCCTTGATGGCGTTCCTTGTAGTGCGTGCATAATACTTGTTATGCAATCTGCGTTTCTCACTCTGACGGAAACGCTTGTCTGCTGATGCGTGATTTGCCATTACTTTAATATTTTATATTTGGTAGTGGGTAGGAGAATCGAACTCCTCTTCCAAGAATGAAAATCTTGTGTCCTACCGATAGACGAACCCACCAGGTCCCAAAATTGGGAGTGCAAAGGTATGTAAAATTTGGATATTAGCAAATTTAATTTACTCTTCCGGCTCAGGATTGTTCCATTCGAAGGAGTAAAGCATCGCTTCTACCTGGCGCAGATAGTTGCGTTTGTCATATTTTGGAGCGTATACAAAGGCATCTGCGGTAATGATTTCGCTGCCGTCCCGGCTCAGGAAAGTATGGGAAACGAAGGGGCCGCCCATAAAGTCGTTATATGCCTCCCAGAGTCCGCGCATCTCTACGATACTCCGCTTTTGATAGTCGAAAGTGCTGCTACCGGGGAAGATGTCGGGGTTGAGAATCATGTAGCTGTTCTCCATAGTGCAGGGAATGTGCTCCCTGGTAATCTCGTTGCGTTTGGCCGCCAGTGCCTCGGGAGTAAGGGACGCTTCGCCCTGATAGGGATACTTCCACATCAGAATGCTTTGGTTGGTATATGTGGTTTCGTACGAAACCCATACGAAGTTGTCTGTCGCCTTCTTCAGCGTGTATCCGTTGGGGAATACCGGACTGCCGCCAAAAATCTTGCCGACGGTCTTGCCAAGGTCGTGATTTTCAAAAGCCTTGATGTTGCTGATAACGCGACTGCGCTCGGCTTTCTCCAGTGTGGCGAGAATCTTTTCTCCCTTCTCCGCTACCATTTTCGCAGCGGCGGCTCCGTCGGGCGCCTGAATGTTGATGACCGTCTGCGGAGTGGCCCATACGTCGTTAAACACGGTAAATGTGCAATCTGTGTATTTCTTGTCGGTGGCAAAGACAATTATGTTGCGGTGCACGCGGAACAGCTTGGTGAAGGCCTGCTCCGGCACGTTGAACAAATCGTACATCGGCTCTACCTGGGGCAGATAGGGAACTTCGTTGCTCAGCAGGGCGCGCAGGGTGGTGCCGGGTTCGCCTTCCCATTCGACCTTGGAGCATACAACGGCCACTTCGCCCGCCTTGCCGCTGATGGAGGGGAGTATCTCGCCGCCGGTGTTCTTGCATCCGGCCGCCAGGGCCAGCGCCAGAATCACAGTCAATATAATTCGTGTGTTTTTCATATCGTGTCTATCTGAATAAGCTTCTTATGTCATTTCCGAAAGCCAGCACCATCAGTGCCAGGAGCAGGATCATGCCGATAGTCTGCGCCACTTCCAGGAATTTGTCGCTGGGCTTGCGGCCGGTGATGATTTCTACCAGGATAAAGAGGATGTGGCCGCCGTCGAGGCCGGGGATGGGGATGATGTTGAGCACTGCCAGCATAATAGACAGCATGGCCGTCAGCGACCATACGCGCTGCCAGTCCCATGTGCCGGGAAATATGCGGCCTATGGTGATAAAGCTGCCGACAGATTTGTATGCCTTGGTCTTTGGCGAGAATATAAGCCCCAGATCCTTGACGTAGCTGCCGATGTAGTTGCAGGCTTTGCGGATGCCGGCGGGAATTGCGGGGAAGAACCCGTATTTGTTGCGGGTGACCTTGAAGAACTTTGTAAGGTCGCTCTCCAGCATCACCTGCACCATACCGGTGGTATCGACCTGCAGGCCGACCTGCTGCCGTGCTCCGGCGCGGGTTACATCCACCAGGATGGAGTCACCCTTGTGCGCCTGCAGTGCATCGTGGATGTCGGGTACAAGGAACATCTCCTCGCCGTCAACGGCCACCACGCGGTCGCCGGGTTGCAGTCCGGAATCCTTGTTGATGGAGTTCTCCATAAAGCCCGCAACCTCGAACGGGTATGCCAGCGAGAACATTCCGGGCGAATTCAACATCCTTGGTATGTATTCTTCGCCGATCTCAATGGCAACGGTATCGGCGCCGCGAAGTACCTTTACTTCGCTGGCGCGGGAGTGGACGAGTTCTATCTGTATCTGCGAGAAATCGTCTATCTGGCGGCCGTCTATCGAGAGGATCTTGTCGCCGTTCTTGAATCCCATCTCTTTGGAGAGGTCGTTTACGGCTATGCCGTACACGGCGTCTTCGTTGCGGAGATACTCCTCACCCCAGTGATGCAGGACGGCTGCGTAGAGGATAATAGCCAGGATAAAGTTGAACAGCACGCCGCCGAACATTATCAAAAAGCGCTGCCAGGCGGGCTTGGTGCGGAGTTCCCACGGCTGCGGCTCTTTGCTGAGCGATTTGGAATCCTTGGTCTCGTCTATCATGCCGGCAATGGCGCAATAGCCGCCCAGGGGAATCCAGCCAATGCCGTATTCGGTGTTGTCGGGATATTTGCGCCAGTCATCGTCGGAGAGGGCAGTCAGGTCGCTGTCGGGAGGCAGCGGCTGGTCGTTCTTGGAAAAGAACCTGCAGTGCAGCTTGCCGCCGAACCTTTTGCATCGGAACAGGGAGAACTTGGGGTTGAAGAACATATAGAATTGTTCAACCCTGGTCTTGAACAACTTTGCAAAGGTGTAGTGCCCCAGTTCGTGGATCAGAATCAGGATCGACAGGGCGAATATCACCTGTACTATCTTTATGAAAAGTACCATAAAAGTCAGTTAGTTAGTAATTTCCTTGGCTATTGACATCGCCTGGTCATGCGTGGCATAGATGTCCTCCAGCGTAGGCTCTGCCACGAAAGGGGTGCGGAACATGGTGCCCGTAATCACCTCCGGAATGGCAGAGAACGGTATTTTCTCTTGCAAAAATGCAGCCACGGCAACCTCGTTTGCGGCATTCATCGCACATGCGGCGTTGCCACCCTTGTCCAGTGCCCTGCGGGCTATTCCAAGGCAGGGGAAGCGCTCCAGGTCGGGGGCGGCAAATGTCATCTGCGCAAGTTTTGCAAAACTGATGCGGGGGGCGTTGAGGTTCAGCCGTGAAGGGCATCCGAGGGCATACTGGATGGGGATGCGCATGTCGGGTACGCTCAACTGGGCTATGATTGCACCGTCCTGATACTGTACCGCGGAGTGGATTATCGATTCGGGGTGAACCACCACCTCTATGCGCTCTGCCGACATGTCGAACAGCCACCGCGCCTCTATCATCTCCAGTCCCTTGTTCATCAGGCTGGCCGAATCTATGGTTACCTTGGCGCCCATGTTCCACCGGGGGTGCTTCAGCGCCTCCTGCGGCTTCATCCGGGCTATTTCTTCTTTTGTCTTGTGCAGGAAAGGGCCTCCGGAGCATGTCAGCAGCAGCTTCTCCACATCGGTGCGGCGGCTCCCCTGCAGGCACTGGAATATGGCCGAATGCTCGCTGTCCACCGGGACGATTCGGGCGCCGCGTTTGGCTGCGAGATTCATCACCAGGCTGCCGGCCGCCACCAGCGTCTCCTTGTTGGCCAGGGCCACCGTCTTGCCCGCTTCTATTGCGGCGATGGCGCTTCGCAGTCCGGCAAAGCCGACGATGGATGCCACCACTATGTCGATGGTGCTGTCCGACATCATGTCGCACACCGAATCCATGCCGGCGTAGACCTTGATATCCTCTTTGTTCAGGGCGTCGAAAACCTCCTGATATTTGCTTTCGTTGCAAATCACCACGCTGTTCGGGTTGAATGCGAGGGCCTGCTCTATCAGCAGGGCGCTGTTGCTGCCGGCCACCAGAAGTTCAATCTCGAAAAGGTCGGGGTGCTGTGACACTACGTCCAGCGTCTGGGTACCGATGCTCCCGGTGGAGCCTAAAACCGCAATGTGAATCTTACCGTCCTGCTGCATCTTAGAAACTGATGTATTTTGCCGGATCAATCGCCTCTCCGCCGTGCCAAAGCTCCAGGTGCAGCTGCACGCCCGTTGCCAGACGGCCGCTGCCCCCGACTATGGCGATGGGGGTTCCGGTCTTGACCTTGTCGCCCGCCTGCTTGAGCAGACGGTCGTTATGCTTGTAGATGGACACCAGATCGTGTCCGTGCTGAATTATCATTACATATCCGGTGTCATCGTTCCACCCGGCGCTGATCACCGTGCCGTCCATAATGCTGTAGACGGTGGCGTTCTCGTCGGCCGCAATGTCTATGTAAGGGTGGTTGATGGCCAGGTTGAACGGTTCCGTAACCATGCCCTTGAGGGGGGTGAAGAAGTCCAGTCCCTCCAGTAAAGTGCCGTGGATGTCGGCCTGACTCAGGTCCAGTGCGGTCTCTTTCTCTACGATGCCGCGCAGCAGGGAGTCCTGGCGGGCATACATGGTGGCGTACATATCCTCTTCGCCGGTCTCCTTATGCAGGGCGGCGATGCTGTCCAGGTCCATCGCCTCGCGGCCGCTCATTACGCGCTGGATGTTGCCCACCTGAAAGGCCCAGAGCTGTATCTGGCGCTCCAGGGAGTCGATTCTCAGGCGGTTTTCAAGAGCTGCCTCGCGGGTTTCGCGGGAGGGATAGCCGCGTATGGTTCGCCGCAGCGGCGTGAAGTCTATCAGCAGATAGGTCAGCACCGCAATCAGAAGGGCGAACAGATATGGTTTTAATTTTTTTGTCATAATAACTAACTTTGCGGTCGATGAACAGAATAATCGGCATCGACTTTGGACGCAAGCGAACCGGGTTGGCAGTCAGCGACCCGACAATGGTATTTGCATCCGCGCTGGACACCATCCATTCTGCAAATATAATAGATTATATCAAAAACTATGCGCAGAATGAGACCATTATACGCTTCGTGGTGGGCTATCCGATGAATCTGGACGGCGCTCCCAGCGAGGCGGCCAGGGACGTCGATGCCTTTTTGAATCTGCTCCGCAAAAAGTTTCCGGATATCCCGGTGACTCTGGAGGATGAACGCTTTACCTCCGTGCTGGCCCACCGCGCCATGATAGACGGCGGAATGAAGAAGATGGCCCGGCGCGAAAAGGAGGCGGTTGACAAAATCAGCGCCAGCATCATCTTGCAGAGCTACTTGGACCGGCCCGACGCGATAAAAAGTTGATAATATGATACTTCCGATTTATTTGTACGGTTCTCCGGTGCTGCGCGAAAAGGCAGCTGAGGTCGATTTGTCCGCTGCTGACAAGGCCAGAATCCAGGCCTTTTTCAACGATATGCATGAGACGATGCATCAGGCCGACGGCTGCGGTCTGGCGGCGCCCCAGGTGGGTGTCAGCGAGCGTATGCTGGTTGTGGACGGCAATGATCTGGTAGAGAACTATCCTGAGCTGAAGGGCTTTGTCCGCAAGATGATAAACCCCGTGGTGGTGAGCGAGAGCGAAGAGCTTTCCGAATATTCGGAAGGATGCCTCTCCATCCCCAGCGTGGATGCCGACATCAAGCGCCCAAAGACCATCACCGTACGCTATTTCGATGAGAATCTGGAAGAGAAGGAGGAAACTTTCGACGACTTCGCGGCCCGCATGGTCCAGCACGAGATGGACCACCTGGACGGCGTGATGTTCACCGACAAGGCGGCTCCCATCCGCCGCAAGATTCTCGCCAAGCGGCTAAACAACATCTCACGCGGACTGGCGCGTACTTCCTATAAATCAAAGGTAGAAAAGGCCTAGATCAGGCCCTCTGCGATTTGCAGTTTGATGGTCCGTTTGCGCGGATCCACATCCAGTATACACTCGTCCGGACAGGGAATCAGTGCGCCGCCGACAATCTCTACGCACGGGTTGCCTGGGATATCCTCAAAGGCGGTGATTTCGCCTATCTTGCGGCCGTTCTGGTCAAAGAGGGTGTATCCGACAATGTCTTCGCCCTCCTCTTCACCATCTTCGTCAAAGGTCATCTCGCGGCCCACAAGCTCTTCTGCCTGATCCAGGGTGTCGATATCCTCCAGTTTGACAAAGTATTTTGCCCCGCCGCGGGGGGTGATTTCTTCAATAAAAAAAGGAACCGGCAGTCCATCGAACTCGATGAACGCCGGTTCTGATTTTCTCTCCTCGATGTCGACTCCGGGGGCGCTGATAATCACGCCGCCATTGGTGCCATACGATTTGAGAATTCGCATTGCTTACGCCTCTGCGGGTGCCTCTTCAGCGGGAGCTTCTTCTGCCTCTGCAGCCTCAGCAGCAGCCTTGGCCTCTTCGGCAGCCTTGCGGGCAGCTTCAGCCTCTTCTGCTTTCTTCTTTGCGATAGCCTCTGCGCGGGCGTCGTTGACTTTAGCCTCAGCCTCTTTAGCGGCCTTGGCGGCGTCACGCTTGCCTGCAGCTACGCTGGAAACCTTAGCAGCAACCTTGGCGTCGCGCTCTGCCTTCCATGCGTCCCATTTTGCAGCAGCCTGCTCTTCGGTGAGAGCGCCCTTTGCTACACCGCCTGCAAGGTGCTTCTTAAGAAGGATACCTTCGTAAGAGAGGATGCGACGGGTGGTCGGGGTGGGTTGTGCACCTACACCAAGCCAATAGAGTGCGCGCTCGCTGTTTACAACGATGCTTGCAGGGTTGGTGTTGGGATTGTAAGTACCGAGCTGCTCAATGTAACGACCGTTACGGGGTGCGCGGGAGTCAGCTACCACGATGTGGTAAAATGCGAAATCTTTTTTGCCGTGGCGAGCCAGGCGAATCTTTACAGCCATTGTAACTGGTTTTAAAAGTTAATAATTCTAACTTCCTCTTCTTCACGAGAAAAGGCCTGCAAAGGTAAACCTTTTTATTGAAACGCCAAATTATTATTCGTAAGTTTGTGAGTATGAAAAGAGTATTGTTGCTATTTGTGCTGGCTTTGACGGCCTGCACGCATATCCCGTCCAGGCTCAAGCTTGTTTCGGGCCAGGAATGGACCAGTCAGGATATTTACGAAAACTTTGAGATCAAGGGCCAGGCCCGAACTGGAAGCGGCGGCGCCGCGACGGTGAGTTTCTGCTGCGCCGACAGCGCCTCCGGCTATGAGATGATAGTCAGAAACGGCGCGATAGACGGCAGCCTCAAGACAGGCAGCCTGCACGGGGTGCGCAATCTGTACCGGTCGCTTGCCGCCGACGGTGAGTGGTTCGACTTCAGCGTGGCGGTGCGCGGCAAGAACATCGGCATTCGCATAGGCGGTGTGGATGTGGTCTGCTACACCGAGCCGGAGCGGCCGTGGCGCAATGCCGCCCACAGCGGGCAGTTGATAGCGCCGGGCAAGATCGGCATCAAGTGCCTTGAGGGCAGTGTGGATTTCCGCCATCTGGCCGTCGCCGTATTGCCGGCCGAGGCCCGCAACCCGGCTGACACGCTGCCGCCGGTAGATGAACTTTCGGATGGCATTATCCGCCTGAAACAGAGGGACTTCCCGGTGATTGACTATCACGTCCATCTCAAGGGCGACCTCACCAAAGAGATGGCGCACGCAATGAGTATGAACTATGGCATCAACTACGGCGTGGCGCCCAATGCGGGCGAAGGCGGGGTAGGGAGGATGCTGGCAGACGATGCCGAGGTCTATGCCTATTACGATGAGATTGCCGGCGAGCCCTTCCTTTTCGGTGTGCAGGGCGAAGGCCGCAAGTGGACCCAGACCTTCTCCAAGGAGGCGCTGGGCATATTCGAGTATCTTTTCACCGATGCTATGACCATCGTGGACCACAAAGGCCGCCTGAGCCGCATCTACCGTCCGGAGGAGGTCTTCTTCGACGATATCGACACCCAGGGCTATATGGACCATCTGGTGGAACAGACGGTGCTGATTCTCACCAACGAGCCGGCCGATATCTACGCCAATCCGACGTTCATCCCGGATGCCCTGCAGGGCGACTACGATGCGCTGTGGACGCCGGAGCGGGTGGACCGGATTCTGGACGTGCTCTCAGAGTACGGGATAGCGCTGGAGATAAATCCCCGCTACCGGATTCCGAGTTTTGACATTATACGCAGGGCAAAGGCGCGCGGCATCAAATTCACCTTCGGCACCAACAATGTCGACTCCCGCTTTGGCCGCCTGGAATATGCCCTGGAAGCCATCGACTCTTGCGGCCTGACCCCCGACGATATCTGGTTCCCCTCTATGAGCCGCCGCAGCGAGCGCCCCACCGTGATATACAACCACTTTGAATAATTTCCGCGCTTGGCACTCTGTGCCAGTGCCAACTGGCTGGAAGGGTTGAGGGCTGCAGGGGATGGTGCTTTTCTTAACGCTGCGCGTTTAACCGCTTCAAAGCTCCTTTTCGCTTGACTCCTCCTTATACAGGCGCCTGGCCGGCACCTGTAACGTCGTCGACAATCTCAATTAGTGGCGTTCGCAAGTCGCTGAAATGCCACAGGCATTTCGCGCCTTACTCACGCCCCTAACCGGAGCTTGTGAAGCTGACGCGCAGCTAAAAAGCACAATATCCCCTGCAGCCCTCACCCTTCTGCCTTGACGCGAGCTGCAAAAATGAGCCCTATTATGCGGTTCGCGGGGAAAATCAGAAATGGGTTGAGCTGGTTATGACGCGAAATCCAGAAAGAGGCTCGTTTTTGTATTTCGTGGCAGGAAAACTCTCGTTTCCCCGGCAAAAGCTGCCGCGAAGACCAAAACCGCCGCCATTTTTGTATCTCGCGGCAGGCGAGTAGGGAAGCCCCCTAGTAAAATAGGCGCCGTTAGCACCCGACAAAAGCCGCGTTAGCGGCCGGCGCCTTGCGCCGCGGGGGTGTTAGGGGGCAGAGCCCCCTGTAAAAATAGGGTGCAGGGCACCCGACAAAAAAAGCCAGTCCTGCGACTGGCTTTTTGTCGGGTGCCTGGTGCAAGGTGGACTTAAACCACTTGATGCCGTGGATAGACAAGATATGGGCTCTGCGAAAATACTTTCCAGACCCCTCAAATCCGGTGCTGATTTCGGCGTCCAATGATGAATGATGCCCCCTAAACTCGGTATGTACAAGACGAAGCAAGATTATCTCGAGAGATGTGCAGTATATCGGCATCAGTAACGGAAAGAAATCGCTCGAATATATCCGGGATAATAGCCAGAAAACGAAGTGAATATGGGTTGAGGTCGATGCTTCTTTTCCCCGGGCTATAGCCCCCCTCTCTCATCATCAAGATAGTATCTTCCCTCATTATACTAACCCCTCCCCATAGTAAGCGTAGAGGGCTATACAACTGTTAGACGCGAATGATGGAATATCATTTTGCGAAAAATCTGGCGTATCCCTTTACTTTTCCTTCTTAACCTACTATTTATTAAGAAAACACAATCACAATGGAATATAAGAGACATTATCGAGACCTCCCAGATGAGGTAAAACAGAAAATCAGCGACTCCACGAAAGGCAAGCCGAAATCCTATGACCATAAGCAGCACATCCGCCAAGGGATGTTAAAATACTGGTCCAGCGTTCCCAACAGAGACCGGAGCCAAGGAAATAACGATGTCGAACCTATAAATACGGATGGCGGTATGTAATCTCGGGACAACTGTCATTGACAACCTTGTCATTTGCTTCGTCGCGGCACCAGTGCTTCTGGCATCGCTCCGGGAGATATCGGGTATCAACTACGGTGACTTTCGCCTTGTACGCACCGAAGGGCGCTTTCATCGGCATTACTTCAACATATTTTCGAATAGCGCCCAGAAAATTGGTAACCTATATTTCGACCGCTTTGCCAGCGATGGGAACGAACCGTATCTATGGCTAAAAGTGGATAATGCCGCCCTATACGACCACAATCCCCTCGATAGTATAAAACTGATTCAAGACCGGCTCAAACTCCAGTTCTATGGCATTTCATCGCTGGATTTGGCTCGGGACTTCGGTTATAATATCACCGCCCGAATCCGTAAAATGATGCGAAGGGAAGACCTGGCGGTAATCATCAACGGGAAAGAGGTAAAAGACAGAAATGCGACGCTGAAAGGGGTGTCAAGGACCTGCGGAATATCGTTGGCGAGAGACGGCACGAAAGGGCTTACCATCAAACAGGCAAGGGCAGCCAGAAACAAACATCACGGAATCACGCTGGACTGCTACGATAAGATAGCGGAGATAGAAAATGCGTCCGGGAAACGATATATCAGCGATTTTTATGGGAAACGGAAACGGCTTTACCGACTCGAGATGCGGCTGAACTGCGAACAGATAAAACGGGCCTGTTCCAAATCGGGGGTATCCTACGACCTCAACATCATCGAGACCCGGGAGTCACTTGATGCAATCTTCATCTTTGCACTCCAGTCGGTGTTGAGGTTCCGCTACGGTCGCAAGATTCTTCCGTGGGAGGACCTCCTTAAGTGCAGTGTCAGGTAATATAACAACATACCCTCCCACTGCAAATGAGAAATGTATCAAATCCCCTCCTGTGCTATTTTAAGGTTAAAAAATAGGTGGCACACAACTGATTTATGTACCACCTTATCACTTTGTGTTAAACTAATAGACAAACTGGAATATGTCGCAGTATTGCTATCGCCCTGCCTGAATTCCATCAAGGACTGTCTTCCATTCACCCCAATCGTGTTCATCATCCGCATATATTTCATAGGTGCTATGAGCTATGTTATCAATACTGATTTGAGCAGCAATGGTTCTATCCAGTGAGGATTCATTTGCTGGAATAATAACGTCGAAAAATGCTTTCACGATACCAGGAGTTCTTTCAGACGTATCATCACGATACCATTTAATAGGACTTTTATTTTTTGAAGCGGCATCGTATATCTCACCTGGAATATCATCTATGATTAAACGGCATCTGATTGGGTAGGTTCTCTTTGGCCAACTGGTTTTTGTCCTATAGTACATAAACTCGAATGGCACTTTATACCTATCACCTTCTGCCGCAATCTTCAGATTATGATACTCGTCATTTTCTTCAAACTTAGGCTCAAACCATTCAGTAGGGAAACAAGATGTCGCCAAGCACAGAGTTAATACTATATAAAAGATTTTTCTCATTTAAAAACCCGATTTACCAGCGGTAAATATACTATTTTCTCGATGACGTTACAAGGATTCCTCTGCGAATTACACACTTTTGGTTCCGGAAGGGCTTATATTCGCTGATTCCGTAGTTCCGGAGATAGGCATACCCAACCCCCAGAGCATCCTTGTCCCAGTGGTCACATAGGGCTTTCAGGTTCCCATAGTAGTGGTGCTGACCGTCTATCTCGAGATGTACGACCATCCGCTCCTGCTTTCCATTGACATTTGCCATCATTCCGCTATTTTGTAGTTGAAACAAAGGTACGGATTATGGCGGACGTCTGCAAGTGTTTAAAATAATCGCCGAAGCTTGCATATATTAAATAAAATCCGTACATTAGCTGTAGATAAAGGAAAAAGATATGAACACGATGCTTGCAACAACAGACACAATGACCCTGACCCGGATGGCGGTCATCGGCAACAGAACCAACTCGGCACTGATGGCTGGTGCAAAGGCGATGATGGTAGAGAACCTTAAGCACCAGATGCGAACCGGCATAGCCCATTTC
>JAEEGG010015092.1_pt1 | contig 16261 bp, 15 predicted proteins | sample 9134161 | NCBI WGS metagenome assembly JAEEGG01 (sample SAMN16246543, study PRJNA631951) | gut metagenome | biome: gut microbiome; feature: rumen; material: CR-attached | host: Bos | place: Iran: Karaj | collected 2018-10
GTTATCTCTGAGATTGTGAAGAAACTCCTGGCATAAACTTTGGTTCTATGTCTAAAATTAGTGGCACAATAATGGCACAGAGTATCGTAACTCGTTGGAACTCAGTATGTGCTTTAAACTTCAACGAGGATGAGTATTAATCAGAATTATAAAAGCATGGCTACGAAGAGACTATTAATGGCTGCGATGGTAGTCGCCATGAGTGTTGGGCTGATGAATGCCCAAACAGTTCAAAGGCAAGTAGTGGAAGATGGTGGTACAGGACCGTTCAAGTCGGAAGTCGTGGGAGATGGTTCATGCCCAGGCTTTACGATGTATCGTCCACAGAATCTGAAGGAAGTAGTGGCAAAGCAAGGTGCACTGCCAGTGATTGTCTATGCCAACGGTGCTTGTTTCAATCATAATGTGGAGATGCGTCTGCTGTTAAGTGAAGTAGCATCTTATGGTTATGTTGCCGCAGCTATCGGACCTTACGATGAAGCCGACGTGATGGCGCAGTGGAGAGGTGTGCTGAAGGCTGCCTATCCAGAAACAAAAGGCGAGGTGGTGATGGCTAACGGTGAAAAGATTTTACCCTTAACGCCTGAAGAAATTAAGGCTCGTCAGGAAGAGCAAGCCAAACAGATTGCATTAGCTGCTAAGAATGCCAAGAAAAATAAGAAACAGCCTGCTGCTCCACAGTTCAGTACCTATCCTAAGATGCTGCTTGAGGTGCTTGATTGGTTGACAGAACAGAACGCTACCCAAGGTTCGGAATATTATCACTGCCTCGACCTTGATCATGTGGCAGCAATGGGACAGTCTTGTGGTGGCGCCCAGGTACTGGCTGTAGCCTACGATCCACGTCTGAAGACCTGCGTGATGCTGAATACGGGTATTGGTGATATGGAGATGATGGGAGCAACGAAAGAGGCCCTGAAGAATCTGCATCAGCCAATGTTCTATATGATTGGCGGTCCTGCCGATATCGCTTATGCCAATGCGCAGAAGGATTACGAGCGTATTGCCGATAACATCCCAGTAGTAATGCTGAATTCGAAAGATGGTCACAGCGGCACTTACTACGAGAAGTATGGTGGCAACTATGCCAAAGCTGTGGTGAAGTGGCTCGACTGGCAATTGAAAGGTCAGGTAGGACAATCCGCCCTCTTCCTTGATGATGAATATCTGAAGATGAAATTCCCAGAGTGGCAGGGCGTGAGAAAAAACTTCTAAATATCTACAAGCCTATGGTGCTCACCTCTTTTTATATATGCACACCATAGGTTTGTTTTATTTCACTCATGACGAAGGTACTCTCGATAGAGGCCAGACTGTCGATTTCCCCTAATTTGTTTAGTACGAACTCCTGATATTGCTTCATGTCTTTGGCACGCACTTTGAGCAGATAGTCGTAGTTGCCAGAGGTGTTGTAACATTCTGTTACTTCAGGTATTCTCATAATCCTACGTGTGAAGGCATCGGCAATCTCGTGGTTGATCTGCTTCAGTTTGACCTTGCAAAACACCTGCAAGCTCTGGTCCAGTTTGTCAGGGTCAAGGATGGCCACATATTTCTTGATATAGCCTTGACGTTCCAGTCTCTTTTGACGCTCAAACACAGGGGTAGGGGTCAAGTGTACGGCGTCAGCCAGTTCCTTAGTGGTAAGTTTTGCATTCTTCTGCAGGGTCCTGAGTATCTGCAGATCGGTTTCGTCTAATGTATCAGCCATAATTCAATTTTGTTTTCTTGTTTTGTGAGCAAAGTTAGGCATATTTTCCAAATCATCCAAGCATTTTAGTAAAAAAATCCATGTCTGATATCGCTATTTGAAAAGATTTTGTAATTTTGCAGCCAAATTATTAAGAATCAAGTAAGAAAGAATGAAAGATAATTCAGAAGAGATATTCCCTATCGTAGATGAAGAAGGCCGTGTAGTAGGTTCAGCCACACGAGGCGAGTGCCATAATGGTTCCAAACTGTTGCATCCTGTAGTGCATTTGCATGTGTTTAACTCAAAAGGAGAGGTGTATCTGCAGAAACGGCCTGAATGGAAGGATATTCAGCCGGGGAAGTGGGATACCAGCGTGGGTGGTCATCTGGACTATGGAGAGACTCCTGAGCAGGCACTCGTCAGAGAAGTCCGTGAGGAGTTAGGCATCACGGACTTCCAGTCTGAGAGAAAAGGAATGTATGTGTTTGAGAGTCATAGAGAGCGTGAACTGGTCTATGTGAACAGCACGACCTATGACAGTCCCATCAAGCCCTCTGCTGAGGAACTCGACGGCGGGAGATTCTGGACGATCGATGAAATCAGAGAGGCGATGGGCCAGAATCTCCTGACGCCGAATTTTGAGAGTGAATTCAAACGCTTTTTTCTTTAGCGCTTGCTTTCCAGTTCTTCGCGCTTAGCTTTATAGAAGCGATCAATGAAGTCTATCTGTTCACGATTCGGACGCATGATGAGTGAGGCACCATTGCTGAACTGCATCGTGGTGGGTTTCGAGTCGTCGAACGAAGGCCAGTAGGGGAGACCTTTGCCATTAGGATTGCCAGTCTTGATGAAGTTGACCCAGTATTGCTGCATGATCTCTGACAAAGCCGCCTCGTATGGATACTTGTCAGGCTGCTGCAGGAACTCGCCATTCAGATAGAGGATATCATCAGCGTGAGCCACGCCGCGACGACGTGGATCACCCGAGAAGCTGCGCGTAGAGGGCTGGGCGAGGTATGCGGCATAGGCAGGACTCTTGCCTGTCTTGGCCTGAAGGCTTACCCAGACATAGCTGGGCCATGCAAACCCCATGTCGCGGAAGGCATCGCCAAAGCCGTGCCATGCTTCATCATCCGTGTTACCGGGATAGTATTTTAGCGCCTCATCAGCCCAATCACCAAACATACTGCTGATAGACTTCTGGTAGTTCTCTGCCGTCATTTTACCTGGTGAGAACAAGGCACCCTCGTCAGAGTTGGTCATGACTATAACGGGTACATCATTATATTCACCACGTTCGTAGAGTCGGTATTGATCGTCAGTAATCACATACCCATCCACACAGGGCCAGAAACCACCAAAGCCTACATTGCTGCCGCAGAGGTCCATTGCCTCCATCTTGCGGAGCTGTTTGATTGACTTCTTCTTCAGGTGTTTCTGGAACGCCAGTCCCTGCTGTTCGGCACCCTTCTGAGAAGCATCGACTCCCAATGTGCGAGGTCCATTATGCCAAGGGGCGAATGAACCACCACTCTGGCTGATGACTCCATGAAAGAGCCCTTTTGCCAGCGGAGAGCCACAGAGCAGACTGCAGCTGATGGCACCAGCACTCTCGCCGGCGATGGTGACCTTTGAAGGATCGCCACCAAAATTGGCAATATTACGCTGTACCCATTGCAGGGCGAAGATCTGATCGAGCAGACCATAGTTGCCAGAGTGACCATTCTTCGACTCCTTCGTGAGTTCTGGGTGCGCCATGAAACCAAGCACACCTGTGCGATATTCGATGCTGACAATCACAACACCACGCTGCGCCAGGAACTTCCAGAGGTCGCCACCATACCATTCCGTCTGGAATCCACCACCATGAATCCACACCAAGACTGGTAGGCGATCGTTGACAGAAGTGGCTGGTGTTGCTATACCTAAATATAGACAGTCTTCACTCATCATGTCAGCAGTGCGACCAGGACGTGTGGGCTGAGGCGGCAGGGGACCGAACTTGTCACATACTCTTACACCCTCCCAAGGCTTGGCAGGCTGTGGGTCGCGCCAACGGAGGTCGCCCACTGGCGGAGCTGCGTAAGGAATAGCTTTATAGACTGCGAGTGAGCCATCAAGGATTCCTTCAACATCGCCCGTTTCGACATGGGTTTTCAGGAGAGGACTCTCCTGAGCATTCATCGCTGTGAAAACAGCAAAAACCACTAAAAGGGTTGAAATAAGTCTTTTCATCTTGTTAAAAGTTAGTTAGATATTATTGCTTCCGACGCCGCCTGAGCTTGCTGCCGAAATAGTTTCGGCAGCAAAGTTACGATAATTTATGCAAAAAAGCAACAAAAAGGGCGAAAAATACACCCTTTTTGGAATATTATTCTTTGAAAGAGGCTCAGATAAGAAGGAATAAGAATGAAATTCTGTAATTTTTCGGATTTTAGCTAAAACTTCTGTATTTTGATGAAAATTTGGTGGGTTATTCTAAACTCCGTACCTTTGCACCGTGATTCCATCACGTTGCGAGTACAGGCGGCGCCTCAGCAATTCGAATAAATTCGATTGCGCTCGGCTTGCACTGTCCTTGCACCAAAAGAGATAATAAGTAATAACATTAATAAATTAAAAGAAAGGATAAGATTATGAGTACAAAAGGCAATTACAAGTTTGAGACTTTACAACTTCATGTAGGCCAGGAACAGGCAGACCCCGCAACTGACGCACGTGCCGTACCTATTTATCAGACTACATCGTATGTGTTCCGTAACTCACAGCATGCAGCCGATCGTTTCGGCCTTCGCGATGCAGGTAATATCTATGGTCGTCTTACCAACTCCACTCAGGGTGTGTTCGAGGATCGCGTTGCAGCCCTCGAGGGTGGTGTGGCTGGTCTGGCTGTAGCCTCTGGCGCTGCCGCTATCACTTATGCCTTGCAGAATATCGTACAGGCAGGTGATCATATCGTAGCTGCCGACAACCTCTATGGTGGCTCTTATAACCTGATCACCCACACACTGTCAACCCAGGGCATCAGCAATACCATTCTTAATGTAAACGACCTCGCAGCCCTCGAGGCAGCTATCCAACCCAACACAAAAGTAATATATGCCGAGACCTTCGGCAACCCCAATTCCGATGTGCTCGACCTCGAGGGTGTGGCAGCTGTGGCTCACAAGCATGGTATCCCCTTCATCGTGGATAACACGTTCGGCACACCTTATCTGATCCGTCCGCTGGAGCATGGTGCTGACATTGTGGTGCATTCGGCAACCAAGTTCCTGGGTGGTCATGGCACAAGCCTTGGTGGCGTCATCGTGGATGGTGGAAAGTTCGACTGGAAACAGAACGACAAGTTCCCCACGCTCTCCAAGCCCGATCCCAGCTATCATGGCATCGTGTTTGCCGACGCAGTAGGTGCTGCCGCTTATGTCACTCGTATCCGTGCCGTCATCCTGCGTGATACTGGTGCCGCTATCTCTCCATTCAATGCTTTCATCCTGTTGCAGGGTGTTGAGACTTTGAGTCTGCGAGTGGAGCGTCATGTGGAGAATGCCCTGAAGGTGGTTGATTTCCTTGCTAAGCACCCGAAGGTGGCTGCTGTTCACCATCCGTCTTTGGAGAGTCATCACGACCACCAGCTATACAAGAAGTACTTCCCCAATGGTGGCGCCAGCATCTTCACCTTCGAAGTGAAGGGCGGACAGGAAGAGGCGTGGAGGTTTATCGATGCTTTGCAGATCTTCTCATTGCTGGCAAATGTAGCCGATGTGAAGAGCCTCGTGATCCATCCCTATACCACTACGCACTCTCAGCTCTCACCCGAGGAACTGGCAGAGCAGCACATCACGCCTTCTACCGTGCGCCTTTCTATCGGCACTGAGCACATCGACGACATCATCGATGACCTCGCACAGGCACTTGATAAGATTTAAAGGTAAAAAAGTAAGAAGGTAAAAAGTTAAAAAAGTAATGCGTAATCTGTCAAACCTTACAAAAGATTTGGCAGATTGCTTTTAATTCCGTAATTTTGCCGACATAGTATGAGGAATTATATTATTGCAGATAATCAGGAACTGACGGCCTATGCGCTGCAGAATCTGCTGAAGCGCGATGAAGGGAGTGCCATCTTTCGTGCAGTGGATAAGGCCGGGCTGACAGAATTGCTGAAGGAACACGAAGACGCTGTCGTGTTTCTTGACTATACCCTGTTTGATTTTGCCGACGAGGACCAGCTGCTGATTGTTGCCGAGCGCTTCAGTCTGTCGGAGTGGATTCTCATCAGCGATGAGCTCACACCGCAGTTTATCCGTCGTGTGGTCTATTCCTCCCATCAGTTCAGTCTGGTGTTCAAAGACGGTCCGATGAGTGAGATACGTGAGGCCCTGCAGGCCGTTAACCGACATACACGTTACCTCAGTCAGCGGGCCCTCGAGTTTATTATCACCCAACAGCAGGAAGAGGAGAAGCCCGATATCCTGACAGCTACGGAAACGGAGATCATCAAAGCCATTGCCCAGGGGAAGACCACGAAGGAGATTGCTGCCGAACGCTTCTCAAGTATCCATACCGTCACGACCCACCGCAAGAATATCTTCCGTAAGTTGGGCATCAACACAGCCCACGAAGCCGTGAAATATGCCCTCCGTGCCGGACTGATAGATCCGTCAGAATTCTATATATAAATAAGGTTCAAAAAAGTTTGTAAGATGAACATTGGAGACAAGGCGCCTGAGATTTTGGGCAAAGATGAACAGGGACGTGAGATCCGTCTGGGTGATTATAAGGGTCGTAAGTTAGTGCTTTACTTCTATCCGAAGGACAATACCAGCGGCTGTACAGCTGAGGCATGCAGCCTGCGCGATCACTATGGAGAGTTGCAGGGCAAAGGCTATGAGGTGGTAGGTGTAAGCAAGGACTCCGCCGCTTCGCATGTGAAGTTCAAGGAAAAATACGAGTTGCCTTTCCCCCTGATAGCCGATGTCAATCATGAACTTCTGGAGGCGATGGGTGCATGGGGCGAGAAGTCGATGTATGGCAAGAAGACCATGGGCACCATCCGCACCACCTTTATTATTAATGAAGAAGGCATCATCGAGCAGATCTTCGCAGGCAAACAGGTAAAAACCAAGGAGCACGCAGAACAGATACTATCGCGATAGATTGATCGCGCAGGAGATTGTCGAGCCCATGAAAGACTATCCCGATAAGATGACGCCTGAACAGGCAAGAACGTTTCGTGACGCTGTGCTGAACATTGTCAACCAGATACCACGAGGCTATGTAACCACATACGGACATATCGCTACACTTGCAGGTTGGCCCAGTCACTCGCGGATGGTAGGTCGCACCCTTCGTTATACCCCAGGTGCCGAGTTGCTGCCTTGTCATCGTGTGGTGAACAATGCAGGCCGCACAGCCCCAGGCTGGAGTCGCCAGCGCCCGTTGTTAGAGTCCGAAGGCATCACCTTCAAGCCCAATGGCCACGTAGATATGCACCGCCACCTTTGGGAGCCCGAGCCCCCCTGTGATTACGACTCAAGGTTTTGTGATGCCTTAGCGTTGGCGGAGGGCTGGGTGTAGCGAAGAAAGAAAGAAAAAGGCTACCAGCATAGAGGTGAAGTCAACTATCGGCTGCACCCACATGCAGCCAAACAAAGGCCATAGTGCATTCATGGCTATGAGCAGGGGAATATCGACCACTCCTTTGCGCAGGATACTGCAGATAAGTGCCTCGCGCGAGCGCTCCATAGCCTGAAAGAGCGTGATGGCGGGATAGCATATTGCCATGAACGGCATGGCTACAACCTGTATCCGGAGAAAAGGCACGGTGTATGATACCGTGATAGGTTCCTGTGTGAACAGCATTGCTAATGGGTATGCTCCAATTTCATAGGCGGCGAAGCACAACACGGCAAAACAGAATGAGATGATGCAGCCGCATCGGAACACATGATTGCGCCGGTCGGTATTGCCCGACGAGTGGTTGTAGGCCAGTAGCGGCAAGATGCCTTGAGAAAGTCCGATGGTAAAGTAGAGCGGTAGATAGTCGAGCCGTTTCACAATGCCAAGGGCTGCTGTTGCCTCGGTATTGTATTGAGCCACAAAGTGTGTCAGGGCTGCTACGGCAAGCACCGTCAGCATGTATTGTACAGATGAGGGGAAGCCTACTTTGGAAATGCTGCCTATATGGTGTCTGGCATAGCGCAGCAGATGTGGCGCAAAGGTCAGCACACCCGTCTGTCGGTGACGGTAGATGACTGCCAGCAGCCACATTACTGACACCGTGTTTGATACAGCCGTAGCGATGCCCGCTCCTGCAATGCCCATATTACCCATACTCGGCAATATGAGTATGGGGTCGAGCACGCAATTCAATATCCCTCCTGCCGAGAGAGCGGTGGAAGCCTGGAGTGCCATGCCTTCGGCTCTGACCAGATTGGCAAGCACGAGGTTCATGATGACAGGTATGCCGCCTACGGTAATCACCCAGAACGCATACTCCCGGGCGGGTTCAAGGGTGCGTTCGTTGGCACCGATGAGGCTCAGTAGTGTGTCGCCGCACAAAGGAAAGAGCAGACAGCATGCCAATGCCAGCATGATGCCCATCCAGAAGGAGACTGATGCCACCCGTTGCGCTCCTGTGTAATCGTGCTTGCCCAGATGATTGGAGAACTGGCTCCCGCCGCCTACTCCTGGCAGGTTGCCAATGGCGGTCAGCATCAGATAGAGGGGTAGCACAATCGTAGCAGCCGCCACCAGTTCTGGCTTGTTCAGACGTGCCAGAAAAAAGGTGTCGGCCCAATTGTAGAGAAGGGTAATCAGTTGTGCTACAATGGCAGGAATACTCTGTACCAGTACGGCTCTTGTTACAGGCATTCGTTCAAAAACCTCTATGTCAACCTTATAGGAGCGCATTCTTATTTCTACACCTTAGACTATTTGTTCATTATACACGCCCAATAGTCCGGCTTGCTCAACACGCTGTCTGATGGCATCGATATCGGTGGTGTATAGCTCTTTCTCCTGCATGCGCTTAAAGTAGTTCCCTCCCGAGAAGGTAAAGCGCTCCATGGTGTCGTGCCTTTCCTTGATGGCGGCGTTGGCAGTTGCAATGATGTCGCCTACGGCCAGTGTCTGCGGCAGTGTCAGCAATGGCTTTTCAGCAGCCAGTCGCACGGCATTGGCACCAGCCAGAGTACCGGTGGTGATAGCCTCCGTATGGCCTATGAACAAACCGCTTTTCTCGCCTGCGCAAAGCAGGTTGCTGATACCATCCACAGTCATGGCATTAGAGCGGTAGGCTACTGAGAGGTAGCGTATGGAGTTGCCCTTGCTGCCTGCGCACGGATCGACGTAACGGGCATTTTCCATGCCGGGCAGCTGCCTCAGCTTCTCAATGGGATAGTTACTGGTCATCAGTTTAGCATCGCCGGTGTCGAGAAGGATCATGTTCTCCGAGAAATCCTTGATGGCATATTGCTTACATGCCTTCATCTTGAGCTTATCGTAGTTGACCTCCTCTTTGGGCAGCGGTATCACGGCTACGCCTTTGCTGTTCAACTCTTGCTGCAATGCTTCCGACAGGCTCTCTTTAGACACCTTGCACGATCCGGAGAAGACGCCGAATATGTCGGGCTGGCGTTCGCCCTGATAGTCTTGCACTCCACACCGCCCACTGATGCTGATACGCGGACCGAAGGCAGGACAGCGCAGCACACACATACAGCAGCCGTTGCCATATTTCATACAGTTGCCCATCGGACCTGCACTGCCAGTGGTCTCTATGAAGACATCCCCTTCATAGCGGTCGCCAGAGTCGGAAAAGACGGCTTCCACCCGGTTGTCGTCACACTTCACGTCGGCGATGTGTGTAGAACAGTGTACCTCGATGCCCATTTCCAGCAGCAACCGGCGGACATGTGCCTCGATGGTGTTGACGGGATAGAGTGTGGCGTGATGATGACCAGGGAATTCTATGTTACGGTGCAGTGCAATGCGGTCTATCAGCTGGAACAGTTCGCCGCCTCCCAGCGCAATCATCTCCTCGGCAGCCGTGAAACGCCCGTTGTTGCGCATGATTCCACCAGCATTACCACATCCTAACAACATGTCCGTCTTCTCTGTCAGACAAACCTCAGCACCAGCTTTTCTTGCGGCTATGGCGGCTGCTGTACCAGCCCATCCGCCTCCTATGATAATAACTTTCATAATGTGATGATTAGATTCTTTTTGCGTTTACTTGTTCTTTACAATGATGAATGACCCGTAGGTCGGCAGTCACTTCCGTGCATGCGCCGCACACACCTTCGCCGCAACACATCCTGGCATTGTTGCAGGCAGAGAGTTTCACTTGATGCTCGCCGATATAAGACAGGTAGGCAGCCACCTCGTGTATCACATATTCCGAAGCACCGACATGAATCAGGCTACCGCCATCGGCCACAAATCGCCTGATGAGGTGCTTGACTTCTGTGGTAAGGTCGCCTTCGGCATCAAGCAGGGTCAGGTGTTTGTATGGAAGTTCAAACAGGTCGAGATTGAACTTCAGAATGGAAGGAGAGAAATTTCCTTCGTCCACATACAACTCCGTTTCGTTGTGCTTTGACTGTAAATATCTGACTGTGGAGACCGATGGTAGCAGACCAATCCCCTTGGTCAGTATCAGGCAGCGACCCGACTGTTGCATTTCCAGATGTTGCAACCCTAACAGGCCGTTGTTGAACGGACCGCGTATCAGCAGCGTGTCTCCCTCGGACAGATCCTTAAACTGGAATGTCTTGACACCACGCAGCAGAACAGTCATTCCAATGCTGCCCACCATCATCTCCTCATATTGCACGGAGATGGGCACATCGTACCACGAAGCCGCGTCTTTACGGCGTATAAATACAAAGCCGCCAGGACGTTTTACATCTTGTTCCAGAGACAAAGGAACCTTCACCCTGAAGAACACCAGACCATCGTGATGAATCACAGATGTTACTTCGCCTTCGTATGTCATCCGGCCAGGCTTCGCCTTACCGCCATTTCTGAGCAGTTCCTGCTTGATGCAGACACCGCCGCTGGCCTTACAGTCGCAAAAATCCTTGCCATTGACCTGACTGCAAACCACGCAACCACCCGTCTCTGCCAATATACACGGACAGAAGCGGCTACCATAATCAACACATAAACCGTTTATAATCATAAGCTTTTAGTCTCAGTCGCAATGATATTTGATATCGCAATAATGCGCATGAAAATGTTATAACTAGTTGCAAAGATAACAATATTTTACCAATTTGCAAAGAAAAAAGGGATAAATATATCGTAAATGTAGGATTTTAGTTGATATACCGAATTTACCTCCCAGCAACAGGATGTCCTGACAGCTACCGAAGCGGAGATCATCAAAGCCATTGCCACGAAGCCGTAAAATACGCCCTCCGTACCGGACTGATAGATCCCAGAGAATTAAAATAAAAAACAAGGAACACGCAGAGCGGATCTTGACGCGATAGAATCATCGCACAGTGATATAAAAGCAAAAGGGCTCGCATCCCTGCGAGCCCTATATGCTAACATTGCTAACCAAATAACCTAAAACCAATATGAGAAAACTATTCAAATGAAAAATCAACTATTTTATGAACTCTAACTTAATGTATGAATCTTAATTCTGATGCAAAGATATGATGAATTTTGCCCGTTTCCAAGAAATCAGCCGGATTCTTTTCTCACTTGTTGCGACATACTAATTAATCCGCGACAGAATAGGGGCATGAATCCTTCTGGATGTCGTATTTATCCTGCTTTTTACACAATCTACCAACTGTTTTGAGGATATTTTCAAAAAAGCGGTGAAACACTTCTTTATTTCAAAAACATTCCGTAATATTTGCAACAGAAATCCGAAATGTTCTAAGGCCTTTTGCTTAATATTATGAAAAATCAATAACCTTGGACCCTACTAACATTAATAATGCGAGTGATTATCCAGCTTATGCCTACACAGTTAGCACAAACAATAGCTCTAACCCCGCATCCTATGGTGCATACAATTATACAGGTTTAACAGCGCCTTCAGCGAGTACAGGGTGGTTCCTTCCTAGTATCGGCCAATGGCGTTTGATTATTGCTGGGCTTACAGATTATAAGTATTTGGGTGATTTTGGGGCTACGAGTAAAAGTAGCGCACACAGGGTCATACATTGGAAATCAAATTAACACAGCTATGGCAAATGCTGGCAGCGGCAATTACGACCAGATTGATACCACGGCATCAACATATTTCTGGACTTCAACAGGTACTGGTGGTGCTAACATCCTATGGAGTCTTTTTGGGGATCTTACTAAAGGTCCCCGACTAGGTGGTCACGGAAGCGCATCCTACCTATGTCTTGTCAGACCTGTTCTTGCATTTTGAAACGTTTCTTGTACGTGAAATATCTGCGTGTACATGAAGTAGCACAAAAGAGTTTTTTGTATAAATACTATAAATTTCCGATGATCGTAATGGATTGTCGGGGCATACGGAATAATATCAGATTGTACCAGAAAAATTTGGAAATATGATTGAAAATGCTTATCTTTATACCTGATATTGATATTGTTGAACTTAAACCGTATTTACTATGCCACGCACAGCATGAGTCCAAAGTGCCACAGGAATCTCACGTTATGATACGAATTAGCCGTGGGGACAGTTGTCCCCATGACTATCTCAAGGTACTAAAAAGAGTCCTTTTTGTGGCCGAGATGCGTTATTTCTGCAAAATTACTTTCCTGTTTCAGTTTTATTGCGTATATTTGCAAAAAATTTAGGCCAAATAAGAGCAATGACAAAGAAATATCTATTGATCGTGCTTGCAATATGGATTGCAGCTGCCTGTACACAACAGAAAACGAAGGCGGCAGCCGACGGTAATGACATCAAGACCGACTCCGTCGGGTGTGTCATCAACAAGCAAGGTATCAAGGTGGCCATCAGCACCGACTATCCCGTTGAGGGAGAGGCTCTGCAGCAAGCTGTCGCTGGATTTATCATAGCGCAGATGGATCTTGAAGACAGTCTCAAGGCATATCCCCCCGATAACGGACAGGAACTGGTGAGACAGCTTGCCGAGGCCAAGTATAAAGACCTGAAAGGGTTGGTAAGCCAGAACGAAGACACGCCCGTCCGTCAAGATGATGCCGAACCGTTAACCACCTTCTCGGCAGACTTTAAGTGCGTATATGAGACTGACGACTACCTCAGTCTGCAAGGTCATTGGGACAGTTTCGTGGAGGGTACGCCTCACCCCAATGACGGCATCTGCGGAATCACGTTGCGCAAGAGCGACGGCAAGTCTCTGGGACTGTCAGACATCCTGAAGAATACCGACGGCGAGGCTTTCAGACAGCAACTGAAAGCGGGCATCAGGAAATGGCTGAGTGAGATCACCGAAACCAGCGTTACCACCGATGAGGATATGAAGAAACTTTTGGGCGACGAGATTGACCCAGATAACATGCCGCTGCCAGAGTCGGCCCCCTTCCTCATCAAAGAAGGCATCGCCCTACCTTATGGCAGCTACGAGCTGATACCCAACGAGCCAGCCCTCATCGTTATTCCCTTCAGTGCCGACTACTGCACCATTGAAACATTAAAGTAAGAAACTGATGCTGTAGCTCGTCTTTAGTCGCTTTAGTAGTGAGTGACAAGTTAGTCCGTCGAGACGGACTGCGAGTTCGATAGTTACGGACTGGCAGTCTGAAGCCGTCGGACTGATAGTCATCATTAATCAAACGGGGCGAGAACTCTTGATGAGGCAAATGCAATCTGTAGATGAAGTGAACACGAATACTCGATGAATCTTGTGCTTTTGGGGGCTAACTTCACTTGGGGGGCTGAAATCCTTTGTGGAAAAGGGGTTGAGGCCTCCAAAGTGAGGTTAACCATTAAAAATTTTTTGTAACATGAGTATCGCAAAAGAATTATTGATTGAGAAAGCCAGAGAAGGCTACACGGTTTGTTATGTCGATAAGTGCCCGTTGCGCACCCAGTGCCTGCGATGGCTTGCCGGGCCTTACGTGCCCCACGACCATAGTACCTACAGGTGTGTGAATCCGCACTTCAAGGGTGTGGCATCTGCTGAATGTCCTTTGTATCGCAACGATCAGAAGGTGCGCTTCGCCAAAGGGATGCTGCATACCTTCACAGACGATATGCCTAAACGGTTGGAGCCTGCGGTGCGCAATGGCATCATCAGGAAAACCAATCGTACCTACTACTTTGAGTATCGCAATGGCTCGCGACCTATCCCGCCTGCTCTGCAAGCGGAGATCCGAAGGCTGTTCCGAATCAACGGATGGACGGAGGAAGTGAAGTTTGATGGCTATGTAGAGGATTACGATTGGTAATCAATGAAAAAAGTGAAGAGGCGACTCTTCACTTTTTTCATTTCAAGGCTTGCCGGATGTCTTCCAGCAGATCCTCGCCGTCTTCGAGCCCGATGCTGAGGCGTACCGTCGTATCAGGGACAGACATCTCGGCACACTGCTCTGGCGTGAAGAGACCGAAGATGGTTGAGGCAGGATGGATGGCCAGCGACTTGCGATCGAAGAGGTTCGTGGCGCGACGGATAATCTGCAGCTTGTCGATGAACGCCCATGCTGCCTCTTTCGATTCGAGGTCGATGGTGAAGACAGCACCAGGCAAGGAACCAAACTGCGACTTCGAGAGTTCGTAGAAGGGATTATTCTCGAGACCCGTATAGTTCACACGCTTGATCTCAGGCAGATGTCGGCACTGACGGGCAAGCCACAGGGTGGTCTCTGCCTGACGACGGAAACGGATGTCGAGGGTGTCGAGTCCTAATGTCTCCATATACGCCACCTGTGGTGTCATCAGCGCACCGAGATTCGTTATCAGCTCTGTCTTGACGCGAGCAGTGAATGCCAGTTTCTTACCTACCTTCTTCGTACGACTCAGTAGGGCAGGAGAGGGCGACTGGCTCCAGTCGAACTTACCGTAGTCGATAAGCAGACCACCTAAACCTGTGCCACCGCCAGAGATGTATTTCGTGCTACTGACCACCTCGATGTCCACACCGAAATCGACAGCACGGAAGGCTGGGAAGGGCACGATGGTGGTATCGGCAATCAGGGGGACACCCTTCTTATGGGCAATCTCCGACAACTGGCGGATGTCTGCCACAAACAGCTGCGGATTGGTGATAATCTCGAAGAACAGCGCAGTGGTTTTGTCGTCAATCAACGCCTCTGCCTCTTCTGGTCTTGTGAAGTCGGCAAAGCGTGGTTCCACACCAAAGCTGCCCAAGGTGTCACGAATCAGCGAGACACTGTTGCCAAACAGGTGCTTCGAGGCTACGATGTTCAGACCAGCGCCGCTTACTGCCGTCAGGGCGTAGGCGATCGCTGCCATACCTGTGTTCAATGCCGTCACGCTGGTGGCTCCAGTGATCTGCCTGACGCGCTCCTCCAGATAGGTGGTCGTGGGATTGGCGATGCGGGCATACGACGGATCCATCGAGCGACCGCAGAAAGCATCGTTCATCGCCTTCGCCGAGGGGAACTCGAATGCCGCCGTCAGATAGACTGGCATCGAGAGTGCCCCATAGGTGTCAGGCTTCTGATACTTGGTGGTTAATACTCTCGTTTCGTACTTCATCTGCTTCCAATGATCTTACGGACGGCAATGACGAGTTTATCCACATCCTCGCGGGTGTTGTAGAGGGCGAAGGTGGGACGGACGCTCATCTCGTAGCCGAGGGCCCGGAGGGCTGGTTGGGCGCAGTGGTGACCGGCACGCACAGCGATACCCTCCTTATCTAATAACGTACCTGTTTCGGGAACGGGAATACCGTCGAGCACAAAGCTCACTACCGACACACGGTTCTTGGGATTGCCGATGAGCGTAAGCCCCTTGATCTGAGCCAGTTGCTCGCGTGCATACTCCGTTAGTTGATGTTCGTGGCGCTCGATGTTGCGGATGCCAAGACGACTCACATAGTCGAGGGCGGCACCCAGTCCGATGGCATCAGCCACATTGGGCGTACCAGCCTCGAATCGGGCAGGGGGCACATTATACTCCGTGCGTTCGATGGTCACATCCTTAATCATGTTGCCACCGCCCTGCCAAGGCTGCATCTTGTCGAGCAGGTTCTTGCGACCATAGACCACACCGATACCGTTGGGGCCGTAGATCTTATGACCTGAGAACACGAAGAAGTCGGCACCCAGCTGCTGCACATCGACAGGTGTGTGAGCAATCGACTGAGCACCGTCGATCAGCACGGGGATGTTGTGCGAGTGGGCGATGTCGATGATACGCTTCACGTCGTTGATGGTACCGAAGGTGTTGTTCACATGCCCCACACTGACAAAGCGGGTGCGAGGTGTGATCAGTCGCTCGAACTCCGAGAGGATCAGGTCGCCGTTCTTGTCCGTTGGGATCGCCTTCAGCGTGGCACCCTTTTCGTGGGCCACCTGCTGCCAAGGCACGATGTTGGCGTGATGGTCGAGTTCGCTGACGATCACCTCGTCGCCTGGTGTCAGGAACTGGCGTCCGTAGGTCTGCGCCACGAGGTTGAT
>JAEEGG010015093.1_pt1 | contig 16260 bp, 8 predicted proteins | sample 9134161 | NCBI WGS metagenome assembly JAEEGG01 (sample SAMN16246543, study PRJNA631951) | gut metagenome | biome: gut microbiome; feature: rumen; material: CR-attached | host: Bos | place: Iran: Karaj | collected 2018-10
TGAAAATGAGCACTTGCCTGCAGTTGTGAATCTTACTAATAACTTATCCGTTATCGATGATTATTCCTGGATGGATGACGTGAAGATTTCCGTCAAACCTTGAACAATAAGATATTAACAAGAATTTGAAACAGTTTTCTATGAAGATTAATAAGTATTTCAATGCTGTGCTTTCAGCCGTTTTCGTAATGGGACTTGGCATGGGTGTCGCATCGTGTAGCGATGACGACAAGAGTGATGATAGTGGTGGCAGCGGTGAGAAGACCGAGAGTGAGTTGGAACAGGAGGCGCTGGGCTGGACGCTCATCACCCAGCTGACCGACGAGCGCAAAGCCCCTGAAGGTTGGGAGAATATGACCTTCGAGCCGACGATAGGCTCTGCCGTTGAGGGTGATCCCTACACCCGCGTGGTGGCAACCAACACCATGGAGTCGGCCGCAGCCCGTTTCGCCGAGCTGGCCGATAACCCCCCGGGCTTCAGCGAAGCCACTTCCGTCTATGACTTTTCCATCGAGGGCATCGGTAAACTGAGCTACCAGCGTGGCTCTGAGAGTGACCAGTACCTGGCGCAGGTGACGGTGGACCTGAAGCAGGTGCCCCACCTGAAGAAGATCCTCTACCAGACGCCTGAGCAGCGCGGCAACAACGGCAGTTTCTCCGGCACGGCCTACTACCGTTTCGGTGACGTGGTGATGGACGGCGACGGCTACTACTGGATCTGCGTGCGCCCGGCCTTCGGCAAGGAGGGCAAGCAGGACAGCCACTGGCTGTGCCTGAGTCGCACACTTCCCGAGAAGAATCTGGAACCCTATAAGACCAGCACAGGCAACCAGAACTATCTTCCCACCGGTCTTGGCTCAAGCACGAAGCACATGCAGAACGGTGCGGAGATGTTCTACGCCATGCTGCATCCCGACGATTGGCACAACAACCTAAGCGGCTCTCCGACACCCGCCATGTTCGATGACTTCAGCACCAAGAACTACCAGTATCACAACATTTACTTTTGGCAGCTTGTTTGCAAGGCCTGGCAGGACCAGGATCTCTTCAACAGGGTGCTTGGCGTCTCAAAGGCACAGCTTGACGGCGGTCTCTCCAATGGTCTGCATTTCCTCTATAGTGGCTACTCCTGGTGGTGGAAGACCTCTTGGTGGTGTACCCTTTATGAGGCCACCTACAAGAATGGAACCGGCAAGAAGTCGAACATGCATGACGCAGCCACTTCCAAGCCTAAGAAGGACATGCACGACATCATCGTCGATGCCAAGAGTGGCGATAAGGTAGGAACGGTCAACGGTAAGTTCTTCGACAACGACAATGCCGTGCGCTGGTACGTGCGCTGCAAGACTGGCGCACAGCTCAGCAGCAATGGCAACTACAATGAGAAGACTGCCATCAGCGGTGTTCAGGAAGTCTATGTCTATAATAGACTGCATGGGGTTGACCTGAACGATGAGCCCGAGGTGACTACCAAGGATATGTTGATGGGAGATGGTGAGACTTACTATGGCGACTCTTACTATCGTATAGGCGACGTGGTGAAGGATGAGGACGGTGCCCTCTGGTTCTGCGTTCAGCTTTCAGGCGTTCCAGAGCAGATGCGCGACGAATATCTGGAGTACGGTGTAGAAGGGGTTTACAACAATTTTAAGATGAGAGTGATGCCCAGCCAGTACTCTTGGTTCGTAAGTCTCACCCCCAAGGGCACCAGCGGTCAGTCGCTCTTCCAAGGCGACGGCCAGCAGTACTATACCAACCTGCCTACCATCAACCAGGCTAAGTATATTTCACATATCTTGGCCTACATACTTTGGGATGGCCTTTGGAGCAAGAATAGTACCGCATCGCTCAAAAAGACTTATAGTAACATTCTCCAGTACGCCAAGGTTGACCTGACCAAGTTGGTGGTTCGTCGCGACAGTTTGTTCGATGCAGGCACAAATGGTGCACAGACTAACCATTGCCAGAATTGTTTCGTAAATCTCGCCTATAGCGATGCCAGCAATGCCGCCCAGCAGAAACAATCCTATATGCGCTGTATCATTGACGGCTGCGGACTGGATTCTGATGATAATGGAAATTTAAAACCAGGCAGCCGCCAGAATTATGACAGGATGCAAGACAGCTATACTACAGGCAACTACACCACAAAGATGTACATACAAGACGTGGGCGACATCAATATGGTACGCCAGTATGCCTATGACCCGTGGGTTACACTGCCCTGGTACACTCTTGGTAATGGGGGACCAAACCAGATAGAAGGCAAAGCCACTGACATCTATCCTCATGAAAAGATATTGGAGGGACGATATTCGCAGGCTGTACCCGAAAGTTTCCTTTGGGACGAGCAGAAGGTTGACTATAGTAAGCCTGAGTTAACGTCGATGTACAAGGAGCCTATCACCATACTCCGCGTGATGCGGGTGAAGGATCGTGGTCTAAAACCCACCGAGAGCGTTGATGGGAAGAAACTGACCGAGGAATTCCTCTGCACGTATGATGGGATGCGTGATTTATATGGCGATATGTCGGGGTTCTTGAGCAACTTAGGTGAGGTTGCCTTCTTCTTTAATGGCAATAAGTACAAACTGAAGGACATTCCATTCCTTGGACAATAATAGTATTAATCATTATTATATTTATTGATGTATGATGAATACAAGTAGATATTTCAACGCAGTGCTTTCAGCCGTCTTCGTGATGGGACTGGGCATGAGCGTCACGTCGTGCAAAAGCGACGACGACAGCAGTGGCGGTGATGACAATCAGGTCAGCACCCTGACACTTGACGAGAGTGTCATGCGCAATGGTGTAGAGACCGATATGGAGAGTGCCGTCGTGCCTCTCAACGTCAAGTGTAATGGTGGTTGGAGTGTAGCCATTGAGAAGGGTAAGGACTGGGTGAGTGTGGAGAACAACAAGATTTTCTACAACGGCTCGCAGACGCTGCAGCTGCTCTTCGACGAGAACCGCACCGAGGTGGACCGTACCGCCACGCTCTATATTACCAACGACGCCAATGAGACACAGGCCGTCACTCTGCGACAGACCACACTCTATAAAGGTGAGGCCCCCAACAACTCGAACATCCAGAACTTCGGAGGCAAGGGCCTGGGCTGTGGCATCAACGTGGGACAGCTCTTCCGCGACCAGACACAGGCCGCTTCGAGCAAGTATAACCCGCTGGCCATACACAAGCTGAATAATGTGTTTAACCTGGGTAAGATTGAGAGTCTGATAGACAAGGGTGCCTTCACCGGTGAGAATCCTTACGTGGAGATCATTTCAGAGCGTGGCGAGGCCAGCATCGTGAAGTGGGATTCGCTGGTATCCAAGAGCCGTACCCTCGATGCATCGCTTAAAATAGAGATCTCGTTCGGATTCTTCAACATGACCGTTGGTGGACATTATAATGCTTCCGACACGATGAACCATGTGGGTGTCGACTATGCCATCGTGCGCAATCTGTCGCTGTTCAATGCCTACGTGCAGCCAACTGTCTTGCGCAGCTATGCGATGAAGCAGGATGTCATCGACATGATGAACGCCGGCGACGTGGATGCCCTCTATGATAAGGTGGAGCAGCAGGAAGCCTCATATAAGAAGCGTAACAAGCGTCGCTTTGGCAAGGAAGACCTGACAGCTGACCAGCAGGCTGCTATCGACGCCATGTACGATCAGATAGACAACCTGCATACCTATGGTGGTGTGTTCTCTACGGGTTTTGCAACGACCTATACCAAGTTGGCTTCGGCATTACGGTCCGGGGATCAGACGAAGATCAATGCCACATTGGAGCAGATTGATGCCGATTACGGTCCGTTCTTCATTGCACGTGCCGTACTGGGCGGTTCGCTGAATATGAACTGCTGGCTGTCGAACTCCTACCTGAAGACTGCCGGTACACTCGAGGTGAAGGCTGCTCTTGAAGGCGAGGGCATGTTTAATGTTAACGGCACGCTGAACTGGAGCCAGAACGGTCTGGATGCTGTACGCAACTCGCGCCGTACCTACGACATCTATGGCGGCAAGGCCAACCAGTTGATGAACGACATTGAGGCCGTGATGAACAGCGAGAACCCCCGTGATGGCGTACGTCTCGACGAGTGTACGAATGCTTGGGTGAACTCACTCTATGGTACCAACTCCGACGGAACTCCTGGTACCAGTAATGCAGCACTCATCACTGTCACGCTGACTGGTATCTGGGAACTGTTCGACGATCCTCAGATGCAGACCACGGTGAAGGAATACTTCTTGAAGAAGTATGAGAAATACGATCTGTCGAAGTATATCGACATGATGTATCAAGTAGAGCCTGACAAGTGAGAATATACAGGTGGCTTTTAGGCGTTGTAGGGCTGCTGGTGCTGGGAGCATGTAGCCAGGAAACCGGCTTGGAAGGCGATGACGCAGCAGCGCCGTCGTCCTTCTCGTGGACACGCGGCACTATCGAAGAGACACGCATGGCCTTCCTGCGCAACTTCGGTGTGGGATACGGCTATAATGCCGTGTCGGGCCGCTATTGCAACTACGATGACATCCGCTGTCAGGTACTGAACCGACGACAGTTGGAACGAGCTGCCGTGAACTTGCAGGAACAGCTGTTCTTCGCCGACTACACCACCCGCTCATTCTTCCGTGATACTGTTGCCTACTCCGACCATGACTATGTAGCCATCTTCAACCTCGACGAGAACTCGAGTATCAACTGTGTGGTTTACAGTCAGGAGCAGACCATCCGCCAGAACATTCTGGAGGATGGCTTGCGCCAGAGTTTCTACTACTGTGCCGATGAGACACAACAGGTGGCGAGCCAGTGGATCAGCGTGGCATCAACGAAGGCAGCCATGCAGTCAGGCCTCGACCCGCAGAACCTGCTGACCGCATCGTTCCGCGATGCCGTGAGTCATTTAGGCGACACCGACGATCCTGCAGCCGTCGATTCTTTTATCCGGGTCTACGGCACCCATGTCGTGGTTGGGGCGGCGGTGGGCGGACGCCTGCACATCGACCTAAAGAACTCTATGAAACGCTACAGCCGCCATTTGCAGGAAGACCAATTCGAGAGTGAAGATTTACTGCTGGCATTCAAGAGCCGCAGCGAGAACCGTCAGCTGTCGGAACAGTATGAATGGGTGGAAGATGCCTCTATCAACGTGACGGTCTATGGTGGTGACCAGTCAGCACTCTCACAGCTTATCGGCCCGCAACGCTACGACGGCTCCCGCCATTTCGATGTGGCATCGTTGTCGACATGGCGCAATAGCATTACCTTTGTCCCCGACGACGAGTATGCCTCGAATGCCGAGATGATCGACATGGAGGTGGTGCCCATCTGGGAATTCGTGTTCGATGCCGATGCCGCTGCCAAGTTGCGGACCCGCATCACATCCGACGCGGCTCTGGCCAGGAAACTGTTGGGCGAGAAGAATTTCACGTCGTGTATCTTCCCGCTCAGGCACGACGAAGCCAACTGTCAGGTGGCACATCGTGACGGCTCATGGGAGACGGTCACCCACTGCACCGGCAACCGAAGCGACCGCCACGTGGTGTTTGTGGTAAGTGGAGGCCGCTATGTGGCCATGCAGAGCTATGAGTACCTCTCGGGACCGGGTGTAACGGGCCAGTATTTCTGGACTGTCTATCCCGTCTATGGAACCGAAGTGAAGCTCTATTGCGGCTTGGCTGTAAGCGAAGCCGACGGACGCTTATACCGGCTGGTGATGGGCAATGACGGATATGTGAGGCCACAGATGCTAACCGATGCTGAACAACCAGGGCAGAGCGTTACCGTGTATCTGAATGCGGGACAGCTGAGCTTTACAGCCCAACAGGGCTATGACTATGCACCCGCCACTCCTATGCTCTACGTGGAGCCGACACATGGCGTGAACACCGATGGTACGGTCGATGTGAGCTATGCCATCGTAGATAAGCCCAGTGGAAACGAGTTCGAGATAGAGATTCCTGCTGACGGTCCGCAGGACATTGGCGAACAATGGACGCTGGTCTTCACGGGCTACAATAAATACAAGCAAGTGATGAACACGTACACGCGATCGGCCGACTTTGCCGGGAACTATAATCCACGCGAAGTACGCCCTGTGCAATGATAAGATAGTAAACAATGAAAGATTGGATAGTGACGATTCTGATGGGAGCATTGCTTGTGGGATGTTCTGAACACGAGGAGGCCATGCCGGAGCCAGAAGTGCCAACAGACACAGGATTTACAGTGTCGGCTGCCGACAGTCTGCTGAGCCGCTTCGCCTCATTCGAGAACATCACTGTAAAGGTGACTCGCAGTGAAAAGGGCGAAGGAGTCATCACCGTCACTGCCAATGCCGACTGGCTCACCTTGAAGACCGACACGTTGCCCGACGACGGCATCATCAGCCTGGCGACAACTGACAACAAAGGCACGACACGCCGTGAGGCCCTGCTTACCTTCTCGTCTACGACAGGGAGCAAGGCCACACTCCGACTGTATCAGCGTTGTCTGGCCGACGATGACGTGAACGCCGACCCGGCAGCGGAAGGCTATCTGGGCTATGGCTACGACATCTATCAGAGTCTGGACAATCCTATGGCTGTGCGTAAAACCCATGCTGTGCTGAGTCTCGACCAGTTGCGCACCCAGAGTTCTGACATCACTTATGAATTGGTGCATGAGAACCGCCTGTCGCGTACCGACTTCAATATCTACTCCGCCCGCTCCATCAGCGAATATGCCACACTGCTCACCAACGCGGCCAGCAACACAGAGGTGACACTGATGGGGTGCAAGCAAAACTGCGACCAGCTGCAGCAGGTGAGTCGTCATGAAGACTTGATGGTTAGCAACATGGCCTATGGCGTAATGCAGAAGGCCGTATGGAGTCGCACCATCGACCGGGGAGCACTGATGCATCTGCGCGATGCCGGCATGCAACTCTTCACCTTCGAGTTTAAGCAAGACCTACAGAAAGTGACAGGGCAGACGGGAGCTGCACGTGCCGACGCGTTGGCACAACTGCTGGATAAATACGGCACGCACGTGGTGATACAGGCTGACTATGGCGGCAAGATAGACTACACTTTCAGTATGACGAAGACAGGCAGTCTGCAATACGATGAGGAGCTGCGCTGTCAGGCAGAGTTTACGCTGGGGCGACTGCCAAAAGCCGAATGGAGCGACAAGCAGTCGGCGGTGCTCAGCAGTTCGAAACAGGCACAGGGAGCCATCAACATCACCGGCGGTAGTGCTGCTACCCGTCAACAACTGCAACAAGATGTGACGGGATTAGGTGCTGCTGACGGTCTGCCACCCGAACATCTGTTACAGTGGTTGGGCAGCATTAACTATAGTGACCATCCTGGCTCTGACGAGTCACTTGACGTAGTACACTTCGATATCATACCTTTGTGGGATCTCTTCACAGGCGATTTTCAACTTGAGGTGATGCAGGCCGTGATGAGCCGTGCCGACCTGAGCAGCTGCAAGGTGAGCGATGCCATGGCCAACATCGACCTCTACTGGATCGACCTGTCGGAGGCAGTGCGGTTCGACAACGATGACAATGCCTCGCTGTCACGCATCCTTTATGTGAAAGGCGTACCGGTACTGAACATCTGTTCGGAATATGTGCCGATGATTAGGGCTGATGAGCGGGTGAACATCGCCTATCCAATATATAATAATAAGGTGGGACTGGCTCAGGGCTTTTTCGGGCTCTTCCTCGGCGATGGCATTCACCAACCTGCCTACGTGATGTTCGACGATACCGACTGTTACGTGGAACCTATTGTTACGCTAACTGGAGGAACTGTTCTCAATCAGATAGCTTATATTGGCGGCAACCTGTATCCAGACCGCCATCAACTGCCATTCCAGAACGTAACGCCAGAGACCCACGACGACTATTTCATCTATCGTTACGATGGTGAGACACACGCCACGCCAGTGGTGAAAGTTGGATCCAACTTCTGGACCCGGCGTGATATCACCCACGGCATGGGATTTACGCCTGATCCTGACAGCGATGACGACGTGAGGGAAATCATGATCGACGGTACACTGTTCACCCGGTTCCAGTATGACGTGACGACACAGGCCGGACGTGCCAACAGCTGGAGCTACGGCTACGACACAAAACACTGGTATCTGCCGCAACCCGTGCAGGTATCTCAGCTGTTCACATACATGGGCAATACCCCAAAAGCAATGTTCCGTGGACAGGTGAGCGGATTCAATGCACAGTTCAACGGTTATCAAGGGCAGGCTGATATTCTGAACCACAATGCCCTCGGCGACAATGCACGCCGTGGTAAGGGCGAACTGAACATCTTGGCTTCGAAGGCCACCAGCAGCGTAGGCGATGCCTGTCTGATGGTGCTCGACAGCCACTACCGTCTGCAAATGATAGACGACAAAACCTATACGGGCGGGGATGCCCAGCAGTGGCGTACCAACTACTATCCCGTGCGACTCTGCCGAGGTATGGGCTACGAGTACCCCTCGCTCCAAACGTTGCAAGAGAAATATCCCGGCTATTAAATAAAAATGGAAGTATGATAAAATGTAAGCAAATAAGCATATTGACGCTGTTCCTGACGGTCATGCTGGCACAACTGACCATCGGCTGCAAGAGTGACGACGACACACCCGACAAGCCTGAGCCTGCTAATGGTGAGACACTGACACAGGCTGATAGTCTGATTATCCGTCAGCAGATGGCTGTGGTGAACATCCTCAGCACACTGACAGGGCGTAACGACATAGGCGCCGACTTCGATACCCAGCGCTATGAGCCCGACTACGGAACGGTGCGCGACGAAGCACTGCCCTACGTCAGGGCCATCGCTGTGGCAGATGCCGCACAGGCCGAGAACCAGTTCCTGGCCCTGGGAGGTGCTGCCTTCGCCGTCAAGACCGCCGACGGACTGAAGGTGACGCTGGCCGACATGAACCTGCGCACTGACGGGCGCCGTCAGACCTTAGGCACGCTGACCTTCCATCGGGCTGCCGACGGGGAGCGGTTGGCCTATGCCGACGTGGAGATCGCTTGCCTGCCCACCCTTCGCCGCATCGACTATATCGACGAGGCCAACTGGGGTACCAATGCCAACTCCGCCTATATGCTGGGTCAACTGGTGTATTACACGGGAAACTACTACACTACAGGACTTTACGTCTGTGTCAAGACATCAACCGACGGGGCCAACAACGGTAGGCTGATACACTTTGAGAAGGGGCCGGGCGCTTCTGACTGCTCCTACAACCTCGACGGTGACGACGAGGGCTGCTGGGTACCTCTCCATCCTGGGGCTGCTGCCGACATGGAATGCTACATGCAGCTGCTGATGCGCAACAAGCGGGGCTATCGCAATGCCATCATGAAATATCTCCAGCGAGGCGATACCGACGCAAAATTTAAAGACCGCATCGAGCAGGTGCTGCCTGACGGATTCCGTAAGGACGGCTACCTGTACTATGGCAACGGCATGGACTTCACCGCCATCCTGAATGCGGAATTCAGCAGCGAGTCGGAGTGGCTCTTCGGCCGCCGGCGCAAGGTGACTACCTGGCGCGTATCGAAGGATAGTGTCGGCGACTATGGTACCGAATGGATATACACCTACTGGTATGATGACGAATGGGGTAAGGGCTTTGAGCGTACATACACGATCCACACGATGAACATCATCAAGTTTGGCTCATCGGAAGTGGCGGGTGCAGCCAAGGTGTACGACCCCGCACCAGATGCGTTTTAAGCGACAATAATATAAATAAGGTATATGAACATGAAAAGAACGAAATGGTTGATGTCCGTGCTGGCAGTAATGCTGATGCTGACTGCCTGCAACAAGGACGATGACACACCCGACAAACCACAGGAGGCCAAGGGAGTGCCTATGCTGGTGACGATTGTGTTTGAACCAGGACAACTGGGGGCCATGTGTACCAACGACTATCTCCAATTGGATGTGCATACGTTTGCCAATGAACACCCGGACTCAGTGGTGGGCTCCTTTATCTGTCTGAGGACGTTTGAGAGAACCAGAGTGGCCATCCAAGAATGGGCTGAGGCTGGCAAAGACGCACCAGGCAGCGAGCATCGTCTGCTCATCCTTACTTCGCCAGAACTGATGCGCTGCATGAAAGGCGTGACACTGCGGGAAAACGACCAGGTACTGATGCTGAGAACCTGGCTGGACGATGCCAAAGCCGTGGGACCTGTAGGACGGACACACGTTCTGAACCTGTCGTATGCCAAGGCAGTGAGACAGGCTGTGGAGCGGTATAATGCCAACTATCAGGAAATTTATGCAGACACGCTGGACAGCTTTTCACAGAAGGAGTGCGGACCGTATAAGATCTACCGGACCTTCTGTTCCGTTCATGTGGCTGACAGCATCGTCGAGACACTGCACGAGTTGTTCCCAGAGAAGAAAATAGGCTACCCCTTCGATAATACGAATGAGGACACCGGACTCTATGATATTATGAACTGGGGCCTGGGCGAGATTGACGAGCAGCAGGATCAGTGCAATTGGAGCGAAATGGTCTTTATCATGTCTTGGGCCACCTGGGTGGATCCGATTAGTGAGGGTGTCTTCTGCCAACCCATACAGTTTGTGGATTACGGTGTGTTCACTCGCAGCTATGAGTGGTACTGGATCACTCATGGCTACAACGATGAGCAGCCGCAGTGCGTGATTATCGGTGAATATGGTAACATTGAGGAGAAACTGGACTACATCGTGCCCAAGTACAACCTGAAGTCGTGGCTCAGCCGGTGGCTGGCCAACCCGGACAACATGCCTGAGGAAGAATGGGGTGAAGCGCCTCGCCTCACTATTTGGGAGGAATTTGAATCGTATCAGGGTAAACAATAAAATGTGTATAGTTATGAATAAAAGAAATATGACAAGGCGGTTGATATGCATGTCGGTTATCACTTGTCAGATATTATTAAGCACAGTACTGACTGCTTGCAGCAGCGATAATGATTCTTCCACCCCGGCACCCGTTGAAACAGCCATTGTGGAAACGCTGAACGTGGATGTCATCATGCCTGTCAATGTCCGCTCCATGTGGCAGCCTTCCATCGATTTGGCTGTGGCCAACATTGAGGCAGCCCAGAAAAACCTGCCAAGACAAATAAAACTGAATCTGCGCTATCACGACGAGGAGGCTCCCGACTTAGAGCAGACTGTCTACTCGCTGTGCTATCCCAAAGAGGGTGACGACACCTGCCATCTGATACTCGGTCCTTACAGGTCGTCCATGGCAGAGATGATTCTGGCCAACGCAGCACAGAGACGTGTGCCGGTGATGATGCCTGATGTGACGAGCGACGAGGTACAGCGTATCATGGACAACAAGCCGTATGCATGGTTTATGACCGAGAGCGATGTGACGGCCTGCGAAGCCATCATGAACCTGGGTTCCTCATACAACCTGCGCAACGCAGCGCTCATCTACAGCAACGACCGCTACGGCAATTCGTTCAGAAACTGGTTCGGATACATGGCTACTGAGTTCGGTGTCAACGTGGACCCGAAATTCTTGCGTTCCTACAAATCAGGACAGGACTTGACCGACATCTTTGAACAAATAGAAATGGCTGCCGCCAACGAGGTGGGAACCTACATAGTACTTATTGCCGTAAGCAGTGACGACGAATACAAGCAGCTGATTAAGCAGGCTCTTGCCGCCCGCGACCGAATGGGCATCCTTGACCCTTGGGCATCGCCTGTTCTTTACTTCGTGAGCGATGTAGGTGACTCGCCTGCAGTATACAGTGCAGGGTTGCCGCTCTACGGCCTCAGTCCTGCTGCAGCCACAATGAGTGGATTCGACACCTATTACTATTCACTCTACAAAAAGGATACCCCAAACGGTTCGGCCCAGGTATACGATGCCCTGACGATAGCCGCCCTCGGTGCTGCCAAACGGGCAGGCAACCCGTCGGGACCAGACCAGCTGATACTTGACGGTGAGAAAGTGGAATACCGCGATGAACCTTACGGTCCGAACCTATCCGACTGGATGCGCGCACTGGTGGCAGACAAGAGTGGTACGGTCACCACCTGGACCGTCGATGGACTGAACAAGGCCTTCAGACTGCTGAGCCAAGGCCAGAACCCGAACCTGACGGGTGCAACGGGCAAACTGCTGTTTGATGCGAAGATGCACAATACCATCCTGCAGACTACCTACTGGCTCTGGATGACCTATGGTAAGGGCGATCGCTGGCCGCTCATCAACTTCTCGACCCATGGCGAGGACGGACAGGTGGCCACACTGCCTACCTGGGAATGGCAGAAGATGAACCGACAGGAGTTTGAGGATGTTCATGTCGACCATGACCTGCCCGATGTCAAGGATCACTGGGCACTGGTCGTCAGTCCTTCAACCACCTGGGCCAACTACCGTCATCAGGCTGATGTACTTGCCGTGTATCAGACACTGCGTCACCACGGATATGATGACGACCACATCGTGGTGATCTGCGAGGACAATCTGGCAAATGCACCTGAGAACAAGTATCCGGGAAAGGTCTATGTGGAAAATCCACCCACGCCCGGCAGCCCGTTCGGCGATGATGATAACGTGCGCAAGAATGCCATCATCGACTACCACTTCACCGATTTGCAGATGGACGACATACGCAAGATTATTCTCGGCGACACCGATGGAGGCCGTCTGCCACAGGTGCTGCGTACCACTGCAGAGAGCAATCTCTTCATCTTTTGGAGCGGACATGGTGCCGACGGTAGGGGCATGTGTTGGAGCGACGGTTCTGGCAGTCAGATATTCACCGGTGAACGAATGCGTGACATCCTCAAAGAGTTGAACGACCGCGATGGCTATCGCCGTTGTATGCTTGCCATCGAGACCTGCTTCAGCGGGCTCATCGGAGAGGCCATCGTGGGACTGCCCGACGTAGTGGCTATCACAGCCGCCAATACCGTGGAGCCTTCAAAGGCCGACGTACATAATCGTGAGCTCGGCGTGTTCCTCAGCAACGCTTTCTCGCGCGCCTTCCGCATCTCCATTAACAACGATCCCGCCGTGACCCTGCGCGACCTCTTCTATAACTTGGCCCGCACCACGACAGGAAGTCACGTGACCCTTTACAATGATATTAACTACGGCTCGGTTTATTCCCTCAATGCCGGTGACTATTTCCCAGAATAAAACATAACTACAATGAAAAAGATCAATCTATGGATTTTATCCGCCATCCTTATCTGCGGTTTAGCTGTGACTATGTTCACATCGTGTGTTGACAAAGTGGATAACCCGTCCGGTGGTGTTACGCCAGGGGTTGAGGAAGCCGATTATACGGTGATGCTCTACACCGCTGGTGGCGGTAATCTCGACTATAGTATTGAAGAGGATATCGCCAAAGCGGCGGCAGCCATCAAGACAGACAACAAGAAAGTGCGTTACATCGTTCAGTACAAGTACTCTTCAGAGAAGGGGTTGAACACGAATCCCATGTTTGTTCCCAGTGGTAAGGCCGGATATGTGTACCGCTATGAGGCTGTTCCCACCATCGTAAACACAGAAGAGTCTCCAAGGCTTTTGCTGAAGGACGATCAGATCTATGGTACGCAGAATGCCGCAGCAGAGCTGTTCCAGCCCGACTCCATAGCCAATTTCATGAAATACTGTAAGCAGGTGGCTCCCGCCAAGAACTACATTCTGGTCATCAGCGACCACGGCGGTGGCTATGCCCAGAACCAGGACTATGACAAGAGTCTTGTTGAGAGTGCTTCGACACGCGGTGTGGTGTTCGACGATAATCTCGACAGTGAGGGCATCACCTGTAAGGAACTTCGTGCCGGACTGGAGAAGAGCGGCATGCATCTGGCCATGCTCTATTTCGACTGCTGTCTGATGAACAATATGGAGACCCTCTCTGAACTGACAGCCCTGACAGACTATGTGCTGGCATCGGGACATTCCATCGCAGGTGGAAATCATACGGCTTTTGTGGAAGAACTGTATAAGGCGTCTGCAGGCGACTTGTTTACCGATGCCATGTCAAGATATGCCAAGAAATGCACCGAATACAATTACCAGGTTTGGCTGGCGCAACAAAGTGCCACGTGGGCACGTAACGTGGACTTTGTGCTGACTGATATGAAGAAATTTCCCGCTCTGCTGACGGCTCTAAAGACTTATGTAGACTTTATTATCGCCAACAAGAGCGATGACTACGCCGACGAATATCAGTATGCAGCTTCAGAATGTTATCAGTATTATCCAGGTGTTCCCCTCTACGATCTGAGGGAATATTGCGAGAAACTGAATGCTAACGTCTATGGTTCCGATCCTGACACATGGATGCTTTACGATAATCTGGAAAATGCCATCGAGGCAGCCCAGGTGTGTCACTACTACTCCATACAGTCAGAAGGCTATGATGAGGTTACCCCGTATTGGCTCAGCTATAATGTCAACCTCGGTGCGAAGGGATTTATTGGATGCACACATATCAATGGTGAGCCTACCAAGATTTACGGCTACAACAAGGACGGCTATGTAACGGCACTCGACATGAATACCCTTGAACAGACTACTTCGGGCGCAGAAAAAACAGCCTATTCTTGGAGTAATACTTATTATCTCCTGGAGTTTGACAAGCTGACAGGTTGGAGTCGCTGGTTGGAAACCAATACGGGCTTCCCCATGAACAATCCGCCTTATGACAACCAGGATGACCAGCTTCCTGGCGGGACGGCATCCGATGTTAAGGACTGGGACATGACTATCAGTGCCAAATTTGAAACAGATAAGGCCTCAATGAAGTTATTCAGGTTCCAGAACTACCTTGTCTGGCAGGGAGTTGATGTACTTGGCCCGGTAGGAATGATGAGTCCGACATATAATATGGGTTTCTCCAATAAGAACTTGCCCGCTAAGGCTCAGTTAATCCTTGAAATTGAGCCCAGGTCCGGCAAAGAGGGCGCATGGACTTTCGTCCGTAAACTTGCTAAGATTGAAGTCGAGAGGGTTATAAGTGGTAAGCCGCTGGAAGTGGTTAGATATACCCTCGATGATCTCGACTTAAGCGGAAACGATATACAGGCAGAAGGAACCGATGCTGCCAAGAAGGCTTATGTCAACATCGAGATTGATGTTGATGTAGATGGTAATGTCAAGTTCACCAAGCACGAAAAGAGTGAGGGCTATGTCGTAGAAAAAATATTTAGATAAGAGAGACTCATTCAATAAAAAAACCTCATTGCTATGAATGCAGTGAGGTTTTTTTATAAGGCGTCGAGTGAAAAAAATCGGACTGATATTTGGTCAGTCCGATTTTTTTGTATATCTTTGCAGCGCGATTTGAGTAAAATTATAGAAAGAATTGAGTAAAACCACAAGCAGAATTGAGTAAAATGTCATATCGATTTGAGCAATGGAATATATTCGTAAACAGTTCTATACGCTAAAGGAACGGGTTCTGGAACCCAGAAAATTCATGCAGGTGTTGGCCGGTCCACGACAGGTGGGGAAGTCCACGCTAGTAAATCAGGTGTTGGTGCAGGTGAGCATTCCCCATACTATCGAGGTGGCGGATGCGGTGGACCCGAAGGACAGCGATTGGATTCATCGCGTTTGGGAATCGGCCCGCACCACGATGATGCTCAGGAAATTGGACGAGTACCTGCTGGTGATAGACGAGGTGCAGAAGATTGAGAACTGGAGCGAGGTGGTGAAACGGGAATGGGATGCTGACTCGCGCAATCGTGTGAACCTGAAGGTGGTGCTGCTGGGGAGTAGCCGTCTGCTGCTGAAGAAGGGACTGACGGAATCGCTGGCGGGACGGTTTGAACTGATCAGAATGCCGCACTGGAGCTTGCAGGAAATGCGTGATGCTTTCGGGGTATCGCTGGACGAGTATATCTACTTTGGCGGCTATCCCGGGCCTGCACACATGATAAAGGACGAGCGCAGGTGGCGGAAATACATCAAGAACTCGCTGTTGGCTCCAGCCATTGAGAAGGACGTGATAATGACGTCGAACATCTATAAACCGGCCCTGATGAAGCAGCTGTTCGAACTGGGGTGCAGCTATTCGGCAGAGATACTATCGCTCACCAAAGTGATGGGGCAGTTACAGGATGCAGGCAATGTGACCACACTGGCCGGCTATCTGGAGATTCTGGACCAGTGCGCCTTGTTGACGGGCATGCAGAAATATGCCAACGATGAGGCACGCAAGCGTGGTTCCATCCCGAAGTATCAGGTGTATA
>JAEEGG010015094.1_pt1 | contig 16259 bp, 13 predicted proteins | sample 9134161 | NCBI WGS metagenome assembly JAEEGG01 (sample SAMN16246543, study PRJNA631951) | gut metagenome | biome: gut microbiome; feature: rumen; material: CR-attached | host: Bos | place: Iran: Karaj | collected 2018-10
GGGAATCGTGCCGCTCCGTACCTATGATGGCCAGACCTCCAAGATCGCGGGTCTCCGGTGTAAGCTTGATGTCGGTACCACGGCCTGCCATGTTTGTGGCGATTGTCACGGTGCCCAATTTACCAGCCTCGGCGACGATGTCGGCCTCCTTCTTGTGCAATTTCGCGTTCAGGACATTGTGCTTGATTTTCCTGCGGGTCAGAATGGTGGAGAGCAGCTCGGAGGTCTCCACAGAAGTGGTGCCGACCAGCACCGGGCGTCCCTCCTCATGCAGCCGGATTATCTCGTCCACGATGGCAGCGTATTTTTCGCGCTTTGTACGGTAAATCAAATCGTCCCTGTCCTCCCGGATGACCGGCTTGTTTGTCGGGATGGTAACAACATCCAGTTTGTAGATGTTCCAGAACTCGCCCGCCTCAGTCTCGGCGGTACCGGTCATACCGGCCAGTTTGCGGTACATGCGGAAATAGTTCTGAAGGGTGATTGTGGCATAGGTCTGGGTGGCAGCCTCCACCTTCACATTCTCCTTTGCCTCAATGGCCTGGTGAAGACCTTCGCTGTAACGGCGTCCCTCCATTATACGTCCGGTCTGCTCATCCACAATTTTCACCTTGTTGTCGATGATCACATATTCCACATCCTTCTCGAACATGGTGTAGGCGCGCAGCAGCTGCTGCACCGTATGGATGCGTTCCGAAGCATCGGAAAAGGCCTGGTACAGGGCATTCTTCTTCGCCAGCTTCTCCTCAGGAGTCAGCTGCTGGTGGTCAAGCTCCGCCAGCTCCGTCCCCATGTCAGGAATGATGAAGAACTGGCTGTCCTTGGTGTCAGAAGCCACCAGGTCAATACCCTTGTCCTTTATGTCGACAGAATTGAGTTTCTCGTCAATGACAAAGTACAGTTCATCGTCAATGATGTACATGTTCTTGTTCTGTTCGGCCATGTAGAACCCTTCCGTCTTAAGCAGGAGCTGCTTCATGCCAGGCTCGCTAAGTATCTTGATCAGCGCCTTGTTCTTCGGCAATCCACGGTGGGCACGCAGCAGCAGCTTGCCCAGCTCCTCGTCCCGTTTGGGATTCTCCGTATCGGCCATCAGCCTGCGGATGTCGGTCAGCAGCATGTTCACCAACTGGCGCTGTGCGTTGTAGAGTTTCTCCACCATCGGCTTGTACTTGTCAAAATCCTGATCCTCCCCTTTCGGTGTGGGACCGGAAATGATCAGAGGGGTACGAGCGTCGTCAATCAACACCGAGTCCACCTCATCGACGATTGCGTAGTTGTGGCGGCGCTGCACAAGTTCGGTCACATTGCGGGCCATGTTGTCACGCAGGTAGTCGAAACCGAACTCGTTGTTGGTTCCGAAAGTGATGTCGGCAAGATAGGCGTTGCGCCGCTCCTCCGAATTGGGCTCGTGCTTGTCTATGCAGTCCACGGAAAGGCCATGGAACAGATAGAGCATCCCCATCCACTCGGAGTCACGTTTGGCCAGATAGTCGTTGACCGTCACCACATGCACCCCCTCGCCGGTCAGGGCGTTCAGGTATACAGGAAGCGTGGCGACAAGGGTCTTACCCTCACCGGTGGCCATCTCCGCGATTTTTCCCTGATGCAGCACCGTGCCGCCGATAAGCTGCACGTCATAATGGCACATGTCCCAAGTGATGCGGTTGCCGCCTGCCATCCAGCTGTTCCGGTAGACCGCCTGGTCACCCTCCACAGTGATGCTTTCGAAACGGGTAGAGAGGTCGCGGTCGAAATCGTTGGCCGTCACCCTAATCTCCTCATTCTCCTTGAAACGCCTTGCGGTCTCCTTCATCACGGCAAAAGCCTCAGGCAGAATGTCGTTCAACACATCCTCAGTGGTATGGTAGATGGAATCCTCCAGCTTCTCTATCTCCTCATAAAGTTTCTGCTTCTCGCGCACCGGCATGTCATACTCCTCTTCCAGCCTGCGGTTCATCGCCGAAATCTTCTCGCGCTCCTCCTGCGTCGCCTCCTGAATCTGCTGCCTGAAAAACGATGTTTTGGCACGAAGGCTGTCGTTGTCAAGATCCTTCACCTGCTCGTACGCCGCCTTGATCTCATCCAGAATAGGATTCAGTTCCTTCAGGTCGCGGTCAGACTTTGTCCCGAAAAGCTTGCTTAAAAAACTTGCCATATTATACTATATCAATCTTTTATAAAAAATATAAATTCATAAGATACAAAAGTGCAAAGATACTTGAAAAAACAATACGCATGCAACTGCATGACATAAAAAAAGCGGAACTCCTGACGAAGTTCCGCCTAATGATACGGATGGAATGCGCATCCGCCCTCTACTGGCGAAGCCCCTCGAAGTGGATGAGCTGCCAGTTCAGCTTCATCGTGTCCACAATCTGAACGTCGAAATCGAAGTTCAGGTCCATGTCAACCTTTCCGGATCCGTCGAACCGGGCGGTCGCGTTGAGGCCCTTGATGAGCTTGTCCGCATTGGCGGGAACATTCACACCCACAAAGCTCAGCAACAGCTTGACAGCCTCCATCTGAAGGTCGCTGACATTGGCGCGGAAGAAACCGGCGGTGTCGGTCATGTCGAAGTTGACGACTCCGTACAGTTTCAAACGGTTCTTGAGCAGACCGTCATAGAAGATGGCGTTCTTCTCGTAGGCTGTGTCCGAGAGCCTGTAGCTTCCGGCGTAGGTTCCGGAGTAGGTCAGCTCCTGCTCCTTTGGGGTCCCGTCATCATTGTTGTTATCCTTGTTGCAGGAGACAAAAACAAGCGACAGTACGCCGAATAAAAATACTAACTTTTTCATTTTGAATTAATTTTATTTTAAATTATACTTGAATTGTTGTACATTAAATTATTTCCCGTACGAATGGAACTCCTCTATCTTTTTCCAAAGATGCGTGCGGTCGAAGCCTGAGACATTGTGCTCATGCGTCGGATAAATGAAATAGTCCACCTGCTTGCCCTTTGTGATGCATTGCGTGATGAACTGGAGCGTGTGCTGCCACACCACCGTTGCATCCTGCGCCCCGTGGAAAATCAGCAGTTTGCCCCGAATGGAATCGACGCGGTTGAGCAGCGAGGCCTTCTCATACCCCTCCGGATTCTCCTGCGGCATGTCCATGTAGCGTTCGCCGTACATCACCTCATAATATTTCCAGTCAATCACCGGACCGCCTGCGGTCGCCTTCTTGAAGACTCCGGGATAACGGGTGAAGAGGCTCAACGTCATGAATCCGCCGTAGCTCCAGCCGTCAATGGAGAAGCGCGAAGTGTCGGCGTACGGCAGGCTGCGCAGGTAGTTCACACCGCACATCTGGTCCTCCACCTCATAGTCGCCCAAGTGGCGGTGGATGCAGCTTTCGAACTCAAAACCGCGGTAATTGGTTCCACGGTTGTCCATGGTGAAAACCAGATACCCCTTCTGCGCCATATACTGCAGGAACCACCCGCCGGAGAGCCAGTTGTTTGTAACCAGCTGGGAATGGGGGCCGCCATACACGTAATAGAAGACCGGATACTTTTTTGTGCTGTCAAACATCGGGGGGTAGATCAGGCGGCAGTAAAGGTCGTCGTTGTTCCCGTTTTTCAGGGTGAATATCCGCGTTTCGGGCACCATGTAGTCGCTCAGATAGCCTTTGTTGTCCAGCAGGACCTCCTTCACATTCCCTTTCTTGTCGCGCAGGACATAGCGCGATTCCTGACTGATGGTGCTGAACACATCCAGGAACCAGCTGCCGGTGGCGTCAGGCTGCACGCTGTGGGTGCCGTCCTCCGGTGTGGCATCGGTTATTTTCCCCTTTTTTATATCCAGCACATAGAAACGCTCACCGGGAATTTCATCCTTGTTGGAGGTGAAGAAAATCTTCGTGCCGGTCCGGTCAAACCCTTCAAACGACTTGACCTCCCAGTTGCCAGAGGTGAGCTGCTTCTGCAGTTTTCCGGAAATGTCATATAAATAAAGGTGTTTCCAACCGTCGCGACGGGATACGTAGACGAACTGGTCCGGCTGGTTTGGAAGGAAATACAACGGGTCTGATGGCTCGACGTAGCGGCTGTTGGACTCTTCGAACAGCTTTCCGGCCAAGGCTCCGGTTTCGGCATCGTACCTGTTAAGTTCAAGATGGTTCTGCTCACGGTTCAGCACCGCAACAAGCAGATACCGCTCGTCAGGTGTCCATGTGACGCTGCAGAGGAAATGGTCGCGAGGCTCCCCAGTCTGCAGATAAACTGTCTTTCCGGTAGCCATATTATACACTCCGACTGTCACTTCGTGGGAGGTCATGCCTGCCATCGGATACTTGACATTCTTCAGGGTGGCGATACGCCCTTGCGCGTCCACAAGCGGATAATCGGTCACCATGCTTTCGTCCATGCGGTAGAATGCGAGGCAGTTCCCCTTAGGGGACCAGAATGCGCCCTGCTCTATCCCGAACTCGTTCCGGTGCGGCACATGCCCGTAGCGGACATCCTTCGCGCCGTCCTTATCCACCCTTACAGGCTGGCCGTCGGCCTTGCAGACGAACAGATTGTCGCCGATTGTGTAGGAGAAGCGTGCATGATCCCAATCCACCAGAATGTTGCTGGCGTCCGAAACCGTGGTCTTCAGCGTATGGACGATACGTTTTTCAGAAACGTCATAAAGGGCATAACCCTCCCTCACACGGATATACACCTGCGTCGGGGAGACCCAGTGAGCCATGCTGGGGAAACGGCGGAAAGCATCCTTGCCGGCAGCCTTCATGGCGGCATTCACATCCTCCAGCGTAAAGTACCGCTCCGCCTTTGCCGAACTGGCAGGACGCCTCATCACGGCATTGTCCCGCACAAAAATGAAATCGCTGCTCTGCGGCAGCCACTGCCATTGGTTCATACGCTGGGGATAGAGGTTCCCGTTGGTGAACAGATCCTCCAGATTAAAAATCCCATCCTGTGCCGCAAGTGTGGCAGTCAGAATGGTAAGGCATACAATCAAAGATAGTTTACGCATTGTCTTTCGTTTTATTATCAGAATGCAAAAGTACCATTTTTTTGAATATGTTTCCCCGTTCCTCAAAATTCTTGAAGGCGTCATAGCTCGGAGCGGCCGGAGAGAGCAGGCATATCCTGCCGGGAGCGGTCATTCGGAATGCAGCCTCGACCATATCCCCGAACTTTTCATAAAAGAGAAATGTTTTCCCCGGCACCGGCCCGGCCAAAGACATCATCCGCCTGCCCGCCTGACCTGTAAAGAGGAAATTGCGCACCTGCGAATCCCTGAACAACGGAATCAGCGGCGTATAGTCAATGCCGCGGTCCATCCCGCCGAGCAGCAGCGTGTCCACACGGTCGAGAGCCTCCACGGCGGCCACGGCGGCCTGCGGGATTGTGGAGATGCTGTCATTATAGAAATCGATGCCACCGACACAGCCCACCGGCTCCAACCTGTGCGGCAGGCTCCGGAAACTGCCCAGCGCGGAATGCAGGGAATCCAGGGAGACAGTGGGGAATGCAGCCTGCACTGCCAGCATCGCCGCCTCGGCATTACGGCGGTTGTGCTCCCCTTTCAGCGGAAAATCATCCTGTGACAGCGTAAGTTCGCCCTCCCCGAACAACCGCACCGTACTTTTGGACGGCAGGAGTTGCCTCAACGCGGCCACCCGGTCATCCGATGACGGGGCAATGAAAATATCGTCCTCATCCTGGAAACAGGCGATGTTGTATTTTGCCCGCTGATATGCCATGAAGTCGCGATAGTGGTCGAGATGCTCCTCAAACAGGTTCAGCAGCACTGCGATGTGCGGGCTGCAGCGCACAAACTCCAGCTGGTGGCATGAGAGTTCCAGAACCACCGTTGCAGACGGTGTCACCTGAGGGACAAGATCGAAGAGTGGCAGCCCGATATTGCCGCCGAACAGGCTCTCATGGCCGGTCTCCCGCAAAAGATGATGTATTAGCGAGGCTGTGGTGCTTTTCCCCTTTGTTCCGGTCACGCCGATGCACTGTTTTCGGAACATGCTTAGGAACAAGTCGGTTTGGGAAGTGAGCCAAACCTTTTCAAACAGATGCATCACATCCTTCAGGCAGATCCCGGGGGACTGCAGCACCACGTCAAATTGCGGGACAGCCTGCATGTAGTCAGGCCCCAACAGGCATTTTTCCGGCGGCAGCAGTGACGAAAGCGTTCCGGCCAAATCCGGATTGGCATCCGCCACAGAGATGTCGGCATCGGGCAGGCAGCCGCGAAGGAAACGCAGGCTCGATGCGCCCTCGCGCCCATACCCCAAAATCAGAATTCTCTTCCCGGCAAGCGACGCTGCAAGGCGTCCGACCGGCTCCGAACAAAATGTCATATCCATATAAACAATGATATTTTGACATACCTAACTTTATTTCTTTCGATTTAGTGTGTTTTGTACAAAAAAAATGGGATGACATTATTTTATATTACATTTTTTACTATCTTTGCAGATTCTGTTTGATAAATATATCATATTTAATATGAGCGATTTGGAAAATATAAACGGGACAAATGCCGCCTATACTGCGGACAACATCCAGGTGCTGGAGGGACTTGAGGCGGTTCGCAAACGTCCGGCCATGTATATCGGCGACATCAGCGAGCGCGGTCTTCACCATCTTGTCTATGAGGTGGTGGACAATTCCATTGACGAGGCGCTTGCCGGATTCTGCAACCACATTGACGTGACAATCCATGAGGACAACTCCGTCTCCGTTCTGGACAACGGGCGCGGCATCCCGACCGACATGCACGAAAAGGAGAAACGCTCCGCACTGGAGGTCGTGCTGACCGTCCTGCACGCCGGCGGCAAGTTCGACAAAGGCTCCTACAAGGTCTCCGGCGGTCTGCACGGCGTCGGCGTATCCTGCGTCAACGCCCTTTCGAAAAGCCTGACCGTTGAGGTCTACCGCGACGGCAAGACCTTCCATCAGGAATATGCCTATGGAAAGCCGCTGGCACCAGTTCAGGCCATCGGCACCTCTGACAAGCACGGCACATACATCCGGTTCAAACCAGACGACAGCATCTTCACCGTCACAAAATATGATTACGCCACCCTTGCCGCACGGATGCGCGAACTGGCATTCCTGAACAAAGGCATCACACTCACCATCACCGATGAGCGCAACCAGGACGAGAACGGTGCCTTCACCACCGAAACATTCCATTCCGAAAAGGGGCTGATAGATTTCATCAACTATCTTGACGACAACCGTAACCGTCTGACAGGCGAACCCATCTACATTGAAGGCGAAAAGTCAGGCGTGCCGATTGAGATTGCAATGCAGTACAACGACTCCTATTCGGAGAACCTGCACTCCTATGTGAACAACATCAACACCCATGAGGGCGGCACACACCTTTCCGGATTCCGCCGCGGACTGACCCGCACCCTTAAGAAATATGCTGAGGACAACAAGCTGCTGGAAAAACTGGACAAGCAGAAAATCGAGATCAACGGCGATGACTTCCGCGAAGGTCTGACAGCCGTCATCTCCGTAAAGGTGGCCGAACCGCAGTTTGAGGGACAGACAAAGACCAAGCTTGGCAACAGCGAGGTTGAGGGCATCGTAAGCCAGATGGTGGCCGAAAGCCTTACGAACTATCTTGAGGAGCATCCGAAGGAGGCAAAAAACATTGTGGACAAGGTGGCGCTGGCGGCACAGGCCAGACACGCCGCACGCAAGGCGCGCGAACTGGTTCAGCGCAAAAGCGTGTTGGGAGGTTCAGGCCTGCCAGGCAAACTTGCCGACTGCTCCGACAAGGATCCCGAACGCTGCGAACTGTTCCTGGTTGAGGGAGACTCCGCAGGCGGCACTGCCAAACAGGGACGCGACAACCGCACACAGGCCATCCTTCCGCTGCGCGGAAAAATCCTGAATGTGGAGAAGGCGCTGCAGCACCGCGCATTTGAAAGCGAGGAGATCAAAAACATCTACACCGCCCTTGGCGTCACAATCGGCACGGAGGAGGACAGCAAGGCTCTGAACCTCTCCAAACTCCGCTACCACAAGGTTATAATAATGACCGATGCCGATGTGGACGGCTCCCACATCGCGACGCTGCTGCTCACATTCTTCTTCCGGTACATGCGCGAGCTGATTGAGAACGGGCATGTCTACATCGCCACTCCGCCCCTATACCTTATAAAAAAAGGGAACGAACACCACTATTGCTGGACGGAGGAGGAGCGCGTAAGCATCCTTGCAAAATATCAGGAGATGGGTAAAGACAAGAATGTCAACGTACAACGGTACAAAGGTCTTGGTGAGATGAACGACGACCAGCTGTGGGAGACCACCATGGATCCGAAGAACCGCATGCTCCGGCAGGTGACCCTTGACAATGCCGCGGAGGCGGACCACACCTTCTCAATGCTGATGGGTGATGACGTGGGACCGCGCAGGGAATTCATCGAGCGAAACGCGAAGTACGCCCAAATTGACGCATAATCCACTAATTTAATGACATAAAAATAAAATTAAAAAAAAAAAGAAAAAACAACATTTCATATATTGGGATTTTGTATCTTTGCAGCGCATTTTAAGTGTAAGGTATGCAGAGTTCAAAAGGCCCTGCAAACTGACGTAATTAATTAAGAATTAAAGTAAAGTACATATGAAAAAGTTTTTACATCATCTGTTGGGAATCACCCTGTTTGCAGCATTTTTCTGCCCCCAGGCCTCTGTGCAGGCCCAAATGAAAGATTTGGGAAGTGTCACCGTATGTAAGGCAAAACTGCCATACGTCTATGACGGCAGGAACTATTTCGTGGCGGACCGCTACGAAGTGAGGTTAAAAGGATCCAATAACCAGGATTCCGGATACTTCTTTTATTTGAACGTGGTGAACAACCCCAAAAAATCCGTCAGGATTGGTGCATGTGAGGATGTGCTCCCCACCCAAGGCGTCAAATACAACGGAAAAACCTACTACAAGCCCGGCGCATACGTGGACACTGTCCGCGCAAAGGGCGGCGCCTGTGACACCGTTGTCACCGTGCTGGTGGACAGCTACACCACCTACAAGGACACCATCCGCAAAAACTACTGCTACGGAGACAAGGTGGACGGCATCACCTACAACTGGACAGGCACAAGGCTGACCAGCACCGTCAAATACAAGACATACGCCTGCCAGTGCGACAGTATCGTCTACACCTATGTGACGGTGAATCCGGTGTACAATTCATCGCGCTCCATCAGCGTTTGCGAAAACGCTCTTCCCTACCTCTGGGCAGAGGGTCAGAAGTACCTTTTCAGCACCAAGAATGACACCGTCCGGTATTTCTCCCGCTACGGATGTGACAGTATCTTCACCATCAGTTTCACCGTAACCCCCTCCTTCTCCTCATCCGACTACCAGGTGGTCTGCCCGGACGATCTGAAGAAAGGCTACAAATACGGGAACAAGGTGTTCTACAAGGCTGAGATTGACAATGTCACCTTCAAGGCAAAGAACGGATGTGACAGTGTTGTCACCGTAAAGATCAGCGAAGGCAAGACCTATGAAGAATACTGGAACAAGGAGGTCTGCTCCAACACCCTGCCCTACTACTTCCCCACGGAGAACGGCATCCATGTCCACACCTCCCCCGGCCTTGACACCGCCCGCTTCACCACGAAGAACGGATGCGACAGCCTCATCTATCTGCGTCTGACCGTTGCCCAGGCAAAACAGGTGGACATTAAAGATGACATTTGCGACAAGGATCTTCCCTACCGCTTCGCAGGCAAGGACATTTTGAATGGTGGCGAGTACAAGTTCAACTACCCGACAGGAAAGGGATGCGACAGCATCATCGTGCTGAACCTGACAGTCAACCAATCCTATGTGATTGACACCAACATCACAATCTGCAGCGACATGCTCCCGTTCGTCTTCCAAGGCGACACAATGAACGAGAACGGACTGCACACCCTGTCCTACGAGACAGTTAACGCGTGCGACAGCATCATCCGTGTGCACCTGACCATTCACAACACCGCCAAAGAGGCTGTTGAAGTGACAGTCTGCGAAAATGCATTCCCATACAGCTTCGCCGGACAGAGCTTCCCCACAGACGGATACTACACCGTTAATCTGAAGACCATCCACGGTTGCGACAGCATCATTGCACTGCACATCCACAAACGTCTGATTCCTCAGAAACCCACGGAAATCTTTGGACCTAACAAGATTGGTAATATTTGTAAGATAGGCAAGGAAGGCGTCTATATTTTCTACATCAACCAAGTAGACAGCTTCTATCCTATTACCAAATATGAATGGAGCGTGCCTGATGGCTACTCCATCAAGAAAACAAACCGTGAGGGGGATTCCATTTGGGTTGAAATCCCGGACAACATTGGACTGAACGAAGGTATCATCACCGTGTATGCCTACAACGAGTGCGGCCAGTCCCTCCCCGACACATTATTTATTAAGACATACATCAAATGCACCATCAGGGTCTACCCGAACCCGGTCATCACAAAGGGTGAGGTTACCATTGAATTCAACGACATGGTTGGTAAGAATATCGTCCGCATCACCGATGCTACCGGCAGAATCCTGCATCAGGAAGAATTTGACATCAAACTGACTCATGAAGAGATCAAGCTGCCGATCGGCGACTTCGCAAGCGGAGAGTACTTCGTGCGCGTACAGACCAAGGAGATGGCGATCCTGAAGAAGATTGTCGTCCTGAAAGAGGCTGCCGCCACCAAGTAATCTTAAGACAATAAGACACAAAAGGGGTTCCTGAAAAAAAGGAATCCCTTTTTTTTTACGCAATACAATAATTATAATGTATAGGCGTTAGAATGGTATGCGAAAAATCATCATCATAGTATGGCTCCTGCTCCACGTGATACTTCTCCCAGCCCAAAACAGCTGGGTGTTCAAGGGTAATATCACCGACAGCCAGCAGGGAACACCGATGGAAAACGCCTGCATCCACAACATAAGCACGGGCGTGGCCACCTTTTCCAATGAAAAGGGCAATTTCGCAATGCTCATAAAAGACAACGACACACTCGTCATAACCCATGTCGGATACGCCGTGTACCACATAATAATGAATGACACGTTCAAAACAGGGAAAGGACGGCACCACATTCAAATGACAATGCAAAGCATTCTGCTGAAAGGCACAACAGTATATGCGTTCAAACCCTACCCGATATTCCTTGAGGATGTGGCCAAAACAGCGAATTCAATGGAGAACGCAATTACCCTGAACGAAACTGAAAAGGCTGATGCCACGGCAAATCCAGCCCCGCACCTGTACAGCGGGCATCCAATCTCATACCTTTACAACACATTCAGCCGTAAAGCAAAACTCGACCGCATGTACCAGTATCTGGTACAGCATGAAGATGAAGTGAACAGGTTGAGCGCGAAATACAATCCTGAAATTGTCTCAAGGTTGAGCGGACTTGAGGGTGCTGACCTGGAGGATTTCATGTGCTACTGCTCCTTTTCATACTACACTCTTGTCAAAGCCGACGATAATGAGATTGCAAACATGATTATCGGACGTCTGAAGGAATATCGTAAGAGAAATGGACAATAGACCCCTTATCTGCATCGCAGGACCGACCGCCACAGGAAAGACACGCCTGGCGGCGGAGGTTGCGCACCGAATCCACGGGGCGGTTATCAGCGCGGATTCGCGGCAGGTGTACCGGGGCATGGACATCGGCACAGGAAAGGATCTGGAGGAATACACCGTGGATGGCGAGCCTGTCCCCCACTACCTTATAGACATACTGGATGCTGGAGAAGAATACAATGTGTTTGAATACCGCCGCGATTTCGACAAGACATACAAGATGCTGCAGGAGGCCGGAACTCCGGCGGTGCTTTGTGGCGGAAGCGGCATGTACATCGAAGCGGTCCTGAAAAACTACACGCTGCATGAGGTTCCGCGCAACGAAACGCTGCGGGAACAGCTCTCAGGCAAAAGTATGGAAGAGCTTACAGAGATGCTTCAGCAATACATCCGGCTGCACAACCACACCGACACCGAAACGCGGGAGCGGCTGCTGCGGGCGTTGGAGATACAGGCCTACTACCACGAACACGGACTAAAACAGGAGGAAGAACGTCCGGAACATCTGCTTTTTTACATGGACTATCCGCGTCCGCTGCTGCGGGAACGGATTACACGAAGGCTGCACCAACGGCTTGAGACCGGAATGGTTGAAGAGGTGCAGCAGCTGTTGGACAAAGGGCTGAAACCGGAACAGCTCACCTACTACGGATTGGAATATAAATGGATTACGCTATACCTTTGCGGAGAGATAGCGTATGAGGAGATGGTCGGAAAACTGAACACCGCCATCCACCAGTTCGCCAAGCGTCAGGAGACATGGTTCCGGCACATGGAGAAAAACGGCTTCAACCTCATCCGCATTGACGGATGCCTGGAAATGGAACGCAAGGTGGAAATGGTATTGCGGAAACTTGACGAATACAACAAAAAAGGTATATGAAAAAATGTTTTTTGTTAGTGCTGGCATGCGCCTTCAGCTTCACATTGCAGGCGCAGAAATCCATTGATGTCGGCAGTGGCCTTGAGGTGCTGCACTTCCATGCTCCCTGGGACGGTTTGGACAACAACAACCGTTTCGGCTGCCACCGTATCGGCGGCATTTTTCACTTTTGGTTCGAAGTGGCCGACTCCACCCTCACCCTTACCGAACCATTCGCCACGGAGGCAGATGTGGAGCCTGAGGACCGTGTGGAGATATTTTTCTCACCCAAGCGCAACATGCGGGAATACTACTGCGCTGAAATAGACCCGAAGGGACGTGTACTGGACTACAAGGCAAACTATTACCGCCAGTTTGACTACAGCTGGAATTTCAAGACATTGGTTGTTCATGCGCAGATAACCCCATGGGGATACCGGATTAAAGGCAGCATAACGTGCAGTGAGCTGGAACGGGCACTTGGCTGTGACCTTAAGAACGGATTTTGGATGGGCATCTTCCAGGATGACTTCAAAAAGGACGGAAGTGTACACTGGTATTCATTTATCCGAACATCCGACAAGGAGCCGGACTTCCACAAGCCGGGCGTGCTGTTCCGCTGCACCATGAACGAAAGGCCGGAATACCGCGGCGTGGTGGTTTATCCGAACGATATCACATCGGTCGGCCTGAAGGAATGGAAAAAACGCATACGACAGAGCAAAATCAACCTGATAGGGCTGCATGCCGCCACCTCCAACGACCCGCTGGACACGCTTGAGGCTTTTGTCAGAAGCCGCACCGGCAAGAAATTTCTGCGGCTCTGCCGGAGGAACGGCGTTAAGGTCGAGTACGAACTGCACGCGCTGCAGCACCTGCTGCCACGCGAACTCTTTGCCACGCATCCGGAATATTTCCGCATGGACAGCAACGGGCAGCGGATAGCGGACTACAACTTCTGCTTTTCAAATGCGGAGGCGGTGGAGGCGATGCGGCCGCAACTGGAAGCCATGCTGCGCTGGATGAAGCCCACCACACACCGATACTTTTTCTGGCCGGACGACAAGCAGGGGAAATTCTGCCACTGTGAAAAATGCCGGCAGTACTCCCCTTCGGAGCAGTCGCTGATGTACGAAAAGCGGCTGCTTGCCATGCTACGTGAATACGACCGGAAGGCGACACTCGCCCACCTCGCCTACCATCAGACGCAGCCCGCTCCTGTAAAGGTGCAGGCAACGGAAGGGATCTTTCTGGAATTCGCCCCCATCCTCCGGGATTACGCATATCCATTGGACAGCACCTCCACACGGCACCTGCAGGAAAACCTGCTGGCCTTTCCGCCATACTCGCAGCACATTCTGGAATACTGGCTGGACGAATCGATGTACGCCCGCTGGAAACGGCATGCGCTGGTTCCGCTGCCATTCAATCCGGATGAATGCCGGCGCGACATTTTGAACTACCGGAACAATGGGGCCGCCTCCATCACCTGCTTCGCCACATGGCTCAACGGGGATTATATCCGCCAGTACGGCAGCACCGAGAAAATCTTCACCAAATATGGAAACTGCCATGCAAAGTGGATGAATATTGCGATTTGCAGCCGCACCAGTATATATTATAGAAGATAGACCTGACCGCAAACCGTCCGGTTCACCGCAAAGAAGTAACAACATCAGTACGTGACCATCGCTGACGGCAGGATTTTATCCACAATGACGTAATCACCATCAATGTGGAAAAACACGGTCAGTTTGCGCTTACCGACAGGCATGGTCTTGGCCTCAGGATGATAGTGCAGCGGCATCATATTTCGGCTTGGCGGCAGCACTCCGGCAAGAAACTCCAGTTTTTCAATTTCATTGCGCAGCCTTTGCAGATAGCGTATGGCGAAATCAGGTGTGATCTGCTCAGCAATAAACTCTCCTAACTCATTGAAATACGTATCTGCATCGGCGCGGTAAAGGACCTTATACCTTTTCATAGTGGCGTAACACTGCATTGGTCAGCTTACCCCAAAACTCATCACCGGAGATATATTTCCGAGGCTTGCCCTCGGCAATTTCGCGCAAATCCCGCTCAATGGAGGCCTCCCAATAGGCACGCTGCTCCGGCGTCAGATCATCCTCAACTTCAACAAGATTCATTTCCTTCATTTTTTGTTGGTCCATAGATTTTATGTTTTAAAATTACGAGTGCAAAAGTAGTCAAAATCCGGATTGGGAAAGCGTGGTATGGTGGAGAAAAAATCAACTGATGTATTTGCTATAACAATCATTGAAATCCGTATAGAAGGCATAGAAATCATCATTGGATTCTTTCAACGACCTGTATTTGTAAAAACGTATTTTGCCTCCATCTTTCAGATACAAATAGAACATGTAGTAGTTACTGTCTTTTTTGAACTTGAAACGCTTTATTTCCTCCCAGGCGAATCTGTCTCCCAATCCGTTTCTCTGCAACAAAAAAGGTTTTGTAAAGCAAAAACGGAATTCCTTTTCATCCATCTTGAATTCCACTTCAGCTGTTGCAGCGTAATGTGCCATCAAGTAGAAATAAACAAGCAATAATATGGTGAAAACACTAATCACCAGCCATTCCGGAAAATCTATATCACAGACAAACATAAGAAAAATCATAATAACACAGCCAAACATGTTTGTCAAAACTAACCTCCACGGCGAAATTAATCTGATGATATAGGATGTTTTCATAACAGAAGAAACTATTTGTCCAACAAAAATGCAAATCTCCGGCAGAACAGTCCTCCAACAAACCACGAAATGAGCAGAAGGGAGATGTCTATCAAGACATCGGCAGGCAAACGGTGCCACCAATAGTAGTCGTACAGCGTGCGCAATTTGATCCTGTCGCTTCCGCACACCTGCTTCAAATCCTCCCTTGAGGCATATTCCTCGCATTGTCCGGTTCTGGTGTCTAAGCGGAAATAACCGGCGCCATACTTTTTCCCAATGACATATTCCTTCACAACCTGTAACGAATCCACTCCGCCAAGTGCCAATGAACCATCATTACCCTCAATATATGCAGTGTCGAACATTGCGATCTTGTAGTTATTCGGAGCCGGCACCTCAAAGTAGGTGCCAATAATATCATTGGGGAAAATGAATAAATTAGTTATCAGAATTGCAATTATTTCCAATGGGAAAAAAACACCTATTGCAGCAGCTATCCGGATCAAGTAATATATCAGCTTCTTCCTTTTCATCATCAACTCATGAATTAGATTTTTCGCAAAAGTAGTCAAAATCCGGATAGGGAAAGCGGGGGCTCGAAAAAAAATCAGTACATGACCATCGCCGACGGCAGGATTTTATCCACAATGACGTAATCTCCCTCTATGTGGAAAATCACCGTCAGTTTGCGTTTGCCGACAGGCATGGTCTTGGCCTCAGGATGATAGTGCAGCGGCAAAAGCCACCTGCATCGGGGAAGAACCATAGCCATATAACTCAACTTGGATATCTCCGCCTCTATCCGCCGCGCATAGCGTTCCGCAAAATCCGCAGAGGTCATCTGCATGACCATATCGGTAATGATCTCCAAATCACGTCTGACGCAATCAGAGACAATTACTTTCTTTTGTGTCATAGTCTGCGTCGGATAGAAGCTCTTAATTCTTCACCAAACTGCTCCAATGAGATATACTCCTGCGGCTTGCCCTCTGCGATTTCCCGCAAATCCCGCTCAATGGAGGCTTCCCAATAGGCACGCTGTTCCGGAGTCAGATCGTCCTCAACTTCAACGAGATTCATTTTCTTCATTTTTTGTTGCTCCATAGATGTTA
>JAEEGG010015097.1_pt1 | contig 16258 bp, 20 predicted proteins | sample 9134161 | NCBI WGS metagenome assembly JAEEGG01 (sample SAMN16246543, study PRJNA631951) | gut metagenome | biome: gut microbiome; feature: rumen; material: CR-attached | host: Bos | place: Iran: Karaj | collected 2018-10
GGGTTCTAGTGGTGCAAAGGTACTGCTTTTATTTTGAATAGCCAAACTTTTTTGAAGAAAAAGAATAAAAGCAGCCTAAGAAATCCCCTTTTTGCCTCAAAGTGTTACCTCATCCTTTCTTTTCCCTACCTTTTTCAATTAATATGAACCAAAGATTACCTGTCTGGCGACACATAAACATTAGATAATCCGTTCACACTCGACAAAGCAAAAGTAAACTATTGTTTTGCTCTCGCTTAATCACGGATTTGGCACGATTGAAAATCAAAATTCCGTGTCCTAAGTTGACTTTGAATTATTAACCGCCATTGAATCCTAGACGATTAGAATATCCGAGATACAACGGCGGTACGAGAACCTTGTTTTAGCCTATTTTCGTGCAATCTGCGAAGCCCCAAAATGAGCTTTTGTTGGCAATCGGACTTGGCAAACGGCAAAATTGCCCTAAAATTGAAAGTAAATAATCTTAACGATTTGTTAAATCTTGCTCACTTTTATTTGAAATTAATCCCACATGGAGTTGGATTCAGAAGGCAAGAAAGAAAGGGAGAAACAAAGATAGAAAAGCTGGTTATCGCACAGTAATATGGAAGCAACCCTGCTTTACCTCATATTTGACATAGCAGCGGCCTTCCTCTCTGGCATCACGAAGAACCTCACTCAAGACCCACTTAAGCGTATCGTCGCGAACCGTTCTGCGCTGAGGGCCATCTGGAGGTGAGATGGTATGGTATCTGTTGTAGCATATATCTATCGTGGTACCAAACTTATGGCAACTGTTGCTCTCAGCATTTTCGTTGTGAGTCTGCAGCTTCCTCACATCCTCTTCCGTACGCAAAACGCTGGAGACGATGAACTTATGCAAGGGGATTCCTTTCACATACAAGCTGTCGAGATAGGCACGTCCTAAATGGGCAAGAAACTCGTTGGCACGCGGAACCAGATAAGGAATGCTGCGACGCATACTTGGATCTATTGTATAATAGGGACAGGAGCCGATGTAGACCAGTTCCGTCTTGCGGTCTTCAGCAGCCTGGCGATTGGCGACAGGACGCACGCCCCATTTGCGGGCTGCGCGAATCTGCACTTCCTGGACATCTGGGAAACAGGCAGCATAGGAGGGTACGCTTCGAAGCGGATGGTATTCGCTTGGGGCACAGGGCCAAATGCGCGAAATGCCATCCTGCTCTGAAACAGGATGGTAGACCTCCTCGTCTGTCAAGACATTCTCAGGCGCTGGTGTTTCTGGCGCTTCTTTCGTCTGGTTCTCTTCTACGGAAACAAGAGACTCATCGCCCACCCCGCCGATAACCTCAGGATGACATGCCCTGATGGATGCAAGGACCAAAACCGTGCTTCCACAGAGTCCCAGAAAAATCGTTTTCTTGAGCCTTCTCATAAAAATCGAGAACAAAGTTAATCAAAAAAGTGGCAAATTCAAAATAGATTGAGTAAATTTGCACCAAAATAGATACGAATGATAGAAAAACATATTGTTTTAGAAGACGTAGACCCTGTTATTCTCTATGGTGTGAACAACACCAACATCCACATGATAAAAGCCCTTTATCCCAAGCTTCGTATCGTGGCGCGCGGCAATGTCATCCATGTCATAGGCGACGAACTGGAATTAAGTGCTTTCGAGGAGAACATCGACAAGCTGCAACAGCATGTCAACAAATACAACAGCCTGACGGAAGAAGACATCCTGCAGATCCTGCGAGGGGAGAAGACGAAGAAGGATGGCGTGGAAGGAGCCATCGTGTATAGTGTGACAGGAAAGCCCATCATGGCCCGCAGCCACAATCAGCAGCTATTGGTAAAGGCCTACCAAGAGAGCGACATGATTTTCGCCGTAGGTCCAGCTGGCTCAGGCAAGACCTACACAAGCATCGCCCTGGCTGTTCGTGCACTCAAGAATAAAGAAATACGCAAGATCATCCTCTCGCGTCCTGCCGTTGAGGCTGGAGAGAAACTTGGATTCCTCCCTGGTGACATGAAAGAGAAAATCGATCCCTATCTGCAACCTCTCTACGATGCCCTGGAGGACATGATTCCCGCTCAGAAACTTCACGAGATGATGGACCAGAACATCATTCAGATTGCCCCCCTGGCTTTCATGCGTGGGCGTACATTGAATGATGCTGTTGTAATCCTTGATGAAGCCCAGAACACAACCAGCGCCCAAATCAAGATGTTCCTCACTCGAATGGGTATGAATACAAAGATGATCGTAACGGGCGACATCACGCAAATTGACCTTCCCCATAATGTACGCTCAGGTTTGGTGGAAGCAATGGAAATACTTCATGGCATACAAGGCATTTCCTTCATCCACTTGAGCAAGAAGGACATCGTGCGTCATCGCTTGGTAACTCATATCGTGGAAGCCTACGAGCATAATGATATTGAGAAAAAGAAGAAAGCTGAAAACGAGAACAAAGAATAGAGATAGATTAAGAACAATTTTAAAAGCATACGAACGTGAAAGCATTAACAAGAACAGACCTGAACCTTCCTGGGCAGGTAAGTGTGTATCATGGTAAAGTCCGCGATGTGTACAACATCAATGACGACCTCATGGTAATGGTGGCTACCGACAGAATTTCCGCATTTGATGTAATCCTTCCCAAGGGAATACCCTTCAAGGGACAGGTGCTCAATCAGATTGCTGCCAATTTCCTGGATGCCACTTCAGACATCGTACCCAATTGGAAATTAGCCACTCCTGACCCAATGGTTACCGTAGGCCTCAAAGCCGAAGGTTTCCGCGTTGAGATGATTATACGTGGCTATCTTACTGGCAGCGCATGGCGCGAGTACAAGAATGGCTGTCGTGAGCTTTGTGGCGTAAAGTTGCCTGATGGCATGCGCGAGAATGAGCGCTTCCCAGAACCCATTATCACTCCCACGACAAAGGCAGAAGAAGGACACGACGAAAACATCTCCAAGGAGGAAATCATAGCTCAAGGAATTGTCAGCCGTGAAGATTACGAAGTCATGGAACAGTATACTCGCGCGCTCTTCCAGCGAGGCACGGAAATAGCCGCAAAGAAAGGACTCATACTCGTAGATACAAAATATGAGTTTGGCAAACGTGACGGTAAGGTTATCCTGATTGACGAAATCCATACTCCTGACTCCAGCCGATACTTTTATGCTGATGGATACGAAGAGAAGTTTGCTAAAGGAGAAGCCCAGAAACAACTCTCCAAAGAATTTGTACGCCAATGGCTCATCGAGCACAACTTCATGAACCGTCCTGGAGATGTGATGCCTGAAATCACAGATGAATATGCCCAAAGCGTGAGCGACCGCTATATCGAGCTCTACGAACACATCGTTGGCGAAAAGTTTGTTCCCGTTCCTGAGGAAGGCGACATAGAAGCACGCATCTGCAAGAATGTTACCGAATGGCTTACGAGCAGGAAGAAATAAAACCCTATGACAAACAGGGAGAGAAGAGTGAGCAGGTCGAACAGATGTTCGACAATATCGCTCACTCTTACGACCTTTTGAATCATGCACTTTCCTTAGGGATAGACCGCAGATGGAGGCGAACTGCCATCCATTCTCTTGGCAAATACAAGCCTCAGCGAATCTTGGACATTGCCACAGGTACTGGTGACTTCGCCATCCTGAGTGCTAAGCATCTCCAGCCCCAACAGATCATTGGAATAGACATCAGCGATGGCATGATGGAGGTCGGCCGAGAGAAAGTGCAAAAGGAAAGGCTCCAGGACATCATCTCTTTCCAACACGAAGACTGTCTCCACCTTTCTTTCCCTGACAACTCTTTCGATGCTGTCACCTCATCGTATGGCGTACGCAATTTCCAAGATTTGGACACAGGATTACACGAAATGTATCGTGTACTCAAACCGTCAGGACACGTGCTCATCATAGAACTGACCACACCTCCCAGTTTCCCAATGAAGCAACTCTTCTGGATTTATGCCCATGTAGTGATGCCCTTGTTGGGTCGGCTCATCAGCCACGACAACAGCGCCTACACTTATCTTCCAGCCAGCATGAAAGCATTTCCTCAAGCAGAGAAGATGGAAATGATTCTGAAGGAAATCGGATTCCATCACATCCATTGGAAACGTTTCACGCTGGGCATCTGCACAATGTACTTAGCAGAGAAATAACTCCATCATCCATTTGCACCTATTAGTTCATAATCACATAAATGATAAGAAAATACTTGCCAATCCTACTCGCAACATTGTTCTTCCCTACCCTCTCGTGGAGTGCAGACAGATACATCAAGCGCGAAGTGCGCGGAGTATGGGTTGCTACAGTCTTCAACATTGATTGGCCCAGTACGACTGGCTCCAATTACAACATACGCAACACACAAAAGAAAGAGATGACGCAGTATTTGGATGTATTGCAAAAGAACAACTTCAATACTGTCTACTTCCAAGTCCGTTCGATGTGCGATGCAATGTATAAATCCAGCTACGAGCCTTGGTCCAGTTATCTGACAGGACAACGTGGCCGAATGCCAGGTTGGGATCCTTTGGAATTCATCGTAGAAGAGTGTCACAAGCGCGGACTTGAATGTCACGCCTGGGTCAATCCATACCGTTGGGCCAGTTCGTCCGAAGGATGGAATACCCCTCAAGACCGTGAACTGAAGAATGCCAACATGCTACTTAGTTTCACCAATTCCAACGGAGCAACCACCATCATTCTCAATCCTGCCCTCAAGGAAACAAACGAACGAATCGTGAATGTTTGTCGCGAGCTGATAGAGAATTATGACATCGACGGAATCATATTTGACGACTATTTTTATCCCAGCGGTATCCCTACTACCAACGAGGCTGGTGACTACAAAGATTGGAAATCTTCTGGAACCAAGATGAGTTTCGGCGACTGGCGTCGCGCTAATGTCAACAAGATGGTTGCCAACGTTTACAATATGATTCAGGAGGTGGACCCGTCCTGTAAATTCGGCATATCCCCTGCAGGGGCAGCATGTACAGATGCCTCCGTAGCAGCCAAGCATGGCATCAACCGTATGCCGGTAGCCAGCGATTGGCAGTATAACGGCATCTTCTCTGACCCTGTGGCATGGCTCGAAGAAGGCACCATCGACTACATTTCACCTCAGATATACTGGAAGACCAACCATAGCACGAATCCGTTTGGACCTATGACACAATGGTGGTCAACGATTGCACGTCATTTCGGACGACATCATTATGCCAGTCATTCTCTCACTTTCCTGCAATCCAGCAACACTTCGTTAGATTGGATAGAAGTGGGCCAACAGATGCAATATTCTCGTCAATACACCAAAAATGCGGCTCCTGGTCAAATCTATTATTCCGCATGCGACATTGATGGGAAAAAGGTAAGCGGATTAGGAGAATGGCTCAAGAAGAACAAATACCAGCACCCTGCCCTTACTCCTGCCATCGATTGGAAAGAAGCACCCGCTTACGGCCCTGTGGAGAATCTCTGTTGGGAGAACAATACCCTCACATGGGATTCACCTGGCCGAGTCCGCTTTGCCGTCTATGCCATTCCCAATGCTATTACCGATGTGTCAGCAGAACGAAGCACGGCTGGTGGAATCTTAGCCAATTATTTGCTTCAGACATGTTACACCAATTCGTTCACCATTCCAGATCTTTACCAGGATGATTATCGCTTTGCCGTTTCCGTTGTAGATCGATATGGCAATGAGTATCAGCACACATACATCCGTGAGGAAAGCACGGACGTTATTGACATGGCCAGCAATACTCTTGACGTGACATTTGAGAACTGGGAACTGGTAGCCAGCAGCAAAGCCGACATCGAAGTCTTCAGTACCACGGGCCAGCGAATGATCAATGGAGAGGACTGCACCACTCTTCCTCTCAGGGGGCTTCCCAGCGGAATATATATCGTTAAGGCTCACAACAAGAATGCCCAAACGACCAAGAAAATACAAATAAGATAAACTTCAGAAATGGACAAATACGGAATCATAGGTTATCCTTTGGGACACAGCTTCAGCAGAGGCTTTTTCACAGAAAAGTTTGCCCGTGAGCAAATTGAGGCTCAATACATGAATTTCGAGATACCCAATGTCGAGATGCTCCGCGATGTATTGAACGAGAATCCTGAATTGCGAGGCCTCAACGTCACTCTTCCCTACAAGACAGCTGTCATCCCATTGCTTGACGAGTTGAGCGACGATGCCCGCAACATTGGTGCTGTTAATGTTATACGTGTTCGCAATGGCTATCTAAAGGGATTCAACAGCGATATCATCGGCTTCATGGGTAGTATCCGTCCTCTCCTACAGCCTCATCACAAGAAAGCTCTTATTCTGGGAACTGGAGGAGCCAGTCGAGCCATTCGTGTCGGCCTGACTCAATTAGGGTTGCAATGGAAACACGTTAGTCGCTCCGCTCGCGAAGACATGTTTACCTATAGCGAACTTTCTCCTGAGATTCTTCACGAGTATGAAGTCGTCGTCAACTGTAGTCCCGTAGGCATGTATCCTCATGTCGATGAGTCACCTGCCATCCCTTACGAAAGTCTTACCGACCGGAATCTCCTCTTCGATTGTGTATACAACCCCGAAAGTACCCAATTCATGCAACGTGGAGCCCAGCAAGGCGCAACAGTCAAGAACGGTCTCGAAATGCTTCATCTTCAGGCGATTGCCAGTTGGGAATTTTGGAATAGCGAAGATTAAAGCAAGAAAAGAACACGCCAAACTGATTCTAAGAATCAAAAGCCCCAAAGGGTGAAGCCTGCGGAGAGGCTCTGGAACTTGGGACCGTAGTTGGTGTCGAGTACGTTGCAAGGGCTGTAACGCACGTATAAACCGATGAAGTGGAAACGGACGCTGGCTACAAAATTTATGGTGACAGGATTGATGCGCAGGTCGGTCGTCTTCTCCTTATACTTTTCCCCGTCGAGCGAGTAGCGTGTCTTGATGGTGCGGGTATGGCTGTTGTGCCCACCATTTACCGCCAGCTCGGGACCGACCACGAAGTGCCACTCGTGCTTCACGTTGAGGTCGTACATCAGCGGGAAGGTCATCTGGAAGATATGCAGACGCGAGAACTTGGGCACGGCTCCGGCTGGATAAGGCACAATGTTCAGCACTTCGGCCGCATCTTGCTGGAAGCGGTACTGATGGGCCATCCGATAGTTGCGCCACAGGAATCCCATCCCCAGTTCCAGGCTGTGGCGCCGGTTGAAGTTGTAGCGCAGACCGATAGCTTCCGTCCAGTTGATTTCCAAGCTACGACCCATCGTAACGTCCATCGGCGCCTTTTGGCCTACCGCACTTACGAAGCCGATGCCCACGCCGCTCATAAACAAATCGGTACTGCCTTTGCTGTGACGCTTCTTTCCGAGGGGGATACTGAAGTCGAAGCCGCCTGGATGGCGGTCGATGTCATCACCAATGCCCGCTTTTCTACTGCCAGTCAGGATCTCCTTGCTGCTATTGAATTCTGGCCTTAGTTCGTTCACCCCTAATGGGTTCTCTCGATCCTCGTTCTCTGCATGGGCAGATAGGAAAAGTGTAGCCAAAATGGTGCCGGCTACGAGACGCATTAAGTTTGTTCTCATTTGTTGTTTCTCCTTGATGTTATTCTTTTATAATGTTTGTCGTTATCACTCGGTCTTCTCATACCACATTCGAGGGGCTTTCTTCTCTTCCCACTTCTTTATGAAGTCATGTTCTGCGCAGGGTGTCCCTCTGAATACCCTCCAGCCCAATTCAATGTCGTCGGTATTGCCTTGAACCACGATGCCCTCCAAAGTATGGCAGGAGGCGAAGGCTGCATCGCCAATCTTTTTTAATGAACGTGGCAGGAGGAGGTACCACAATCCTTCACTACGACAGAAGGCTTCTTCCCCTATCTCCATGACGCCCTCCGGAATATTCAAGCCGACAGGCAGCTTTCCCTCGTGGAAGGCATAGTCGCCAATCCGTTTCGTCCCGGCGGGAATGACCGTATTCTGGCATCCCAGTCGGAGGGTCATCGAAGCGGTTTCCAAAAGGGCGTTGCTGCCCTCGGGAGAGGAGAAAACAGGATTTCCCGGAGCAACGGCGATGCTGACGCAGGACTTCAAACCCGAGAAGGCTTCACGCTCAATATGTTCTACGCTGCGCGGAATGCGGATGTGGCTGACGGGTATGCCACAGAATGCTCCGCGGCTTATCGACTTTACGCCCTCGGGGATGAAGGAATTGCGGCACCCAGCCACCAGGCTGCTGTCCTCCTTCATGATGAGGGCATTGCAGTTATGGCGCGAGTCGAAGTGCTTGTTGCGGCGGTCCACCTCGATGCGGCTGAGCGCGGTACATCGGGCAAAGGCGAAGTCTCCCACGCCGCAGACCTCGCGCGGAATGCGGATGCTCTCCAATGATGTACAGTCTTCGAAGGCATAGTCGCCAATGTTATCCAGCGAAGGGGGCAGCGAGATGGACTTCAGCCTATAGCAGCTGCCGAAAGCCCTTCGGCCGATGTCCTCCACTCCGTCCGGAATATCGATGTGCTCCAGGGCGAAACAGCCGGCGAAGGCACCCGGAAAGATGCCTTCTACATCGGAGGGAATAACGGTGGCACTACAACCGGCTATCAACAAGTTGTCTTTATCTATGACGGCATTGCAACCGTTCCTTGAATCCAAGTGTTCGTTCCCTTCCTCTACTGTAATGTGCCGCAACCGCTCGCAACCGTAGAAGACGGCCTCGGCGATGACTTCCATACTACTGGGAATGCTGACGCTCTCCAGGTTGGCACACATCAGGAATGCCCGTTCATATATTGCTCTTACACCCTCGCCGATGATGATGCGGCGGATACCCATACAACCTGCCAAACCCCATTGCCTGATGGCCACAACGCGGTATTGCCGACCGTTGTGCATTACCGTAGAGGGAATGTAGAGTGTGCTGTCCTCCACGAACGAGTCGTCAGGTACGGAGACCTCCACCACGTCGTTTCCAGCTTTCTTGTTGACCTCAAACATCAGGCTCTCTTCAGAGAATGTCTCTCTTGACATATCCGTTCTGACGTGCCGTAGGTCGAAGTCGAATCCTCCCGGATACCTTGTTGCTGAACCCTCCCTCTCTTGTGCGTTCAAGGGCAGGAAAAGTGTGGCCAGAAGAGTGCCAGCTAAGAGATGCTTTATGTCGTGTTTCATTTCTTCTTCTCCGTCTTGAACATCTTGTACAAATCCTTCATCGTGGCAGGTCCTTCCATATAGACCAAAGTAATGCATAGCTTACCTTCCTCGTTCCTGTAGCATTGGTAGCAAAGATAAACCTGATCGTCGTGTCGCGATGGTAATTTGGTAATGAGATAGGACAAGTATCCTTCCTTCATTCCGTATTCCTGAACGGAAGGAGCGTTCAACCCTCCGCAATCCTTCAGCACCAGTTCCTCTATTTCACGACACTCTTCATCCTCTGCCTCCATCTTCAGGCTATGGAATAGCGACAACTTGTATCTTTGGGCTTGCTCACCTTTTACCACGGTTTCCACCATCTGCTTTCGTGGGATGATTTTTCCGTCAAACACGGAGGCCACGTTCAAATCCTTTTGAGCTATGACACTCAAGAGAGAAGTGCTAAGCAGCAATATGAATAATAAAAGTCGTTTCATCGTATTATCTCGTTTTTTGAATATCCTCTTTCTTTACATCTTTACTTCCCAAAGAATTCATTGAGTTGCAGCTCCACTTGGTCGGACTCTGCGCTAGCCATGAAATCCGCCATCGTGCTTTCCATCATATCGAGAACCTCACTCTGGTTCTTTACTTCCCGGCCATATACATAAGCAACCGCATCCTTTTGCCTGTCGCCAGACAGGGAGATGCCCAGCCCAAAGGCAATCACGGTCATCGCGGCTATGCTTATCCAGGGCCAAATACGATGGCGGGACGCGGCGTTTCGTCGGTCCTGGAGAATTGCATCGTAGAGCGCACTCTCATCCTCCTCCATCCAGGTTGCATCGCGATCCACAGGAGAGGCCGTCAGCATGAGAGCCAAAGCTTTCTGTTCAGCGGTGGGACGGGGCTCGTCTTTCAGCAGCTGAAGCAATTGTCGTTCCTCGGCAGCTGTTGTTTCCCCGTTCAGGTATTTGTGAGTCAATTCTGTTATCATTTTCTTCTCTCCTATCTGTTGTGTTTGGTGATATATTCTAATAGTTTTCGTCTGGCAGCCGATAGCTTGGCACTTACGCTCCGCGATGTCATGCCCATCAGGATTGCCATCTGGCCGACATCAATCTCAGGCTCTTGCTTGAGCAGGAAGAGTCTTCTCTCTGAGGGAGTAAGACTTTCGATGGCCGCTTGCAGCAAACGTTTATTCTCCTTTTCCTCCAGCAAACTGTCGGCGCGATCTCCTGAAGTGACTTGTGGCGCAACCTCGAGCGGGAGTCCAGCTCGCAACTTCTGCTTACGCCACAAGCTGATGCAGACATTCTTGGCGATGCGGACGGCCAGAGCTGACAAGGATTCACCCACAGGCAACGAATCGCGGCATATCCATAGCCGCATCAAGGCTTCCTGAGCCACATCCTGAGCCTCCTCCTCATTGTGGAAGAATTCCTTTCCCACTTTCATGAGGAGAGGCCGCAGATGGGCTACATGGGTATTGAATTCTATTGTTGTCATTTCTTTTGCCGTCTGACCTTATAACGCACAAAACTGGAAATGTTAACGGTCAAAGTGCATTTTTTTGTCATAAAATGCGAAAAACCATGATTCCTTCAGCTTGATAAAAAGAAAGAATGCCTTTTCTCCATCAAACCGCGCCATAATCTGGAGGGATAAAACTGGTAACTACTCGTCTAAGAGATAAGGAACTCCATAACCTGAAATTCCATAAGCCCGGAATTCGCCGTTGATGAACATCACTCTCCACGGATGATAAGCCTTGAGCGCCTCTGCCATTTCTTCGGCAAGTTGGGGAATGTCTGGCCTGGCTTTCACTTCACATTCCACGAGATTGCCCTGAGCATCCACCCGCGCGTGCTTGATGCTGAAGATGATGCGCTTTTTGCCAGCCAATTCTGGATACCTCTCAACATGTAAAGGGAACATCTTACGGAGTTCGTTACGGTTTTGAGGATTGACCTCGTCAAATGAAAAGCCTTTTACAACGTAATTGTGATATTCCTTTCTTGCCGTTACCTTTCCCTTTTCTATGCTGAGAATCATCTCTTCCTCGTAGTTCCGATTAAAAGCAGCATGCTCGTAATAGAGCATTTTCCCTGTAGCCACACGAACCTCACCCGACAGCCAATTGGCCACGATACGATTCCCTTCGACATACTTGCTGAACACACGAAGCATTGTGTCCGAGGGAATACGCTTACTCTTGAGTTTTGGGTCATAGTTTTCATACCTGATGCTGTCCAGGCAGAGCAAATCTTGCTGAATGCTCCAATAGGCGGTGAAGCCGTCCCAGTTCGAAGTGACGATTGCCCTGTTCTTTGGCAGCACAGCTTCCAAGTCGTGATAAAGCACAGAGTCGGCACCACATGGATTGCCCAAGAGTTCCCATCTTGCACCATCAATGAAGATGACGTCGCCCTCCTGCCCCGTAGCATTGGCTATCAAAGCCAGAAACAGGATGGGAAGACACGATAGCAATCTTTTCATAACGACGAAATTGGGGGCACAATAGCCATCGACGATCCTATTTCCTCTTCTTCTCGTACTCTTTCCGAGCCTTTTCCATCATCTTCTGGAACTCAGGCTCAGATTGCAAGCGGGCAAAGGTGATGCTGCTCACCACGCGACCCATATCCACGTCGCTCTGATAGTGGAAACCCACGATGACGCGGCTCTGTCCCAGCTCGTAAGCCACCTTCATGATATCCTCCGTATGAGCCGGATCGATGGCCGTAAGGGCGAGTCCTACCAACCAGGAAGCATGTGTGTGACCGGATGGATAACTGGTGAAATCGGTGGGATTCTCATGGCGAGGCACGCTCGTCGGCTCCTTGTATTGCTGATAGGGGCGAACACGATGGAAATAGGCTTTCGCGCTGGCACCCGCCTGCTGTTCCGTCAGATGGAGACGCGAGAAGAGGCGGTAGAGATGAGGGTACTCGTCAGGCGTCAGCTCACGTCCGACCACAGGCGAGAAACGTTTCATGAAATACTCAGCATTGATGCCGGCATCAGCCACAGCCAGTTGCCCGCGCTCCGTTTCACGAATGGATTTGCCCCATTGGTACTGTGTCCAATCATAGAAGAACTGGGCATCCGTCAGCTCTGGCGGATTGGGAATGACTCGCTCCATGTGGGGAGCCTCATCCTTCGTGTAGAAAGGAGTGAACTTCTCGCTCTTGACGCCTTGGGCAAAGAGGTTTAGGCTGAGCAGCAGGGCAGCTGCAGAAAGATAGAACGTTTTCATGTGCTTTGAATTCATTAATGTCAAATCGCGCATATCGGATGCGTACTATTTGAATGCAATATTAACAAGATTTGCTGAAATATGCAAGAATTTGCCGCGATTTTAACTTAAGTCAAATGATTCGTGACAAATCTGGCGTTTTATTTTGCCAAATCAATCGAATATCGTACTTTTGTGCCGTAAAATAATGTGTTAGGTTAGAAGCAACCCTAACGATAAACAAAAAAACTTTTAGTATGTATTACATCAAGAAAACCCTCGAGATATCAGGCAGCCACTACCTGAAACTCTCACGCCAGAGCAAGTGCGAGAACTTGCATGGCCACAACTGGATTGTGACCGTCTATTGCAAAGCAAAGGAACTTGACCAGGACGGCATGCTGGTGGACTTCACGGAAGTGAAAGCCCTCATACACGGATACCTGGACCATCAGGACTTCAACAGTCGCCTCGACTTCAACCCCACAGCCGAGAACATCGCACGCTGGATCGTGGATCGCGTCCCCCATTGCTATCGCGCAGATGTGCAGGAAAGCTCAGGCAACATTGCATCCTACGAACGAGACGAATAATCCCTTCCCCTACACAAGATGCTGGTAAATGAGATATTCTACTCCTTGCAAGGCGAGGGGTACTATACTGGAGTTCCTGCCGTCTTCGTGCGGCTGACAGGCTGCAACCTGCGATGCCCCTTCTGCGACACAGACTTCGACGAAGGCAAGGAGATGAGCGAGGAAGAGATTGTGGCAGAAGTCAGACGGTTCCCCGCACGTCACGTCGTAATCACAGGCGGCGAACCGACTTTGCAGATCAACAAGCGGCTTACGTTCTTGCTCCACAAGTCAGGAAAGTTCATCCAGATTGAGACAAACGGAACCCACGCATTGGACGAGGGTGTCAAAATTGATTGGATCACCTGCTCCCCCAAAAGCATGCCCAACAAGCTGAGGATTCAGCGCATCGATGAACTGAAGATTATCTATCAGGGAAAGGAACAAGACCTAACGCCCTACGAAACCCTGGGTGCCAAGGAATTCCGTCTGCAACCCTGCGACACGCAAGACGAGACCCAGAACCAGCGCCTTCTGGAGGAAACCATCCGCTACGTCCTGGATCATCCCCAATGGAAGTTGTCGCTCCAGACACAAAAAATCATTCACGTGCGATAGTTCCCATCTTAATTGGCTGTCCTTAAAGTGATAATCGAGCAACTTTTTATTCTTCCATCTTCCATCAGGCTTCAGATGTCACTCTGTCCCCGTGGCACATTATTCCTATGGTTCCGCTACTACCATAGGCTCAAATTCATGGATTTCTTGATATGGTCTGCCGGCCACCTTCACCACTTCCGCATCTAATGCAGCAGAAATCTTGCAGATTGTAGCCAACGTAAGGTTGTGAGTTCCCGACAGCCATCGGCTTACCTCTGTCTCAGTCTTACCCAAACGCTTTGCAAGATCCTTTTGAGACATTCCTTTCGCATCAAGTATTTCATAAATGCGATTGGCTATTGCCACCGACATTTCCATTTGCAACTTCATTTCTGGCGAAATTGTACCGCGAATCTCGTCCATAATTCTGTTTGTCTTCATAATGGTTCCTCCATTTCTCATTCATCTTCTATTGCAAAGGACAGTTCCCCGAGCAACTCTGTTCCTTTGACAACTATCACCTTGGTCTTTTCTCTTTGTTTTAACTCAATATCTATCTTTTGTAGTGTTTTCACCTGCCGATGTAGATTATCATCTTCCTCATACGTGACAGTCTGTTTCAAACCACCATTGCCCAAAATCAGTATCTTCGCCTGAATATTCAGCAAATATAGGCGCAGGGACGTTGTTTCCAAATGTGAAGGAAGAGCCATCACTCTGTCGCGACGTGTTCCTTCATAGCGGAAATGCATATCTCGCGCCCCATCACGCTTAATAATATCAAGTCTGTACACTAATTGCCGCACATCGTCAGGATAGGTATCTTTGTATGCTAACAAAAACTTTTCAAACTCTGAATATTCCTCGCCCTCAAAATGAGGAGAGTATAGGCTTACTTTCTCACCGTCTTCCAGCAGTTCTATCAACAAATTCCTTTTCATATTCTTTTTAATCTGCTGCAAAAATAAACATAAAAGTTGATTCTTCCAAAGGTTTTGGCAACAAAATCAACTTTTATGCTCATTTTTTGTAACCCTCTTCCAGTTCCTCCACTTGCTGAAGAACATCCTTGCTCAGCTTCACTCCCACTTCGCGATCGTTCTCATCTTTCAAGGAGAAGTGGCGCCAACCTCCTTCCACCTGTTGAGCAAGTTTTTTTGTTTTATTTGTTTGTTTCAGAGAATTATATTATATTTGCAACCAGATAGCGTACAAAAGGAGATTCATTATGGAAGCAGCAACTATACAGGCAAAGCCGTTCACCCCATTCCAGATTGAGATGCTGGAATTGGCGTCCAGAGTATCCTCAGAAGCGGAAATGCAAGACATTCGCCGCATGCTTGGCCAGTATTTCGCCAAGCGAGCTGAGGATGCCATCGACCGTCTTTGGGATGAGGGCGTGCTCAACGACAACGTGATGGAAGAGTGGAAATCTGAACACATGCGCACGCCATACAAGCAGTAATGAACATTCAAACAGACCCCATTCCCTTATATTGATGTGCATGTCCGGAGGTATGGCGCTCGATGCCAGAAAGGCCGTCTTGGGCAGCTTCAGCAGTTCTTTGTTGCCAAGGTACTCCATCACAAAAGTCCTTCGCTCCGCAACACCTCCAGCATTTCAACAGGTGTCACAACAATCGGCTTCTTGGGGAAATGCTTTGTGTTGCCCGTCACGAGATAAGCGTCTTCCTTCGACAAAGCAACCTCACAGAAAACAACATCCTTGGGGTCTGGAAAAAACTCGTCAGAGTGCAGCCTATTCGAAGCTATGCCTTCAGATCCAATCTGGGATATAAGTTTCTGGACCTTTTCTTCGGGTAGTTTCAATCTTGGACGAAAAAGGACATCGTAATACTCAATGAATATTTCCTTGTTAAACAACAGCTTAAACTTTCGTTCCTGAAAAGCCTCAACGACTTTAACCGTTGATGCATCCGCATGACGTGAAAGCAAAGCAGAAACAAAAACATTGGTGTCAACAACTGCGTAAATCATACTGAAGCCTTTTCTCTTTCTGCTCTTTCTGCACGTGCCAATCTTATCTCTTCGTTAATTTCATCCAATGTCAGGTCAGGGAATAGACCTGCCTCAGCCATAGCTCTTATCTCTCGAAACGCCTTTACCCCCTCATCGTGAATAACATCTTTTTTGGGGGTGATGCTTACTTCAAACGGAATGCCACCAAAACTAATCATTCTCCTTACAAATATATTCATAGCGGTGTTTGCACTCATGCCAATCTCGTTACAAAGTGCATCAAAGCGTTGCTTCACTTCTGAGTCCATCCTCACCGTCATAGATACCTGTGCCATAGTCTTTGTCGTTTTAATCGTTTCACGCTACAAATTTAAGCAATTTATTTCATTCTGACATCATCTTGACGTAAAATATCGTCTTTTTTGAAAAAAAACAATTATTCTTGACTCCCTAACTCATCACCCATACAATACTTGATGTCGTAGTTGATGATGAAGTCAAGTTCTTCTTCCGTCAGGCCGTAATGCTTCGCAAGGGCCTTGTCGATTTCGTCGATGATAGATTTGGATAAACGTGGATTGAATTGCGCATATCTAGTTATTCCGTTCTTTTTGTTATATGTTACAATAGTTGCCCAACGGTTATAGTCTTTTATTAGTTGTTCAACTTTTTCATGTAGTAAACTTTCATCAGAGATAGATTCTTTTACTTTAATAAGCCCCAACGTTTC
>JAEEGG010015099.1_pt1 | contig 16257 bp, 13 predicted proteins | sample 9134161 | NCBI WGS metagenome assembly JAEEGG01 (sample SAMN16246543, study PRJNA631951) | gut metagenome | biome: gut microbiome; feature: rumen; material: CR-attached | host: Bos | place: Iran: Karaj | collected 2018-10
ATTGTACAGTATTAATCTCCGCAATGATCATCCGGTCCTCCGAGTCACGCAACGGTTTAGAAGAAAGGCCTGTAATCCATTATCTGGAGCGAGTCGCCCTTCATAAAGAAAAAGTAGAAAATGAAAAATGCGGCCATTATAAACGACGCGATTCTTACGAGCTGGTCGTATTGCGGTTTTCTTCTGAAATTCACTCTGGTTATCGCAATCGGGATGAACATGATGAAATAGTAGTTCAGTCTTGAAGCGAGCGCATGCAGCGGCGCAAAAAACTGTAGAGTTGTCGCCAGAAGCAGAAGATTTCTCAAGCCTATGTCGTCCTTGTCGGCGGAATCCTTGTCCATAACTATAATGCTGTACACCGAAATCAAAACAAACAGTACCAGAAGTCCATACTGGTTTGTAGCTCTTGTAAGAGAAGCGTACTTTTCGAAATACTTTCCTGTGGCCAGCGCATTGAAAACAACGCTGAATATCCTGTCGTTAAAAATATAGACGACCGCCATCGCGGGAACGACTACCCACAGCCATTTACCCGTAATCTTGGCATGATAGACCGGATACAAAAGCAGCAGCATAAACGCGGAGGTATGTATCGATGAGGCCAGAAGCACCATCAGGAGAAAAGGAATAAACTTCTTGTGTTTAGTAAAATAATACGCCGGAACCGTCAGACCGAGTGCGATTCCCTGACGCAGTCCCGAGAAGAATATCTCAAACAAAAGCGAGATCATGAAAAAAGAACAGCAGACAGCGGCTTCTTTTGATTCGCGTCTGTAGAGAATCATCAGCGGGATCACAGATATCAGTGCGATAATTGCCAGCACTATGTGGTTGTCTTCAAAAACGTCAACGATTACTTTTGCGATAACGGAAAAGCCCGGCTCATCTGTAAAAGAGACGAACACTTCACGCCATGGCGTATTCCTGAGCGGAATAAAGTACATATTGATGTAACTGACATTATCGATTCCGACCGCGAAATCCCTGAAGCAAAGCAATACAAGATAACCGACAAAGAATGTGGTTATCATATACTTGACAGTCTTTTCCTGGTCGTAATGCCTTTTGAAAAAGAAGTACGATATCAGAAATACAGCTATCAGAATAACGTATGCTAACATTCTGAGTTTTCCCTTTCGTATTGTGTCGCGTCAGTTCTTTGCAAGCGCCTTACGCACCACGTTTTCAAACGCCGCACAGCTTCCGTTTACACTGTGGTTTTTCCCGGCGGCGACTGCCGAGTTATCGTATATTTCTCTTTGAAACGCCTCGTCCGCAATCAGTTTTGAAATTATATCCTTTAACTGACTGTCATCCGAACATACCGCGGCGCCCCCGGTTTCTTTTAAGTACTTGATTGCACCGCACTCTTCCGGGCCGAAAGCAAGCACCGCAGTTCCGCACATCAACCCGTCCGCAACTTTCGTGGAGACCGAGTACTTTGTCAGGTCAACACTCGACTTGTCAAAATCCTCAGTAACGACGTAAATATCGCTCTCTTTTATTCTTAACTGCACCTCATCATAAGGAATTTCACCGTGAAACGCCACGCCAGGGTGGTCTTTCAGCGCGGAGGTGTATTCTTCATCCTGCTCGTTCGAATAGACGTTTATCCTGTAATCCGAATTTATCGCCAAAAGGCTGTCCGCAATTTTCAGGATTGATTTGTATCTGCCAATTCTGATATTCCCGAAATACGAGATCACGGGGTTTTCATCGTTTATCGGGCGGAAAGGCCTCCGCTCCACAGAAGAGCAGAAATAAACTGTCTCGCCGTCCAGCCCGAACTCGGCATTGTATCTGTCGCGTATGCCGTCGCAAACATACACGGCGCTGCCCTTTTGCTCAAAAACCTTTCTGACAGACGCTTTGAATTTCCGTCTGAAAAGGTTGTACGCCGGAGAAATTGATTTTCTGTCGCTGAAATAGTAGTCGTCTCCGATTGCCGAGACAACCGGAATACGGTACCTTTCCGCCAGGAACAGAACTATCTTCTGTAAAAACAGGTTGTTTGTAAAGTTGTAAAAAATCAGCTCCGGTCTGTAGTCGTCAAGCCACTTGATCAGTTTTTCACTGCACCAATACTTTTTGTTCCATAGCATCCCGCGGAGCAGTTCCACCGAAGGAGAGTGCTTTCTTCCGATGGAATACGATTTTGACGCCACCGATCCTTCTTCGAGTGTCTCATTGTGTCCGGAATCCTCAAGGTCTTCCCTCTTATATATGGTTCCGGGTTCTTTCAATCTGTGCAGCCGGCATTTGAGAAGTTCCGCGTCGGTTATCTGGAACAACTCCCCGCAGTGGCCTTTTTGCGGTTTCCAGTTCCGGGAAAAAATCTGCCTGACGCGGTCGTGTTCCCAAAAGTGAAAGTACGCGTCGAGCGAGCGGCTGCTGTTATTCCTGCTGTACGGAGTCGTCATTACGATAATGACTCTCGGATGCTCCATAAAACACCTCATTGCGGCAGTTCCCCGCAATTCTTCCCGCATGTCTGCGCGTTTTCTTATCTGTATACGATGCCCGTGACGATTCTTGCCGCGCCGTAGCCGGCCGTAACTGCATTCCTTAATACAAACGATTTCAACTTTCCGTGGTTGGCGTCGAGAATCGTCTTTGCCAGGCGGTTCTTCCTGAACTTCATCTGTTTCAGCTCCGCACGGTACTTCCTGTATACTTCTTTGTCTGCATTGACCGACGATACTATAAGTACCTGGAGGCGGCTGTAAATGCTTTTGTACTCCAAATACTCTTCGAGTTCTTTGTCTCCGTTTGACAGTTCTTCAACGAGACGCGAAGAACACTCGGCAAAGTGAACAAACCTGCCGGTCTTGCCCTTAAAACTGCCACCGCTCACGCTTTGAATGCCGACTCTGTAACGGTACAGTTCCTCGCAGGTATAAGCGATTTTGTCTGTCTTCAAAAGCAGCGCCAGGTTTGCGTATTCGTCGAGAACGCTGTAAAGCCTTTCGAGTTCGATTTTCTCGGCGTAAGCGCGAAGAAATAGTTTGTTCGTACACTGTGTATTTCTCTCCAGAAAATGCCAGTCTTTTTCCCCGCGGTACTCTTTAAACCACCGGCTCTTTCCTTTAACAGGCTTCGGGTAGAATGAAGTGTTGCAGTAAGTAAGATCCGCGCCGTTTTCCTCCGCGAGGCAGAACAGCTTTTCGTACATGCCCGGGTCTATAAAATCGTCCGAATCGACCCAACCTATGTATTTCCCGGATGCATTTTTCAAACCCAGAATGCGTGCGTTGATTACACCCTTAACCGGGTTCTTTAAAAGAAGGATATTCGGGTATTTCTCCGCGTAACGCGCGGCGCATTCGTACGAACCGTCGGTCGACTGGTCGTCGACCATAACTATCTGTATCCGGTCCTTGGTCTGATTCAACACAGATTCGATGCACTCCGGAAGATATTTTTCCGCGTTATACACGGGAATTATTACGGAAACATCATAATTCTCCACTATTTCCCCTCCGGTCTTTGCATCTCTTCGCGGAAGCATCCGCTCTCTTTTGCCTTCCTGCCGAGAACATACAGTTCAAACAGTTCTATGTCCTCTTTAGTCGTGATTTTTATATTTGTCTGGTCCCCGTAAGCCAGGTTTACCTTGTCTCCAAGCGCGTACATAAGGCTGGTTGTGTGGGGTTCTATAAGCCCGATAAGCCCCGCCTCTCCCGCACGTCTGTAGACGTCAAGCAGATATGAAAACCTAAAGCCGTAGGGACAGGCTATTTGAATATACCGGTCGCGGTCTACCCATTTTTCTGAAACGGTTACACTGTCTCTGCTGCCCATCAGCTGGTAGCATGGAGTTCCGGTTACCGCGCTTCCCGTTTCAGCTGTCATATCGAGAACCGCGTCAACAATCTTCTCAGATGTAAATGGCGACGCGGCGTATTGAATAAGCAGGATGTCGTCAGGCGAAAATACGTCGTCCGGAAGATTATTCAAGTAGTTCACACCATTCATTACGGAGTCCTGAAATGTCTCGCCACCTTCGGTAATCCATCTCACTTTTGTAAAGCGGTACTTTTCCACCATCTCTTTGCAATAGTCGATCCATTCCCGGTGGCACACTATTTCAATGGCGTCGATACGGCTGTTCTGTTCAAATATCTCCGTTGTATATGCCAAAACAGGCTTTCCGAGTACTTCAACGAATTGCTTCGGTCTGCCTGCTCCGACTCTCGTTCCTGTTCCGCCTGCTAAAATCAAAGCTGCATTCATAACTGCCATCAGAAAGAAATCACGGATTTCCTTCTTCTCCGTTTTCTTCCTTTTTGTAGTAAATTCCCCTGTACTCCGTAAACGGTTTTTCCAAATCGATAATCACAGTCTTGTGCTGGATCGACCTGCGGTCCTCCGGCGGCAACGTCATATAATCGCCGTAGTACGCCTTGAGGTAGTTGTCGTACATTTTCGGGACCGCTATTTCCGTATCCTCGAACGGAACGGTCAACTGTTCAAACCATTCCTTGGGCATCGGTTTGAAAATCATTTTAAGGTACGTAAGCAAATCCACATAGTTCGTTGAGCGGGAATTCTCGTACCTGCTCATACGTTTCTCCGCTTTTTTCCATATCTTGTAACGTTTTTCCGGCTTTTTGACCACGCCGAGAAGCATCCGTGTTCCGAAAACCATCAGTTTGTTTCCGTGAAATTCCGGTATCACCTGGATATTGTAAACCGAGTAAATCACAGTGTTGATTGCCTGGAAAAGCCTTCCTACAGCAGTTGGCGCGGCTGTGTCGAGCGGAATGATATCAATATAAACTCCGTGTTCTATATCGTCGTTGACGCAGCGCTTGTTTATAAAAGTCGTGGAAAGATCCACTATCTGCATCACTCTGTGCCGGTAGTTTTTATCCAGGGAAGACCTGACGATTCTGTAATTGGAATCGTCGGACCATACATCACGGTTTTCCCACAAAAGCTCGTAGTCTTTTCGCGGCATAAAAATGTCAACATCGTCATCCCAGGGAATAAAACCCCCGTGTCTGATTGCACCGAGGCATGTTCCCGCTCCGGCCCAGTATGTGAGGCCGTTTTTCTCGCAAATACCAACAAAATACTTGACGATGTCAAGCATCTTGTCCTGTAGATCCGCTATTCCGTATGAGTTGTCTTTTACGCTCATTTTAATCCTTTACCATTGTCTGAACAAGATGCCCACGGAATGTCTCAACCTGCTCCGGAGTCTTGTCCATGCGGTCAATCTGCCGCCCGTTGTAGTCTGTTTGTCTTTAGTAAAGGGGGCTTAAACCGGTTCCGACATCAGGTCACTGCCTGTTTTCATTATCGGCCTCACCCGTCGTTTCCGCCTTCTCTTCCGTCTTCTTCAACGCTGTCGTCTGCCCTTCGGCAACTCCCTCGGTACTCTCCGGTGTAAACAGTGTCTTCACGGTGGCGAAAAAGATGCTAACCTCCTGAAGAAGGCTCGGGTGGGCGATGTACATAAGGTCGAACTGGAGCTTCTCGTAAGGAGTCGAGTTGTATTTGCCGTAGACCTGAGCGAGGCCGGTGAGGCCGGCTTTGGTCTGGAGGCGGAGTTTGAACTCGGGCATCTCTCTTTCGTAATCCGCGGCGATTTTCGGACGCTCGGGGCGCGGACCTATGAAACTCATTTCGCCTTTCAGAATGTTGAAGAGCTGCGGTATCTCGTCGATACGGACCTTGCGGATGAACCTGCCGATTGGCGTGATGCGTTTGTCCTCTTCGGAGCTCAGGCGCTCAATGCCGTCGCTCTCCGCGTTCACAATCATGGATCGGAACTTGATTAGCATAAATTTGCGGCCGTTCTTGGTAAGGCGTTCCTGCTTGTAGAAGACCGGGCCCTTGTCGGTCGCGTGGATGATTATCGCGATGACCGCCATCAGCGGGCTGAAAAGAATCAGCAGCAGCGCGGAAAGAACGATGTCGAGAACCCTTTTCGTCGCCGTGAAGTAGAAAGGCGGACGGTAGCGGTCGACGCGCATCATCGGAAGGTGGAAGAGTGGCATCGTCACGGCGCCGCTCATAATTGAGTCGCCGGTGCCCGGAACCACAAATACTCTGGTGCCCTTGTCGATGCAGCGCTTTAAAATCGTGTTGCGCTCGTGACTGCCGACGTTGCTCAGGAACACGACGTCAATGCCCTCAAGACTCGACTCGTCCGCCAGGCATTCTGCGGTTCTCATCGTCTTCACCACTTTGAACTTGCGTTCAAGCTCGTAGCGTTTGATCAGCGCGTCCATGTTCTCCTCGTATTCGTAAACGATGGCCGTTCTGGCGGGCTCGAATATCGCAAAATAGAGCTTGTTCGAGAATACCGCCCAGATCAATGAGAGCACCATCTGGACGCCGAAGCAGGCAAGTCCCGGAAGTACCGAAACTATCCTTCTGGACATTACGCAGAGCACTACGTAGATGGTGAAATCCGCCATTCCCGTCGACAGGAACTGGCTGAACATGATGTGCTGTATACGGCTGTATGAAATCTGCAGTGAGTTGTAAACTCTCGTGAACAGGTAGTTTATCACAAAGAACACAAGAATCATCCCGGCGGTACGCTTAAATGTGAACGGGTAGATAATCTGATGTCCGTAGTACCAAAAGTAGCAGCCGAAAAATGCCGCTGTTGTCAGTACAAGGTTCAGCACTTTGAGCATCGCGAGAATGATGTCGTGCGTTTTAGTTTTAAGTTTGATCCTTTTACTCACGTTTTGCACCGTTTCGCAGGGCTTGAGTCGCCCGGTATTGTTGCTTAAGAGGCCTGACGGCATAGGTTTCCGTCGGCGTGCGGATTGGCAGCAGACGGAGAATTCCCGTCGGCGCACAAAACGCATTTTACTTTATATAACAAAGTCAGACGCTTGTCAAGAACAGTTTTGAATTACGCGCGTATAAAGCCCGTTTCGAAGCAATAAATACCCTCTTCATAAACGAAAAAGCCGAGGTCATTGTGCCCCGGCCCAAATCTGATAAGCCAAAACTCCTCCGCGACGGTTCGGCGGAATGCGGCACCGTTTAGTCGTAATAATCTCGTCCGTGTTTTTTGACAAGATGAAGAATCTTTCCGGCAAGGCGGTAAGAAAACATCACCGCCGGAGAACTGAAACGCGTAACGGCGCACGCTCTCTTAATACTCTTCGGATAGTTGCCGTTCCTGACAAAGCAGTAGTTTTCACGTGAAAAATCACGCATTTCTCTGACAATCGGTCTCGCCAGTTTTCGTTCCTCTCTGTTGAATCCGGTATAGTTTTTCCACATCTTCGCAATTTGCCCGATACACTCGGGATAAAGATACTCACGGTATTCGTAAAGGCCTTCAAACTTTCCGCGGTATGCCGCCCAACTGTCCGCCAGATTGCGGAATGAAGAGGAATGTGAAACGCTGCTTTTCCGGACGCGGTAATGGAAAAGGCACTGGGGCACCGTGGCGACAACTCCCCCGCTCCCGGCAAGTTCTTTCATTATTTTCCATGTCGTGGCAACATCCTCATAAATGTATCCTTCCGGAAAACGGTGACCGGACAAGCACTCGGCGCGAAACAGTTTGTTCCATACAACATGTTTTAAATCTCCGCTGGCAAAAAGAGGCAACACATCCTGTCCGCTGACGACTCGCTCTTCTTCCAGATTCGTCTGTACAGCAGACGTTCGTCCCACATACTCATCGAAGCAGTAAGCTGTTACAATGTCGGCGTCAAATCGCTCCGCCGCTTCAATCAAAATCTGTATCGCATTCCTTTCCATCCAGTCGTCGCTGTCGACAAAGGCAAGATACCTGCCGGCGGCCTTCTCAACTCCGAAGTTTCTTGAGACGGAAAGACCTTTGTTATCCATGTGAAAAACGCGTATTCTGGGGTCGCTGTCGGCGTAGCGGTCGCACATTATTCCACTGCCGTCCGTGGAGCCGTCGTCGATGACGATTATATCGAGATTGCGGTAAGTCTGACCTATGACCGACTCAAGACACTGCGCCAGATACGCGCTTGTGTTATATACGGGAATTATTACCGAAACGACAGGGTCGCTTTCCGGTTTTACCGAAACATCCGTGATTGACGTGTTCATTTTGCGTTCCTTTTGGTAAAAAAATCCGAAGGCTGCAAAGAGCTTTTTAAAGACGATTGCAGTCATCTGTCAGTATATCACAATCCGGCGGCAAATTCACGTGTTTTGTTTTGCTCTGCAAGTCACGATTTCCGAACCGTTCAGAGTCCGTTCCTCCCGGGGCGTGTCACGGCAGGGTCTCAATTTCCCCTAAAACTCGCGAAAAAACCGGCCCCTTCCCAACCGGAAAGAGGCCGATCATGTCAAAACTTATTTAAGGTTATTCACTGAAATTCAGCGGAAACCCGGAAATCAGTGTTCCTTTTTTCTCAGCACGAACGCCACGCCCGCGATTGCGCAGAGAGCGAAAACGCCGCCTTCGACAAAGCCTTTGCAGCCCTTCTTGTTCTTCGGGGCTTCGGTGGGCTTGGGCTCTTCGGTCGCGTCAGCGGGTGCTTCGGTGGGCTCGGAGGGAGCGTCGGTGGCCGCGGGAGCTTCGGTGACTTCTGGTGCCTCGGTCACTTCGGGCGCTTCTGTGGCTTCGGGAGTCGGGGCGACTTCGCCGGGCTCGCAGCAGAGGAGCGTGATGTAGGGGTGCGTCTTGGTGTCGCCGTTCGTGTTGCCGCCGGCGATCTCGATTTCGATCTCTTCGGGACCTTCAGCGGAGCCGAGAACGAACCAGGAGTCGGGAAGCTCGCTCGTGTCGCCGCCCTCGAAAACGATGTAGTACCAGCCGGGCGCGAACTTGGTGTCGAAGTTCATTTCATAGGCCGCATTGGATCTGGTGGTGATTTCCTGCGCGAGGAGTTCGTCTTCGTTGTCGTTAAGGATGCGGACGACCATGGGGGTGTCGTGCTCCGCGCAGTACGCGAAGAATTTGATTCCGTTGAACCAGTCGGGTGCTTCGAAGCCAACGGTGACGGTGTCGCCTTCGTTGAGCGGGTGGAGCCACCAGCCGGTGCTCGGGCCGGAGGGAGTTGTGTAGAGCGGATACTCGGTGACAACAGGCGCCTCGGTCTCGCCGCCGGGCTGCTCAGTCTCGCCGGGCTGCTCGGTCTCTTCGGGAGCGTCGGTCGGCGCAGCGGTAGGAGCCGTTCCGCTCGGGTTGTAGGTGTACGTGAACCTGTCGATGTCGACCTTCTCGCCGTTGGCGTATGTTGCGAAAACGTCGAAGTAGTTGTCAACGCCCTCGCTGACGGGAATGTTCATGTCGAGGCCCATGCCGTAGATCGTGCCGATAGCGTCGCACGCGTCCTGGCGCTCTTTTCCGACAAATGTCTCCTCGGTGCCGTCCGCGAGTCTGTAGCCGAGCGAGGCAAGCTCAGTGTCGGAAACGTACCAGCCGAACAGTCTGATAGCCGCGTTCTCGGGGTCAACTTCTTCCGTGATGTCGCCGAAATCTCTTGTGGCCGGCGGACGGGAAGTGGCTCCCACTACGGAGACGCCGTCGTAATTGACTTTGTCGCCGGTTTCGTACTGGATCTTCAGCTCGACCGCGTTGAGAACTTTGTAGGTGTCGTTTTCGAGAAGCATCAGCGCGTACTGGCCGGGAACCAGGTCCTCGGCGCCTTCCTGCTTGAACGTCTCGCTGTTCAGCTGCATCGTGTCGCCGGTTACGTAGCTCTTCCAGCCCAGGTAGTCGGCCTCGGTCGGCTCGAAGTACTGGAGCTCTTCGCCGTCGAGGAAGAACAGGCCGAGCCAGTCTTTTCCGCCGTTGCCCGGGTCGGTTATACTGATAGTCGTTGTCGAAGGTGTAAGCTGACCGTCGATGTATTTAATAAGGGTTCTGTCGGTCGAGATGTATCTGTCGCCGGCGGAAACGTTGGAGTAATAGTATTCCCATACCGGTTCGAAAACGTCCTCTTCGCCGTCTTCAAGCTTGTACCAGAATTCGATCAGTATGTCTTCGCCCTCTTCGATTGGAATAGTGTAATGGAATCTCAGCGGGTATTCATGAAGGGTCTGATCCTTTACGGCAACCAGGTTCGCGTCATAGACAGAGAATCCCCAGACAACTTCGCCGCCGTTGATCGAGTAGCCGAAGTCCTCAATCGGGTCGTCCTCGGAGCGCCAGCCCTGGATGCGGAAGTATTTCGCGCCTTTGGAGACTACCGCCACGTTGACGTTGCCGATATTGTGGCCGCCGGGCGGATACGAAGCAACAGTTTTGTTATTTTCATCCCAAAGGTTGATCGAGTCGACGCAGACTGCTCCGTTGCCCGCGTGGGACACGATCAGTCCGGTCATCATTGCGCAGAGCATTGCCAGCACAATAAATAATGCAGTCAGTTTTTTCATTTTAACCTCCGTTGGAATTCCCGCCGCCGGAAGCATGAACGCGCCGCAGCGTGCGGAAATGTTTCAAAATCTCTGAAAGGTTTTTCAGAAAGTTGGTTTTATTCTAATACATCCCCGCGCCCGTGTCAATTATTAATTGCATTTTCGCCCGCCTTTCGTGAATTTTTCGGCAGGAATGTGCGGCTCCGGTTTTAAGAAAACGCTTGACCCGAAGGCGGCGGCGTGTTATAATTTCAGAGTACCGAAGACAACGGTTTCCCGCGACTGACGGATTTATCGTGGAGCACCACGGAGGAACGGGAAGCAAAATACTTATTCATTGGCCGACCGTCTGGGCACACTTGTACTCTCTCAGCTGAAGTTCGAGTGGCCCTTTTATATTTTGGAGGTACTTAATGAAAAAAGTCGGAATTGTCATGGGAAGCGACAGCGATCTGCCGGTCGTCAAAAAGGCGGCGGATATGCTGAAGGCGCTTGACATCCCGTTCGAGGCACACATTTTCTCCGCCCACAGAACGCCGGACGAAGCGGCGGCATTCGCGGCAGGCGCCCGTGAAAACGGTTTCGGCGTCATAATTGCGGCGGCGGGAATGGCGGCACACCTCGCCGGAGCCATAGCGGCGCGCACCACCCTTCCCGTGATAGGAATTCCCTGCAAATCGGCAAATTTCGACGGTCTTGACGCGCTTCTCTCAACGGTTCAGATGCCGTCGGGAATCCCGGTGGCGACCGTCGCGGTGGACGGAGGCACGAACGCCGCCCTTCTTGCCGCTCAAATACTCTCGGTCTCCGACGCGGACCTTGCGGAGAGACTCGATTTGAAAAGAAAGAAAGACGCGGCCGCTGTCCTCGAAAAAGACTCTCAGGTTGCAACAAAGCTGTAGCGCTTACTGCCGCTGCAGCTTTTTATTTGGCGAAGCGGTGATTTAATTTAACGCCGCTTACGCACATCAGGCGGAAGCCGCCAACTAACTTCAGGCAGGAAGCCGCCCCGCGCGGCACTGATTATATTTTTGATAAGGAGAAAATCATTATGGCAAACAGACTTGTTTACACCGGCAAAACCAAAAACGTTTACGCGCTCGACAACGGGAACTACCTTCTCAAGTTCAAGGACGACTGCACCGGCAAGGACGGCGTTTTCGACCCGGGCGAGAACTCGATCGGACTGACGATTGAGGGCGTCGGCGACGTAAACCTCAGAATGTCCGTTTACTATTTTGAGAAAATTCGCGAAGCTGGCATCAGGACCCACTTCGTCAGCGCGGATCTCGAGAACACGACGATGGAGGTCGTTCCTGCGGTCACGTTCGGCAAGGGGCTCGAGGTCATCTGCCGCCACAAGGCCGTCGGAAGCTTCTACCGCCGCTACGCCGAGTACATCGAGGAAGGCGCAGACCTGCCCGCTTACGTTGAGATGACGTTCAAGAACGACGCGAAGGGCGACCCGCTGGTCACGAGGGACGGTCTCATCGTGCTGGGAATAATGACAGGCAAGCAGTACGACACGATCAAGAAGATGACTCAGCAGATCACGAAGATCGTCGCCGACGATATGGCGGAAAAGGGACTCGTGCTCTACGACATCAAGTTCGAGTTCGGCTACGACGCAGACGGGAACGTGATGCTGATCGACGAGATCGCGTCGGGAAATATGAGAGTTTACAAGGACGGAAAATATATTGACCCGATGACCCTCTCCAAGCTTTTCTTTGCCTGAATTGCGGATTCCCGGCTCTTTACGCAGTTCGCAGGTGCGTTTGGTTTTGTTAGAACAACTCCGGAAAACAGTACATATTTCTACGGAGTACGTTGAACAACAAGGTGCCTGCGGCGATTGCCGCGAACTGCTTTGAGCTACCGAACCTCTCGCAGTATATTCATACAGCTTCGGATTCGTCCGCTCAAAAATAGCTCGGGACTTTGCAATTCAGGAATTGCGGATTTCCGGCTGTTATTCAGCCGCACTTAGCAATTTAAAGAGGTGTCTCAGGAACCGCTCCGGACGCGCCGACGCATATGTCCGCGTCCGGGGTATGAAATTCCCTAAACTTAAAGGACGGCGTTAACGTGAAAGCGCCGGCCTACAGCCAGGAGGACCCTTTTATGGGAGGATATTTCGGCATCGTTTCCCGCGAAGACTGCATTGACGACGTCTTCTTCGGGACCGACTACCACTCGCATTTAGGCGCGCGCAGAGGCGGTTTGGCCGCTTACGACCCGGCAATCGGGCTGCAGCGCGAGATTCACAATATAGAGAACGCCCCGTTCCGCACGAAGTTCGAGAAGATTCACGACGAAATGCGCGGCACGTCGGCAATAGGCGTCATCAGCGACAGCGATCCGCAGCCGATTCTCGTCCGCACGAAGCACGGCACGTTCGCGATCTGCATGACAGGCCTCATCAACAACGCCGCGGAGCTCATCGAGAAGTATCTCACCGAGAGCGGCGGCCATTTTGAGGTCATGTCGAGCGGTTCGGTCAATTCGGCGGAGCTGATGGCGGCGCTCATCAATTTAAAAAGCGATTTTGTCGAAGGCATCAAGTTCGCGCAGGAACTGGTGGACGGAACCGCCTCGCTTCTCATGCTGAGGGACGACGGAACCATTTTCGCGGCCCGCGACAGATTCGGCAGAATTCCCGTACTTATAGGCAAAAACGAAGACGGCTACGCGCTCGCGTTCGAGTCGTTCGCGTACAGGAAATTAGGGTATGAGCACGAGAAGGAGCTCGGACCGGGAGAGATCGTCGCGATTACGCCGGATTCGCTGAGAGTGCTGGCCGCGCCCGGGAAGAAGAAGCGTTTCTGCTCGTTCCTGTGGAGCTACTACGGGTACCCGACTTCGCGCTACGAGGGCGTCAACGTGGAGGTCATGCGCATCAGAAACGGCGAGAACATGGCTGAAAACGACCGCAAGAACGGTTTTACCGAGCACATCGACTACGTGGCCGGCGTTCCCGACTCAGGCACGCCTCACGCGATAGGTTATTCCAACAGGAGTCACCTGCCCTTCGCCCGCGCGTTCATCAAGTACACGCCCACGTGGTCGAGGAGCTTCACGACACGCGCAGAAAAAGAGCGCAGCAGGGTCGCGAAAATGAAGCAGATTCCGGTTACGGAGTTCATCCGCGGGAAGGACCTTCTTTTCGTCGACGACTCGATTGTCAGGGGCACGCAGCTCCGCGAGACGGTGGAATTTCTGTACGACTGCGGCGCAAGGTCGGTGCACATGCGCTCAGCCTGCCCGCCGATAATGCACGGCTGCAAGTACCTCAATTTCACCCGCACAATCAAGGACAGCGACCTGCTGGCGAGGCGCGTGATCGAAGAGCTGGAAGGCGAAGAAGGGCTCAAGCACCTTGACGAGTACAGCGACGGCACGACGGAGCGCGGCAAAAAGCTGCGGTGCGCCATCTGCGAAAAGATGCACTTCGCGTCGCTCGATTTTCAGTCGCTTGACGGCGTTCTCGACGCTATCGGGCTGCCCGAAGACGAGCTCTGCACTTACTGCTGGACGGGAAAGGAGTAGAGTATGAGCGATTCCCTAAAAAAAGGCAAAAAACGCAACACGGGCGAGGCCAGACCCGAAGACGGTCTTCCGGACGCGAACCTCTCCCGCTCCGACGCGTACGCGGCCGCGGGCGTCGACATCACCGCCGGTTACAAGGCGGTCAGCCTGATGAAAAAGCACATTGCGCGCACCGTTACACCGGGCGTCTGCGGCGACGTAGGCGGCTTCGGCGGCCTTTTCGAGCCCGATTTAAGCGGCATTTCGAAGCCGGTTCTGGTATCCGGCACCGATGGCGTAGGCACGAAGCTCAAGATCGCGTTCCTGCTTGACAGGCACGACACCGTGGGCATCGACTGCGTGGCGATGTGCGTGAACGACGTCATCTGCTGCGGCGCCAGGCCGCTCTTCTTCCTCGACTACATCGCCTGCGGTAAGAACGTTCCCGAGCGCATCGCGAACATCGTGAAAGGCGTTTGCGACGGCTGCGTTGACGCCGGTGCGGCGTTGATTGGCGGCGAGACGGCGGAAATGCCCGGCTTCTACCCGGAAAACGAGTACGACCTGGCGGGCTACTGCACCGGAATCGTCGACAAAGATAAGATAATTGACAACACTATAATGAAACCCGGCGACGTGATAATCGCGCTCCCCTCCTCCGGCGTCCACTCGAACGGCTTCTCGCTTGTGAGGAAGGTTTTCGACGTCGAAAATCCGGAGTCGAAGGTGCGCGAGCCGCTTGAAGAACTCGGAGGGAAGTCGATTCTCGAGACGCTTCTGACCCCCACGAAGATCTACGTGAAGCCGGTGCTGAAGCTTCTGGAGAGAGTTCACGTGCGCGGGATCTCCCACATCACCGGCGGCGGTTTTTACGAGAACATTCCGCGCAGCATTCCCGAGGGACTGTGCGCCGAAATCGACGGAAGTTCGATTAAGATTTTACCTATTTTCAGGTTAATTCAGGAGCGCGGCGGAATTACTGAACGCGACATGTTCAACACGTTTAACATGGGCGTGGGCATGAGCGTAACGGTGCCGGCTGACGAGGCTGAGGAGGCGCTCTCGGTGCTTAACAGATGCGGCGTTTACGCCTACGTGATCGGAAAAATCGCCGCGGCAGACGGATCGGGAGAGAGGATCAGGATATGCTGAAAGACATTTTAAGGAAGTTCCTGTCCGGGTTCGCCGCCGGCATACTGATTTCAATCGGCGGCGCGGTGTTCCTGGCGTGCGAGAACCGCTACGTCGGCGCGGTGATGTTCTCGGTTGCCCTGCTCTGCATCTGCATCAAGGGGTACGCGCTCTACACCGGCAAGATCGGGTTCATTCCCGAAAAGCACGGGCGCGAGGAGTTCTCGGTTCTGCTGCTGGGCCTGCTCGGCAACGTCTGCGCCACGGTCCTCTGCGGCCTCGCGATCAGATACGCTGTCCCGGCTTCGGGAACAACGGCCGAAACGGTCTGCGCTTCCAAGCTTCTCCAGGAAGTCCCCGCGACGTTCCTGAGGGCCTGCTTCTGCGGAATTCTGATGTACCTCGCGGTGAGCATTTTCCGCAACAACAAAAAAATCGTCGGCATACTTTTCTGCATCCCGGTTTTCATTCTCGCGGGCTTCGAGCACTCGGTCGCCGACATGTTCTACTTCTCGGCCTCGGGAATCGTCTCGTGGCAGGCGTTCGGGTTTATCTGGAACGTGATCCTCGGCAACACGGTGGGCGCGATGATTCTCCCGCTGATAACCGATATTTTCGAGTTCGCGAAGAAGAAGCTGCCGGCCGCCGAAACGCCGGAAAATGAAGGAAAAACGCCGGAAAAGGACGGAAACGATGGAAAATAAAAACAGAGTCGGAATATGCGTGCTCGTTTCAGGCGGCGGAACCAACCTCCAGGCGCTGATTGACGCGTGCGCTTCCGGAGTGATAACCAGCGGCGAGATCGTTGCGGTTATTTCCGACACCGAAGGCGCGTACGCTCTCGAGCGGGCTAAAAAGGCGGGCATTCCGGCGTTCACGTTGCCGAAAAAATCATATCACGGCGACGTCGAAGCCTTCGAGAACGACCTGGACAGAAAGATCAAAGAAGCCGGCGCCGAGCTTATCGTTCTCGCCGGATTTTTCTCTATTTTAAGCGAAAAATTCACGTCGCGTCACACGCGCCGGATCATCAACGTGCACCCTTCCCTGATTCCCGCTTTCTGCGGAAAAGGGTTTTACGGGCTGCGGGTTCACGAGGCCGCGCTTGCAAGAGGCGTGAAGATCACCGGCGCCACGGTCCACTTCGTGAACGAGATTCCGGACGGCGGCGAAATCATTATGCAGAAGCCGGTTTTGGTGCGCGAAGGCGACACTCCGGAGGTTCTGCAGAAGCGCGTCATGCGCGAGGCCGAGTGGGTGATTCTGCCCGAGGCA
>JAEEGG010015100.1_pt1 | contig 16256 bp, 11 predicted proteins | sample 9134161 | NCBI WGS metagenome assembly JAEEGG01 (sample SAMN16246543, study PRJNA631951) | gut metagenome | biome: gut microbiome; feature: rumen; material: CR-attached | host: Bos | place: Iran: Karaj | collected 2018-10
CGGCGGCTTTGGCGGCGGCTTCGGTGGCGGCATGTTCTAAGCATCTGCACAACACTTACATCAGGGGGCTCTTTCGGGTCCCCTGATTTTTTGTGCACCTTGGGAGAGTCTGCTATTTGCACAATTGGAAAAAGGACCTTATAGTATTGGGGAGAATGCCCTCCCACAACTAATTGTATCTATTTCGAAACTTATGAGTAAACTCAACGTTCCAAAATAGATACAATTAGTCGCGGGCCCCTCCCACTGGTCACGCGTGGGTGCGAGACTCCCCAATACTATAAGGTCCTTTTTCCTAATTGTGCAAAACAGGAACCTCTCCATCCTGATGAAGATGCTCAGTGCACGGTACTTTTTAGGGGTATAGGTATCAGAAACCATGGCCGCCCGTGGGCTTGTGAACGGGAGGGGCCCCTTTTGCGTTAGCAAAATAAAAGAGGGTTCATCCCATTGGCCGATGGACAATGGGATAGCGCGAAGCGCGTAGTTTCAGATACCTATACCCCTAAAAAGTACCATACCTTTCCATCCTGATAAAAAAACAGCGCCCGATTATTTCGGGCGCTGTTTTGGATTATCAATTATCAATTCACTTGGTGGGTGTGAGTTTGATGATTCCGATGGAGTTCTCGGGGAGAGTCAGGGAGAACTGCTTCTTGATGGTGCCGTAGTTCTTGGTGTGGGGTACTACGGCTTCGGTGTAGCTTACGCGGTTACGGTTACCTCCGAATCCTCCGAATGGGCCTGGACGGCCTCCCTGCAGCTGCTGTGCCTGGGGCTGTGCGCCGGCAAAGCTGTTCAGGTCTCCCTGGTTCTTTATCTTGGTGTCGTGTGATGAGATGAACTCTACGGTAGCGGTGTATTTTTTGCGCTTCTGACCCTTACCCATGTTGATGGTGAGTTCCTTATCCACAGCCTCGGAGTTCACGAACTTGATGTAAACCTCACCGGTGTTGGTGTCAACAGTGGGTGATGTGTAGACGGTGGCATCGGCCTCGGTGCCGTTCATCACGTCTGTCATCTGGAAGGCGCGGTTACCGGCCTCGCTGAAGAGGGCCTGATAGTAGTAGTTGGTGGTGCGCCACATGCCGCGGTTATCGAACCAGATCAGGTTGGAATTCCACTTGTTGTAGCCCTTCTTGCAGAGCAGGGGAGCATAAGCTGCCATTACAACCATATCAGAGTTGCGCTCCAGGCTGGTCCAGTATGCGGCCTCAGCCATGGCCGATGCATAATCGTTGTTGCTGTTGTTATTGGCAAACTCGCCTACGAATACGCGGGTGGGGCGCTTGCGGTCATATGTCAGACCGTCGGCGCCGCGAACCTTATCGGCATGGTAGCGGTCACCGTTGGTGTAGAACCACTGGTTGTTGCGGTAGTAGTGCTCATCGACCACGGTGTTCTGATACTTGGTGTCAATCTCATGCATGTTGGCGTTGAACTCGGGACCGTCAGCGGCAGAACCTGCGGTTGAGACTATAATGATGTCGGGGTACTTGGCCTGCACCTCTTTATATATGATGTCAAAACGCTCCCAGAACTCAGGTCCCTTGTTCTCGTTACCGATGCCCAGGTACTTGAGGTTGAAAGGCTCGGGATGTCCCATATCGGCACGCATCTTGCCCCACTTGGTATCAGTGCCGCCGTTGCAGAACTCAATGAAGTCAAGTGCATCGCAAACGAATATGTCGTGGAAGCGCTTGCGGTCAGCCTCGGTCTCCAAAGGTGCAATGTACTGGTGGCCTGCAAACTGGCAGGTTACGCCGTTGTTGAGCACGGGCAGGGGAGTTGCTCCAAGTGACTCTGCCATAAGCAGATACTCATAAAATCCTACGTACTGTGATGTCCAGTAACCCCAGTGGTTGCGGAATCCTATGCGCTCCTCCTCGGGGCCTACGGAGTTCTTCCAGAACGGCTGTCCGAAGTAGTTGGTACCCTCGCTGGCGCATCCGCCGGGAAAGCGCATGAATGTGGGGTGCAGATCGGCCAGGGCCTGCATCAGATCCTTACGGAAGGGACCGAACTTACCCTCCTGCCACAACTGTGATGCCTCGGGCAACAGTGTTACGTAGTCAAGCCAGAATGTACCGGCTGCATCGGCCATGATGCTTAGACGGCTGTCAACCGAGCGCTCGGCCTTGAGCTGGCCGGTATATTTCTGCCAGTCATTCTTGAGGCCTGATATTGTGATTACGTTTGAGTTGGCCTGTCCGTTTGCATCCTCAAGGCAAACCTTGATTGTGCCGGGGTATGACTGGCCTGCCAGATAGAGTGTAAGGTCATAGCTTACGCCCTGCACGGCGGGTATGGATGCCTTCTGGGTGTTGTTTGAGTAGTAGCCTCGGCGGTCATTAGGTGCGGTGCCGTAACCGTTGGCTGCTATTCCGAATCCCTGACCGGCATCCTCAATGTCAAACTTGACACTGTACTGGGCGTAGCGCAGCTCATCGTTATACTTATCATTAGGATCAAAGTCATAGTAACGCTTAAGGTCCTTTACAAGGGGTTTGTCGGCAACGGCGTGAGCCAGACCGGCAGCACCGTCCTTCTTTATTACTGTCCAGCCAAAGAATACGGTGTCTGAGTATGAGAACTCCTTCTCCTTGTCACGTACGGGTGCATCGGGCACATTGTAAGCCTGGAAAGAGTGGTTCTGGATAAGCTGGGCGCAAATGCCGCCGTCAAGTGACTGGTTGATATCCTCAAAGAATATACCGGCCAGAGTGGGGCTTACCTCAATGCCCAGGCCCTTCTTCTTGAGGTTCAGGGTGACTGAACGCTCCTGAACGGGCTTGAATCCCTGCAGTTGGAGCATCTTCTCGGCCATACGGTATCCCATAAGGCGCATACCCTCGGTGCTGAAGTGGAACTGGTCACCGGTGCTCTCGCAGCCCAGTGATGAGATTACGTATCCGTTTTTCATGACCTTGGGCAGGTTGGCCAGCACTACCTCGTTGAATGCTGCGCAGACACCGCCCTGTTCGGCCTGCTTGAGCTCACCGGCCAGCAGAGGTATCTCATCGGGATTAAGACCCAGGTCGGCGCACAGGTCATCGTGAATCTTCTTGAGGCGTGCGCACCACTGGTCATCGTCGGGGTTTGACTCACCCTGGTGTACCAGCATTCCCTTGATCACACCGCTCTTCTGAGCAATGCGGGCCATATCGACAATACGCTGGTAGCAGTTCATGTCATACTCCTTGGCCATATTTACAAGCCAGTTGCGGCTGGGATCGGCGGCCTCCATTGCAAGGTATTCCTCACAGGCGTCCTTGTCCCAGAGTTCCAGCTTGGCGCCGGCTACGGAGACGTTGATGACACCTACTTTATACTGCTCGGGCAGTTCCTCAATCATCTTGCGGCCAAAGAAATCCACGGGGCCCATGTTGTTGCTCTGGCGGCAGATAGGGGGTGTGGCGGTGTACCATTCACCCTTTACGCGGTTGTAACGCGGCATGTCCACGGCCGATACAAACTGGAACCTTGGGTCGTTCCAATCCTTGTCCTGATCAGCCGGAGTGGCGCCGGCCTCCATATTGGACTGGCCAAAGCACAGGTAGATAAAGAAATTGGGGTCAGGCGTCTGTGCCTGGAGCGACAAAGCCGTTAAGACCGTTGCCGCAAACAGCAATAGTTTTGTTTTCATACAGTTATAGGGTTTATTTGTTGTCCTTTAAAGCTTCAAGTCTTTCTTTCTCCTCCTGTTCCATTGCTTTCTGGCGGGAGTTGTTCTCATGGAAAAGGAATGATGATGCAAGAACCAGTATCACAATGAACGTAACCAATGCGGATACCCAAATGAGTCCCACACCGACTGCAATACCTATTATACTGGTTGCGAATATGCTGGCCGCGGTCGTCAGGCCGGACACGTCGTATTTATTCTTTATTATAAGTCCCGCGCCGATAAAACCGATACCCGTTACCACTTGGGCTGCAATTCGGCCCGGATCACCGTTTATCAGGTTCAGATTGGTCTGGCAGATCCAAATTGATGCGAGTGTGGCCAGCGTCGAGGCCATGCAGATTAACATGAATGTCCTTACTCCGGCGGGGTGCTTGTGTATATATCGTTCAACGCCAATGCAGCAGCCGAACAGGGCACTGATAAGGATTCTGGTTATAGCAATACTTTCGGTCAGCATAATTACAGGTCTTATTATATTGCAAAAATAATCTAAGATTCTTATCTTTACAAACAATTACTAATCGCTTTATGAGAAAGATATTTGTAGGGCTGTCATTCTTCATTCTGACAGTAAGCCTTAAGGCTGAGATTATTAAAAAGGACCAAGTCAATGCCGATAACCTTAAGAAAATGGCCGGTTCAGTGTATGCCTATGAGGCTCCTACGAAATCTCTCACTCAGGCACCCAAAGGATTCAAACCCGTTTATCTGACACATTTCGGACGTCACGGATCGCGCTTTCTGGACAACGCGTCCAACTACGACCGTCCGTATAATATACTTAAGGAGGCCGATGATGCCGGCGCTCTGACCGATTTCGGAAAGGATGTGCTTCGCCGCGTGGAGATAATCCGTGCCGAGGCCGATCAGCGTGCAGGTGACCTGACTCAGAAAGGTATGCAGCAGCACCGTGACATAGCCCGCCGTATGGTTGAGAACTATCCGTCTCTGTTTACCAATGACAAGATTATCATGGCCCGTTCCACCACATCACACCGTGTGCTGGTAAGTGAGTATTCGGCCCTGATGCAGATTCTGCGCATGCGTCCCAAGATAAAGTTTGACTATGACTCCAGCAACCACGACGAGCCCTGGATGTACACCGAGGATAAGGGCGTATCGGCCCATAAGCGGAAGGCCAGTGCCGCCGTATCGGAATTCAACCAGCGTCACACGCATCCGGAGCGTCTCATGAAAGCACTGTTCAAGGATCCTGAGTATATCAAGACCAACGGCGGACGTGACCAGAGCAGCAGTCTCTATACATCCCTTTACGATTTGGCATCATATGTGCAGGGATCGGACCCCGGTGTTGACCTTAATGACGTATTCACATATGACGAGTGGTATGACCTGTTCCTTATGAACAACATGCGCTGGTACTCACAGGGCGGTTATACACCGCTTACCGACAACGTGGTGCCTTACGGCCACTGCGCAACCCTTCAGAACTTCATTGATTTTGCCGATGAGGCCCTGGCCGGAAACGGCGTGAGCGTGATGCTGCGTTACGGTCATGAGGTTACACTTATGTCTTATTTCTGCCTGCTGGACCTGAACGGTTCCGGTTACAGCACCGATGACCTGGAGACAGTGGCCGACCATTGGGCTGCATATAATCTTGCTTATATGGGCGGTAACGTTCAGTGGGTATTCTTCCGCGACAAGAAGGGAGAGGTGATTCTCAAGTTCCTGCTTAACGAGCAGGAGGCCACACTGCCGGAGACCGTACCGTTTTACAAAGATGCCAAGGGTAAGGAGCAGCGCCCGTATTACCGCTGGGAGGATGTAAAGAAGTTCTATCTTGACAAGATTGCCTATTGGGAGGATTTCAAGGCGCATGACGAAACACCTGTCGAGGAGACTCCCCGCCGCAGTTACCGTCAGGAAATCAGTACAAGTTCAAACTAACCAAGTAACCCTAATATTAACCTTATGAGAATTGTTAAAGTATTGGCCTTAGGGGCAGTAGTGCTGTCTCTAACGGCATGCGGAGGCGGAAACTCCAAGTATGAGTATCCCTTCCAGAATCCCAATCTTAAGATTGAGAAGAGAGTTGAGAACCTGCTCTCACTGTTGAGCCCCGAGGAGAAGGTGGGACTCATGATGAACGGTTCAATCTCTGTTGACAGCCTTGGCATTCCCGCCTACAACTGGTGGTCGGAGGCTTGCCACGGTATCTGCATGAACGGTGCTACCGTATTCCCGCAGGCAATCGCACTTGCCGCCACATGGGACGATGCACAGCAGTTTGAGGTTTACACCGCAGTGTCCGATGAGGCACGCGCGCATTGGAACACATCGGACCATAACCAGTTCGGCAAGACCCGCGCTACCGGTGGTGCATGGCATCAGGGACTCTCGTTCTGGTGCCCCAACATCAATATATTCCGTGACCCGCGCTGGGGACGCGGTCAGGAGACCAGCGGCGAGGACCCGTACCTGACAGGTAAGATGGGAACCGCTCTTGTAAAAGGTATGCAGGGCGACAACCCCAAGTACTACAAAACACACGCCTGCGCCAAGCACTATGCCGTTCACAGCGGTCTGGAGGCTGACCGTCACCGCTTCAATGTAAGCGTAAGCCAGCGTGACCTGTGGGAGACCTACCTGCCTGCATTCAAGACTTTGGTAACCGAGGCTAACGTTCAGGAGGTTATGTGCGCATACAACCGCTATGAGGGCGAGCCCTGCTGCGGCAGTGACCGTCTGTTGACCGATATCCTGCGCAACAAGTGGGGATTCAAGGCTCTGGTCGTATCGGACTGCGGCGCCATCAACAACTTCTATACCCGTGGCCAGCATGAGACCCATGAGAATGCCACCGATGCAAGTATCGACGCCGTACTGTCAGGAACCGATATAGAGTGCGGAACCAGCTACAACGCTCTTGTTCAGGCTATGAAGGACGGTAAGATCAATGAGGCCGATATAGACGTATCGCTGCGCCGAATCCTGCGTTCACGCTTTGAGCTGGGCATGCATGATCCCGTAGAGATGGATCCCTGGAAGGATCTGGGTGCTGATGACATAAGCAGCCCCGCACATGCCGCTCTGGCTCACAAGGCTGCCGACGAGGCTATGGTTCTGCTCAAGAACCAGAGTAACATCCTGCCTCTCAAGAAGGAGGGTCTGACAATCGCAATTGTAGGTCCCAATGCCGATAACGTATCGATGCAGTACGGAAACTACAACGGTACTCCCACACGTGAGAACCAGATTTCAATACTGCAGGCTATCCGTGCCAAGGCTCCTAATGCCAACATCATCTACGAGCGCGGATGCGAGCTGGCCGATGACTACCTGACCGTAAACCATCTGGGTGACCTGAACAACGGCCGCGGACTCTATGCAGAGTTCTGGAACAACACCACCATGAGCGGTAAGGCTGTCAATGCAGGTTTCTACAATGAGATCAACATGCGCACCATGGGTGACTACCGTTTTGCCGATAATGTAGAGATGAACAACTTCTCGGCCCGCATGACCGGTACCTATGTTGCTGACTTTACTGGTGATCTGAGTTACAACCTGCGTGGTAACGACACCTGGAAACTGATGGTAAACGGAAAGGTTATTGCCGAGCAGAAGCAGCCCATGCAGGGCCGTGGCGGATTCGGTCGCGGACAGCAGGCTCAGGCTCCGTCGTTCAAGGTTGTCAAGGGACGTACCTATAATATTGAACTCCAGTACACCAAGGGTGAGAGTGGTTCAGCATACCTGACATTCGAGCTCAGCCAGCGCAAGCTTGCCGAGTTTGAGTCTGTAGCCAAGAAGGTGAAGGATGCCGATGTAATCATCATGGTTTCTGGCATATCGGCCCGTCTGGAGGGTGAGGAGATGCGTGTAAACTACGAGGGATTCTCAGGCGGTGACCGCACCAAGATTGAACTGCCCAAGGTTCAGTTGAACCTGCTTGAGGCAATGTACAAGACAGGCAAGCCCGTCATCCTGGTTAACTGCTCAGGTTCTGCCATCGGCTTTGGTGCTGTAGAAAACCAGTATCAGGCACTGCTGCAGGCATGGTACGGCGGTCAGGCCGGTGGTCTGGCTGTGGCCGATGTCCTGTTCGGCGACTACAACCCCGCAGGCCGTCTGCCGGTTACCTTCTACAAGAGCACCGATCAGCTGCCCGATGTGGAGGACTACAACATGGATCACGGCTTTACATACCGTTACTTCAAGGGTGAGCCTCTGTACGCATTCGGTTACGGTTTGAGCTACACCACATTCTCATACGGTGAGGCAACTCTGTCAAAGCAGAGCATCAAGGCCGGCGGTACCGTAGACATTACCGTTCCTGTAACCAATACAGGTAAGATGGACGGTGACGAGGTCGTTCAGATATACATCAAGTCACTTGACAATCCTGCTGCTCCCATCAAGTCACTCAAAGGATTCAAGCGCGTCAATATCCCCGCAGGCCAGACCGCCCAGGTTAAGATTACCCTGGAGCCCAAGGCTTTCGAGTACTATGACGAGAAGATCGACGAGCTGTCGGCAATGCCCGGCCGTTATCAGATTCTGTACGGTCCCTCATCACTTGACAAGGACCTCAAGTCACTTGACTTTACAGTCAAGTAATTGAGAATTGAAAATTGAGAATTGAGAATTATAAAAAGCCTTCGGAATTATTCCGGAGGCTTTTTAATGTCGCGGGTTTTACGCAGGTTCAGCGTATTAATTTTCAATTTTCAATTCTCAATTTTCAATTTATTTGGTATCCACCTGTAATCTAAGTTCTCTGAATGGTCGGGTGGGATCGTTTGTGGTGAGGTTGATGGAGCCCATGGTTGCGGTGCGGGGCTGCTTGGAGTTGGTGATGGCAACCGTGACTTTGAGTTCCTTGCCTGGCTTGATTACCTGGCCGGTCTCAATGCTGATGGCTGTACCTTCCATAGGCTCAACGTCGCGGAATATGAGGTCGGCATTACCGGTGTTTCCAATTACGATGGTTTTCTTGTAAATCTTTCCGGGCGCCTTCTCTCCGAAATCAACATACGCGGGCTCTATACGCAGTACAGGTTTGGGCTTGCTGTCATCCTGAGAGAACTTCTCTATGCGGATGGCATTCACCACGATAGGCTCCAGGCTCTGTACGCCGTCAGCGACGACCCAGATGGTGTCACGTGCCATTCCGAAGCAGTTCCTGCCCTTGGGAATGTCATATGTTATATGAATGCTGGCTACATCCTGCGGCGTTACGATCTCGGGGCATTCTACGGTCATTCCATATCGGTTACCGGTGGTTACGACCGATAACTTTGCGGTCTTGTCACCTACATTTGCAACCCGTACTATCCTGGTGACCTTATCGCCTTGATTGATATAACCGAAATTGCAGCGCTTGGCATTGGTCTTGACCGTACCAACCAGCAGGTGGGGATATATCTGTTCCAAACCCATTGGGATTGGGTTGACATCGGCCGTAATCATCAGACTGGCATAGTTGCGACGGTCTTTGGTGAATATCTCAACCTCGCGCAGTACACGGCCCTCGGTGCGTGACGGGTCAAACGCTACGGTCAGTTCGCCATACTCACCTCCTGCAACGGGCTGGGTGGAGTAGAGTACTGTGGTACAGCCGCAACTGGTGGCTACATTGTCTATCTGGATGGGGTTGTTGGATACGTTTACAAATCTGAATGTGTGCTGGACGGGGCCGTCGGCCTCATCAATCTGGCCGAAATCCCATTCATAGGTCTCAAATACCATGGCAGAGTTGAGCTCTTCCTGCGCCTGGGCCATGCTGAATGAGAGTGCAAATAATGCGGCAAGTATGGTTCTGACTTTCATATTCAATAGTAGTTTCTTTCGTGTCTTATAGTTGTAATGGGGCCGTGTCCCGGGTATACGACAGTCTCATCGGGCATGGTGAGCAGTTTTGTGCGGATACCGTTCATAAGAGCTTCATGGTTGCCGTCAGGAAAATCAGTCCTGCCGTAACTGCCCTGGAAAATCACATCGCCGGTGAACAGGCATTTCTGCTCTTTGTTCCAGAATACCAGGCTCCCGGGCGAATGGCCGGGAACGTGAAGCACGTGCAGGGTGGTGTTGCCGAAGCTGACCGTATCGCCCTCGTTTAGCACGTTCCCGGGTTCTATGGGATTGACGTGTCCTTCATAATTTATCCCAAATACCGATAATCTGGCGCTCATGGTCTTGATCCATGGCATATCCAGGTCATTAGCCATGGCCTTGACATGATATGTCTCCTCGACAAACAGATTGCCGAAAACATGGTCAAAATGCAGATGGGTGTTCAGCAGAAGCTTGACATTGAGGCCGTTATCGCGGATGAAAGCAGCCAGAGTGTCGGTCTCGCCGGGATAGAAGCAGCCGGGGTCGATGATCGCGGCCTCTTTGGTATCGTCCCAAATGACGTAGGTATTGACCGGGAGGAAATTGAATTCAAAACACTTGACCTGCATTATATCTGCACGTAAACGGTTTTCTTGTCCTTAAAGAACTCCTCGTTGAAGTATCGGCTTATCTCGGTTATCTCGGCCACCTTCTTGAACTTGGCGGTCTCGGCGCTCAGGTCTCCGCCCTTGAGGCAGATCACACCGTTGGGATAGGCGTTGCGCTGTGTCTTCCGGTCCAGCATATGGCCGGCAACCTGGCAGAGGTCGGGAAGGGGCATAACACCGCGTGACAGTATGAATTCATACCTGTCCTTGTCCTCCTCGGCACGTTCATGGCGGCAGACTACATTCTTAAGACCGATCTGGGTGGCAATATCCTGGGCTACACGGACTTTTTTGCCGATGCTGTCAATGAGCGTGAAACTGCAATCCGGGAACAGGATGGCAAGCGGTATGCCGGGCAGTCCGCCGCCTGTGCCTACATCGGCCAGACGGGTGCCGGGAGCAAACCTTATGACCTTAGCGATGGCCATGGAATGCAGTATGTGATGCTCGTACAGATTGTCTATATCCTTGCGTGATATGACGTTGATTTTGCTGTTCCAGTCGGTATATAACGGACCGAGAGCCTCCAGCTGTTCATACTGAAGGCTCGTCAGGTCCGGAAAGTATTTCCTGATAAGATCCATTTACTTAAGGTAATAGGTAACAGAGGTTACAACGCGGACGTTCTTTATCCACGGAGTGTTGCTGTCGCGGTCATAGATAGAGAACTGACCCTGTGATGCGGTCTGTATCTTTCCCAGCTTGGAGCCGGAATCATCGGCAAACTTCTGGGCTACCTCACGTGCGTTACGGGTGGCAACCTCGACCATCTGAGGCTTGAGCTCGTTCAGGCCGTTGAAGTCATACTGTATCTGATGTTCGTAGTCATTTCCGCCGATGGCAATTCCCTTCTTGAGCAGTTCGCCTTGTTTGAGAATGAGCTGACGGACCAGATCCACATTATCGGAACTTACGGTTACAACCTGCTGCATCTGGTAGCGGTTGGCAATGTACTCGTTCGAGTAGCGGTTTGCGGTACGGTCATAAACGGTAGGGGCGGTTGTGCTTATCTCGCTGTCCTTGATACCGCCTTCCTTAAGAAACTTTACAATCTCGTTGCTCTTCTTTTCCATAGTAGAGTAGAGCCTGATCAGGTCATTGTCAACATCCTGAATCACCAAAGGCCAGATTACATGGTCGGCCAGAACTTCCTGTGTGGCAAGGCCTTTTACATTTACAACACGTTTTGTGCCGGTAAACTTATTTACAGACAGAATGATGCAGACACCTAGTGCCAGCAATCCCCAGAAATTGGTTGAATTCTTCATAACGTTTGTACTATTGAAAAATGTCTTAATTCTGAGTGTAAAGTTAGGTATTTTTTTCTCATATTTGCAAATACGGTATTGATTGCTAACCTTATTACAACCTATATGAAACAGTTTTTCAAATGGACTATTGCCGGCATGGCTATGATGTTTGCCGGCATTTCCGTGCATGCCCAGCACACGTTTGCCAATCCTCTTGATGTGGTGGTTGGCAATGAACCGGCTATCAGAGGCGGTGAACCCGTAGTAATCATCTTTGAGGATAACTATTTCCTCTTTGTGTCACACAGACGCGGATACTGGTATTCCAAGGATTTCCGTGACTGGACTTATGTTGATGCTCCCGGCTATCCCGCCGGAGTGGTATCGGTCGTGGAGATGGACGGAAAGCTGATTGGCTGCTCCATGAACAACCGAAACGTCTACCGTGCCATTGATCCCTATAAGGGAGAGTGGGAGAAGATAGGAGAACTCAGTAGTGACCGATACGGTGACGCCAACATGTTTGTCGATGATGACGGCCGCCTGTACATGTACTTCGGCTGGTCACAAATAATGCCGTTCCAGGTAGTTGAGCTGGACAAGGAGACTTTCAAGGAGAAGGGTGAGCCCAAACCGCTGTTCTGGAGCGACATCAAAAACCACGGATTCGAGGTCCGCAAGCCCGAGGATGTCATCTACTCGATATTCAACGGTCGCCGTGACTACGGCCCCGAGGAACTGCCCTGGATTGAGGGTCCCTACATGATCAAGCATAACGGCAAGTACTATCTGCAGTACGCAGCCATCGGCCTTGAATTCATATCCTATTCACATGGCGTTTATGTATCGGACAGTCCGATGGGCCCGTTCACATACAGTGAGCATAACCCGCTCACTTTCAAGACAAGCGGTTTCCAGGTAGGTGCCGGACACGGCAGCACCTTCAAGGACAAGAAAGGCAATTTCTGGACCATCTGCATGATTCCCGCACAGTACGGTGAGGGCGGCCGCGGATCGGAACTGGCCATCTATCCGTCGGCAGTGGATAAGCAGGGTGTGATGTACTCCAACACCGCTCTGGGTGACTATCCCCAGTATTATCCCGATGAGCGCAAGGTAGGCGGAGTTGATAACTATGTTGACTGGAAACTGCTGTCAGTAAACAAGAAGGCAATAGTTTCATCAACATTTGAGAACTATGCTCCCGCTCAGGCTCTGGACGAGGACTTCAAGACCTGCTGGGCAGCAGCCACAGGCGATGCCGGTGAGTTCTTTACCGTTGACCTGGGTGATAAGGCTACCATCAACGCCATTCAGCTCAACTGGGACCACATAGGTGCACAGCGTGCCGGTGGCCGTGGCGGATTCGGCGGAGGTATGATGGGCGGAGCAAGACCTCAGCAGGCTCAGGCTGAGCGTCTGTACCAGTGCTATGAGGTGTTCGTATCGGACGATAACTCCAACTGGACCAAGATCATAAGCAAGCCCCAGAACAAGATGGAACTCAAGCATGACTACAATGAACTGGAGAATCCTGTACAGGCCCGTTATGTAAAAGTGGTCAATGTGGCTACATATGACAACGCCAAGTTCTCAATCAAGGATTTGCGCGTGTTCGGTACCACACCCAAGATGAAGACTCAGAAGGTTACCAAGTTCATGGCAGTGCGCAATCCTGAGGACCGTCGTGAGGCCAACGTAATTTGGGAGCCTGTAGCAGGTGCCGACGGATATGTTATCCGCTATGGTATTGAGAAGAAGAAACTCTACAACAGCTACATAGTATACGGCAAGAATGACCTTTACATGCACAGCCTCAACACATCACCTGAGTACTATTTTGAGGTCGAGGCATTTACAAGCGGTCTGCCCAAATACACCGAGAACCCGCGCGAGACCATCGGTTTGGGTGCTGAACTTCAGATTGCACAGCGTGGCGGCGGTGGCAACGCAGGCTATGCCCAGGGTGCAGGTACCAGATACATCATGCTTAAGGAGAACGTCAACGAATACTGGTTTGACGATATAACTGCAGGAACATGGACACTGAGCCACTCATACGGTCCCGTGCTCTGGTCCGGTCAGCTCTCTGAAGCAGACGTTATATCAAATGATGCCAATCCAAAGCCTACAGTGACAGCCAAACTCACACTGCTTGGTGAGGGTACCAGGAACACCGGTACATTGGAGATGGAGGTTATTCCCGGCAAGGAGAAAGCCCGAATCAGAATTGTGGTGAAATAATATTCAGAAAAAAAGCGGCACAAAGAAGAATTCCCTTTGTGCCGCTTTTTTTACATGCAGTTGCGGTAGAAGAAACGGAAGGTGCGTTTCTTGAGGTATTCGCTGCCCAGGTCATGGGTATGGCCGGGCAGATAGAGTTGCTCAAAGTCCTTGCCGTATTTGACAAGTTCGGATACTACCTGAAGGGTGGAGGCAGGATCGACATTGTCATCCATCTCACCGTTTATGAGGAACAGTTTTCCCTCCAGACGCCATGCGTTGTCTACGTTTGAATTCTCGGAATACCAGGGACCGATGGGCCATCCCATCCACTGCTCGTTCCACCAGATCTTGTCCATGCGGTTGTCATGACAGCCGCACAGGGCAACTGACACCTTATAAAAATCATTGAAGAAAAGCAGGGCGGAGAGCGCGTTCTGTCCGCCTGCCGAATAACCGTAGATACCCATGTTGGATGTATCCATATAAGGGTATTTCTTCTGGGCAGCCTTGATCCAGAGTATGCGGTCCGGGAATCCTGCATCCCTGAGGTTACGGAACGATACGTCCTGGAATGATTTGGAACGGTTGTCGGTACCCATGCCGTCAATGGTGACAACTATGAATCCCATCTCTACCAGATGGCTGAAACGCTCGTATGTAGAGAAATCCTTGGTTACGAATGAGTCATGCGGACCAGCGTAGATGTATTCAACAACGGGATATTTCTTTCCCGGATCCATGTTTGTCGGGCGGTATATGTTGCCCCAGATATCGGTTTTGCCGTCACGTCCCTTGGCATGGAATACTTCAGGAAGTATGTATCCCTGTTCAAGCATTCCTGATATATCCTGTTTCTGAAGCTTGATCAGTATCTTGCCGTTTGTTGAACTGCGTACTACGCTCTCATTTGGCTTGTCGGGGCGTGACCAGTTGTCAACAAATGCACTCCAGTCCCGGTTGAACGCTACTTTGTGATTGCCGTCATCGGGGGTGAGGTCAGTCACCTTTCCGCTGTTCATGTCAAGGCGCAGCAGATGCTTGTTGTAAGGATCTTCACCTTTTGCGGCACGGTAACCGTTGGCGTAGAAGAGTATTATGCCGTTCTCCTCGTCAATGTGTTGTATTTCCCTTACGTTCCACTGGCCCTTTGTGAGTTGGCGGATGTTGCCGTCCGTTGCGTCAATCATATAGAGGTGACGCCAGTCATCACGTTCCGATATCCACAGGATATGCTTTCCGTCATCCATCCAGTGCCGATAGAGGTCGTTGTAATAGATGAATGTGGATGATTCCTCCTGGGCAAGCGTGCGTGAGGTGCCGTCCGTGTTTATGGCCACAAGCTGATAGAGCTGGTGGCCGCGACGGTTGTACTCAAAGGTAAAGAACCTGGAGTCCGGTGACCATCGTCCAAGCGTGAGGTCATACTGGTTCTGCCATCCGGATGCATCGACAGGTATCTGTCTGAGTTCTTCAATGCTGAAGAGGGTAGGAACGGCCTGGGGTAGTGCATCTCCGGGCTTGTCATAGTCAAGCCATCGGTAGGTGGGTTGCACCTGGTTGTCAGGACGTGAGTTGCGCAGCAGAATCTGACGCTCCTTGTGTTCCTGTTTGCGCAGGGCCGATATGAACTTTGAGTCTGGTGACCAGAAATACTGAGTGTAGGAGTCCTGCTCGTTTCCGTCAAAACTGAGTTGGGTCAGTTCTCCGCTCTCTGCATTGCGAACCCATATGTTGTGGTCACGTATCAGGCATTCCCACAGACCGTCAGGTGATTTGGTGCCGGTATCAGTCCTGCCTGGGAATCCTCCGAATCCGCCCCAAGCGCCGCGCTGACGTTCAGGTGTGCGGTAGGAATCAAGGGTGTCCCGGGAGACCTGTGTCTTGGTCAATGTCTTCAGGTCCACCTTATAATACTCCGTACTGTCCCTGCCTGATGTCTGGTAGCAGAATGTATGAGTGTCTTTCCATACAGGTTCCACTTCTCCATATAGGTCCTTGTAGAGATATGCACGCACTTTCTCATCAGCCTTCCTGTACAGTTCTTCAAATCCGTTGTCTGACTGTGCGTATGTCAATGACAGCGTGGACGGCATGAGAGTGATTGCAATCCATATAATTCCGGGTCGGTTCATATCGTTGCTGTGTTTTATTGCTTAAACTGTTTCTGCAAAAGTAGGTATTTTTGCAGCCATTCATTAACTTTGTGCAAACTACTAACAACAATAAAAATGAGAAAACTTACAGGAATGCTGCTTGTGGCGGCTTTGATGCTGGTTCCGGCATGGAGCGCAGCTCAGAAATGGGAAGGTCTGGCAGATACCCCTCAGATGGGTTGGAACAGCTGGAACAAGTTCGGACAGAACATCAGTGAGAAGCTTATACGCGAGCAGGCCGATGCTATGGTGGCCGAGGGTCTGGTGGAGGCAGGTTACATCTATCTCAATATGGATGACTGCTGGCATGGCGAGCGTGATGCAGACGGATTCGTTCAGCCTGATCCCAAGACATTCCCTTCAGGTATTGAGGCATTGGCAGATTATGTACACTCCAAGGGTATGAAACTGGGTATCTATTCCGATGCCGGCCGCAAGACCTGCGCCGGACGTACAGGCAGTTTCGGCC
>JAEEGG010015101.1_pt1 | contig 16256 bp, 15 predicted proteins | sample 9134161 | NCBI WGS metagenome assembly JAEEGG01 (sample SAMN16246543, study PRJNA631951) | gut metagenome | biome: gut microbiome; feature: rumen; material: CR-attached | host: Bos | place: Iran: Karaj | collected 2018-10
CTCATCCAAGACAAGAAGAATCCCGTTATTCTCTTTGCCGGAAACAATATCGGCGAGGACTATCTCTCGGAGATGACTGAATACCTGAAGGATAAGAAGTTTGGCGTCATCAACATCTCCAAGTCAGGAACGACCACCGAGACCGCCCTGACCTTCCGTCTGCTCAAGAAGCAGTGTGAGGCTCAGATGGGCAAGGACGTGGCCAAGCAGGTCATCGTTGCCGTCACCGATGCCAAGCGTGGTGCTGCCCGTACCTGCGCTGACAAGGAAGGCTACAAGAGCTTCATCATCCCCGACAACGTGGGCGGACGTTTTTCGGTGCTCACTCCGGTAGGCCTGCTGCCTATCGCCTGTGCTGGCTTTGACATCAAGGCACTCGTACAGGGTGCTCAAGACATGGAGAAGCAGTGTGCAGCGAACGTTCCGTTCGATGAAAACCCTGCAGCCCAGTATGCTGCCGTTCGCAACGGTCTGTATGGTGCCGGCAAGAAGATTGAAATCATGGTCAACTACCAGCCCAAGCTGCACTTCATCAGCGAATGGTGGAAGCAGCTTTACGGAGAGTCTGAGGGTAAGGACAAGAAAGGTATCTTCCCCGCCAGTTGCGACTTCACGACAGACCTGCACTCTATGGGTCAGTGGATTCAGGACGGTGAGCGTACCATCTTCGAAACCGTTATCAGCGTAGAGAAACCCAACCGCGAACTGCTCTTCCCCAGTGACGAGGAGAACCTCGACGGATTGAACTTCCTGGCAGGCAAGCGCGTTGACGAGGTAAATAAGATGGCAGAGCTCGGTACCCGTCTGGCTCACGTCGATGGGGGTGTACCCAACATCCGTATCAGCGTACCTGAACTCAACGAATACTACATCGGACAGCTCATCTACTTCTTCGAAATCGGCTGTGGTATCAGCGGCAACGTTCTGGGTGTCAACCCGTTCAACCAGCCTGGTGTAGAGGCCTACAAGAAGAACATGTTTGCCCTGCTCGACAAGCCTGGCTACGAGGCAGACTCAAAGGCCATAAAGGAACGTCTGGCAAAAGAAAATTAAGAATTGAGAATTGGGAATGGAAAATTATGATATGACTAAGGGCAACACGCAAGGTAATCATAATTATCAATTGTCAATTATCAATTATCAATTAAAGCACGGCTTCGAGGCATTCACCCCGAAAGCCGTGCTTTTCGATATGGACGGTGTGATCTTTGACTCCATGCCCAATCATGCCCGTTCGTGGCACAAGGCCATGAAGCAGTGCGGCATCGAGATGACCGAGGACGAAGCCTATGAGTACGAGGGTATGCGCGGTGTGGAAACCATCAAGATGAAGGCACGGCAACAATGGGGGCGCGACATCAGTGACGAGGAAGCGCAACGCATGTACGACCTGAAGACGCAATACTTCGCAGCCTGTCCCCCTACAGAGAAGATGGCGGGAGTGGAGTCGCTGATGAAAAAAATCAAAGACTGCAACTGTATCATTGGAGTAGTAACCGGAAGCGGTCAGCACACATTGCTTGACCGACTGGAACAGTCATTCCCCGGACTGCTCAAAAAAGAATTGATGGTGACCAGCATGGACGTCAAGCGAGGCAAGCCGAATCCAGAGCCTTACCTCGCAGGACTTCAGAAGGTGGGAGCTGAGCCATGGGAAGCCATTGTCATTGAAAATGCACCGTTGGGAGTACGTGCAGCCGTAGCCGCACATATCTTCACCATTGCTGTCAACACAGGTCCACTGCCCGACCAGTTGCTCTATGACGAAGGGGCGGACATTGTCCTGAAAAACATGGCTGAGGTGCAGCACCTGTGGAATCAGCTCTTCAGCAAATAGTGCTCTTCTGTCAGACGCCGTCGTCATCGGAAGGCATATCCGCCCGATCCTCTAGTTCTGTGTCTAACCGCGTATCACGGGTGATTGCAATTTCACCCGACCGCGTCACTGCCAAAATTAACGGAATAAACTCATCGCTTTGTGGCTTGCTCACACTACAGGCAAAGCGGACATCATTTCCTTCAACCTTTTCAAACACAAAGCCCTCAAGAATACCCGTCTGACGGAAGTCATCATCTATATACGAGTTAAACGAAGCCTTCGTAAACGTGCGGTTGAAAAACACGCTGCCATCGCTACGGCTGATGGTCAGATGTACACGGTTATCCACAAACAACTGACCCGTTTCATCCTTCACCATCGGGAGCGAGTCATCAGCCAGCCGCTCAATCGTCCACACATAATCGCGGTCTAACCAGCGGAAAGACCTGCTCTCCCGATAATTATCAGTCGAAATGGGCCCCTGGGGCACCGGCTTCTCATACTTGACAGTAATGATGTCATCACGTTTCTTCTTGCTGCTGCACGATGCTATAATGCCTGTCAACAAGCCTATTACGATAATGGGAAGTAGTCGTTTCATTGTTTCTTATTGGTTTTCGACTGCCAAAGGTAAACATTATTTATGAGAAATCCAAACAATCTGCCAACTTTATAAAAAAAGAAACTCCCTGCTGTCCAGCAGAGAGCCTCCAAAAGTTATCACCAAATAATCTTAAACCTAAAAAATCTTACTAACTATTGACAGGCTCGCTTGCCTTCCTAAAACACTATGTTAACCTAAATCACTATGATGTATGAATCTATGTTATGTTCTGATATTATGACGAAGGAACACACACAAAGTTTAATGATAAGCGAAAAAAAAAGAAGAATTTTGAAGCAAACTGACTTTTTTTTCGTATTTTTGCAACAAATTATAAAAAGGATGATGAAAAAAGGTTTACTTTGGCTCTTGGTTGTCGGCTGTTGGCTGTCTTTCGTCTGCTGTCAGTCAACAGACAACGGACAAGAAACGGTGGACGACGGCCAGCTGCTCATAACGCAGATTCAGCAATGTTCACGCCTTTACACGGCTGAGTATCAGATTCACAAGATTATCACTCACGACGACGTGCTCCGGCTGCAAGGCCAGATGACCGGCCAGGACTACGACATTGCGCTACCCGTGCTTGGCGACCGCAAGATTGCCATTCCCATGGATGCTACGGTGAAGGCTTATATTGACTTCGGTGGTTTCTCTGAGCAGAACGTAGAGCGTGACGGCGAGCGTATCACCATCATCCTGCCCGATCCGAAGGTAAAACTGACTAGTACGAAGATTGACCATGACAACGTCAAGAAGTATGTGGCGCTGCTGCGTTCCGATTTCACCGACGATGAGATATCCTCCTATGAGCAACAGGGACGTGCCGCTATTCTCAAGGCCATCCCCGAAATGGACATCGTCGAATCTGCCCGCAAGAATGCAGCTCGTATCCTCATTCCTATGATCAAGCAAATGGGCTTCAGCGAGCGTAACATCACCATTACGTTCCGCAAGGACTTGAATACGCAAAACATTATTGAAAGGAGTACGGAATGAAAAAGAATCGCTTTTGGATCATTACTGTCGGCACTTTGGCCTTCATTCTTTTCCTGTTGGCAGCCTTCTTTATATATAATAAGGTAAAGAGCAACGACATCAGTCTGACCACTGATGACCGTATTGACGTTACCCCCCAGCAGATTCGCTCCATGCGAGCCATTGGCCAGTGGGAGTTCCTCAGCATCAGCGACGAAGAAATGATTGACACCATCAGGCGCGGCATTTTCTTCGATGACCAGTTAGTACGCATCTACTACGGCACGATGCGCTTAGGCATTGACATGCAACAACTCCGAGACAGTGCTTTCACCTCCCGAGGCGATACGCTTGTTGTGGCACTGCCTCCCATCCAACTGCTTGACAATAACTTCATTGACGAAGCCCGTACACGTTCGTTCATCTCCAAAGGCGAATGGAGCGGTGCCGACCGTGAAGCCCTTTACCGTCGGGCTCGGCAGAAAATGCTGCGTCAGTGCTTGACACTTGAAAACCTCCGGCGTGCCCAGGAGAATGCCAATGAGCAGATCTCCGATATGCTCCGCGTCATGGGATTCGAGCACGTCAGTGTAACTTTCGATACCTCCCCCCTTAATCCTAATCTGTAATCCGTATTCCAGCATGATCGACCTGCTCACCACTATCAGCGACTTCCTATGGGGATGGCCCATGATTATCCTGCTTCTGGGAACCCACATTTACCTCACCGTGCGACTGCGCTTTCCGCAGCTACGCATCTTTACGGCCATCCGCCTGTCCGTCAAGAAAGACGCTGACGGTCATGGCGACGTGTCACAATTCGGTTCCTTGGCTACGGCCTTGGCAGCCACCATCGGAACAGGTAACATCATCGGTGTGGCTACGGCTATTGCGCTGGGCGGACCAGGTGCCGTGCTGTGGTGCTGGCTGACAGGTGTGTTCGGTATTGCGACGAAGTACGCAGAGGGTCTTTTGGCCATCAAATACCGCGTGAAGACAGAAGACGGCCGCATGCTCGGCGGCCCCATGTATGCACTCGAACGCGGACTGGGCTGGAAATGGCTCGCTGTGCTCTTTGCCTTCTTTACCGCCTGTGCCTCCTTTGGCATCGGCAACACCGTACAGGCCAATGCCATTGCCATGCTGGCCAACGATTCCTACGGCATCTCACCCTACCTATCAGGAGCTGTCATCTGCATTTTGACAGCAGCCGTCGTGCTTGGCGGTGTCAAGAGCATTGCCCGTGTCTGTTCCATGCTGGTGCCCTTCATGGCATTCTTCTACGTGTTAGGTTGTCTGGTCATTCTCGGCATTAACTGGCATTTCCTTTGGCCGGCAGTCAAGTTGATTGTCGTGTCGGCATTCTCGCCTGAAGCAGCTGGTGGAGGTTTGGTAGGTTCTACGGTCATGATGGCAGCCCGTTTCGGCATTGCCCGTGGTTTGTTCTCCAACGAGTCGGGCCTGGGTTCCGCTCCCATCGTGGCAGCCGCTGCCAAGACGCGAAACCCGGTACGTCAGGCACTGGTCTCGTCAAGCGGCACGTTCTGGGACACCGTTGTCATCTGTGCCATTACAGGTCTGGTTATTGTCAGCAGCATCTTGGCTTACAGCGACATAGACTACTCCAACGGTGCTGCGCTTACCAAAGCGGCCTTTTCGAAGATTCCCTATTTAGGCACGCCACTGCTCTCCTTCGGTTTGCTGACCTTCGCATTCAGTACCATTCTCGGCTGGTGCTACTACGGAGAGCGGGCAGTGGAGTATCTCGGCGGTATGCGCTGGGTAAGGGTGTTCCGTGTGCTCTATATTGTTGCCGTCTTCGTGGGCAGCATCATCAACTTGAGCCTCGTATGGACGTTTGCCGACTGTGCCAACGCCCTCATGGCTATTCCTAACCTGCTCTCGCTATTGTTCCTGAGCGGCATCATCGTGCAAGAGACACGTAAATTCCTATGGAACAACCGTCTCGACGAGTGTGACGAATAACGTACCGTTTTCCACACGGAAGTGGACGTCACGCCCAGCAAACGGCATTCCGTACGTGCGCTGAGGGTCGTCGTGATACTGTGGACGCGGGTCTTGCCGCAACGTAGCCATGAGTGCCTGCAGCTCGTCATTGGTGAACTGCCGTTGCAGTTCCTCGGACATCTCGACCTTCAGTTCCTGCCACTGCCGCTCATCCACGAAACCGCTGCGCACCCCCGTATGGCTATCCACATACTCCAAGTAGGGCTTGATGTCATAAATCGGCGTACCGTCCATGAGGTCTGCCCCCAGCACGTGGATTACACCGTCTTCGATGCGTTCGATGCGCACGCTGGACAGGCCCAGGTTGTTCGGACGGAACGGAGAGCGCGTCGCCCACACCCCACGCCGTTCGTTGCCACCCAGCAACGGCGGACGCACGGTCGGAGAGAAAGTTGTTCCTTGCCCCTTGCTCCTTGCTCCTATATTTTCCGAGAATCCCCAGATTATCCAAAGATAATCAAATGCCTCCAAGCCTCGCAATGCCTCCGTATTCCTGTATGCAGGTTCAAACACAATCTGTCCGCGCAACTCACGGACAATACCCGCCTGTCGCGGAATACCGAACTTCGACGTCAGCGGTGAATGGAAATAGGCAATCGGTTCTATGTTCATGGGGCAAAGATACAACTTTTTCGGCATGTGTGTAATAATTTGTAATGATTTATTTGCAGGGGAATGCCGAAAAAACTACTTTTGCAGCAGAAAACGAAAAGAACCATGCATAGAAAAAGATTACTACTGCTCTGTATACTGATACTGTTGAGCCTGACAGTCGCAACAGCCCAAGAGACACTGATTGCTCTTGGCGACAGTTGTATGGAGCTGTACGACACGTACGCTGCACTGGGCTATTACCAACAGGCGTACAACGAAGACCAGACACACGAGACACAACAGAAGCTGGCCAACTGCCTGTATCAGCGCTGTGACTATCGGCAATGCATCACGCTGCTGGCCGACATACCAGCCGACAGCATGACGCACAACGCCATGCGCCAGCTCTTCTTTAGCTACAGCTACCTGAAAGAAAACAAGCAGTTACTCAATAGCGGTTTGCAACTATTGCAGCGCTTCCCGATGGATGCCGAGGTACTGGCCCGTCTGTGCACGGTGCTCTGTGACCAGGACAAAGCTGGGGACGCCGTTACCTTTGCACGCGACTACTATCATCGCGACTCCACCAACCTGCTCATCAACCGCACACTGGCCAACTGTCTATACCTCGACCGTCAGTTCCGTCCTGCCGCCGAGCAGTATCAGAAGCTGCTGGCCGCCGGCGATACCACCTTCCTGGCCTTATACTCCATGGGAATGGCCTATGACTACATGAATGACAAGCAACAGGCATACGAGTACCTCTTACGTGCCAACAACTTCAGCAAGCCCAAGAAACCTGGCTGTCTTTACCGTCTGGGCATGATCAGTGTGGAGTTGAAGCACTATGAAGAGGGGCTGGACTACCTTTACAATGCCTATTACATGTTGCAGCCTGACAAAACGGTCATGAAGCTAATTCATGACTATCTGGCAAAAGCCTACTATGGCATGGAGAAATACGAATTCGCCTACGAAGAATGGAAGAAAGCCCGTGAATGTGATGGCACGTCACTGTCTTACCTCTATAATATTGCGGTCTGCTGTGTTGCGATGTACGAACAGGCCAAGGCCCTGAATCCTGACTTTGACCAGCGTTATGACACGGCAATACCAAGACCTTTGCAGGAAGCCATCGACTATTTTACGATGTTCCTCGAAATGGCTGAGGACAACGGTCAGGAACAGGACGACGAAACGCGTCAGATGATCAACGAAGCGCACAAATACTTAGAATTGTACAAAACCAATAATAGTCCGGACAACCAACAAGTCAAACCCTAAAATGAAAAAGCAATGAACAAGAAAAAAATCATCCTATTGTCACTCGTGGCCATGCTGGGACTGACAACCATTTCGGCCCAGAAGACCGTCGTATCTAAGAAGAAACCCGTGGAGCGCGTACTCGACACTTGCGAACAGATGCCTCAGTTCGGCGAGAACAACTCCGAGTTGGCAAAGTTTCTCATGGAGAACGTCAAATATCCGAAGGACGCTGCCAAGAACAAGATTCAAGGAAGAGTCCTCGTGGAGTTCATAGTGGATAAGGAGGGAAACATCAAAGACCCTACAATCCTGCAAAGCGCCTACCCCTCACTGGACGCCGAGGCCCTGCGTGTGGTGAAACTGATGCCACGTTGGACGCCAGGATACCAGGAAGGGCAACCCGTCAACGTTAAATTTGCCCTACCTATCGTCTTCAAACTCAACTAAATGAGACAACTCATTATCCTTCTCTCTCTCGTCATTGCGGGATGCTCAGCCGAGCACTCCCGCAATGCCACGTTGCTGGAAGCTGAGCGACAGCTAAGCCAGCACCCCGACTCTGCCATGAACCTGCTGGCCGCCATCAATACCGACAGCCTGACGACGGAACCTGACAGTGCCTACTACGGACTGCTGTTCACGGAGGCAGCACATGCCAATGGTATCGTCATGGGCGACGACTCGCTCATTGCCCGAAGTCATGCATATTATGAAGAACACTACGACAAATCGTTATTGCTACGCTCCCAGCTGCAGCATGGCATTGCACTCTACAACCTGCAACGTACCCACGAAGCCATCACATTATTGAAACAGGCCGAGCAACAGGCTGACTGTGCTGACGATAATGTCCGTTTCCTGCTCTATAGCGTATTGGGCGATGTGAACGACAATGCCAACAACAACACCGCCACACTCCATTATTACCACATGGCACTCGACGTTGCCCGACAAATGGAAGACACCGAGCGGCAGGTACGGACCATGAACAACCTAACCACCACTTTCGAGGACATGGAACAGACGGACAGTGCTGCTTACTACATCGACTGCTGCCGTCCTCTGTTGGCAAACACCAGCAGAGAAGTCCGCTCTACGGCACTCATCAACGAAGCCGGCTACCGGCTCCACCAAGGCGAACGCCAACAGGCTAAACAACTACTGCAACAGGCCCTGCAACTCATGCCGCTTGACAAGGGCTACATGCTACAGGCCAACATCTTTGCCAGCGAAGGACAGGAAGAAACAGCCGTTGGCATGTGGCACATCGCCCGCAGCAGCTTTGCACCAAACGTACGTATCGGTGCCTTGCGCTCACTCATCTACTACTACGAAACGCATAACAACACAGCACAGGCCCTTACACTCAGCAAAGAGCTGAACAACTACTACAACGAGCAATACAAGCAGACAGACGCTGCGGCCGTCATCGACACACAAGCCCAGTTCGACCGTAATACAGAGCAGCGACGCGCCATGCGTACCGTCATCTGGCTGCTGGCAGTCATCGTAGTGCTGCTGGCTAGCACCCTCGGAGCTGTGCTCTACCACCGTCGGCGCATTGCCCGCCTGCATGAAGAGATTGACGAGCTGAACCAGCGTTACCTGTCGTGGCACATCAACGAGGAATTGCTCTCCGCTCCGGCTGTCAGCCGACTGCACCGTCTGGCCGATCGCGGGCAGGCTGCCACCAGCGACGACTGGGCTGAGCTACAACAGTTGTTACGCCAGCAGGCGCCTGCCTTTTTGGCCCGTATCAACGCTGCGGCCTCACTCACGCCCAAGGAGTTTAACGTTTGCCTGCTCATTCGCCTACGCTTCATTCCCTCCGAATTGGCCGTGCTGACAGCCACCTCGCCACAAACCATTACCAACATGCGCGTACGCCTCCTAAAAAAGTTGTTCCATGAGAAAGGCGGCGCCCGTGACTTTGATACCCGAATGCAGGAAATGTAAAATAATGCGCTTTTCCTTTGGTGTTTCGTATATTTATTCGTACCTTTGGCGCGTCAAACGACAAACGTCAACAAAAACAATAATCATTAACAACATAAACACAAGACGATGACAACAAGACTTATCAAGCGTGCCACACTTGCCGTGGCACTTGCTGCACTGAGCAGCACAGCGGCCATGGGCCAAGAAAAGAAGGAACAGCCCAACTGGTTGCAGAACCTCACCTCACGTATCACACTGAATGGTTATGCACAGGCAGGCTGGTCCTATCAAGACCCCAACGGAAAGAAACAGAACGCCTACAACCTGAAGCGCACCTTGCTATGGGCGAAAGCCAGAATCACCGACCGATGGTCGTTCCTCTTCATGCACGACTTCTCCAGCGTCGTTCAGGAGTTCTACACCGACTACCGCCTCTCGAACGACAACGCGCTGACCGTCCGCTTAGGACAGTTTAAGCACTCCTACTCCATGGAGAACCCCCTCTCTCCCACCCAACTGGAACTGATTGACATATATTCGCAGGCGGTGCTCTATCTGGCCGGCGAAGGCCCCGACCCGCTGAACGGCGTGAACTATGGCCGCGACATGGGTCTGATGGTTTTTGGCGACCTGCTGCAGAACAAATTGCACTACGAGTTGGCACTGATGAGCGGACAAGGCATCAACCGCCGCGACCTGAATAACCAGAAAGACTTTATCGCCAAACTCGAGGTACGCCCCTTCGACGGCCTGCGTATCGTAGGCTCAGGCTATCTGGGTACTGGCTGTGCCGTGGGTACGGCGGCCTGGAACCCAGACATCAAGGTAGGCGACAACTACAAACGCAACCGCTACTCGGTGGGTGCCGAATACAAATCAACGCCCTACACAGGCAGCAAGTACAAGGAAGCCCGTCCGCTCTCCATCCGTGCCGAGTGGCTCGGCGGTGAGGACGGTGAGGTGGGCTCACGCGGTGGCTACATCACGACGGCCATCCCCGTGGTCGATGCGCTGGACATCGTTGCCAGCGGCGAGACGTTCGACCGCAACACGGGCGTGGATGGCTGGGACCAGACGAACCTGACCGTGGGACTGCAGTACTGGTATTACAAGAAGTGCCGCGTGCAGCTGCAATATACCCGTTGTCTGTGTGGCGAGAACATCAGCAGCAAGGATTACAACTGGATACAAGCTCAAGTACAAGTAGCGTTCTAAACTATGGTAATTAAAGTTCTTTTAACATTAGTGTTTCTGGCCGTGATGATTGGTGTAGGTCTCTACACCCGCAAGCAGGCCAGCAGTGTTGACGGTTTCGTACTCGGCGGACGCGCTGTAGGCCCCTGGCTGACAGCTTTCGCCTTCGGAACGAGTTATTTCTCGGCAGTGGTCTTTGTAGGTTACGCCGGACAGTTCGGCTGGAAGTACGGTCTGAGTTCCTCATGGATTGGCGTGGGCAATGCCATCATCGGTTCCCTGCTGGCATGGCTGCTATTAGGCCGCAGAACCAAGCTGATGACACAGCACATTGAGAGCCGCACCATGCCCGACTTCTTCGGCACACGCTTTGACTCACAGGGACTGCGCGTGATAGCATCCATCATCGCCTTCGTGTTCCTCATTCCCTACACGGCAGGTGTCTATAAAGGCATCTCCACGCTCTTTGAGATGGGCTTTGGCATTCCCTATGAATACTGTGTGGTCATCATGGCCATCCTTACAGCCGTCTATGTCATACTGGGCGGCTACAAGGCCACGGCGATGAACGACTTTATTCAGGGCATCATCATGATTTTCGGCATCGTGGCCATCATCGTGGCGGTGCTGGCAGCCCAGGGCGGACTGACGGCAGCCGTCGATAAACTGGCCGCCCTGCCTGGCGACGACGGACAGCCCGGACTCTTCGCCTCGTGGTTCGGTCCCGACCCGTGGGGACTGTTAGGCGTCGTGGTGCTGACATCGCTCGGCACCATGGGTTTGCCGCAGATGGTGGGTAAGTTCTACAGCATCACCGACGAGAGTGCCATCAAGCGCGGCACGGTCATCTCCACCGTCTTCGCCTTCATCGTGGCTGGCGGCTGCTACTTCCTGGGAGGCTTCGGCCGACTCTACGACCCCGTTATTGCCCCCAACGGCAAGATAGCCTTCGACTCCATCGTTCCCGCCATGCTGGTTACGCTGCCCGACGTGCTCATTGCACTCGTGGTACTGCTGGTGCTCTCGGCCTCCATGTCAACACTGGCATCGCTGGTGCTCACGTCCTCATCGACCATGACGCTCGACCTCATCTACCGCGACAAGAAGTCGCTGCCGGGCGAAGTGGAGGAAGGCACCATCGACGACATCGTAGCCGAGAAGATTGAGCGTCGTAAGGTGGTGGTGATGCGCATGCTCATCATCTTCTTCATTGCCATCTCGCTGCTTATCGCCCTCAACCCTCCCACCTTCATCGCACAGCTCATGGGCATCTCCTGGGGCGCATTGGCAGGAGCCTTTCTGGCTCCCTTCATGCTGGGTCTCTACTGGCGTGGCGTCACCACAGCCAGCGTCTGGGCATGCTTTGTCTGGGGCGTTGGACTGACGGTCATCAACATGCTTTTAGGCAACCCCATCAACCCCATTGACTGCGGAGCCATCGCCATGGTGGGCGGTTTCCCCGTGACGTGGTTTGTCAGTCTCGTAACACCGAAAATCAACCCCGCGTTGGTCAACAAAGTGTTCGAGTGTTATAGCAAATAAACAAAAAACCCATATTTCATTTGGCGTTTCCCTGATTATTTTGTACCTTTGCACCCCGAAAAGAGCTATCCTCGAGGTGAACAAGGTAAGAGTCATCAAAGTAAGCAGTCGGAAAGAGATGAATGACTTTATCCGGCTGACGAGAAAGATTTACAAAGAGTGTCCACAATATGTCCCCGACCTCGAAAGCAGCGTACGCGAATTGTTTGACGTACGCTGCAATTTTGGTTTGGAATGTTCCAAAGTCCAACCCTTCGTAGCCTATCGTGACAATGAAACAGTAGGACGCATCGTAGGCATTGTCAACCGTTGTGCCAACGAGCGCTGGGGTACGAAAAACGTCCGTTTCTCCATGATTGAGTTCATCGACGACCGCGAGGTGTCTGCTGCCTTGCTGGATGCTGTGGAACAGTGGGGACGTGAACTGGGCATGACCGCCATACAGGGTCCCATGGGCATCACCGACTTCGACAAGGAGGGCATGCTGGTGGAGGATTTTCACCTGACAGGTTCCATGAACACCATCTACAACCCAGCGTACTACCCCCATCACTTGGAGGCACTGGGCTTTGAGAAAGAGGTAGATTGGGTCCAGATACGCATCAACATCCCCACGGAGGTGCCTGCCAAGTATGCCCGGGTGGCACAGTACGTTCGGGAACAGATGGGACTGCGCGTAATCAAGATGACCAGTAAGGACCTATTGGAACGCGGCTACGGCAAAAAAGCCTTCGAGCTGCTCAACACAGCCTATCAGCCCATCTTCGGATTCGCTGCCCTGTCAGAAAAACAGATAACGCAGTACCTGAAGAAATACCTGAAGGTTATTGACATGCAACTCGTGCCCATCATCATCAACCAACAGGACGAGGTAGTGGGAATAGCCGTCTCCATGGGAAGCCTGTCGATTGCCATGCAGAAGGCTAACGGACGGTTGCTGCCCTTCGGCTGGTACCACCTGCTGAAGTCACTGAAATGGAAGCATGAGGACAATGCCGAAATGCTACTCATTGCCGTGCGCCCCGACCTGCAGGGAATGGGTGTCAACACCCTGTTCTTCGAAGACCTCATCCCCATCTACAACCGCTATGGGTTCAAATGGGCAGAGACAGGTCCACAACTGGAATACAACAGTCACGAACTGACGCAGTGGAAGCCGCTGAACCCACAGCTGGTAAAGCGCCGTCGCTGCTATAAAAAGCGTTTAGAAGTAACATCTCAGCTTTAAACATGCGAAACATAAATAAATAAATAGATATGGAAAGAAGAGTAGTTATTACGGGAATGGGTATCTGGTCGTGTCTTGGCACGACACTCGATGAGGTACGCCAGTCCCTGTACGATGGAAAAAGTGGTATCATCTATAGCCAGGAGCGTATGGACATGGGCTTTCGTTCCCCGTTCTGCGCCGACGTTCCCAAGGCTGACCTGAAGCCTTTTGTGAATCGCAATTTCCGTCAGTTCATGCCCGAGGAGGCACAGTATGCCTACATGGCGACAAAGGATGCGCTGGCAAGTGCCCGTCTGGAACAGGACTACATTGACCAGCACGAGGTAGGCATCATCTACGGCAACGACTCCGTTGCCGAGGCAACGATGAAGGCTCTCGACAAGTTCCGCCAGTTTGGTTCTACGGCAGCCTGCGGCAGCGGTGCCATCTTCCAGTCAATGAACTCCACGGTAACCATGAACCTGGCCTGTCTGTTCCACCTGAAGGGTATCAACCTGACAGCATCGGCAGCCTGTGCCTCTGGTTCGCAGGCCGTGGGACTGGCCAGCCTGCTCATCCGCAACGGTCTGCAGGACTGCGTCGTCTGCGGTGGTGCCCAGGAGGCTAATATGTTTGGCGTGGCATCGTTTGACGGCATCCAGTCGTTTGCCTTGCGCGATGACAACGACCCGCACCGTGCCAGCCGTCCCTTCGACCGCGACCGCAACGGACTGGTACCCGGCGGTGGTGCTGCCACACTGGTACTGGAGAGCTATGAGAGTGCCGTACGCCGTGGTGCACCCATCCTGGCAGAGATTGTCAGCTGGGGTTTCTCCGGCAATGGCGACCATATCTCTACGCCCAACGTGGCTGGTCCGGCACGTTCATTGGAGCTGTGCCTTGAGCAGAGCGGACTTGACGTGAAGGAGATTGGCTATGTCAACGCCCATGCCACCTCGACCAAGATAGGCGACAGCCGCGAGGCTCAGGCCATTGCCCAGATATTCGGCGACCACCGCGTACCCGTCACCTCGACAAAGGGCCAGACCGGCCACGAGATGTGGATGGCAGGTGCCAGCGAAATCATCTATTCTATGCTGATGATGAAGAACAACTTTATTGCCGGCAACGTGAATTTCGAGAACCCCGACGACGAGACGGCCTGCATACAGGTGGTGCCTGAAACCATCGAGGCTCACTTCGACACGTTCATGAGCAACTCGTTCGGATTCGGCGGTACCAACTCAACCCTGATTGTAAAGAATCTATAAATAGAAAATCGTAATTAAATAATTCGTAAATTAACACAAACATGACAAGAGAAGAAATCATTGAGCAGGTAAACAGCATGCTCGCAGAAGAATTTGAAGTAGAACAGAGTGAATTCACCCCCGATGCATCGCTCAAGGAGACTCTGGAGCTCGACAGCATCAACCTCGTCGATCTCATCGCACTGGTACAGATGACCTATAAGATTACCATCCCCGTCAGCGACCTGCACCAGATTCAGACCTTCAACGACCTCTACAACTACATTGAGGAGCATCTGGCCTAAACCACGCTATACATGGTTACATACAAAGGCGACGACATCAAGCAGCTCATCCCGCAGCGGCATCCCTTCATGATGGTGGAGGAATTCGAGGCCGGCAAGCACCGCGACAAGGGCGACGAGCAGGACGAGAACAGCGCTACCACCCGTCTGACGGTTGGCAACGCCAACTATTTCCTGCTGCCTGACCGTGAGATGGCAGAGACGGGTATCATTGAACACCTGGCACAGTCGTGCTCGGCACTGGCAGGCTACAAAGCCCTGCAGAGCGGAGCCACCGTGCCTCCGGTGGGAATGATTGCCGAGGTCAAGCATTTCACCTGTCATCGCCGGCCGAAATTAGAGGAACAGATTGAAAGTTCCGTATCCTTCGGATTCTCTTTTGGCAACATGACGCTGGCACAGGGTGTCAGCTATATTGGCAATGAGCTGGTAGCTGAAATAGAACTGAAAATCTTCATGCAGTCATGACAGCCCTCTTTATCCGTCTTGCCGACTTCTTCCGCAGCCACCGCTGGGTCTGCTGGCTCTCGATGGCGGCGCTGTTTGCCTTCTTTGGCTACTATGCCATGCAGATTCATCTGGAGGAAGACATCAACAAGCTGATGCCCTCGTCCAAGAACGAGGACGGCACGACAAAGTTGGCCTTTGCCGACTTGAAAATCAAGGACAAGACATTCCTGCTGTTTGAGCGCATTTCAGGGAACACCCAAGAATCAGGAAATGCCGACCTCTCCGGCCTCATTGCCGTCTGCGATGCCTTCATCGACTCGCTGCAGCAGGACACAGCCCTCATCGAGGACGTGTTCTACCGGTTGGATGACGAACTGATGCCTGATGCCATCGACTACATGACGCAGCACCTGCCGGCCTACATCGACACGACGGCATACGCCCGTTTTGACTCGTTGCTCACCCGTGAGCACATGGCCCAGCAGATGCAGCAGAACCGCGAAGACCTCATGGGCGAGTTCGGTGAGATGTTCCCGGAACTCATCATGACCGACCCCATCGGCATGCGCGACGTGTTGGCGGAACAGCTGAAACCACTGATGAGCGGAGGCAGTTACCAAACGATAGAGAACCACTTCTTTGTACCTGACTCCACGGTATGCCTGGCCTTTATCACCCCCCGTTTCTCATCGACCAACACCGGACAGGGCTCTGCACTGTTCCAGCATCTTAACGACCTGATTGAGCAGTTCAAGACCACCCACCCCGACGTGCGTATCAGTTATCACGGCACGCCGGCAAGCGGTTTCTACAACTCCACCCAAATCAAGCACGACCTGACCACCACCATCACCGGTGCACTGGTACTTGTGCTCATCTTCCTTTTGGTATGCTTCCGCCGTTGGGACACCATCCCGCTGCTGTTGCTGCCGGTAGTGTTCGGCACGCTGTTCGGACTGGCCATGATGTACTGGCTCAAGGGCCAGTTCTCGCTGTTGGCCTTGGGCATTGGCGGTGTGGTACTGGGTGTGGCACTCAGCTATGTGCTCCATGTGCTGACCCATCACCAGTATGTGAC
>JAEEGG010015102.1_pt1 | contig 16255 bp, 12 predicted proteins | sample 9134161 | NCBI WGS metagenome assembly JAEEGG01 (sample SAMN16246543, study PRJNA631951) | gut metagenome | biome: gut microbiome; feature: rumen; material: CR-attached | host: Bos | place: Iran: Karaj | collected 2018-10
AAAGGAAAGGATTGAGAGCAACAATTTTTTCGAAGGACGCTATCAAGGTAAAGTTTTGCAAATTGATAGCTCCACAAAGAAAGATGAAGAAGTAGAAGAACTCTTTATGTCTCTCGATACGCCTGATAATGAAATTGAAGTTGTTATTCATGTCAACATGCTCAAAGAAGGATGGGACGTAAGTAATCTCTATACGATAGTGCCTTTACGAGCAGCAGATGCCCCAATTCTCGTAGAACAGTCAATAGGTCGTGGTCTTCGACTTCCTTATGGCGGCAGAAGAACAGGTGAGCCAGAAGTTGACAAGCTCACAGTCATTGCACATGAAAATTTCAAAAAGGTAATAGAGGCTGCAAAGGATCCTAATTCAGTCCTTAATAGAGTTAGTTTTGTTGAATATGACCCAGCTACGACTAAGGAGAAAGTTAAAGTAGTAACTGCGGTTACACAACAAGAGCAGAAAATACAACAGCAGCAGACGCAAGCTCAGACTCAAAATTGGTCTATCGAAAAACAAAAGGAGTCACAGGCTAACATTGATGCACAAAAGGCTGTTTGGGCAGTGTTGCCTAAACTCAACACAAAAGTTGATTCACAACAGCAGCTAACTCAAAACGAGAATATTGAAAAAGTAAAGGAAGCCGCCATTACTTTCATTAAACAGAAAGCGAAGGAAGCTAATACGTTGTTTGCAGAACAAGAAGCAGAGGAACAGATTGCACAAGTTGAAAAAGTTGTACAAATGGTTGTAAAGGATTATGTTCAAAATGTGATACCGATACCTCGTATGACCATCCAACAGGGCGAAACTCATATTGTTTACAATGACTTTGACCTTGATACAAAATCAGGCTTCTCGCTTCCGTACCTTAATGAGGAAATTGTTCGTATTGGGCTTGTTGATAATAGTTATGAAATCATTCAGGCTCAGTCAAGTGGCGCATTCGGCAATCCTGTAGAGCAATTAGTTAGCGAACTTATAAACTACGATGATATTGATTATGATTTATGCTCTGAATTACTCTTCAAACTGAGTGGGCAAGCTGTTTCAGCCGTTAAAAGTCAATTGTCTGCTGATGCAGAAATTACACGTGTCATTCACCAATTCAAGAAAATACTTGGACAAAGAATACACGATCAGATAGTAAATAATATCACATTGGAATCGGACGGCTTTGCCGTTCCGAATATTCTTCCTTTTGTCGAGATATTACCACAACACATGACAGAAACAGAAGGCTATGGAAGGAAAGACTACAGAGAAGTGATTACTCCAAAGAGTGCTGTTTCAAAATACATCTTTACTGGATTCATGAAATCATACTATGTCGAAAATAAGTTTGACAGCACAACGGAGCAGGATTTTGCCTTTGTTCTCGAAAACGACAAAGATGTATTGAAATGGTTACGTCCAGTAACAAATCAGTTCAATATCTATTGGGGAAACGGAGCGCATAAATACGAGCCAGACTTCATCGTGGAAACTGCTGACACAATCTATATGGTTGAAACAAAGAAAGCCAAAGATGTGAATGATGCAGATGTTCAATCTAAAAAAGCTGCTGCAGAAGAATACTGCAAGTACGCAACAGAATATAATAGTCAGCACGAAGGAAAGCAATGGAAGTATGTATTACTACCTCACGATTCCGTTGAGCGCAGTTGTTCGTTTATGTATATTATCCATTTAGGCATGGTTTAATAATTACTCAATGATTAGAAAAATGATATGACTGAAAATGTGGATATAAAAGGACTGTGGTGGTTGCCAAGTAATCCCGAACATAAGGTTGCGGGAGCACTTCATTATGAACCTATGGGAAAGACGAATCTGGATTTAATAGGCGAATTCAGACCTAACGACTGGTCTCGTTCTTTCAATGAAACGAAGGAAGAAGAGGTAATTTGGGGGTTGTCCTCAGATAATAAAGATATTACTCTACTTCAGAACTGTCCATTTGCCACAAAGAATACATCGTGCCCTTTTCCTGTCATGCATTATGATTGCCAGTTTTTGATAATTGGCAAACATATACAATCATTAAAAGAAGAAGGTCAATATAGTGCTCGCATCCTTTTCGATGAACTATCATTTTGGTATAGACCGTCAATATTAAGGAGTAAGTATAACGAAAAAGAAAAGGAGATCGCTTTTATTTCTTCTTTAAATAATACGTCCACCGATATACAGGTAACTGATAATATCAAATTTTCGTTTGAGCCACAGTTGAATGTCTCTATAGAAGATACGGGATTGACAACAGATTTGACCCAATCCACAGATTTAATCATATCGTTCACAACGCCAAGATGTCTTCAATACATTCTGAATGTGGTAAAAGAATTTGAACAGTTTCTATCTGTTGCGACTTTAAGTCATGTGCAATGCAAAAGTTTCTATATTTATGATAGCAGCCAAGGTGTTGAGATTGGAAATAAACAAAAAATAGAAATAATGCACCACTATTTCAGAGAGGAGTATAAACCAAACAAGAAATTTTTCAATTACCTTTTTACCTATGACTCCATTAAAGGGCAACTGCCGAATGTGCTTCAAAAATGGTATGCGACTGAGGATATAATGCCAATACGTTCACATTTAATAGATAGTTTGAATCGTCATGGCGTGTTTTGCAGTACTGACTTCCTCGTTGTAGTACAAGCAATAGAGGGGTTTTATTATAGATTTAGACAAGATAATAACGAGTCATTAAGAACTATATTAGAAGATCTGACCAAAGAATTTAGTGATGTTAAGTTTGTTGAATTTGAAGATGACGATAGGGATAAAATAGTTGATTCACGCCACTATTTTACACACTTACTACCGCCAGAAAAAAAGGATCATGTGGTTCATGGTAAAGAATTGTATAATCTGGACTTTAAACTTAGAAAACTATTGCTATGTTGCGTATTAAACTTTATGGGACTAGAAAATTCAACGATAAACTCTCTCGTGGCAAAAAGTAACAATCACCATCTTCGTATGCTTAACTCGCAAAAGAATTATGTAAAGGAGGTTGAAGAACCAATTACTTTAGAGGGAGAAGTCGTTTCTAGTGTTGTCGAGACAAAAATAGAAGAAAAGGGAACCATCAAGTAATACGATATTTGTGTAAATTGTTAAGTCATCTTATCAAGTTGAGAGTGTAAAGTAAACTGTGTCAGGCTACAATAGAATCGAGATGCCACGGGGACAGATGAAACGATGTCTGATGTCTGAAGTAAGATGTGAGATGTAAAAAAAGTTATAAGCGAGGATATGTGAATAAATATATGTAACTTTGCAGAAAAGATTTAGAATATGGCAAACGAAATAGAAAAATTGAAAGTTGAACTGCTCGATCCAGAACTGGTGGTTTTGGCAGATAAAATAGTGCAGGTGATAGAAGATGGTAAGCAGGCATTGGCTGTCAGCATCAATGAGATTATAAAGACCACCTATTGGAGAATTGGACAGTATATCGTAGAGTTTGAGCAACAGGGCAATGCAAAAGCGAAGTATGGCACATCGCTGTTGTCGAATCTTGCGAAACTGTTGAGGGCAAGAGTCGGGCGTGGATATAGTCGGCCTAACCTGAACAACATGAGGAAGTTCTACCTTATGTATCCAATTTGTCAGACATCTGACAAATCTGGGCTTCCCAATCTACAGACTAATGGAATTTGTCAGACGTCTGACAAATTAACATGGTCACATATCTGTGAATTGGTAACTATAGATGACCAGCTTGAGCGAGATTTTTATGAGAAGGAATGTATCTCAGAAGGATGGACTGTAAATGAATTGCATCGTCAGAAAGAGAGCGGACTCTTTATGCGTCTGGCTGTTAGCAAGGACAAACAGGGTGTTCTGACTTTGGCTCATGAAGGGCAGCAGGTGCAGACACCCGAGGATGTTGTGAAGAACACCTATACGCTTGAGTTCCTTGGCATAGAAGAAAAGAAGCGTTATAAGGAGAAAGATCTGGAGGATAAGCTGATTGACAATATGCAGATGTTTTTGCTGGAACTGGGCAAGGGCTTCACGTTTGTCAAGCGTCAATACCCACTGACCATCAACAATACCCATTACCATATTGATCTGGTGTTCTATCACCGCATATTAAGATGTTTTGTCTTGATAGACCTAAAGCGTGGAGCTGTTAAGCACAAAGACATTGGGCAGATGAACATGTACCTTGGCTATTTTGCTAAAGAGGAAAATGTGGAAGGAGATAATCCTCCTATTGGTATCATCATGAGTCATTTCAAAGATGAACTGATGGTGGAGTATGCCACGTATGGAATGGATTCGAATCTGTTTGTGTCGAAATATGAACTGTTTCTGCCTAATAAGGAGGATCTGCGAAAGTTGGTACGTAATATTCTGGTTGAGAAATAGACATTCCATGATCAACGCCATAAACACAACAGATGTCTGATGTCTGAAGTAAGATGTAAGATGGTAGAGGGAAGAGAAGGCTTTGGAGAGAGAAGGATCACCAATCAGTCTCAAATCTCAGATCTCAGTTAAAAAATAAGGGTACCCCATTCACTTGAAAAGGTCTCTATTTTATATATAACTTATTAATATATAAATATATATAAATATAAATAAAGATAAAATCAGAAAAGGCGGTACCCTCGAAAAAACAACTGAGATTTGAGACTGAATCGGATTCAAGCCCTTCTCTAAAACCCAAAAATACAGCAAGATACGTTATTGCTGCAGAAGCACAGTTCCTCGCTTTTACCCTTAAATGCAGGACAATTAGTCTCAATAAAGGGCCGTTTTAGGCCTGAAAAGCATATGCGAAACAGCATTTTGAGCATCGTTCACCCTCAAAACCGTTCGTCACAGCCTTCCGGAAAATTCAAGTTGCAATATCGTTTCGAGGTCTTTTAGTCATAAAAGTGCAATAAAACTCTGCTCTCACAGACCTGTTCCCCTGCACAGCGCCTGCACAGCGCCTGCGAAACTGCGGATGAATAGTTTCGTTTGTCTAATCGCTTTTTTGTAAGAGAACGGACACAATTAACGCTTGTCCGTTATGACCGTTGAGGCTTCTCAGACTGTAATGCTCACTACGCTGTTTGGCCGTTTCATAAAAATAATTGCCTCAAAATTTGGCCAAATGAAAAAAAAAGATTACTTTTGCATCGAAAATGTTCTCAGTTCGCGAACGGCGAACAGTCAAGTGTAATATGTAGATATAAAGCGTTATGAAAGAGCAGGATCTGGTGGTACTATTGAAGAAGATGACGTCAAAAGGACGTTCGTTATCTTTGAGAAAACTGGCAGAAGAGGTCGGAATGAGTCCGTCAAGTGTGAGCGAAAGTCTGGAGCGCAGTAAGAAAGCACAGCTGGTCGACCGCAACAAGAAGCAGGTGAACACTTTGGCCCTGCAAGAGTTTCTGGTGCACGGTTTGGCGTACGTGTTTCCAGCCGAGACGGGTCGCATCATTCGTGGCGTGCCGACTTATGTCAGTGCATCACCCATCAAGGAGCAGCTAAGCAATACGGCGGAGCAGTTTGTGTGGCGTTGTGCAAAAGGTGACGCGCGTGGGCAGATGGTGGAACCTCTGTATCCGTCAGTTCCGGAGGCTGCTTTGCGCGATGAGGAGCTGCACCAGTTGCTGGTCATTGCAGACACACTTCGCATGGGGCGCGCCCGAGAAAAAGAGATTGCTGTCGCCGAACTCAATAAATTTATCCAGCGCTATGCAGAAAACCAATAATGAACGACTGCAAGAAATCGCAGAAGGTCTGAGCGGTCTTAACGAGCGGCTGGTGTATGTGGGTGGTGCAATGGCCGGGTCATATGCAGACGATCCGGCAGCAACGGAACCGCGTACGACAACCGATGTCGATTGTGTGGTGAACTCAACGAACTATGCCGAGCATGCAGTGTTTGAGGAGGAACTTCGTAAACTGCATTTTCGGAACGACATAGAGTCGGATCCGCCTGTTATATGCCGTTGGGTGTATAATGGCGAGAGGGTGGACGTCATGTCGATGGAAGAGAAAAGCCTCAGTTTTGGAAACAGGTGGTATCGTCCGGGGTTTGAGCACCGCGAACGCTATGTGTTGCCTTCCGGACTGGTTATCTATCGTATGCCGGCCCCTTATTACATAGCGACAAAGATGGAGGCGCTTCTGTCACGAGGCGGGAATGATTGGCGCGGAGCAAAAGATTTTGAGGATATCATCTATGTACTCAATTATTGTATGGATTTTATGGAGCGCTTCCGCCTGTCTGACAGGGATGTGAAGCAGTATCTGTCAGAGCATTTCGCTGCAATGTTGAAGCGGCCGTCTTTCAATGAAGAAATGGAGTGCGCCATTGCTTCGGACGAGATTGACCGTGTGGATATGATTATACAAATCATGAACGATATTGCGTCGTGCAAACCCGCAGAAGGTCTGCGCATCCAGTATGTGAGTGACCTGCATCTGGAGTTTGAACAGAATAGGAGATGGTTGAAGACGAATCCGCTGAAGGTGACTGGCGACATATTGCTCGTGGCAGGCGATACCGCCTATCTGGATTTGCCGGAAAGCGGTAACGACACTTACTCACAATACGATTTTTGGGATTGGGCAAGCAAGCATTACAAACAAGTGATTGTCTGTTTGGGCAATCATGATTTCTACGGTTACTATGACCTTGCAACGATGCCCGATGGTTATTGCAAGCAGATTCGTCAGAACGTACATGCGTACTACAATGCTGTTGTGCGCATTGATGACATAGATATCATTGTCTCTACGCTTTGGTCGTTCATTGAACCATACAATGCCTATCTGACGGAGAAGGGTGTGAGCGATTTTTATCGCATCAAGTATAACCGTCATCGTCTGACGGCAGATGACTTTAATAAAGAACACCAACGTTGTTTGGCGTTCATCAAACGGGCGGTGGCGAAAAGCGATGCACGAACGAAGATTGTGCTTTCACACCACGTACCGACACAGTTGTGCACGGCAAGGGAATTCCTAAACAGCACCATTAATGGCGCTTTCACGGTAGAATTGGGGGATTATATTGTCGATTCCGGTATTGATTATTGGTTTTATGGGCACTCGCATCGCAATATTGATGCAGTGATAGGCAAGACAAAGATCCGAAGCAATCAACTCGGCTATGTGCATCAGGACGAGCAGTTGCATAACGGGTTTAACCCGGAGCAATATATAATCCTTTAAGTCCTGTATTGTTCATTCCCTCATCCACGCTCTGGACAGCATCTATCTGTAGAACCACTTTTTTATAGTTATCCGGAAAGGATGAGGGCTGAGGGATGATGTCTGATGGCTGATGTATGAGGGCCGACCCTTCGACTGACTCAGGGCAAGTGGCTGAGGGATGATGTAAACGGACACAATTAACGCTTGTCCGTTATGTCCGTTATGACCGTTGAGGGTCCTCAGACTGTTCTCAAAGGCTTAGATTTGATGGCAGAAGGCTGATGGCTGATGTATGACGTATGATGGCTGACGGGCGAGGGGAGAGAAGGCTTTGGAGAGAGAAGTAGATATGGGCAGGTTATTCCAATTCCAGTTATTCCAATTAAAAATATGGCACCCGCAATCTCTCTTATATATTATATAACTAATTAATATATAAATATATATATATAATAAAATAGAGAAGACGGCACCCTCAAAAAATAACTGGAATAACTGGAATTGGAATAGATTATGGCATGTAATCTCCTCTAAAATCCAAAAACACAGCAAGATACGTTGTTGTTGCAGAAGCACGGTTTCTCGCTTTTATCCTCAAAAGCAGGACAATTAGTCTCAATAAAGGGCCGTTTTAGGCCTAAAAAGCATACGCGAAACAGCATTTTGAGCATCGTTCACCCTCAAAATCGTTCGTCACAGTCTTCCGGAAAATTCGGCCTGCATCATCGTTTCGAGGCCTTTTTCCCAGAAAAGTGCAATAAAACCTGCCCTCACAGACCTGTTCTCCTGCGCAGCGCCTGCACAGCGCCTGCGAAACTGCAGATGAATAGTTTCGTTTGTCTAATCGCTTTTTTGTAAGAGAACGGACACAATTAACGCTTGTCCGTTATGTCGCCGTTGAAGGTTTTCTAACTGGCGCGCAAATTTTCTCTAACTAGAACGTAAATCGCATAATTTTGAGCCGATACTTGGAAACTGACACTCTTTGAGCGTTCTTTTTCACAAAAATAACAGTTAAATATCTATTGAATGAAAGAAAATGTGTATATTTGTGCCGAAAGTCGGCAGGAAAATGTGTGCATCGCATTAAAAAGTCGGCATGAAAATGTGTTTATGTATAAAAGAAAGATAGAAAAAGTATTCCAATCGTGGTTGGTCGATACCGCTCACAAGCCGCTCGTCGTGAAAGGTGTTCGTCAGTGTGGTAAGACGAGCAGCGTAATGGAATTTGCCACGAGGAATTTTAAGCATGTCGTGTATTTGGATTTCCGTGAGCATCCGGACTACAAGAAGTTTTTCACTCCCAATCTGGAGGTGGATTCCATCATCATGCGCATAACTGCAGCTATACCAGATGCAGAGATTCAGCCGGGTGAAACCTGTTTTGTTTTCGATGAGATTCAGGATTGTCCCAAGGCCAGAGGTTCGCTGAAGTACTTTCATCAGGATGGGCGTTACGAGGTGATGTGTACAGGCTCCCTGTTAGGCGTGAACGGCTACAAGACCGCGGAAGAAAAGAAAGAAGAGGAAGAGGCTTCCATTCCTGTGGGTTTTGAGGATATTGTTGACATGTATCCCATGGACTTTGAGGAATGGCTATGGGCCAATGGGATCAAGGACATGCACATAGAATACCTTCGGAAATGTCTGAAAGAAGTATCACCCGTTGAGGATGCCTTGTACGACAGATTCCGTGAGTTGCTCCACCAATATGTGGTGGTAGGCGGTATGCCTGAGGTGGTGACTACTTTTATGGAAACGAAGCAGATAGGCAAGGTTCTTTCTGTACAACGGCGAATTGTCGATGAGTATAAGGCAGACATGGTGAAGTATGCTCCGTCTGCCGACAAGTCGCGCATCAGGGAATGCTTTGAATCAATACCGGCTCAACTGGCACGTGAGTACAAGAAGTTCAGCTATACAGTGGTACGTCGCGGAGGCAGAGGGCGCGACTATGCCGGAAGTCTGCAGTGGATAGAGGATGCAGGCATTATTCGCAGATGCTACAACACGGAGATAACAGAACTCCCGTTGGACGGCCACAAAATCAAGAGCGAGTTCAAAGTATATATGTCAGATATCGGTTTGCTTATTTCCATGTTGGAAGATGGCACGCAATCGAGCATCCTTGCCGGTGATATGCTCAGTTACCATGGTGCCATCAAGGAGAACCTGATAGCAGACATCTTTGGTAAAATGGGCCGCAAACTGTATTACTATCATAAAGACGGCGGCGTGGAACTTGATTTTTTGATGCGCTATAAAGGCAAGTGTACTCCTGTAGAATGTAAGGCTACCACGGGTAATGCCAAGTCTATGCGGACAGTTTTGAAGCACCCGGAGAAATACCATGTCACAGGTGGACTCAAGTTGGGCGACTATAATGTCGGATACAGTGACCAATTGCTCACATTGCCCATGTATATGGCATTTCTCTTAACTGAAGTATAAAAACTGTCACCCGTCATCTGTCAACTATCAACTAAATTTCGTATCTTTGCAAACAGATTGTGAACAACTTGATCGTATGAAGTGGACTGCTCTGCATCACAACGGCAATCGGCATTGTTGGCCTGGTTTTAAGGGCCAAAAAATTCTTTTGTATATCATTGCCGTGATTTTTCCCCACTGTCTGCAGAGCAAACAACTGGAGCACAGGACGGAGCGTAACGGCATATTCTATGCTCTCAGCGGACATTACGGCGGTGTTTCCGTGACGAATGTTTCTGAAGACAGGATTGCTGCCGGAAAAGGGTATGTTGTCATCCCAAGTGCGGTGCGCTACAATCACACCAATTACGCGGTAACGGACATAGAGCAGGAGGCCTTTGCGGGGAAAAGCGGACTGCGGGCGGTGAAGCTGCCCGATTGTGTCATAGCAATACACGACGCAGCATTCGCCGGGTGTGAAAATCTTGAAAAGGTGGAGCTGAATGAGGGACTGAAGGATATTTATGCCGCATCCTTTGCCGGATGCACAAAGCTCAGGCAGATCACAATTCCCTACAGCGTGGAATACATTGGTGCCCGTGCTTTCCAAGGATGCAGCAACCTTTCCTCTGTCGTGTTCTACGGAGAAAAGAGGATGGGGAAGGATGTCTTCTGCGAATGTCCGTCATTATCGCAATCGGGCATAAAAATCATGCCACAAGAGCCCGCTCCCCAACCGGCGATTGTTGTCAGGAATGAAAACAAAGTGCAGCGGGCGGTAAAGACAAAGCCGACACAGGTAAAACCGGAGTTGGTGTTTTGGAAAATAATTTTCCTCGTGGAGATAATACTGGCATTCCTTGCGTTCGGACTCAGAAGGGACGAGACCAAATACATGAGGTATCCGATGAAAATCTTCCACAACGTATCGAGAGAAATGTTTATAACGATTAATTTCTTGCCGATATTGGGAGCCGTAATCTTTGTCATTCTGTCCGTGATAAAATTAGATGTTAACAAATTCGTTGAAGGGTTGGATTACATAGCGGTCTTTTATTTTTGGGGGGTAGGGCTTGCGCTATTGACATTATCGGTGCCGACAATAATGCAGAAGCTGTTCGGAATCCCGTTTTTAACAATTACCGAGAAATACATCAGGAAGGGAACATTATGGAGCATGGTGTCGGGTAGGAGCTACATATATTACGATGATGTGGTAGATTTACGTTTGGTCAGGAAGGCATTCGGTAGGGACAGTAACATACCGCTCTCGGCTCAACTTGATGCAGGGTGTTATTCTTTTCGCCTTCAACACTGGTGTCTGAGAATCATACGCAAAGGGAAACGTGCGGAGTGGATCTGTTTGACAGGACTTGAACTGAAACCGTATGAGATTTACGATATAGTGAGCAGATTCATGCCAGATATTGTGGAAAATAATAACGAAAATGAAGAACAATATGTACACTTTTCATCGCACAGTGAACTACTACGAGTGTGACCGCATGGGCATCACACACCATTCCAACTACGTGCGCTACATGGAGGAAGCCCGTGTGGCCTGGCTCGACAGCATCGGACTGGGATTCGAACGTATGGAGGCCGAGGGCTTCCAGTCGCCCGTGCTCGCCATCAACTGCCAATACAAACGTTCATCCACCTTCGCCGACACCCTCGACATCACCATCGGGGTGAAGGAGGTCACGCCGGTGAAGTTCACCGTGGAGTACACCATGAAGTGCAAGGACAAACTCTGCTGCATCGGCACCAGCACGCATTGCTTCATCGCCGGCGGAAGACCCGTGTCGCTCGAGCAACGTCTGCCCGAACTCTATGCGGAGCTGACGAGTATGGTTAATAACGGTTAAAGGTTAACGGTTAACGGTTCAATGTTCAATGACATGAAGAGGTTGATGCTGATGCTGATTGTGGCGCTGGCGGCGCTGGCGGCGTGGAGCAACGACGGCGTGTTCTGCGTCAACGGCAACCATCTGGTGCCCGTCCAGGAGACCGGCATCGCCCTCACACGCGAGGTGCTCACCATCAGTCTGGGCGACGACGGATACGCCAACGTGGACGTGCAGTATGAGCTGAACAACAGCGGCCGGGAGAAAATCGTGACGATGGGCTTCGAAGCCGGAGCGCCCTACAACGACGACGTCGCCTTCAGCCCGCAGGGCATTCATCCCTACATCAGCGACTTCACGGTGGAGATGAACGGCGAGGCGCTGAGCTGGATGAACGCCGTCGTGAGCTCGCAATACGGCGTCGATTGCGACTTCGTGCCGCTCGACCTCAAGCGATGGAAGACAGACGCCGAGACCAAGATGCGCAACGGGGAGGATTTGCCCCACAACGCCCTGCTTTATGATATTTCGCGGGACTCTCTCATAGATTTTTCCTATGCGTACTACTTCGTGGCGCGCTTCCGGGAGGGCCGTAACACCATACACCACACCTATCGCTACCGCATGAGCTACGGCGTGGGCCGCACGTTTGAGGTGCCCTATTGGCTGCTGCCCGCCATGCGATGGGCCAACAGGCAGATCGACGACTTCACGCTGCGCATCAGGGCGCCCCACACGGCGAAGCACTTCTTCGTGGAAGACTCGGTGTTCGCCGGAGCGCCGTTTGTTGTGACCGAAGGTGTCGGCAAGATCAGGAAGACGAAGAACTGGGACGAGCTCTTTGTGGAGATGGCGCTGAGAGACGGCACGGTGGAGTGGCACGCGGAGAACTTCCGGCCCAAAGCCAACATGACCGTGCAGTCGGCGGAGCGTCTGCACTACGACGACTTCAAACTCGGCACCTTCTACGACCGCAGCGACGGCTACATGCCCGGCAGCTACATGATAGAGCCCGACAAGGTGAAGGAGCAGCAGCGTATCCTCACCAATCTGCCGTATGCCAGCAGAGGTTATGTGTTCAAAGACAAGAAGTTGCGGAAATACTTCAGCCAGTTCTGGTGGTATATGCCCGATCCCTCATGGCAGCCCGACACCTCCGACTTCACGCCGCGTGAGTGGAAGTTGGTAATAGGGGAATAATGCTCAATGTTCAATGTTCAATGTTCAATGTTCAATGTTCAATGTTCAATGACCACCACCTTCTTCCCGCCGATGATGTAGAGACCCGGCTTCGCGGGTTTGCTGCTGTAGCGCCGGCCTGTGAGGTCGTAGCAGTTGAAAGTTGAAAGTTGAGAGTTGAGAGTTTCCCCACTTCTAACATCTTCCTTCTGCCCTCTGACCTCTTCTATTCCCAGAGGATCAATGCCGAAGTAGGCATCCATCTCGCTGAAGCGGCCGCGATACCACTCCTCGATGAAGGCAATCTCGCGGGCGAGATCATTGACATACATGGGGCGGTCTTTCTGGGCGTCGTAGTAGTCCGTCATACGCTGCCAGGCGCCGCTCTCAATGAAGAGGTCGCGGTAGCGTTCCAGCTTCTTGCAGATGGAGTCTACGGAGAAGGCGCCATTGCGGGCCTCGATCCAACGCTGCTTGAGGATGGCCTTGTATTCGTTGTCACCGGCCAGATAGCTGACGGGATAGGGCGCATTGTTCATGATGACGCTGACGGGCCAGTCGTTGTAGTTGCCGTCGTAGTAGCGGCCGTCAAAGCCGCCGCCGAAGCTGGTGTCCAAGTCCCAGGGCGTCAGGACGAAACGACGGCGGTCGGCCTCCGTCGGGTCCGGGTCGTCGATGTCCTTGCGGATGTTGCGCACGCTGAAGTAGTGGTTCTTGTTGCCCCAGTTGTCGGCAATGCAGAGCGCCATCACGTGAATCTGGTAGTCGGCGACATTCTGCATGAAGAAGTAGCGCTTGACGTAATCTCTGGACTTGCCGTCGCGGAAGGCCTCGATGAGAGGATTCCAGGCCTGCAGGCCGCCGTAGTCTTCGGGGTAGGTGAGTTCCCAGGCGTTGTGCCACTCGACCACGCAGGCGGTGGAGTCGTCGTTGAAGCCCGGCTCGTTTTGATTGCCGATGTCCTGCGTGCCGCTCTTGTAAAGCACGCCGCGAATCTTGACGCTGCCGTCCAGGTTCTCCTGATATTTCTTCAGGTTGAGCAGCTTGCGGTTGATGCGCTCCGAGAGGCAGTAGATGCCGTAGTATTCATCGTTAATGTAGAGCTCGATGAAGCGCCCGTCGGTGCCGTTGCGGCCCTCAAAATCAGTCTCGTAGGGCAGACGCGAGAAGTCGTTCCAGATGTCGAAGGCCACGCGGTCGCGCATGCAGATGCGGTCGATGGCCATCGCGTTGAGTATCCACGAAGAGCAGGAGCGCATGCCCAGCAGAGCGGAGTCGCGCTCCTCCGAATAGTCGTCCGTGCGCAGCTTCATGTTGAGCGAAGGCTTCATCATATAACTTTTGGCGGTGGCGCCGCGCGTGCGGAATTTTGCCGGCAGTTCCACGACGGGTTCGTCGGCGAAGGAGAGCTTCATCGTGCCGTCGACGTAGTCCATATTCTTGGACACCGTACCCTGGAAATATATCTTCAAAACAGGCAACTCTGCGGCATCCAGACGGAGCGCAGGGCAGCAGGTCAATACAAAAAACAAAGAGAGAAGAAACGATCTCATTATCTGTACCTAATAGTTTTACGGCCGCAAAGATACGGCAAAAATGACAATACGGGCCTCTTCGGACCGCATTATTTTGTTTTCTCCGCCGGTTTTTCTCCGAAAAACATTTTGCCGTGTGAAAAAAAAGACGTAAATTTGTCCCCATGAAACATTCGTTCAGTCCCTCGCTCATCATCCTGCTGGCGCTCGTGTGCATCGCCGCATGGAGCATGAGTTATTCGGGAGGTTCTGGTGGTTCAAGAAGTTCAAAGAGTTCAAGCAGTTCAAGGGGTTCTGGTGATTCGGGTGCGGTGTCTGTTGTCGCTTCTGAGTTTATGGAGCGTCCGCTCGGGCGTGAGGGCGATCTATTGATTGAACATACGGGTTATGCGCTCGTTTACAACACGGAGACCAACTGTCCCGACTGGGTAGCCTGGGAGCTCACGGGAGAGGAGGCGGACGGAAAGGCGGCGCGTCGCGTGAACGACTTTCGCGGCGATCCCCTCGTGCCGGAGGAGAACAGGGTGGAGACGGCCGACTACAAGGACTGCGGCTACGATCGCGGCCACATGTGTCCCGCAGGCGACATGAAGTGGAGTTCGAAGGCGATGTCGGAGTGCTTCTATATGAGCAACATCTGTCCGCAGAGTCCGACGCTCAACCGCCAGTGGTGGGAGCATCTGGAGAGCGCCTGTCGCCGATGGGCCCGTCAGGAGGGACGCGTCTATATCTGCTGCGGCCCGATCTTCAAGCAGGAGCGTAAGAAGAAATATGTCGGCAATATTGTGCGGGTGCGGGTGCCCAACAGTTTCTTTAAGGTGGTGCTCTCGCTGAAGGAGGGCGATGAGAAGGCCATCGGCTTCATTTACAGCAACCGCGACAGCCGTCAGCCGATGGAAGAAGCCGTCGTCACGGTGGACAGCGTGGAGCGTCTGACCGGCTTGGATTTCTATTATCAGCTGAATTCCGAAATGCAGGAAACGCTGGAGTCAAAGGCTAATCTGACGCTCTGGAGGTAACGGTTAAAGGTTAAAGGTTAACGGTTAAGGGTTAACTGCGATATCATTGCAGGGCACTTTGTTCCACGCGAAAAGCGTCAGTAGTTCCTCCGGCCTGCAGGGAGCGTCGTCCGGCTTCAGTCCTGTGAGAAAAGCCAGACGTCCGATAATTTCCTCCGCCGTATAATCGGCGCGCAACGCCTCCATATCCAAACTCTTGTCGCGCTTGGAGAGGCGCTGGCCCTGTGCGTTGCACAATAGAGGCAGATGGATGAACGAGGGGAGGGGATAGCCCAGAAGTTCAGCCAGATAGATTTGCTGGGGCGAAGAGAGCAGCAGGTCGCTGCCGCGCACCACTTCGGTGATGCCCATCTCGGCATCGTCCACCACCACCGCTAACTGATAAGCCCAGGCGCCGTCCTTGCGCCGTATGACGAAATCGCCGCAGTGGCGCGAGAGGTTGACGCGCTGCGGACCGTAGTGTCCGTCGGTGAAGGCAATCTCCCTGTCGGGCACCTTCAGGCGCAGAGCCGCCCGCTCCATATCCTCTTTATTATATGTGCGCGCGCGACAGGTGCCGGCATAGACGATGCGGCCGTCGCTCTCGTGGGGCGCCTGTGTGGCCATGATGTCGGCGCGCGTGCAGAAGCAGGGATAGACGAGATCCATCGCACAAAGACGCTCCAGGGCGGCGGCGTAGCGCTCGTGACGCTCGCTCTGGAAGTAGGGGCCCTCGTCCCACGTGAGCCCCAGCCATTCGAGGTCGCGCATCAGACGGTCGGCAAACTGGCGGCGCGAGCGGTCGGGATCCAGGTCCTCGATGCGCAGCACCCAAGTGCCGCCTTTGCTCTTGGCGGAGAGCCACGAAAGCAGCGCGCACATCACGTTGCCCAAATGCATGATTCCGGTCGGAGAGGGTGCAAATCGTCCTTTCATGATGACAAAGATACATCTTTTTTGGGTCTTTTTCACTTTTTTTCGAAAAAACTTGTTGAAATATTTGGTGGGTTGGGAAAAAAGGCATACCTTTGCACCCGCATTTGAGAAAGTGCGTTGTTCTTTGACAGATTTTCATAGACAGAAATTGTAGTACAA
>JAEEGG010015108.1_pt1 | contig 16249 bp, 12 predicted proteins | sample 9134161 | NCBI WGS metagenome assembly JAEEGG01 (sample SAMN16246543, study PRJNA631951) | gut metagenome | biome: gut microbiome; feature: rumen; material: CR-attached | host: Bos | place: Iran: Karaj | collected 2018-10
ACCCACCCAAAGAGAAAAGTCAATAGAATCAGTACAATAAACAGTAATTAACAAAAAGTAAACAAACAACCGCTCGAAAGGAGTCAATGCTATACAGGGAAAGACAAATTGCAAATGCAAAATGAAAACGTGCAAAGGAGGGAGAGAGGAGCAAAAGGGATATACTAATATAATCATCTATTAAATATTATAATGTATTATATAATATATATATTATATAATACATTATAATATTATTAAGAGAGTATTTGGATTTTTGAAAAAAGCATTTGCAATTTGGGGACTTGGGGACTTGGGGGATTTTTCAACCACCAATTGTCCCATTGTCCCTGTCCCATTCGGGTTTTGGAAGTTGAAAGTTTTGAAAGTGAAAGTACCCGTGTACCTGTGTACCCTTGTACCCGTCTTGCGAATTTCTATTACATATTTTGCTATCTCATAATAGGCACTGAGGGGGCTCGGAGTAAACTAAGAGTTTAGTCGGAGTAAAGTGTGGGTTTACTCGGAGTAAAGTCCGACTTTAGTCGGTGTAAAGTCAAACGGACTGAAAAGGGCTTCAAATAGCCGATTCCAGTCCGTTAGGAGAGTTTTGAATTTGCTTTACAATCTTTACCTGACTAATACTTTCTTCCTATTGAAGATATAGATGCCTGCCTTGGTGGGCTTCTCGATGCGGCGGCCTTGCAGGTCGTACCACTGTTGGTCGTCGTCGAGGGCCTGTGGGGTCTCTACCTCAATCTCCTGGATCGCTGTGGGATCGGGGGCTGGGGTGCTGGTGACTACCTCGGGCGTGGAGGCTTCGGGGAAGCCGGCTACGTTGCCCAGCGGGTTGTTCGAGCTTCTGGAGGGCTGCACCTTGATGCTGTACACCTTACCATGCACTTTCTCGCGCTTACCGATACGGGTGCCTGATGCCTTGGCCATGAAGAGGTAGATGTATTCGGCATGATCTGACTGATAAGGGATCTTGATGATGCCGCGCTCCGTCTGAGAGACCTTCTGCGGGGTGGCGTTGCCGATCATGACATAGAAGATGTAGCCTTCTTCGTTCTGCAGGTCGATCTCGATCGTGCCTTCGCCATCGGGCACCATGAACGTGATGGCGCCTACGAGGTTCTTGGCAAAGTCGGTACTACCAGGGATATACTTGCCAGCGGCCACATCGTCGGCCACCTTCTGCGCATCGGTGGTAGAGACGGTGCTCATCAGCACAACCGACTGATCGTCAGAGTCGTAGCCGTCGTTCTCGTCGGGATCGGCATAGCTCTGGTTGAGGGTGAAGAGGATATTTTTGATGGTCTTGTTGGTGAGGTCGACATCCTGATCGCCAGAGGTGAAATCCTTGACGGAGAAGCTGACCTGTTTGCCATCCACGAGCGGCTTGATGTACTGTCCGATGATGGCAGCACCAGCAACAGTGCCCTCAGGACGGCGCAGATGACCATTCTCATAGCGTCCATTCTCGGGCTTCAACAGATAGGTGAGCGAGTTAGGATCGATTTCCACGCTACTGAAGCCGCTGATGACGCCATCGGCATGTTGGGAGAGCAGGGTGAGTTCGCCAGGGATGTTGGCGTAAGAGATGATGCGCAGCGTGCCCTGGGTGCTGGCGTCGCCGAAGAAGATACGCTCCAGCGTGCTGTACCCATTCAGGAAGATGGTAAGCTCGGGCAGACGGCTCTCAACGGTGAGCGACTTCTTGTTGTTGGTGATAACCAGCAGGTTCTGGTCGGGATCGAAGAAGAAGAGACCTTTGTTTTCGAGTACGTCGTGCTGGTTGAGCGAGTTTACCTGGGTGTCGCCGATCCAGAGGCCGTAGTTCTTCTTCACGGTGAGCTCGTAGCTGACAGAGGCTTTCTCGTAGATAGTGTTTCCTGCAAAGTTGGCGGAGATGGTGGTGACACCAGCGCTGACGAGGGTGATATGGCCCTCATCGTTGACGGTGGCGACGTTGGTATCCGAGCTGCTATAGGTAACAGGCAACTGGTTGGGGTTGGCGAGGGTAGGGGGTGTGAAGTCCTCGTCGAGCGTGGCGAGGGCCGTTGTCTCCGAGAAGGCGAGTCCGTGCTCCTTGTTCTTGCTTACGGTGAGCACATAGCTGGCTTCAGCGGCATCGTAGGTGTTGTTGCCAGCAAACTTGGCTTTGATGGTGGTCTGACCAGCGCCTACGAGGGTGACGTTACCCTTGTCGTCGACGGTGGCGACGTTAGTCTTGGAGCTGCTATAGGTAACGGGCAGGTTGTTGGGGTTCTTCAGCGTGGGAGGTGTGAAGCCCTTGCCCATGGTGGCTGAGGCTTCGGAGGCCGAGAACGCTAATCCGCTATCAGCGGCTTTCGAGACGGTGAGCTTATAGCTGGCCTCTGCGGCCTCGTAGGTGTTGTTGCCCGCAAACGAGGCCTTGATGGTGGTCTCGCCCACGCCCTTGATGGTTACGGCGCCATCGCTATTGATGGTGGCGACGCTGGTATTCGAGCTGCTATAGGTAACGGGCAGGTTGTGGGGATTGCTCAAGGTGGGGGCGTTGAATGCCTTGCCCAGGGTAGCCGAAGCCGAGGATGCCGAATAGGCGATGCCAGCAGCTGAGGCCGATGCTCTATTGATGGTAAAGGTGGTAGAGGCGGAATTCTTGTAGATGCCATTACCTGTGACAGTGACGGTGGCTGTTCCTACATTAATATTATTACTATAGCCGACGGTATAGTAGTTGGCGTTCAGCTCGTTGCCATTCAGTTTCACGCTGGAAACAGCGGGTTTCTTCTCCGTGCCGTCGTAGGTATAGGTCGATTGAGAAAGTGTGATCTCAGCCCTGCCAATGTCGATGGTGGCCTGGAAGTTGACGGTGACGTTGACTGTTGAGGCGGCATCCTTGGGAAGAGCAATCTTGTATGTCTTGGACGCTGGACCTATGGCAATGTCATCGCCAGAGACAGTCAGATCTGTCCCAGGACCACCAACTGAAGCTATTAACGAGGCTGTGATATAGTCTTTGGAAATGAAATATCCTTGTGCGGGTGTGATGGTCAGTATGCAGTCTCCAGCATTGTCGAGATCACCAGAGATAGAGCCTTGGGCACTTGTGTATGTATGACCAACATCAGTATAGATGACCTGCTGTTCGTTGTTATTGACGTAAATATAATGCGCCTGAGCCGTTGTTACACCCAGCAACAAGGCAACCGTTAATAGTGATTTGATAAAGCCAAACTTTCTCATAATGGTTATCATTTTGTTATTAATTGAGTTTTGTCGGTGCAAAGGTACGGCTTTTTGGGGATAGGTCAGCGAACAATTTCTTCCAAACGCACCTACATTTTCTTCCAAAATGCATTTAGGGGCTGTTTTGGGCCCTTTCCGGATGCAAAATAACCTAAAAGCGGCCCCCGTGAGTGGCACGAGAGCCGCGTTTTCCAACGTCTATAGATTAGATCGGGAGTGTCAATACGAAGCGGGCACCTTTGGTGTACTCCGTGTCGAGCGTGATGTCGCCTTCGAGGCGGCGGGCGATGCTACGGGCTACGGTGAGGCCGATGCCATTGCCGTCGAAGTAGCTGTTCAGCTTCACGAAGGGCTCGAAGATGTGCTCAGCCTCCTCGGCAGGGATACCTGTACCTGTGTCCTCGATGCTGAACTGGATGTTCGAGCCGTCGGTGGTGGTGAGCAGGGTCACGGTGCCGCTGGTGGTGAACTTCATCGCGTTGTCGAGCAGGTTGGCCAGGGCGCGTACTACCTGGGCCTCGTTGGTGAAGAGCATGGTCATCTGAGCCTCCTCAGCGATCTGCTGCTTGAACTCGAAGTAGGTGGCCTTGTCGATGCCCGACTCCTTCACGGCCTGAGCCACGATGTCGGTAACGGTCACGTTGTCTTCCTTCTCAATAGCCGTCTCCACCTCCACATCGTTGAGGTTCTGGATGGTGTTGACGAGCTGGGCCGTAGCCGTGGCATTAGGCGCAGCGAAGTCGATCTGCTTCTTGATGTCGAGGGCGGCCTTCTCGATAAGGTCCTTCTTCTTCATGATAGCGCCTTCGAGCTTCTGCTTGGCTTCGAGCAGGTCGTGAGCCTGCTGTTCCAGGGCTTTGTTGGCATTGGTCATGGTCTGCTTCTCCTCCTCCATCTTGTCGAAGGCAAGCAGAGCCTGCTCGTAACCCTGTCCTACGCTGTCGAAGTTCTGCTCCAGGTCGCGATAGTCCTTGAGGAGCTTCTCCAGTTCGTTGACGCGCTTCTGGTAGTCGCTCAACAGTTGCTCTCCATCCTGAGCCTGAGCCTTAGAGGCTTTGTTCTGGGTGTAGAGCGCGATGCTGAGTACGGCTACTATCAGTACTAAAATAATGCAGAGAATACCTGTGATAGTCATACGCTGTTATTCCTTTTTCTTTTCAACCTTCATAAACTTTGTAAAGCCGGTCATTGCCAGCACCTTGTAGATTTCGGGGCTCACGTTGGTGATCTTGAACTGGCCCTTCAGCTGCATCACGGTACGCATGGTCTTCTGGATGATACGGAGGCCGGAGCTGGCCATGTAAACGAGTTCCGAACAGTCCATTTCGAGATCTACACCACCGTCTTTCAGAGCGGGCTGGATGTCCTGCTCAAACTCATTGGCGTTCATTGTGTCAATACGTGCTCCTGTCTTAATGATGGTCTTACCACCTTCTTTAATAATCTGTGTCATAATGCTTATAATTTTTTTAATGTTTAATTTTCAATTTTCAATTATCAATTTAAATTTTCTTCTTCATCGTCAGCAGGTTCTTGCCTTCTAATCGTTGATAGGTTACCTTATTCATAATATTCTTCACGATGTAGATGCCCATGCCGCCGATGTCTCGATCCATGGGGTTCACGTCGGGATCGGCATCGTCCTTCGCCGTCGGGTCGAATTCCACGCCGCTGTCAGAGAGTACGAAGGTGAGCTCCTTGCCGTTGCTCTCAGCCGTCAGTTCGATGTCTTCGGGCTTTCCTTCGGGATAGGCATAGAAGATGACATTGCTGACCATCTCCTCCATCACCAGGTTCAGGTTCATCTGGAGTTCCATGTCAAGGCCCAGCTCTTCGCCGATCTCCTCGACAAACTGGTTCACCTTCTCCAGCTCACCTACTTGGTTCTTGATTCTAATCTCCTTTTTCATAAGCTTTGTTATTGGATTTATCTTATTTTCTTACTTTTCACTTTTCACTTTTCACTTCTAAGCATAGCATGGTGAGGTCATCGTTAGGCTCGGCGCCATCGCGATGTTTCTCTACCTCAGCCTTCAGCATCTCAATCGTCTGTTGGGCACTCTCGAAAGGCGTGGTCTTCAGGAGCTCTACCAGTCGTTCGTCGCTGAACTGCTCCTGTTCACGGTTCTCAGCCTCGTTGAGGCCGTCGCTATACACAAAGAAGGGCTTGTTGGTGATATCGGCAATCTCCTCACCTTCATAGTCGAGCCCAGGCCACAGACCGATGGGCGCGTTGGGGATCATATCGATAAACTCGCCGTCGACCACGGGCGGGTTATGTCCGGCATTACAGAAGTCGAGGTGGCCCGTCTTCAGATCGACGAGTCCGAGGAACATCGTCACGAACATACCGCGTTCGTTGTCCTCGCCAGAGAGGGCATCGTTGATACGGGTGGCTATCTCTGCGGGCATCATCTTCTGGGCCGCGAGGGTACGGAACAGTCGGGTAGCCTGGGCCATGAACAGAGAGGCTGGCACGCCCTTGCCCGATACGTCGCCCAGACAGAAGTAGAGCATGTCGTCCATGAGGTGATAGCCGTATAGGTCGCCTCCCACCTCCTTGGCGGGGGTCATCGAGGCATAGAGGTCGAGGTCGGGGCGCTCTGGGAAGGTGCTGGGTACCATCGACATCTGGATGTCGCGGGCGATACGCAGATCGCTCTCGATACGCTCCTTGGCGATGGTGGTCTCCTCCAACTGGTCGTAGGCGGTGAGCAACTGCTGGTGCGTCTCTTCCAGTTTGCCGTGGGCATCCTCCAGTTTCTCATGGGCCAACTTCAGGCGCTTTGCGCTACGCATACGGAAATAGAGGAAGATGGCGAGGGCGAGCACAATGATGGTGGCGATGATGATGATGCCCAGCTGTTGCTGACGGGCCTGCTCCATCTCCAGACGGGCTTTCTCCTCAGCCTGTTGCATCTTCAGCTCGTCGACATGGAAGAGGGTGTTCATCTCCGTCAACTGCCGTTTCGTATCATGGGTGTTGATAGAGTCGTTGATGGTGTACATCTCGTGGTAGAGGTCGGCGGCCTCCTTAAACCGTCCGAGGGCCTCGAAGATCTGGGCCCTCTGCTGGCGCACGCGAATCTGTTCCGTCTTATCAGCACTCTCCATGAGCAAGCGCATCCGTTGGCCATTGTAACCCAGGGCCTCGTCGTAGAGACCTTGCTTGCGACAGAGTTCCGCACGGTAGAAGAGCCAGCGCATATACAGATAACTCTCTGTGCTGACGGTACGCTTCTGCACCTCTGTCAGCATATCAGCGGCTTTGGTGTAATCGCCCTTGCCGATGGCAGCCTGGGCACAAGCTAAGTAGTAATAGGCCCAACGGTTGGTGGCGCCACTGCTCTCGCCTTTCTCCGCATAGAATTCCGTGAGGAAAGACTTCCATTGCTTCGTCAGTGTTTCGAGCTTATTGTATTCGCCCTGGAACTCGAGCACATCGCCATAGTAGGCATAGATGTCGGAAAGTTGCATGGGCTTGTCTTCGAGGGTATTCAGGAAGGCGAGGCTCTTCTGGTAGGAGTTAGCGGCCTCCTCGAGGTTGTTCATGTTGGCATAGACATTACCCATGGCATAGTACGACATGCCCATACCGTATTTGTCACTCCGGAGCTTGGCATCCTCAAACATCTGCTGGGCTTCCTTCAGACCCGTATTGGTCTGACCTGCGAAGTTGTAGGCTTCTACAAGCAACGTCCACGTCTCGTAGTAATCCTTCCAGGCTTCGATGCTGCTGAGGAACTCAAGGGTAGGGGGAACTTGTGCGGAGAGGGAGTCGTTGAGGTCGGTGTTGTAGAAAAGGGTCATCTTCAGCACCCTGGCGTCGGCCTCCTCCGTCTTGTTATTCTGTTTCTGACATTCGTTGATGAGCGCATTGATACAACGGATCTGGTAGTCGACGTCATCGGTTTCCTGACTCAGGTTATAAAGCTCTCCGAGGATTCTGATACGCTCGTCTCCCTTCGCATTTGGGAGCGCATGCTTTAAATCCTCGGTCCTGTCGGCTGAAGCAGAAACCGTGGTGACAAGCATTAACAGCATGATGACTAACCGGTTGAGGTTCATAAACGATGCTTGATAAGTCAATAATGCTGCAAAAGTACGAATAAAATCTGAAACGCACAAGTTTTTAATAAAAAAACTTAGTTTTTTACTTCGTGGCACCTGATTGGATGACCAGCTGGCGCATGTTCTTCAGGAGGTCGCTGGCGAAGATGAAGTCGGTAAGACGCTGGTTGTCGGAACGCATAATCTGACTACTCTCGCCTTGCCATTCCTTGTTGCCTTCGTAAATAAAAATGATATTTTCGCCAATGCCCATTACGGAGTTCATGTCGTGGGTATTGATGATGGTGGTCATCTTGAATTCGCGGGTGATGCTCTGGAGGAGTTCGTCGATAACGAGCGATGTCTTGGGGTCGAGACCCGAGTTGGGCTCGTCGCAGAAGAGGTATTTGGGGTTCAATGCGATGGCACGGGCGATGGCCACACGCTTCTGCATACCACCAGAAATCTCACCTGGGTATTTCTCGTCGGCTCCCTTCAGATTGACACGCTCCAGACAATCCTGGGCGCGACGGATGCGCTCTCTGAGCGTCATCGAAGAAAACATATCGAGGGGGAACATCACGTTCTCGAGCACCGTCATCGAGTCGAAAAGGGCGGCACTCTGGAAGATCATACCCATCTCGCGTCGCATCATCACCTTCTCGTGCTTCGACATCTGGACGAAATCGCGCCCATCGTAGAGGATCTGTCCCTTTGTTGGGTCGAGTAATCCGACAAGATTTTTCATCAGTACCGTCTTGCCCGAACCACTCTGTCCGATGATGAGATTGGTCTTACCATCCTCGAACGTCGTACTGATATCTTTCAGCACGTCCTTGTCTTCGAAACTCTTATATAGATGCTTGACTTCGATCATGAGAGTAGTTGCGTTAGGAACACGTCGCTGAAGAGGATCAGCACACTGGAACAGACAACGGCATCGGTAGAGGCCTTACCCACATTGACGGAGCCGCCCTCGACGGTATAGCCGAAGAAGGCTGGGACACTCGAGATGATAAAGGCGAAGAAGATGCTCTTGATGATTGACATCCACATGAACCACGCCTTGAAATCGTGCTGGAGTCCTAAGGTCAGGTCGTCAGGGGGCAGGATATGTCCGATATAAGCCGTCGCATAGGCGCCCACGATACCCATGGCCGAGGAGAATACCACGAGGAAGGGCATCAGCGTGATCATACCTGTGATCTTGGGCAGGATCAGATAGCTGGCGGAGTTGACACCCATGATCTCCAGGGCGTCGATCTGTTGGGTGACACGCATGGTGCCGATCTCGGAGGCGATGTTCGAGCCCACCTTTCCTGCTAAGATCAGACACATGATAGAGCTGGAGAACTCGAGCAGCATGATCTCACGGGTGGTGTAGCCGCTGACCCAACGTGGCATCCACGGACTCTGGATGTTCAGCTTCATCTGGATACAGATCACGGCGCCGATGAAGAAGGAGATCAGCAGCACGATACCGATGGAGTTGACGCCCAACTGGGCCATCTCCTTCACATATTGCTTTAAGAACATACGCATCCGCTCGGGTCGTGAGAAGGTGCGCCCCATCAGCAACATGTATCGACCAAAGGTGGTCAGCCATTTCTGTATGATCATGCCAATTAATTCAAATTCGCTGCAAAGGTACGATTTTCATTGAATATTGAATATTGAAGAATGAACAAAATCCGACCTTTTTTAATTTTATTAACTCATTATGCTGCAAAATAATGGTTAATTTTCAATGTTCAATCTTCAATATTTAGTAACTTTGCACCCGATTTATGGAAGAAAGTACTGTATTACGGACGGAAGGACTGGTGAAGCGCTATGGTAAGCGCACCGTGGTCAACGACGTGAGCTTCGACGTGAAGCAGGGTGAGATTGTGGGATTGCTCGGACCTAATGGTGCGGGTAAAACCACATCGTTCTATATGACAACGGGACTTGTGGTGCCTAATGGCGGACATATCTATCTGGGCGATGAGGAGGTAACGAACTATCCCGTTTACAAGCGTGCCCGTGCTGGTATCGGCTATTTGGCTCAGGAGGCGAGTGTGTTCCGTAAGATGAGTGTGGAGGACAATATCCTCTCCGTGCTGGAGATGACGGGTAAGCCCCGTGAGTACCAGTTGGAGAAGTTGGAGAGTCTGATCAGTGAGTTCCGTCTGAACAAGGTGCGTAAGAATAAGGGTGACCAGTTGTCGGGTGGTGAGCGTCGTCGTACGGAGATTGCCCGTTGTCTGGCTATCGAGCCGAAGTTCATCATGCTCGACGAACCCTTTGCGGGTGTCGACCCCATTGCTGTGGAAGATATCCAACAGATCGTATGGCACCTGAAGTACCGTAATATCGGAATCTTGATTACCGACCATAACGTAGATGAGACGTTGGCTATCACCGATCGTGCCTATCTGTTGTTTGAGGGACGTATCCTCTTCCAGGGTACACCCGAGGAACTGGCATCGAACAAGGTGGTGCGTGAGAAATACCTGACCACTTCTTTCGAGTTGCGTAAGAAGGACTTCCAGCTCCTTGAGGAAGAGCGAAAGGCGAAGGAAGCGAAAAGTGAAGAGTGAAAAGTGAAAAGTAAATAGTGAGACATCAAGAGTGAAAAGTGTAAAGTTAATGGCGAAAAGTTAAAAAAACACAATGCGGAAGCAGATTTTTCACTTTTCACTTTTCACTTTTCACTTTTTTGTTGTACTTTTGCACCTCAATTTTGAATTATATAATAAATAAGTACATAAGAAAAGATGAAAATTTCGTTTGAATGCGCCGACAAGGTTAATGGTCTGCTGACTATGACCGTAGAGCCGGCTGATTATCAGGATGCAGTCGAGAAGACTCTGAAGAATTATCGTAAGAAAGCACAGGTACCTGGTTTCCGTCCAGGTATGGTTCCTATGGGAATGATTAAGAAGCAGTATGGCACGGCAGTAAAGGTTGACGAGGTTAACAAGCTGCTGGGCGAAAAGCTGTATGAATACATCCAGGAGAACAAGATCCAGATGCTGGGTGAGCCCCTCCCCAATCAGGAGAAGCAGGTTCCTCAGGACTTTGAGAAGGATGCCGAGCTGACATTCGTGTTCGATATCGCCGTGGCTCCCGAGTTTAAGGCTGAGCTGACTGGTAAGGATAAGATCGACTATTATACCATCAAGGTGGACGATAAGATGATCGACGACCAGGTGCAGATGTATGCCTCTCAGGGTGGTGAGTTCGTGAAGGCTGAGGTGTTCAGTGGTAATGACACCATCACTGGCGATCTCCGTGAGCTTGATGCCGATGGTAACACCAAGGAAGGCGGTATCACCACTGAGGGCGGTATGATCATGCCGGCTTATATCAAGGTGGACGACCAGAAGAAACTCTTCGATGGTGCTAAGCCTGGTGATATCCTTACCATCAACCCCAAGAAGGCTTATCCCGACAACGATGCTGAGGTGGCTGCCCTGTTGAAGGTGGAGAAGGATCAGGTGAAGGACCTGACCTCAGACTTCAGCTACCAGATTACTGAGATCCGTCATTTCCAGCCCGCTGAGGTGAACCAGGCTCTCTTCGACCGTGTGTTCGGTGAGGGTACGGTGAAGGATGAGAAGGAGTTCCGTCAGAAGATTGCTGATACCATCGCTCCCCAGCTGCAGCAGAACAGCGACTATAAGTTCCTGCTCGATGTACGTAAGCACATGGAGAAGAAGGTAGGCAAGCTCGAGTTCCCCGAGGCTATCCTGAAGCGCGTGATGCTGCAGAACAACAAGGACAAGGGTGCTGACTATGTGGAGCAGAACTTCGAGGGCAGCATCAAGGAACTGGGCTGGCATATGATCAAGGAGCAGCTCGTAGCAGCTAATGAGATCAAGGTTGATGATGCCGACCTGAAGGCTGTGGCCAAGGAGGCTATGCGTGCCCAGTTTGCCCAGTATGGTATGAGCAACATCCCCGACGATGTATTGGAGAACTATGCTGCTGAGCAGCTGAAGAAGCGTGAGAATATTGACAGCTTTGTGGACCGTGCCGTTGATCTGAAACTGACCGAAGCCCTCAAGAAAGTGGTCAAATTGAACGAAAAAGAGGTCACTTTGGCCGACTTTAACAAGCTGATGCAGGAAAAATAAGTATTTTTAGCAAAAAATAACCCCTAAGTTGAGAGGTTATCGACTTTTTTGATTATCTTTGTATCCCCGTAATGCAAGATAAAAGGTCGATAACCTCTTGCTTATTGTCTGTTTTATAAACAAGAAAAGGAAGAACGATATGATAAAGAATGACTTCAGGAAGTATGCTACACAGCATCTGGGAATGGACGGTCTGACGCTCGACGACGTGATGAAAGCTCAGGCTCAGTATATGAACCCCTATATCCTCGAGGAGCGTCAGTTGAACGTGACGCAGCTCGACGTGTTCTCTCGTTTGATGATGGATCGCATCATCTTCCTCGGAACACAGATCGACGACTATACCGCCAACACGCTTCAGGCGCAGTTGCTCTACCTCGACTCTGTCGACTCAGGCAAGGATATCAGTATCTATATCAACTCGCCTGGTGGTAGTGTGACCGCTGGATTGGGTATCTATGATACCATGCAGTTTATCTCCAGCGACGTGGCCACCATCTGTACAGGTATGGCTGCCTCGATGGGTGCCGTGCTGCTCGTGGCTGGTGCCGAGGGTAAGCGTTCGGCTCTACCCCATAGTCGTGTGATGATCCACCAGCCTCTTGGTGGCGTACAGGGTCAGGCTTCGGATATCGAGATCGAGGCTAAGGAGATCCTGAAATTCAAGAAAGAGTTATATACCATTATATCAGACCACTCGCATACGCCATACGATAAGGTGTATGCCGATGCCGACCGTAACTACTGGATGACCGCTGAGGAAGCCCGTGAGTACGGCATGATTGATAACGTATTGGTAAGGAAGCGCGAAGAATGAAGAAAGTATGTAATTTCTGCGGTAGGGGAGAACGGGAGGTCAAGTTGTTGATCACCGGTATCAGTGGGTATATCTGTGAGGAGTGTGCCCAGCAGGCCTATCGTATCGTGCAGGAAAATATGCCTTCGCCACAAAAGAAAGCACCGAAAGGCTTATTTGATGACGATGACGAACCCAAACCCCTGAAGGTGCCCAAGCCCCAGGAGATCAAAGATTATCTTGATCAGTACGTCATTGGTCAGGACGAGGCGAAGCGTTATCTCTCTGTGGCTGTGTACAACCACTACAAGCGTCTGGGTCAGAAAGTGACGGAGGATGGTGTGGAGATCGAGAAGAGTAATATCATTATTGTGGGATCGACGGGTACAGGTAAGACCCTTCTCGCGCGTACCATAGCTAAATTGCTCGATGTTCCTTTCACCATTGTCGACGCAACGGTGTTTACGGAGGCCGGATATGTAGGCGAGGATGTGGAGAGTATCCTCTCCCGTCTGTTACAGGTGGCGGATTATAATGTGGAGGCAGCCCAGCGTGGTATCGTCTTCATCGACGAGATAGATAAGATTGCGCGTAAGAGCGATAATCCCAGCATCACCCGCGACGTCAGTGGTGAGGGTGTACAGCAGGGTTTGCTGAAGCTGTTGGAGGGTACCGATGTGAATGTGCCTCCCAAGGGAGGACGTAAGCATCCGGATCAGGATTATATTAAGGTGGACACCCGTAATATCCTGTTTATCTGCGGTGGTGCCTTCGATGGTATCGAACGGAAGATTGCCCAGCGTCTGAACACCCATGTGGTGGGCTATAACTCCGTGCAGAATGCCAGGAAGATCGACAAGAAAGACCTGATGAAGTATGTATTGCCTCAGGATCTGAAGTCGTTTGGTCTGATACCCGAACTCATCGGTCGTCTGCCCGTGCTCACCTATATGAACCCGCTCGATCGTGAGGCCCTGAAGCGGATCCTGACGGAGCCCAAGAACTCTATCGTACGCCAGTACCAGAAGCTCTTCGAAATGGACGGTGTTACGCTGACCTTTACGAAAGAGGCGCTGGATGCCCTGGTAGACAAGGCTGTGGAGTATAAGTTAGGTGCCCGCGGACTCCGTTCCATTGTGGAGGATGTGATGATGGATCCGATGTTCAGTCTCCCCTCCAAGAAACAGAAGAAATTCGTAGTCACGGCCGAATATGTCCGTGAACAACTCGATAAATCACACTTACATCAGTTAGAAGCCTAAGAATTATTTATGACCGAAAAGATCAATCTTACCGAGGCTCTGAAGAAGTACTTTGGATTCGACAAATTCAAGGGAGATCAGGAGCGCATCATCCGGAATCTGCTGGATGGTAATGACACCTTTGTGCTGATGCCTACGGGTGGCGGTAAGTCCTTGTGCTACCAGTTGCCATCGTTGCTGATGGAAGGAACGGCTATCGTCATCTCCCCGCTCATCGCCCTGATGAAGAATCAGGTGGATGTGATCTCCAACCTGAGCGAGGTCGAAGGGACGGCGCATTATCTGAATTCCTCACTGAACAAGGCCGCCATCGATCAGGTAAAGACAGACATCCTTGCAGGACGTACCAAATTATTGTACGTAGCACCAGAGTCGCTGACCAAGGAAGAAAACGTGGAATTCTTGAAATCAGTGAAGATCTCGTTCTACGCCATCGACGAGGCACATTGTATCTCGGAATGGGGACATGATTTCCGACCTGAGTATCGTCGTATCCGTCCGATTGTCAACGAAATAGGCAATGCGCCTATTATTGCTCTGACGGCTACGGCTACGGATAAGGTGCGCTCGGATATCAAGAAGAATCTCGGCATTACCGATGCCGTGGAGTTTAAGAGTTCCTTCAACCGTCCGAACCTCTACTATGAGGTGCGTCCTAAGACCAAAGATGTTGACAAGGATATCATCAAGTTCATCAAGCAGCATCCTAATAAGAGTGGTATCATCTACTGTCTCTCCCGCAAGAAGGTGGAGGAGTTGTCTGCTGTCCTGCGTGCCAACGATATCAAATCGGCGGCCTATCATGCCGGACTGGATTCTGCCACCCGTACATCGACGCAGGATGCCTTCCTGATGGAGGATATCGACGTGATCGTTGCCACCATCGCCTTTGGTATGGGTATCGACAAACCCGATGTGCGTTTCGTGATCCATTATGATATCCCCAAGTCTCTGGAGGGCTACTATCAGGAGACAGGACGTGCTGGTCGTGATGGTGGCGAGGGCATCTGTCTGGCCTTCTACTCCTATAAGGATCTGCAGAAACTGGATAAGTTCATGGAGGGCAAACCTGTGGCCGAGCAGGATATCGGTCGTCAGCTGTTGGTTGAGACAGCCGCCTACGCCGAGACGAGCGTTTGCCGAAGGAAGATGCTGCTCCACTACTTCGGAGAGGAATATCCAAAGGATAACTGTGGCAACTGCGACAACTGTATCCATCCCCATGAGAAGATCGAGGCACAGGATCAGTTGGTTATTGTCCTCAACTCCATCCTTGCCATCAAGGAGAATTTCCGCAGCGACTATGTCATCGACTTTATCATTGGCAAGGAAACCGACGAGATCTTAGCGCATCACCATGAGGATCTGGAGCTGTTTGGTGCTGGTGCCGATGACGACGAGAAGATCTGGAACCCCGTTATCCGTCAGGCCCTCATCGCTGGCTTCCTGAAGAAGGAGGTGGAGAACTACGGTCTGCTGAAGGTAACCTCGGCAGGTAAGAAGTTCCTGAAGGCGCCACATTCATTTATGATTGTGAAGGATGCCGAGTTCGTAGATGACGACGATGCAGCCGATCATGAGGCTACCATCAGCGCGCTCGATCCTATGTTGAGTTCGATGTTGCGCGACCTTCGTAAGAAGGTGTCCAAGCGCCTCCAGCGTCCTCCATATGTCATCTTCCAGGATGTGTCACTCGAACAGATGGCTACCGACTATCCCGTCACCCTTGAGGAACTGAAGAATATCCAGGGCGTGGGCGAAGGAAAGGTCAAACAACCTTATGCCAAGGAGTTTGTCGAGCTCATCAGCGAATACTGTAAGGAGAACGGTATTGAGCGTCAGGTAGATATGCGTGTACGCACCGTGGCCAAGAAATCGATGTTGAAGGTGAAGATCATTCAGAGCATCGATCGCCAGATTGCGCTCGACGATATTGCCACGGCCCAGGGTATAGAGTTCGAGGAGCTGCTCGACGAGGTAGAGGCGATCGTCTACAGCGGAACGAAACTGAACATCGACTATTTCTTAGAGGAGGTGATGGATGAGGATCATATCGATGATATCTACGACTATTTCTGTGAGTCGGATACCGATAAACTCAGTGTGGCACAGGATGAGCTCGGCGAGGAATACTCCGAGGACGAGATCCGTCTTGTACGCATCAAGTTCATCTCCGAAATGGCAAACTAAAGGAAGTGAAAAGTATAAAGTGAAAAGTGAAAAGTCAGGGCGAAGCGTTAAAAAATAACAAGGCGCAGCAACTTTTCACTTTTCACTTTTCTCTATTCACTTCTTTTTTTGTACCTTTGCACGCAATATTTAAAGAAAGGTATAATTTATGGCTTCATTTATTGCAGACAAAATCGTGATGGACGGCCTGACATTCGACGACGTCCTCTTAATCCCAGCTTATTCGGAAGTACTGCCCAAGACGGTAGAGTTGAAAACGCGCTTTTCGCGTAATATCGAACTGAACGTGCCGTTTGTAACGGCCGCGATGGATACTGTTACCGAGTCGCAGATGGCTATTGCCATCGCCCGTGAAGGTGGTATCGGTGTAATCCATAAGAACATGTCGATTGAGGATCAGGCGCGTCAGGTGGCTATCGTGAAGCGTGCTGAGAATGGTATGATCTATGATCCCATCACCATCCCCCAGGGTTCTACGGTGGCTCAGGCCCTCGATATCATGTCGGAATATCATATCGGTGGTATCCCCGTGGTCGACGATGACAATCACCTCGTAGGTATTGTAACCAACCGCGACCTCCGTTTCGAGCGCCGTCTGGATCGTCCCGTGGCAG
>JAEEGG010015109.1_pt1 | contig 16249 bp, 7 predicted proteins | sample 9134161 | NCBI WGS metagenome assembly JAEEGG01 (sample SAMN16246543, study PRJNA631951) | gut metagenome | biome: gut microbiome; feature: rumen; material: CR-attached | host: Bos | place: Iran: Karaj | collected 2018-10
TCGTATGAACCTGGGTCAGATTTTCGAAGCTGTCCTTGGTTGGGCAGGTAAGGAACTTGGCGAGAAGTTCGCTACTCCTATCTTCGACGGTGCTACCCTCGATGACCTCAACGAGTGGACCTCGAAGGCTGGTCTGCCACGTTACGGCAAGACTCAGTTGTACGATGGTGGCACGGGCGAACCATTCGACCAGATGGCTACCGTGGGTGTCACTTACATGCTGAAGTTGGGCCACATGGTTGAAGACAAGATGCATGCCCGTTCTATCGGTCCATACTCATTGATTACACAGCAGCCTCTGGGCGGTAAGGCTCAGTTCGGTGGACAGCGTTTCGGTGAGATGGAAGTTTGGGCGCTCGAAGCGTTCGGCGCCGCCCATATCCTGCAAGAAGTCTTGACTGTCAAGTCCGATGACGTTGTAGGTCGTGCCAAGACTTACGAGGCTATCGTCAAGGGAGATAACATGCCAACTCCAGGCCTGCCGGAGTCACTGAACGTGCTCTTGCACGAGCTCCGTGGTCTGGGTCTCAGCATCAAGTTTGAGTAAGTTAATGGTTAAATACAACTTTTAACTTTTAACTGTTAACTTTTAATTTCGAAAAGACTATGGCTTTTAGAAAAGACAACAACAATAAGAGATTCAGTTTCACCAAGATCAATATTGGTCTGGCTTCGCCTGAGGAAATCAAGGAGAATTCACATGGCGAAGTACTGAAGCCTGAGACCATCAACTACCGCACCTATAAGCCCGAGCGTGACGGCCTCTTCTGCGAGCGCATCTTCGGTCCTGTCAAGGACTATGAGTGCCATTGTGGCAAGTACAAGCGTATCCGTTACAAGGGTATCGTCTGCGACCGATGCGGCGTTGAAGTTACCGAGAAGAAAGTACGTCGTGAGCGTTGCGGTCACATCGAGTTGGTTGTGCCTGTTGCTCACATCTGGTACTTCCGTTCGTTGCCTAACAAGATCGGTAACTTGTTGGGCATGCCAACCAAGAAGCTTGACTCTGTCATCTATTACGAGCGTTATGTAGTCCTCCAGCCAGGTTGCCTGGAGAAGGAGGGCGTACAGAAGCTGGATACTTTGTCGGAAGACGAGTACATGGATTTGTGCGAGCGCATTCCAGAGAAGTATCGTAACTTGCCAGACGAGGATCCTAACAAGTTCGTCGCCATGATGGGTGCCGAGGCTGTGCTCCGACTCCTCCAGCAGGTTGACCTCGATACCTTGGCTTACGAGCTCCGTGCCCGTGCCAACGAGGACGGCAGTGTACAGCGCAAGCAGGAGGCTTTGAAGCGTTTGCAGGTAGTCGAGGCATTCCGTGCTGCTAAGGATCGCAATAAACCAGAGTGGATGATTATCAAGATTTTGCCAGTCATCCCACCCGAGTTGCGTCCATTGGTACCACTGGATGGCGGCCGTTTCGCCACCAGCGATGTCAACGACCTCTATCGTCGTGTCATCATCCGCAACAACCGCTTGAAGCGACTCATCGAGATCAAGGCTCCTGAGGTCATTCTCCGCAACGAGAAGCGTATGTTGCAGGAGGCTGTTGACTCTCTCTTCGACAACTCACGTAAGTCAAGTGCCGTCAAGAGTGAGGCCAATCGTCCATTGAAGTCCCTCTCTGACTCTTTGAAGGGTAAGCAGGGTCGCTTCCGTCAGAACTTGCTCGGTAAGCGTGTTGACTATTCTGCACGTTCCGTTATCGTCGTAGGTCCAGAACTCAAGATGAACGAGTGCGGTCTGCCTAAGCTCATGGCTGCCGAATTGTACAAGCCATTCATCATCCGCAAGCTCATCGAGCGTGGCATCGTCAAGACCGTCAAGTCGGCCAAGAAGATTGTCGATAAGCGCGAACCAGTCGTTTACGACATCCTCGAACTTGTGATGAAGGGTCACCCAGTATTGTTGAACCGTGCTCCTACACTTCACCGTCTGGGTATCCAGGCCTTCCAGCCACGAATGATTGAGGGTAAGGCTATTCAGTTGCACCCATTGGCATGTACGGCCTTCAACGCCGACTTCGATGGTGACCAGATGGCCGTCCACCTGCCACTCGGCAACGCCGCTATCTTGGAGGCTCAGATCTTGATGCTCGGTTCGCACAACATCTTGAACCCTGCCAATGGTGCACCTATCACCGTGCCTTCGCAGGACATGGTATTGGGTCTGTACTATATCACCAAGTTGCGTGACCACGATAAGGGTGAGGGTCTCACCTTCTATGGTCCAGAAGAGGCCATGATTGCTTACAACGAAGGTAAGTGTTCACTCCAGGCCAAGATTAAGTGCGTCGTCAACGACGTCGATGTCGAGAATGGCCGCAACCCAATCAAGCGTCTGGTCGAGACCTCAGTAGGTCGTCTTATCTTCAACGAGAAGGTGCCTGCCAAGGTTGGTTACGTCAACGAGGTTATCACCAAGAAGTCTCTGCGTAACGTCATTACCGACGTCATCAAGTGGTGTGGTATTCCACGTACCGCCGACTTCCTGGACGGTGTGAAGAACTTGGGTTACTACGAGTCCTTCCGTGCCGGTCTGTCGTTCAACTTGGGCGATGTGCTCGTTCCTGCTGAGAAGACCGAGATCATCAAGAAGGGTGACGACGAAGTCGAAGCCATCATGGATGATTACAACAATGGTTGGATTACCGACAAGGAGCGTTACAACAAGGTGGTCGATGTCTGGTCAGGCGTCAACAACCAGTTGACCAACGTCTTGATGAAGCAGTTCAAGGAGGCCGAGCAGGGCTTCAATGCCATCTACATGATGATGGACTCAGGCGCCCGTGGTTCTAAGGATCAGATTGCTCAGTTGTCCGGTATGCGTGGTTTGATGGCCAAGCCTCAGAAGGCAGGTGCCGAGGGTGCTCAGATTATCGAGAACCCAATTAAGGCAAACTTCAAGGAAGGTATGTCTGCCCTCGAATACTTCATCTCTACGCACGGTGCCCGTAAGGGTCTTGCCGATACCGCGTTGAAGACTGCCGATGCAGGTTACTTGACCCGTCGTTTGGTCGATGTCGCACATGATGTCATCATCCGCGAGGAGGATTGTGGTACGCTCCGTGGTCTGGTATGCACCGAACTCAAGAACAACGATGAGGTTGTCGCTTCTCTGAAGGAGCGCATCCTGGGTCGTGTCACTGTTCACGATATCATCCATCCACTCACAGGCGATTTGATCATCGCTGCTGGCGAGGAGATTACCGAGCGCATCGCCGATGCCATCGAGGATTCTCCAATCGAGCAAGTCGAGATTCGTTCCGTCCTCACTTGCGAGTCCAAGCATGGTGTCTGCGCCAAGTGCTATGGCCGCAACCTCTCTACCAACCGTATGGTTCAGAAGGGCGAGGCTGTCGGCGTCATCGCTGCTCAGTCAATCGGTGAGCCTGGTACACAGTTGACACTTCGAACCTTCCACGCCGGTGGTATTGCTTCGAATGCAGTGGCCGTTTCCAACTTGAAGGCTGGTTACGATGGTAACCTCGTCATCGAGGAACTCCGTACCATCGATGCTCCACAGGAGGATGGCTCTATCAACAAGGTAGTTGTCAGCCGTATGACCGAAATGCGTATCGAGGATGCCAACACCGGTATCGTCTTGCAGCAGGCCAACATCGGCTACGGTTCCGTGCTCTTCCTTGCTTCTGGTACTCAGGTCAAGAAGGGTGACATCATCGCCGAGTGGGACCCATTCAACGCCGTCATCGTTGCAGAGCAGCAGGGTATGGTTCAGTTCGAGAACGTCATCGAGGGCGATACCTATAAGGTAGAGGCCGACGACGCTACGGGCTTGGAGGATAAGATCGTCATCGAATCCAAGGACCGTACCAAGGCGCCAATGGTTCACATCGTTGACGAGGCTGGCGACACCTTGGCATCTTACACCTTGCCTATCGGTGCCCACATCATGGTCAACGACAAGGACATGATCAAGCCAGGTGCTATCATCGTTAAGATCAACCGTACATCAAGCAAGGCAGGTGATATTACCGGTGGTCTGCCACGAGTTACTGAGTTGTTCGAGGCACGTAACCCATCCAACCCAGCCGTTGTGGCTGAGATTGATGGCGAAGTTACCTTCGGCAAGATCAAGCGTGGTAACCGCGAGGTCATCATCACTGGCAAGTATGGTGACAAGCGTGCATACCTCATCCCATTGAACCGTCAGGTTCTTGTTCAGGAGCACGACTATGTCCGTGCCGGCAACCCATTGTCCGATGGTGCTATCACACCAAACGACATCCTGCGCATCCTTGGTCCTACAGCCGTACAGGAGTACATCGTCAACCAGGTACAGGACGTTTACCGTCTGCAGGGTGTAAAGATCAACGACAAGCACTTCGAGGTTATCGTCCGTCAGATGATGCGCAAGGTGACTGTCCTCAATCCAGGCGATACCCGCTTCCTCGAGTCGCAGCAGGTTGACAAGCTCGACTTCTTGGCCGAGAACGACCGCATCTGGGGTATGAAGTACATCCAGAAGGCTGGCGACAGCACCGAGTTGAAGCCAGGTATGTTGGTAACTGCCCGTCGTCTGCGTGACGAGAACTCTATGCTCCGTCGCAAGGACAAAAAGTTGGTCGATGCCCGTGATGCAGAACCAGCAACTTGCGAACAGATGTTGCAGGGTATCACCCGTGCCGCATTGGGTACCTCAAGTTTCATGTCGGCAGCTTCCTTCCAGGAGACTACCCGCGTGCTCAACGAGGCAGCCATCCTTGGCAAGACCGATTATCTGGAGGGCATGAAGGAGAACGTCATCTGCGGTCACCTCATCCCAGCAGGTACAGGTCAGCGCGACTTCGACAACTTGGTAGTAGGCAGCCGAGACGACTTCAACCGCGTCTTCACGGCTCCACGCAAGACCCTCGATTTCGATTAAGAGTTCCCCTCCACGCTCTTCATCATGACCGATGTCTTCACTTTCGGGTGCACGATTGATGCAAACTCCAATCGGCACACTAATGAGACAGGATCGTGGAGGTAAAAATAAAGTGGTCAGCATTCACAACCAACTGTGAATGTTGGCCACGTATTTTTTTACTTTAATTATTTTATGCTTCAAAACAAAACAAGTAAGACCAAGTGGAAGCGCTTCAGCGGCGCTTCGTATGCTGCCTTTCAGAGTTTGCACCGAGAGGTTCGGATTGGCGTCTTGAGTGTGGCTATGTTATCGTCAGTTAGCCTGAAGGCGAATGCGGTAACGACAGCCAATTCCCTGAGTAATCCAACAGCTACAGGCGAGGATGCTCTGGTGGACGACAGTCTGGTGGTCGGATTGGAGGATGTAGAGATCCTCGCAACGCGCGTGCCGCTCACGCAGATGCAGGCACCACGACAGGTAACCGTACTTCATGCTGTGGACATTGCCGCAGCGGCGGTACACAGTATTAACGACTTACTCGAATATGCCGCAGGGGTCGATGTCCGGCAACGTGGCGATTTGGGTGTACAGACCGACATTTCGGTACGGGGAGGCACGTTCGACCAGATGACGATCCTGTTGAACGGAATCAGTATCTCTTCTCCCCACACAGGGCATTTGTCTGCCGACTTCCCTATCTCCGTTCAGGACATTGAACGTATCGAAGTGGTGCAGGGTCCTGCTGCCCGAGTGTTTGGAACGAGTGCCTTTACGGGCGCAATCAACGTAGTGACCAGAACCTTGCCTGAGGACAGTGACCGACTGAGTGGTCAGGCGCACGTCTATGGTGGTTCTTATGGGTATGCAGGTGCCGATGCCTCTTTGAGTCACTACTCGGCCATAGGCCAGACAGGCAGTTATGGCGGAACAGGCACTTTGGGTTACAGCCGTAGCGACGGCGCCACACCCAACAGCAATTTTGAGTCCACCCGCGCCTTTTACAGAGGTCAGTACCGGCAAGGCGAGACGCAGGTGAACCTCCAGCTGGGTTACAGTTACAAGCCCTATGGCGCCAACACTTTCTATGGCGCCGCCAGCCGTGACCAGTGGGAAAGCAACGAGCGTTATATGGGTGCCCTGACAGCACAGTTCCGACTGGGGCGCTGGCATCTCTCTCCTGCTGTGTCTTGGAACCGTTGGTTCGACCATTATCAGTGGCACAAGGGCAAACCTGCCGGCGAGAACTACCATCAGGTAGATACCTGGACGGCGCATTTGAACAGTTGGATGGAGTCCCGTTTCGGTAAGACCTCCTTGGGTGCCGAGGTCCGTAGCGAAGGCATCTACAGCACCAAGTTGGGCAAGCCGATGGCTCAGGGCGATTATTTCGATGTGCGTGGACATGATGGTTTGAAGGATTCGACCCAATATACGCATCACGATGCCCGCACCAATCTCTCCCTCTATGTGGAGCACGATGTTCTTTTGCAGGATTGGACCCTTTCGTTGGGTATCTTGGCCAATATGAACGACCGTCTCGAAAATCATTGGGGTGTTTATCCAGGTATCGACCTCTCTTGGCGTCCCAACGAATACTGGAAGTGGTTCGCTTCGTGGAACATGGCATTACGCATGCCCACCTTCACCGACCTCTATTACAGTGGAGCCAACATCGAGGGCAACGACCACCTCAAACCTGAGCGCGCCAGCGATTTCACCTTGGGTGCCCGTTACCGGAAAACCGGTTGGAGGGCCGAAGCCAGTCTCTTCTACAGCCACAAGAGCAATATGATTGACTGGGTGACCTACAACGACTTGGGCGAGGGGCAGAGTTCCGGCATCTTCCACAGCGAGAACTTCGTGCTCGACAACGTCGGTCTGGAGTGTTCGGCCGACTTCCTGCCTCGCGAGGTCTGGAGTGCTTCGCCTCTCCGCAAAGTGGGAGTGCAGTATGCCTACATAGATGAACATGCGGCATACAGTCGTCCTATCCTTGTCTCCAAGTATGCCATGGAGTATCTTCGTCACAAGGTGGTCCTACAGGCCGACAGTCGTCTCTACCGCCTCCTCCAGCTGGGAGTTTCCTGGCGTTGGCAGGACCGATGCGGATCGGGCAATCACCCTTACGGGTTGTTGGACAGCCGCCTCTCATGGGAGGCTTCCCGATGGCAAGCCTATGTGGAGTGTTCCAATGTCTTGGACAAGGACTACTTCGACTATGGCTATATTCCTCAGCCGGGCAGAACCTTCCGGGCGGGAATGCGCGTCACATTTTAATCCACTGCCGGCCTCGTGCCGGCAGACTCTCTCGATTGTAATCATTCATATCAACAATACAATCAAAATTATTCTATTATGAGAAAGAGTGCACTTCTCTCTGCAGTCCTTTCTTTGGGATTGGTAGGAACACTTCTGGTAGGCTGCCAGAGTTACGAATACCAGACCGTCGAGAATGACCCGTTGAACGCCAAGATCTACACCTTGCCCAACGGACTGAAAGTTTACATGACTGTCAACAAGGAACAGCCCCGTATTCAAACTTACATCGCTGTCCGCACTGGTGGCAAGAACGATCCTGCCGAGACGACAGGTCTTGCCCACTATCTGGAGCACCTGATGTTCAAGGGAACCAGCCACTTCGGTACTCAGAACTTCGAGGCCGAGAAACCTCTTCTCGACAGCATCACTGACCTCTTCGAGTTGTATCGTTCCAAGACCGACCCCGAAGAGCGCAAAGCTATCTACCATCGCATCGACAGCATCAGTGGTGTCGCTGCCAAGTATGCCATTCCTAACGAGTATGACAAGATGATGGCAATGATTGGTGCTTCTGGTACCAATGCCTATACCTCCGAGGATGTTACTTGCTACACCGAGGATATCCCAAGCAACCAGATCGAGAACTGGGCCAAGATTCAGGGTGAGCGTTTCAAGGACCCTGTCTTCCGTCTGTTCCATACCGAGTTGGAGGCTGTCTATGAAGAGAAGAACATTGCCTTGACCCGTGACATCCGCAAGGAGTTTGAGGTCATCAACGAGGTACTCGCGCCCAATCACCCTTACGGCAAGCAGACCGTCATCGGCACCCAGGAGCACCTGAAGAATCCTTCGCTCATCAATATCCGCAACTACTTCAATACCTGGTATGTGCCTAACAATGTGGCCATCTGTCTCTCTGGCGACTTCGAGCCCGACCAGATGGTACGTGTCATCACCAAGTACTTCGGCGACTGGCAGCCACGCGAGTTGCCTTCCACCGACTATCCTGCCATCGAGCCTCTCCAGGCACCTGTCACCCGCGAGGTGTGGGGTCAAGAGGCCGAGAACGTCATCCTGGCATGGACCTTCCCGGGTGCTGCCGATCCTATGTCCGACCAAGTCGATTTCCTCTCCAGCGTCCTCTACAACGGCAAGGCTGGTCTCTTCGACCTCGATCTCAACCAGGGCATGAAGGTACTCACCGCCCAGGCGTTTGTCGACCGCAAGACCGATGCCACTACACTTATGTTGTATGGTCGTCCATTGCCTGGTCAGAGTCTGGAGGAGGTACGTCAGTTGCTCCTTGAGGAGGTGCAGAAAATCATCACGGCCAAGTTCGACGGTGACCTCGTTTCCAGTGTCCTCACCGACTATAAGCTTTCTCTCCAGAAGCAGTTGGAGAACAATAGCGACCGCGCCAACATGTTCGTCGAGAGCTTCGTCAATGGTCAACCATGGGAGGAGGCTGTCCGCGTCATTGACCGTTATGCCCACAACACCAAGATGTCTTTGGCCTACTTTGCCAAGAAGTACCTCACCGAGCAGAGCTGTGTGACTGTCTATAAGCGTCAGGGCGAAGACCCAGACCGTCAGATCATCGACAAGCCTGCCATCACCCCCATCGAGGCTAACCGCGACACCATCAGCGCTTTTGCCAAGGAGATTCAGGAGGGTTACGTCAATGCCATCGACCCTGTCTTTGTCGATTACAACTTCGACATCCAGAAGGAGCAGTTGAAGCACAACCAGCAGTTGCTCTACAAGCAGAATGTCACCAACCAGCTCTTCGAGTTGGAGTATGTCTTCGAGATGGGTCGTTTCGCCGACAAGTACCTTCCTTTCGTAGGTAGTTATACCGACTATCTCGGCACCAGCACCATGACTGCCGAGGGTGTACAGCGTTCCTTCTACCGTTTGGGTTGTGACCTCAGCATCCAGGTCAGCAACCGTCGTCTCTATGTCCATGTCAAGGGTCTCGACGAGAACCTCGATGCCGCTGTCAAGTTGACCGAACAGGTGCTCAACGATGCTCAGCCTGACGAGGAGGTTTACGAGAATTTCCTCTCTTCCATCAGCCAGAGTCGTAAGGTTGCCAAGACCGACCAGCGTCGCATCGCCCGTGCCCTGGCCACCTATGCCACCTATGGTCCTGAGTATGTCAAGGAGACCACGGTGACCGACAAGGAGCTCAAGGCCATGAAGGGTAGCGATCTCACCAACCGTCTGCACAACCTCGCCAACCTCGAACACCGTGTGCTTTACTATGGCCCACGCAAGCTCGAAGAGGTTGTTGACATCCTCAATACTTCGCGCACCGTAGCCGAGAATCTGCAGAAGCCTGCTGCCGGTAAGCTCTACTTCAACCTCGAACCAAAGGAGACCATCACTTACTTTGCTCCATTCGAGGCCAACAACAGCATCTTGCGCCAATCCACCACCCTCGGCAAGACCTACGATGCTAGCATGAGCCCTGAGGTTGCTCTCTACAACGAGTACTTCGGCGGTTCCATGAACAGCATCGTCTTCCAGGAGATGCGTGAGACCCGTGCTTTGGCCTACAGCGCCTATGCTGACCTCGTTACTCCTTACTATAAGAATCAAGATCAGTACAGCTTCATTGCACAGATCACCACGCAGACCGACAAGTTGAAGGATGCCTACACCCACTTCGGTGAGATCATCAACGATATGCCTCAGTCCGAGAATGCATTGAACAATGCCCGCACCGCTCTCATCAACCGTTTGCGCACAGAGCGCACCATCGGTGTCGATGTCCTCTGGAACTACATCAACGCCCTCGACCTCGGTCTGGACGAAGATCCAAACAAGGATGTCTTCGACAAGGTGCAGAACCTCACCCTCAAGGACATTGTTGCTTTCCAGCAGAAGTACATCAAGAACCGCAACTACTTCAACACCCTAGTAGCAGACCCATCGCTGGTTGACCTCTCCACCTTCAAGGAGGCAGGCAAGGTCCAGAAGGTCTCTGTCGATGAAGCCTTCGGCTATTGATACTCCGTCGTTTACGACTTTCTTTATATTGGCCGCACATCTCTCCGGGGGTGTGCGGTCATTTCTTTCATTATGTCAAAGACCATATTCGTTAAACGTTAACCCTTAAACATTAAACGAAAACGAAAAATAGACTGTTAACCGATAAACCTTAACCGATAAACTTTAACCGTTAACCGAACAACGATGCCGCAAAGATACACCCTATAGCCATTCCCTCCAAACTTTTGACTGCTATACTTTTTGCTATACTTTGCTATGGTACTGTGAAAATCAATCACTTACGATATATTGTAACCACGGAAATCACGGAAGACACGGAAACAACCTCGTTACTCTTGAAAACTATCCCAAGCAATCAAAACATATTATAGTCTTCATTTCTATTCTCTTACGCACTCTTCGCGCGGGGCAAATCCTCCCCCTAAGCAGGTCCTCGCAGCAAATTAGGAGGGTTGATAACCCTCCGCGAGAAGACGAGGCTTTAGCTGAGGGAGGAACGAGGGGGTCTTCTTTATTCCCCCTATACTAATTGCTATAGCATACTGAGTATGAAGCAATTAAGGTACTTTAACAGACACTCACAATACAATAACTCCCGCCTTTTTACGGGCAGGAGCAAACCATAAGGCTGAAAGCCTGTTAAGACCACAGGCGGGGGTGCAACCCCCGTTTACAATTGACAGAGGAAAAGAGTGCCGAAGGTACGACAGACCACAGGCAGATGGTAGAGCGAAGCGAAACCCCTGTTAAGAAGGTACGACAGAACGCGCTGAAAGCGCAACACCAATCAGCCCAAAAGATTGAGTTCAATGGAGTTACAAGATTGAGTTGCATCGCTCTCGCGACCACTGATAATTGGGCCTAATAGACATTTTGAGGGATGAAATGTAAGAAAAAATTGAGTTCAAATTAAGTTCTATTGATGGAGTATTATAACATCTCGCGTGTACGAAAGTGTAATTGATTTCCATTTATTGCGACCTCCAGAGCTATCGAATTCTCTAATTCTCATCAATTCAATACAGACATCTACATTCTCCATTGCGTGCAAAAGAAAATTCTCTAATTCTCTAATTCTTGAGATTGAATCACCGAATGGAAAAATTCTTGCGCGAACCCACCGATGACCCTACGCTGACCCACTATTCAGGAGGGCATGAGGAGAGCCTGAGATGACCGCAGGTCCCCCACAGCTCCCTAAAATCAGGGGACCTGTGGGCGACCTGAACGTGAGCTGATGGTGTGCTCATGCCCTGCTGAATAGTACGGCAACGGTAGGACGTGAGAAGGAAAAGTGAACAATTAAAAATGAAAAGTGAATTGCCAATTGAAAATTGAAAGTTGAAAAGTGAAAAGTTGAAGTTGAAGTTGAAACGTGAAAGTTGAAAATTGAGAGTTCCGATATTTCCCCCTCTTTCGGCACGACTAAAGTTTTCAACAGAGCAGGTGGATAACTGGGCGGAAATGGGGGAAAGAGGAGTTATTCACGGACTTATCAACGGTTATCCACCCCTTTCCATAGGTTATCAACGCTTATGCACACAGTGGTGAACAAGCGGTGGAGAAAAAAAGAAGCGGATCAGTCGCCCCAACAACGGGGAAACGGACCCACAAAGAGGAGGACGAACAAGGTCACTCCACCACCTTGATGGCGACAGCCTTGAGTTGCTGCCAACCGGAACGGTCGGTCACGCGGACCATGAAGTGGTAGTCACCAGGGTCGATGTCGGCGGGAATCTGGATGAACTGTCGCGCCACGAAAGAGGTGGAACCCGCTGGGATGGCGAAATCCTCGTTGTAGATCCAAGGGTGGACAGGTTCCTTCTTGGCATCCATCTCACACTCCACCGAAGAGGTACTGTGGGTGTGATGGTCGAAATTGTTGTGAATCTCGATGTTGTAGTTACCCAGTTCGTCGTTGTCGCCCAACAGATAGCAGAACGGCATCTCTTCGCCGCGACGGAAGGTCTGGCAGTCGGTGGGACAGGCATCTTCGACCGTATCGGTGATGGTGGGCTTGGTCATGTCTTCCTGGTTGTCCGAGCCGCCACAGGCCGACAGGGCAACTAGCAGGGAGAGGGAGAGTAAAAACTGTTTCATATCAATGAATTAGGGGTTCAAAAACAAACAGGGACGGCAGACGCAAGCGCAACAGGCCTGCGTCCGCCGTCACACAGAGGGGCGTTAGTGCTCGTGGTGGTGATCGTCATCGTCGTCATCATCGTCGTCGCCATCGTCCTCAACGAGTTCGATGTGACACTCGGCAGTGGTCTGCTGACCGGCCTTATCCACGACGATGAAGTGCAGATGATATTCGCCCAACGGAGCATCGGCAGGGATGTCGATGTGCTCGTGGAACTCGGCATTCTTTAGACCGACATACTTCGAGTCGGTATAGGATTTCTCAATCTCGAAGCCATGAGAGGCCTCCTGATGAATCTCGACGTCAATGCGCTGGATGAGCCCTTGGGCCACGATATCGGCTTCCAGATGGAGGTCATGACCCGGGTGGGCATGTCGGCTGTTGTCGTGCCCCACCTCGGTGAGGGTGATGACCGGCTTGGCGACCTTGTCGTCGTCATCGTCGTCGCATGAAGTGAAACACAAAGAGAATACTGAAACGAGAGCCAAAAGCAGGCTCATATATTTAATATTTTTCATTATTGGAAAGTTATTGGAGCAAGGGGGAAAGAAATTTTAAGGAGTTAATGGGAGTTAAAAGGAGTTATCTCTGCGCTCAGGGAGTTAACGGACGATTGAAGGGAGAATGAAAAATTAATAATTAAAAGTGAAATTCTCTCCGTCTGTTAGCTCCGAAGGCCACAAATCAATGAAAAATTAAAATTGAAAAGTGAAAAGTGAGGTTTCCCGCCGTCTTTAGCGCCGAAGGCCATTAGCGTGAACGAAGTGAACTTTTAGCGGCTCGAAGAGCCTTTTAGCCTCCAGTTCTATCGTCCGTTAACTCCACAGCCGCAGGCTGTTAACTCCCGTTAACTTCATGAAATTAACTCCTATACAGTTCTCTCTTCCCTTGCATGATTAAAAAAAAATGTTAGAAGTCAACCGCCACCTTGGCCGAGAAGTTGCGACCTGGTTCGGGAACATCGATGAGCCGGTAGAAACTGGTATGGTCAAAGTACTTGCGGTTGAGAAGGTTATCGACGTGCAACGCCACCTGCATGGAACAGCGGTTCCAATGGAAATGGTGTCCGGCCGAGAGGTTGAGCACCCAATAGCCGTCGGTGGGTTTCTCGGGAGGAACGATGTCGTCCTGCCGACCCACCAGTCGGGCATTGACTGCCACGAAGGCAGGGAGGTCGGGCGCCGTCATCTGTCGGCCCAAACCGAAAGCGTACTTCCCTTCCACCTCGGCCGACCAGGGAGTGGAGAAAGGCAACGTGTAACCTTTCTTCTGTCCCGACTCCTGACGGGCGAAGAGGTATTCGCCCTGGAGCGTCGAACTCCAATGTCGGTCTATCTGCCAGGTCCAGATGGCCTCCCATCCGTAACGCAGCACCTCGGCTTGCGTGTAGTGATAGAGTTGCAGACCCTCCACATAGTCCGACGTGGGGTTGAGGTAGATATAGTTCGGGAAATAGTTCAGATAAGGGTCGAACTGCAACGACATCTGACCGTTGTCCCAGCATAACGCCATGTCCAGTTGGTACGACTCCTCGGCATCGAGCGCAGCGTTGCCACGTTCGTAACGGAAGATATGGTAGTTGATTCCGTCGGCACCCAGTTCCTTGGGAATGGGGACACGGAAACTCTTGCCGGCATTGGCCTTCATGACCCACGGGCCCGACGAATAGTTGATACCCGCCGACCAGGTCAGACTGTTGAAATGCCGGCGCAACGGCTGTGAACGTTGTATATAGGTAGGTGTGCCATCCACCGGGGTCGGGTACCAATCGTGATAACTGTGTATGTGTGTGTCGGCATAATCATAACGGATGCCGGCATTCAGAATCAGGTTCTCGCGACAGGTGTATCGGTCCATAAGATAGACGCCGAGGCTGTGCACCTCGAAGTCCGGAATGATGAATCCCCATCCCTTGCGGCGGTTGTGTTGCGTCTCCTCGTTGAGTCCACTCTGCACCTGGTGGTTGTCACCCACATGGAGGTGGAAAGCAAGGTTGGCCGAGTAGGTACTCTTGTCGAAGACACGTTCACGGGCATTGTCCGGCTTGGGCATGTAACCATGCGAAATGGGTTCCGAGCACTCCCGACGGTAGTTGTTCTGGTAGGCGAGGTTGGTCTCGATGCCCAGCCGACTGCCGTGCCAAGTGGTGTGGCTCAGCACTTTGAGGTGGTTGACCGACTGATGCGGCAGGTCGATGTCGCGTGCAGAACGGTCGTAGTCGATGTCGGACAACTTGACCTCCAAACCATGCGCGTCGGCAAAGAAACCGCTCTTCGAATAACTGTCCGACACGCGCAAGTCGGTGTGGAAAGTGTATCCGGCATAACCCACCATGACACTACCATCCCGCTCCTTGCCTGCCGTGTTGCGAAGACGACGGTGGTGCAGGGGAATGCGGTAAGAGAAGTATTCGATGCTGTCGGTGGGCACACGGAAGTCGGCATAGTCGATCATCGTGAAATGTGCCCGATAGAAGAACTTGTTCAACAATCCACCCACCTTGCCCGACATGCCGATCTGACCATTGTTGGTTCGACCGAACAACTGCACCTTGCCCTCCACCTTTTCGGTCGGAACATGGTTGCTGTAGAGGCGAAGCACTCCGCCGATGGCATCGCTGCCATAGAGCAAAGCGGCTGGCCCCTTGATCACCTCGGTGCGGTCGATAGCAAACTGGTCAATCTCCAGACCGTGATCGTCGCCCCACTGTTGACCCTCGTGCTTGATGCCATCTTCGGTCACCGCCATACGGTTGTAGCCCAATCCACGGATGGTGGGTTTGGACTGTCCGCTGCCTATGCTGATGGCCTTCACGCCAGGAATGTGCTGAAGGGTCTGCATCAGACTGCCCGCGAAGTTCTGTTCCAGATACTCGTGACTGATCTGCACGCTGGTCTGGGACGTCTTCATCTGGTAGGTATGAGGATTGTTGCCCGATATGGTCACATCGTTGAGCACGATGGTACTATCCGGGCTGGCGCACGTCGTCAGGAGACTCGCCAATAGGAATGCTGTCATTACGTCATGTCTCTCCGGTGCGTAGGCTCAAAGAGCACTACCGCATCGGTGGTGTATAATAATAAGGAGTACGAAAAGAGAGCCCTCCCGTCGGAGGACAATAACCCTATAGGCACAATTCACCTATATATCAACAAAAGCATGGAGGCGCCCGGAGGGCTGTTGGACCGCCCTTATACACACGTACGGAGGCGGTACGGAGGTCTTGATAGACGCTCTTGATTATTTTACAAACAAGGAATGCCACTGACGCAGTGGCGAAGAATGTCAACTGGAGGAACTGGCACAGCACGCAATCGTGCATCTGTATGTTGCCGGTGTCCAAGTGTCCTGGACAACTCTCGTGGTGCACGCAGGCGGCACACTCCAAGGGCTCTTGCAGCTCCGTGTGATGGGTGTGAAAGGACGATGCAAGCAGTATTGGCAGATACACTGCCAACAACAGCCAACTTGCTATCTTACTGAAGTTTATACCTTTCATAACCATTTGATGGAATCCTCGGCCTGGCTGCCTATCAACGCAACGCGGCCGAAATAAATGCCCTTTTTGCGCCGCAAATATAGTGCAATTTTGAGAATTATGCAAACAATTGACGAAAAAAGTGGTCTAAAGGGTTCTTTTAGAGGAGAGAAAGGTAACCGTCGTCAACGTCGTTCCTGCTCTCCCCCGTCGGACAACGGAAAAAGTGAGGAACTATACTGAAACTTCCGTATAATTAGCACTTTTGAATACTGAAAAGTCCGTACAACTGTTAATAATTGCTAAAAAACAACTATTTGCGGCAAAAAAATTTGGAGGTTGTCAATCTATGTACTTACTTTGCAGTACAAAATCGAAGTCGAGCGGATATTCCGAGAACACGGTTTTCTTCCGACTATTCCGAAAACTCTAAATACTCCGAGGACTCCGATGATGCATGAATTAAATTTATAAATGAGTTT
>JAEEGG010015110.1_pt1 | contig 16248 bp, 15 predicted proteins | sample 9134161 | NCBI WGS metagenome assembly JAEEGG01 (sample SAMN16246543, study PRJNA631951) | gut metagenome | biome: gut microbiome; feature: rumen; material: CR-attached | host: Bos | place: Iran: Karaj | collected 2018-10
TACAATCTGTACCATGAATTTTTGTTTGATGATTTCTTTCGTCGGCCGGTCGATATACTTAAACAGCCATCCGCTGATGAAGAAAAAGAGTGGCATGCGGAAACGTTCGATGATGTCATTATAGCCCATCACGTATGAACAGAAACCATAGGCAGATATATGAAAGTATACCACAAGAATCATAGCCATACCTCGCAGGGCATCAATATATCCAATTCGTTTTGTTGCAGGCTCTTTCATCATTTATCTTCCTAATAAAACGGGCGCATGCTTCTTTCCTAAGATGATTATCGGGTAAAGAATGGCCACAATGAAAAGTGAGGTGGGAATGGCATTATACCAATGGTAGCATATCTCTTCGCCGGAAAGGAACAGGTGCTCAATGCTGTAATTGATGGCTCCAATGATAACAAAATGGAAACCTATGATAACAAGTGTGCCAACAGAAAGGTTTACGACAATGCTTGATTTGAATTGGTCTATGAGTTTACAACCATATATTACACCAACTAAGAAGCTAATGTTGACTGGATAGAACAATGCTACATGGAGGAGTAAGCGGTCTTCGTGTAAATGCAGGTAAAAAAGGAATAGGCTAATAGCGAACCCCGTGATACATAAGGCCAAATTGCGCCATTGTTGATTGTCTCTAAGCAAGTGAGCTTGTCCCATAACGTATCCTATATAATAATAAGGTAACCTTCTGAAAATACCTGTAGAGGTCAGTTCGTGAATAATCATCCAATGCTTGTCTGCTGCATAGAGAAAGAAGGAGACGATGCAGAGCGAAATCATAATTAGATGCTGATGTTTAGTCTTTCTGCAGAGGTCGATTAACACGTGCATGAAAAGAATAGCAGGCAGATACCATAAAGGTCCGTTGAGTGGCTCTGTAAAGGTTCCGCTGTTCTCAAAGAGTAGGGCACCAAATATTGGTTTCATGGCATGGAACAGATCGGGCATTCCACCATGAAGCATATAATAACGCAAAATCCAATAAGGATATACGATAGCATTCCATATCAGGTAGGGTAATATCAGTCCCCGCCAGTATTTCCGCCAGTTCTCTTTGTCACTGCCTCGATCCTTTTTCAGATAGCCCGATATAAAAAAGAATACGGTAATAATGCAAACTTGCACGTAGCGAAAATAGAACCACTCTTGTGATTGTGGTAGATGAATGAAAACGATGGTCGTCACAGCCAAAGCCTTAGCCCAATCTATCCAGTTGATTCTTTGCATATGTCCGTCTTTGCAGCAAAATTACCTATTTTATTTGAAATAGGCAAACCTTTTTTATTATAAATGCTGTAAATATGAAAAAAAAATGTATCTTTGCAGAGAATTTGATAGAAGAGTGCTATGGGAAAAAGCGTTATTAATAGATTCTTTAAGAAGAATGAAGATTTTGGCATCGCATTATATGAAAGCGATCGGTTTTCTTTTGACCATATTCAAGACATGCATCTGATTTTTAAGCGTGATATAGACAGCGTGTGGTGGAAATGGAAACCCCTGTTGACCCAAGCAGATCCCTTTTTGTTTGTCAAAGATGATACCCTTTATCTTTTTTTTGAAAAGGTATATGCTGGCAAAAGAGAATGGGGGCGTATTTCCATGACAAAGACTACGGATCTTGTTAATTGGACAGAGCCAGTTGATGTGCTTTCATTATCATATCACTTGTCGTTCCCATTCGTATTCGAGGATAATGGTGAAGTATATATGATACCTGAGTCGAATGAAGCGGACGCCGTTTGTCTTTACCGTGCCAATGGTGATTTAACTGAGTTTATGTTCGTGAGAAATCTTGTAGAACAGCCTCGTACAAAGGATATCTGCTTTAACTACTGTGATAGTCATATACTAAAGAAAGACGGAATCTATTATTTGTTTACTTCAGTGTCGTATAATTGGAAGTATGATTTGGAATTGTACTATACTGATGATTTGTTAAATGGCCAATTCCAAAAGCATCCTATGTCACCTGTTTGTCAAGGAAATGAATATGGTCGTAGTGGAGGTTCTATCATTCATCTTGATGGCAATTACTATCGTATTTCTCAAGACTGCCATGCCCATTATGGAGAGAATGTTTCAGTGCTAAAAATTGGTGACATTTCCAAAAATAATTATTATGAGGAACTTTATAAACGCAATGTCTTTTCATTAGGTGGGAAACTATATCGAGATGGTGTTCACCAATTGAACATAGTTAGATTCTGTGACAAGTTCTACTATGCTACAGATTTTTTGCATTCTGAATGGAGTTGGTATCAGGCTTTGTCAAAAATAGGAAGACATATGGATCTTTAATTATTTCTATACTTGAACTATTTTTTATTATAAGTTTGATAATGATTCTTATATAATATTGACTTAAGTTGTCCGGCAAAAACTATTGAATATAATCTTGCCCCTTTATCCCATAAATGTACCCTGTCTTCGAAATATTCAGGATGGTCGAGAAAGAGCTTTTTTGAATGGAAATCTAATAATTCAATGCCATTTTGATTGGCAATATCTTTTAGTTGTTTGTAATGTGTTGTAGTAATCTTTGTATATGCTGGTGAGATTGTGAAAATAAGTCTGATATTCTCTTTATTGCATATGTCAATAAATCGTTGAATAAATCTTATCTTCTGCCTATCAGTAGAACCAAGATTTTCTGCAGTTGTTGCCTCTCCAGTAATATGGTGCGCAGGTTCTTGGCTCGGGACATAGCCGTCTTTCCCAACATCTTGAGGAGCTATAAACAACCCTGCGATGTTTGATGTGGCTTTCGCATTGAAACGGTATAAATGAAATAGCTTGTAAGGCCAATATAGTTTTGCCAAGTGAAATATGGAGTCGCTTTGCTCATTATTCCCAAAATAGGGAGCAAAAAAGCTAACTGTTGAGAATGGGTCTTGTGGATTTGTAAAATCGTTGGTGGATACTTCTAGGCAAATAACTTTTGGTTTATACCGCTGTAAAATGAGATTTAACAACGTATAGTGCGCAAAAATATTGTCGGAAGCGTCAATCCCACCATTATAAACACTCATCCCGATGGAGTCACTGATGATGCTTGGTACGTAATGTCGATTACAGCGTGATGTTCCCATCAATAAAACATCTGCATCGACATGATTAATCATATCCCTGATTTTCAACCCGGCATTCTCGTGGGTGTGTTGGTTAACCCACCACATTATCTGTGCGCCTATTCTGTCTATGATAAATATGCCAGAGATAATAATGAGGATGCTTATGATTAGTTTCTTCATGTCCATTTGATTATGCGATAGTTAAAATTGGAAGTAAATAAATTGGTCACCACGAAATACACCAAAAAGGATGATGTATGAAATCATTAATATAAAATAGAGGTGCATCAAAATCTTGTTGTTGATGAGTTTTTGATAATGATTTGGCTTAAATTCTTCAAGATACTCTTTAGTGAAGAGTATGACCATTGCTGCCATAATGGCTAGAAATATTCCATATTGCATTTCATTGGGGTATTCCATATTTGTGAATATGTTGCAAAGGACTTCTAATAATTCATGTATATTGTTTGCTCGGAATAAAATCCAAGCAAAACAAACTAGTATGAAGGTGACACACCAATGAAAAAGCCTGAAAATACCATGGTATTTCTTCTTATGTATGTTACAAGCCTTTTCAATACATAATAATACTCCATGAAGACTTCCCCATAAGAAGAAAGTCCAATTGGCCCCATGCCATATTCCGCTTACGACAAAGGTAACAAGAAGGTTTAAGTAGCATCTTGCTTTTGAGACTCGATTACCACCTAATGGTATATACAGGTAATCTTTGAACCAGGTTGAAAGTGAAATGTGCCAGCGATGCCAGAAATCACCTATAGTACATGCAAAATACGGATGGTGAAAGTTCTCCATTAAGCGAAAACCTAAAACTTTTGCGACACCAATGGCAATCAGTGAATAACCTGCAAAATCTCCATATATTTGGAAAGGAAAGAGTAAAGACGCAATGAGATAGGAACCGCCATTGTGTGCTCCTACATGGTTGAAAATAACATCAACGTATATTGCACATCTGTCTGCTAATACTAATTTCATGAAATATCCCCAAACCATCAGTCCAAGTCCATTCATTATTCTATCGTAATCAATTGTATGTTTTTCTTTAAATTGAGGAAGCAGATTAGTGGATCTTTCTATAGGACCGGCAACCAATTGGGGAAAAAAAGAAACAAATAGAGCATATGTGAAAAAGTTTCGTTCAATTTGAGTAGTCCCCTTATATACATCAATAGAATAACCTAACGCTTGGAAGGTATAGAATGAGATTCCAACAGGTAGCAGTAAAGTGAATTTGGGGATATTAATACTGAGGTGGCATGTTTGAAGAGCTAACAATACATTTTCTGTAATGAAGTTGTAATATTTGAAAAGGAACAATATGGATAAATTGAGTACGATACTACAAACCAAACACAATTTTTTCAATTGTTTTTTCTGAAAATGCCCAATTCCAACAGATGCACTGTAAGTAATGAAAGTACTTGTCAGTAAGAGTAATGCATAAGCAGGTTCCCAGTTCATGTAAAAATAGTAGCTGGCGATTAGCAAAAATCCATTTCTAGTCTTAATGCAATTATGGGGAATTGCAAAATAGAAAAGGCATACTATCGGAAAGAAGAAAAGGAAAGATATTGAATTGAACAACATGATCACTAATTTTGGGAACAAAGGTACAAAAAAATAAGAGAACAGATGAATAATTCATGTTTTTTTTGTACTTTTGCATGACTAAAACTGTAATAGGTATGCAATCATTTAAGCAATTAAGAAAATATTGTAAGGGCAAAGAGGTGTCATCTGATGCCGTTCGCTTGGCATTGGTAGGTGATACCGCAACCCAGTTCCTTGCTACGGCATTGCGTGGCGAAGCCATATCTAGAGGCTATGACTTGAATCTTTTTGAGGCTGAGTATAATCAAGTGGAACGTCAGTTCTTGGATCCTTCCAGTGAATTATATGCCTTTGATGCTGAGTATATTGTGCTGTTCCAATCCACACATAAATTGGGTGAGTATCATAGTATGCTCACAGACAAAGAACAGATGCATGTTGCGGACAATCGTCTTGATTTTGTGGCATCAATTTGCCAGAATCCGCAGCTCTCTGGTAAGAAGATTATATGTATGAACTATCCGGAGATAGAGGATACTGTTTTTGGAAGCTATGCTAATCAGGTAGAGTCCTCTTTTACGTATCAAATTCGCAAATTGAATTATGGACTGATGCAGTTAGCCTGTCAGCATGCGAATCTTTTTATCTGCGATGTTGCTGGCGTACAGAATAAAATAGGGCGCGACCAAATGTTTGCTTCCAATGTTTATGTCAGTACGGAAATGGTTCTTTCTGTAGATGCTTTACCTTATGTGGCATCACGAACAATGGATATCGTCAGTGCTTTACGCGGTCAGTTTAAGAAATGCCTGATTCTCGACCTCGATAATACAGTGTGGGGTGGTGTAATAGGTGACGATGGCTTAGAGGGTATCCAATTAGGACATGGTCTGGGAATAGGTAAGGCCTTTACCGAATTCCAGATGTGGGTGAAGAAGTTGAAGCAGCGTGGAATCATTATTTGTGTTGCTTCTAAAAACAATGAAGAGACTGCCAAAGAGCCTTTTGAGAAGCATCCGGATATGATCCTGAAGTTGGAAGATATTGCGGTATTTATGGCTAATTGGGAAACTAAGGTTGATAATATCCGCGCCATTCAGCAGATTTTGAATATAGGTTTTGATTCCATGGTGTTTTTGGATGACAATCCTTTTGAACGTAACATGGTTCGGGAGAATATCCCAGGTATTACTGTACCGGAATTGCCTGAAGATCCAGGTGAGTATTTGGAGTTCCTTTACGGAGAGAACCTGTTTGAAACCGTTTCCTATAGTGGACTTGATAAAGACCGCACCAAGCAATATCAAGTGGAGGCACAGCGTGTGTCATTGCAGAAAACGTTTGCTAATGAGGCTGATTTTCTGAAATCTCTCAACATGGTTTCAGTTGTAAGTGGCTTTACCAAGTTTAATACACCACGTGTTGCTCAGTTGTCGCAGCGTAGTAACCAGTTTAATCTTCGCACAGTCCGTTATACAGAAGCCGACATAGAAGTCCTTGCTGCAGACAAAGATGTGATTGATTTGAGTTTTACGCTGGAGGACAAGTTCGGGGATAATGGTCTCATTTCTGTTGTCATCATGAAAAAGCAAGATGAGGAGACTCTATTTGTTGACACTTGGTTTATGAGTTGTCGTGTTTTGAAGCGTGGTATGGAGAACTTTACCTTAAACACGATGGTTGACCAGGCAAAACTAAGAGGTTTTAAACGCATCATAGGTGAATACCTGCCCACTCCAAAAAATAAAATGGTGGAACTCCACTATCCTAATTTGGGCTTTACTAAGATGGAAGGTGTGACGACAGCACAATATGTACTTGACGTTGACAAATATGTCAGGAGAGAGAATTACATAGAGTTGAAAGCAGAGGTTCATTAATGGATAATGGCTTTCAGCTCTTTGCTGATTTTTGTGGAGAATAATTCTGCACCAGTTTTATTCATGTGTCCAAAATCGTAGAAAAGGTCTCTTTTCCCGACATAATCGGAATCTTTATAGTGGTCAAGAAATGCAATGTTTTTCTTGGCCGCTAGTTCTCTTGGAAATTTGAAAGCGTCTTCTTTAGAACAAACATACATTGGAGAGACTGCTAGAACTAATTGGATGTGTTTGTTATGGCAGATATCCATAAAGGCGTTTAGAAGCTGTATTCTATTATTGTCGAGGGGGAATGGATATTCTTCAGCTTTTACGCCTATCGTATCTATTTTTCCGAAGAGTGGCTTCCATCCTTTTAGTGATCTATCCATAGTGCCTTTCTTTCCTGCCAATAAATTAGGAAATTCTCCTGTATATCGGTACACTGTTGATAGTTTATAGGCCCAATAATTCCCTGATAATTTCAGCATCTCATCGCACCCCTCACTCATGCCGCAGTAGGGAGCTAACGATCCAGCTCTTTCTGTACCAGAAAAGGGTAATTCTAGCCATTCGCTTGGATGTATTTCTAGAACAATGGCTTTTGGAGTGTATCGCTCTAAGATGTTACTAAGTAAGCCGTAATGGAAATAGATGTTCTTGATGCCCCAGTCACCTGCATTATAACAGGTTGTTCCTAACTCTTTTTCAAAGATGGATGGTATATAATGATGCAGGCAACGGGAACTTCCCATAAACAGAACAGAATCTCTTGTCTGAGTACACGAATAGCTGATTTTATAGGCATCAGTAGCATTTGACGATTCGTATAGAGACTTCAGAATGAATCCCAAAGATCTGTCAAATAGAAAGAATAGCCCTATAGTAATAAGTATGCTTATAAATAGTTTTTTCATCAGATTCAGAATTGGAAATATATAAACTGATTGGAATCAAAAACTCCAAATAAAGCTATAGCAACAATTTCTATAGCAGTGGTTAGCTCCCATCGATAGTTATCTATCCATTTGGGTAGGCGCATCCTGTAATTAGGGAACCATTCGTCTCGAATATCAACATAGATGAGTGCGATGATGCATATAAAAGCATTTAGCATTGTAGCGTAGTCGATGAATAATCCTCCACTCCAATTTCTAGTTATCTGGATAAACATGCTTGTGACCTCGCTCATTGAATTTGCACGGAAAATAAATTGTCCTATCATGACTAATAAATAGGTTCCAATCATCTGAACAACATATTTGGGCATTGGCCAACCTTTTGAAGTCGTTTGTATCTTTGACTTTTTGAAAAATTGACCACTAAGCATGAGCGGAACAAATAATAGTCCATGATAAACTCCAAAAACAAAGAAAGTCCAATTGGCTCCATGCCATAGTCCAACAAAAATCATGTTAATCATGATGGCTACGATGGTTCCATTAATTCCCCATTCCCTAAGACGAATGTTACATGGCATGAAAACATAGTCTGTAAGCCAACTTGTCAATGACATATGCCAGCGGCGCCAATATTCTGAGATATTGATAGCAAAAAATGGCCTTTTGAAGTTTGGCGCCACTTTAAAACCCAACATCAGTCCAACACCGATAGCCATTTCACTATATCCTCCGAAATCTGCATACATTTGAAGTGGGTAGAGTAGGGCTGCAAATAAAATAGAAATGGCAGAGTGATGGTGGTAATTGTTCAAAATAGCACTGATATAAATATCTAGCCTATCAGCAATACACATTTTTAAAAACATACCCCATAATACCATTCTGAAACCTTTCATCAAAGAATCGCAGTCAAAAAGACGTGATAGCTTCAGTTGTTTAAGGAATGGCTTTGGCCTATCAATAGGGCCTGATAGTATAGTTGGGAAAAATGCTATAAAGTTTGCATAGTCTATAAAGTTTTTCTCATGTGCAATTTTTCCGTGATAGATGTCAAGGACGTAGCTCATGAGCTTAAAAGAGAAGAAACTTAATCCGACAGGAACTAATAGATGGATAGCTGTCCACGAAAGGTGTAACCCTAGTAAGGATGCTGCAGCAACGAATGATTCAGCAAAGAAATTAAGGTATTTAAAGTAGAAAAGTGCACCGACACCGATAATAATAGCAATATTCGTGAGCCATGAGGCAACCTTCTCTTTATTATCATTGATGCTCTTGTCAACTCCTAACCCTAACAACCAAAATACAAGAGAAAGAATGGCCAAAAGACCTGCCATCTTCCAACTTATTTGACTATAGAACCAATAGGAGCAGGCTACAAGGAAATAATTCTGTAATTGTATATTAGGCTGGCAAAGGTAGTAAACCACCATTACCACAAGGAAAAACCACAGAAAGGCAAGTGAGTTGACTACCATTAGTAGTTATATTTTCTTTCCGATGCAGTCTACTAGGTCACCCACATTGTCCCATGATAGAATTTCACGGGACGTAAATTTGATTCCAAATGACTTCTCAAGAGCTACAACCAATTGTACGTGTGACAAAGAGTCCCATTCCTCCACGTCGTCAGCAGTCGTCTCGTCATTCAGTACCAAATCGTCTAACTCCAACTCCTCGCGGAAAACATCTTGTACTTGAGCAAGAATTTCTTTTCTATCCATCTTTATTAATTCCTTTTAAGTTTATTTGTTTGCAAAGATATTGAATTTCTTTTAATTCGCCAAACATTTAGCGATTAAAGTCAAAGTCGAAGCCTATTTCTTTAGCCATTTGCAATACTTTTTTTGTCTTTTCCTCTGAAAAAGCACCAGGAAGTGATGAGTGTGTCCCGAAAATGATAAAGTTGTTTCTCTGATATGCCTTTTGTAGTAAGACACGCATTTTGATAGTATCAGTATCAGGTGTAATACTTATTCTTCCTAATTGGAAAACGCTTCTGTCTGGGTTCACCAATGATGCACCTGTTACCATTTGATGCCCTTTTTTACTTATGACTTTTCTGATAGCTTGGGTGTTACAAGCATGTGGTGGAACGATGATTTTGAGGATTTTTGCGGTGTCAAATCCCAATTCATGCAATCTTTTATAACTCTGTTCAATGTCATTTGCTATAAGTTGTTCACCCCATTCTTTCCATCTTTCGTGTCTTAATCCATGCAGAACAATTCCTGCGCCATTCTTTTGCCAATAAATAAGCGAGTCGATGAGGTGTTTGGGCGTTTTCTCAGGAATAATGGCATAGATGGGCTTGATTCCCAATTCAGTGCTTATGCGGTTAACTATAGATATGCCTTCACCGCAATCATCATCAATCCACATAGCGTGAGCTTGATAATCATTCGAATTCCCATACCATATATCTATTATACCAACATAGATAGTTTGTTTGTTCCATTCATTTTCAACCAGCGGGAAATACCATACGAACATAGAAATCCCAATTAAAATGATTATAGTTGAAACAATAAGAAATCTTCTCATCCTTATATTATAATAACAATTGTCATATGATTTGAGTGCAAAGATATAAAAAACACTATAAAAAACAGCTTTTTCGACAAGAAATTACAAAAAAAACACTATCTTTGCATTTGAATAACGAATAATATAAGAAAATACGATATTAATGAAGACTTGTTCCACTAGGATTTATGAGGTAGCGACTGATATTGTTAAGGTTCTTATACCTCACGATAAGACGGAAACAGTTGTTTTCTTCTTGACTCTAATATGGTTTTTGTTTTTTTCTTTGCTATTTGCAACATATGTCGATTTTTCCTCTCATCATGAGATAATGGGTTATGATAGTGATTTCTACATCGGAGGTGATGATCCAAAACTAATGCTTAACAAATTGTTATCATGGAATTTGCGTCACCCGTTATTTGTGATGATAAATTGTCCGATACTATTAATCGACTTTTTGTTACCATCTTCAATACATTTTGCTATTTTTGCTTTTTTCTCATCATTGTTAATGGCACTAAGTAATTTGCAAATTTATAAAATTTGTAAAACATATGTGGATGATAAATTATCTATTATTTGTTGTGTTATGTTGTTCCCGTCTTTTGCTCATATTATCTTGTTGTCGGGGCAGGCAGAAACATATGTGTATACGATATTTTTTGTTTTATTGTTAATCAATCTTTCTATATTAAATAAATCATCTGAAATCTCGGATGCTTTTATCTTTGCCATGTTGACTGGAACGACTCTGACAAATTGTGTTTTTTTCTATGTAGTCAAGATTTGGGAGTATCAAGGGAATTTTTATATAGCTCTTAAGAGGAGTCTTGAGTCAATGAAACTTTTCTTGGGGTTATTTGCTTTAACTTTTGCAGGATTGGCATATAGATTCTTTTTTAAACATATTTCTCTAATGGAATCTATTCTGAACGACACTCACAAATTTGTACATGACAATAGTATTCCATTTTCTGTCATATGGAATCATTATTTTGCAGAACCTATCATGTTTCATTATAAAGACCAAATTGTTCATACACTGAATGCAGAAATACTGCCGGACTATTCTTGTGTTTTTTTTCATGTAGTTATATTATTCATTTTGATTTTTTTTGTATGGGGATTTTTTCATTCGAATGTCTTTTTGCGTAATATTTGTCTTTGTTTCTTTATATACAATGGCATAATTCATTTTTTATTTGGATACGGAAACAATGAATTGCAACTTTTTTGTGGCCATTGGCTTTTTTTTGTTCCAATCTTTATCTCATTAGGATTAAGCGCAATTCGAAGAGCATACGTTCGTTCTTTTTTCCAATTGTCTCTCTTTTTATGCTCAATTGGATTCGCATCATATAATGGCTATTGTTATGTAGTTAGCGTTTGGGCATGTCATTAATTCTTGAATAACTTATGAAATCGTATTTAAAATTATTAAGAATAAAACAATGGATTAAAAACATATTTGTGTTTGCTCCACTTTTTTTTAGTAACAATCTGTTTGTAAAGGATTATTGGTATCCTTCTATTCTTTCTTTTTTTTCTTTTTGTTTTATTTCTAGTTCTATTTATTGCCTCAACGATCTATGTGATGTCAAATTAGATCGATTACACCCGAGAAAAAAAACGAGACCAATAGCTTTGGGAGAAGTTTCTATTAAAGGTGGCTACATTTTCATGTTATTATGTGCGTTGATTTCTGTCGTCATTGTCTTGATATTGTCTCCCTATAACTTTTTTAATCTTTTATGCGTTATTATGGGGTACTGGATACTGAATGTTGCTTATTGTTTAAAGCTTAAACGTTATGCCATTCTTGATGTTATAATAATTTCTTTTGGCTTCGTCTTGAGAGTATTGGCTGGTGGTATTGCATTAGGGATATGGGTGTCTCATTGGCTAATTTTGCTAACTTTTTTGCTGGCTTTATTTCTTGCTTTTACAAAGCGATATGATGATTTTTCCATTTATGAAAAAACAGGAATAAAACCACGTGTTTCAATATCCGGCTATAATAAGTTTTTTATTGGTGAGGCATCTGCAATAATTGCTTCAATAACAGTAGTTTGTTATATTATGTATACAATGTCTGAAGAGGTAACGACGAGAATGGGGTCTCGTTATACCTATTTGACAAGTGTCTGGGTCCTAGCTGGTATTTTACGTTATTTGCAAACAATGATCGTATATAATCAAAGTGGGAGTCCAACAAGGTCACTTGTTAATGATCATTTTATTCACCTTTGTGTGGTAGGGTGGCTCTTGTCTTTTTTCTTTATTATCTATTTGTAATCGTATGAAGAAAAGAAAAGTTGTCGTATTTGATTTTGACGGAACTCTTACTCGAAAGGATACATTTCTAGAGTTTATAAAATTCGCAAAAGGTCGAATTTGTTTTTATTGGGGGATTCTCATGTGTTCGCCTGTGTTACTGTTTTACCTCGTACATTTATGTCCAAACGATAAAGCCAAACAGTTTGTTTTTTCCTATTTTTTTAAAGGAATGTCATATCGAGATTTTAGAGATAAGGGAGTCGCTTTCTCTGAAATAATTGATACAATTGTAAGGCCTCGAATGAAAGATGAAATTGATCGACTGATCAAATCTGAAGCGACGATTTATGTTATAAGTGCAAGCCTTGCTGAATGGGTCGCTCCATGGTGTTCAAAAAATCATATTGATAAGGTGTTAGGAACGTTGCCAGAAGTATCTTGTGATGGTTTTCTTACTGGTCGGTTCTTGACCAAGAACTGTTATGGACAAGAAAAGGTAAATAGGCTTTTGGAAATGGAACCTAATAGGTTCTCATATTATCTCATTGCATATGGCGATAGTGAGGGTGACAAAGAAATACTTAGGTTTGCGGATGAAGGTAATATGATATAGTATGGGGTATGAAAATAAATACAAGAATTTTTACGAGATGCTACGATTTTGTATTGTAGGGAGTGTTGCAGTATTGATACAATTTTTAGCTTATCTTCTTCTAGTTAATTTATTCTCTTATAATGTAGCCCTCCCTGTTAGTTATGTAATTAGTATGTCATTCAATTATCTTCTGACTACATATTTTACTTTTGGTGTAAAGGTGGATATAAAAAAAAGCATTGGTTTTGTTTTAAGCCATTGTGTTAATTTTCTATCTCAAATCATATTTCTTAATTTATTTATTTGGATTGGTGTCAATCCAAAATGGGCTATGGTGCTTGTGCTTGCCATATGTGTCCCCATAAATTTTATATTAGTCAGAGCATCTATGAGAAAGTTGTAAAAGTGTTAAATTTGCCAGTAATATGAACAAGATAAAGGTATTAGAAGTCATTCGTCAGGGACAGATTGGTGGGGGAGAGTCACACCTGCTGGATTTGGTGACGTTTTTGGATAAGGAACAGTTTGAACCGGTATGTCTGGCTTTTACGCCTGGGGAAATGATTACCAGGCTGGAGGCGATGGGTATACAGTGTCATGTCATTGATACGCTGAAGCCTTTTGATATGAAGGTGCAACGGCTGATTGTTGACTTGATGCAACGTGAACAAATACAGCTGGTGCATGCTCATGGTAGTCGGGCGGCATCGAACATGGTGTGGCCGGCTCGGAAGCTTCGCGTACCTATTATATATACGGTGCATGGTTGGAGCTTCCATGATGACCAGTCGTGGCTGGTTCGGACATTGCGGCAGTGGAGTGAGAAACTGATTTGCTCGATGGCCAATCGCGTCATTTGTGTGTCGCAGAGTAATGCCGATACAGGGCGTGAACGTTTTGGACTGAAGGATGCTAGTGTGATAGAGAATGGCATCAACCTAGTGCGTTTCAATCCTGATGGTCAGTTCCGTAATTTGCGTGAGCAGTTTGGTTTCGCAGAAGAGGACTTCGTGGCAGGTTTTATTGCTCGCTGTACCAAGCAGAAAGCTCCGCTTGACTTTTTGGAGGCAGTCCGTTTGGCACACCAGCAGAGTCCTTGTGTAAAAGGACTCTTCGTGGGGGAGGGTGATATGGATGCAGAAGTGGATGCGTTTATTGCTGAACATCAGATGAGTGCGTATGTTTATCGAAGTAAGTTCCGTACTGATGTTCCCGATTTGCTGCATTGCATCAATGTTTATTGCCTGCCAAGCTTGTGGGAAGGCCTTTCTATCGCCTTGTTGGAAGCTATGGCCATGGGTAAAGCCATCGTGGCAACGCCTACCGATGGTACCAAGGAGGTGATTTCTCATGAGGATGATGGTTTGGTGATTCCGTATAGTCAGCCGCAGGCCTTGGCTGATGCAATACTACGTTTTTATGAAGACCATGCCCTTTACGAACACTGTGGTAATCGAGCCCATGCTTTGGTGGCTCAGCGCTTCAATGCCCAGCGTGTCTCCGATGCCGTCGGGCAGATATATAGAGAAGTGGTGAAGTAATCAAATCCCTTAATATCCAAATGGCAATAGAATGCTCATTCACTTATTAGCCAACTTTCAATCCTTCTCGTCTTGGTTGAGAAGTTAACCCCAATCTTATAGATTGTCCTGTCATCATTTTCGAAGGGCTTGGCGTATTGCTTGTCCTCAATCTGTTTGAGGGCAGCCTCGGCACTTTCGTTGATTTTGAATTCTATGATGTAGATATAGTCCTTGGTCTTAAGCAGCAGGTCTATACGGCCATCGGTGGTGGCATGCTCCACTTCAAGATAGATTCCGAGCATCTTGAAAATGATAAAGACGGCGTTGTGAAAATACTTCTCTGCATCTCCGATAATCTGGTAATTGCCGTCGGCAAAGAGTGACTCAAGGCGTTTCATGAAAGCTTCAGGCTGACCATGCTCGATTTCTCGCACAAAATTACCAATCGCTATCGATGATTCTGATTTTTTGATAGGAGAGTAATACGAAAGAAGATACTTCGTAAAACCTTCTTCTACTTCTTGGTTGGGAAATCCCAGTTTATACGTTTTGAACCGTTCGTCAAATCCTTTGATGGTCAGATAGCCACTTTGGTAAATCAGTGGAATAGGGGATACTTCATCGGAATCAACACTGCTCATTAATTCCGAACTTACCTCTTCGTTGGTTAAATGTTCCAATGGATAATCAGTTCGCTGCATGGTTTCAACCAAAGCCGTTGGTGTACCGGATTCAAACCAAAAACTACGGAACTCTTGTTTGTCGAGACAGTTGAGTAGGCTAAACGGATTGTAGATACCGATGCTGTTGGGACGGAAATGATAGCCGTCGTACATCTCCTTGAGTCTGGCGTAGCATTGTTCCTTGGTAATATTGTATGCCTCTGCCAAAGCGCCTACTTCATTGTCAAAATTATCATGAATCTCTTGTTCTGTGATACCGCAGATTTCTATGAACCGACGGTCCATCGATATATCCGTCAGGTTATTCAGTTCACTAAAGATGCTAAGTTGGCTGAATTTGGTGATGCCCGTTAGGAATACGAACCAGAGGTGTTGGCTTTGCGCCTTTAGGGGACTGTACAAATCGCGAATTTGGTTGCGTACTTTCTTTTTTAGTTCCAAATCGCTCATTGTATCAAGCATGGGCGCATCGTATTCGTCAATCAGCACTACGACTTGTTCGTCTGTTTGTTTATGAGCCTCTTGTATGATGGCAGTGAGTCGGGTGCTGTAACTGTCTTCCTTATCTGCCGTTATGTTGTAGAGTTGCTCATATTCTGCCAGATTTCTATTAATCATGGAGTGGAGCGAAACCATGTCGAGCGTTCTTCCACGGCTAAGATCCAGATAGATGACAGGGCGTTTTTTCCATTCTTTTTCCAATGAGTCAATGGCCAACCCTTCAAAAAGGTCACGCCTTCCTTCGAAGTAATAGCTCATGGTAGACAACAGCAGTGACTTGCCAAATCGGCGGGGACGGAAGAAGAAGTATTTCCCACTTTCGTGTACTATATTATAAATAAGGTGTGTCTTGTCGATATACACCAAATTGCGATTGCGGATGTTCGCAAAGTCCTGTTCGCCTATGGGAAATTGTCTTCTATTGGCCATGTATCTAGTATTTTGTCGCAAAGATACAAACAATCTTTTAAATCTCCAAATATATTGTTGTAAATGTGATTGTTGTATGGAACCTAAACGCTTTTTTCTTTCTCGAAGGTGATGATGTTGGTTTACGCCAAAAAGTCTTTTCGTCAATTTAGTGAGAGAGACAAAAACGGTTCTTCGTCACTTTAATTGAAAAAGACCAAAACCCAGAAAACCCTTTTGGTCTGATTGAGACTGTGTCTCTGATGTTACGAAAACAAGCTGTGACTCATGAGTAAACTCACAG
>JAEEGG010015112.1_pt1 | contig 16247 bp, 11 predicted proteins | sample 9134161 | NCBI WGS metagenome assembly JAEEGG01 (sample SAMN16246543, study PRJNA631951) | gut metagenome | biome: gut microbiome; feature: rumen; material: CR-attached | host: Bos | place: Iran: Karaj | collected 2018-10
CCGGGAACACCATTTCTTTCTATCAGGAAAAGGCATACTGGCCTTTCATTCTCACGTTTATTCACATGTGGAAGGGCGTTGGCTTCGGTATGGTGCTGTACCTTTCAACGCTGCTTGGCATCAGCGTTGAATACTATGAGGCTGCCAGAATTGACGGTGCATCCAAATGGCAGCAGATCAAGTACATTACACTCCCGCTGCTCAAGCCTACGATGATTACCATGGTGATCCTGGGCATCTCCAAAATCTTCAATTCTGATTTTGGCTTGTTCTACCAGGTCCCCAGGAACAGCGGCGTCCTGTATCCGGTGACACAGACAGTTGATACTTATGTTTACAACGCATTGATGAATCAGAATAATATCATGATGTCTTCCGCCGCGTCTGTCGCTCAGGCTTTCATTGGATTTGTTCTGATCCTGGTCAGTAATAAAGTCATCGCCATGATCAGCCCGGACGATGCGCTGTTCTGAGGAAGGAGGAAAGAAGAATGAACGGTATCAATACGCGGCAGGAAAAAACCACCATCATCATTGCGCATATTGTCATGATTCTCCTGGCTTTCCTTGCCATTGCTCCTTTCTGGCTGCTGGTATCCTCCTCCATTCAGGAGGAAAGCACCATCATGACTGATGGATATTCCTTCCTGCCTAAAAGCATCAGCTTTTCTGCTTACCAATATATCGGCAGAGAATGGCAGCAGGTGGGCCGCGCTTACATGGTAACCATTCTTACAACAGTTATCGGAACGGCGCTTTCTCTGATCCTGGTTTCGCTTACATCGTATGCGCTTTCTATCAAAGGGCTGCCCGGCGGAAAAATCATTTTTGTGATGATTATTTTTACCATGCTGTTCAACGGCGGCGCGGTGGCCACCTACATCACCTATAGCAACATTCTGGATGTGCGGAATACAATCTTCGCTCTGATCGTTCCCAACTTGCTGCTCAATGGCTTCAATGTCATGCTGGTACGGAATTATGTTGCCAATTCCATCCCCGGCGAACTGCAGGAAGCCGCCATGATGGACGGCGCCGGATTGTTCCGCATTTACTGGCAGATCGTCCTGCCCCTGTCCAAACCCATTCTGGCAACCGTAGGCCTGCTGACAGCCCTCGGATACTGGAACGACTGGATCAATGGCTTGTACTTCATATCTGATTCCAAAATGAACAGCATTCAATTGCTGCTGAACAATGTCAGCAACAGCGCGCAATTCCTTGCCAGCCATTCAGAGCTGCAAATTCCCAAAAGTGAAGTTCCCACCGTCGGTATTCGTATGGCGATTTCCGTGGTGGCGATCCTGCCGATCATGATCGCGTATCCTTTCTTCCAGAAATACTTTGTGGGCGGAATCACGCTTGGCGCTGTAAAAGGCTGATGAAAAAAGACAAGTTTTTATGGAAACTGTCCCAAGACAGAAGGGATAGTTCACAATACAATAGAATCAACAAAGTTAAAGGAGGTCTCCCTATGAAAAAGCTGGTTTCCCTTCTTCTGGCGCTCTGCATCCTGATGGCCTGCGGCGTTTCCGCCCTGGCCGAAAGCGAACAGAAATGGACGGGCGAAATTGAAGAAATCGTAATTCCCTGGTGGACTGCGGGCGTGGACAACGCCTATATGGATCAGGTGATTGAAGCCGTCAACGCCTATATCGGCGATAAAATCGGCGTCAAGGTCACCATTCGTCAGGTATCCGTGTTTGAATCCGCCTCCGCCTACACTCGTTGGCTTGCCAACAATGAAACGCTGGATCTCATGCCGCTTCCCTTCGTGTCGCCCAGTCTGTTTACCAGCATGAACATGCTGATTCCGCTGGATGAATACCTGGAATACGCACCTCACATTCAGGCACTGGCGGATGAAGGCATTCCTGTCCTGGATAATACTGATCCGGATCATGCTTACGGCGTTCTGTGCATCGACAGGCCTCGTGTCGGCAGAACCGGTTCTCTGATGATCTTCACCGATGCCCTGGAAGCGACTGGTCTTCCCTTCAAGGATGGCGATACAGTATCTCTGGAGGATATCGATCAGATTCTCCGCGCTGTGAAGGCCAATGATCCCGATGCATATCTTGGCACCTCCGGTTCGACCACTAAAGGCACTGAAACCTTTATTTACGATACCCTTGGCGCAAGTTTTTCCTCCGGCGCTTTGGTGGGACTTGATTCAACGGAAGTTGTCAATGTCTATGATACCGATGAATACCGCGCTTACCTGAACAAGGCCCGGGGATGGTATCTGGATGGCATTATCAAAAAGGATGCCGCCACGACGGATGCGACCGATGCTGGCTCCATGACCAACGATCCTGATCACTGTGTAATGGCGTTTAATGTCGCTGACTTCAGCATTGCGCAGGATTATGCCGCCCAGGCTGGGAAGCCCGTTTCCATGCTGTTCACTACTGAAATCTATCAGCCTACCGTCATGCCCACCGCTGGCGCTTATACCACCATTCCGTTTACCGCCAAACATCCCGAAGCTGCCATGCGCTTCCTGGACATGCTGTACTATGACGATACTCTGGTTACCATGCTCTACCGTGGTTTGGAAGGCGTCACCTATAATTATTCTGACGAAGCGCGCACTGTGATCGAGCAGATCAGTGATGTAAGCTTCTACACGATCGGCACTTATGGTGACTTGTCTCACCGCACCAACTTCGGTGCACAGGATCCCAACAAGGAAGAAAAAATGGCGCGTTTTGAAGCCGAGGGGATGGCACATCATACCAAGGGCTATGGCTTCTGCTACAATGCCAGCAACATGACCAATCAGATCAGTGCGATCGATGCGGTTATCTCCGAATATGTTGCCGCCCTGGAAACGGGTTCTGCCGATGTGGACAAAGTTTATCCTGAATTCCTGAACAAGCTGAAGCAAAATGGTATTGACGCTGTGATTGCTGATAAGCAGGCGCAGTTCAATGAATGGCTGAATAACAAATAATACTCACCCGTACAGTACTTATGCTGCCTGCCGTTGTGTTGCGGCAGGCAGCATTTCAAATCATCAGACCCCGGTGAACAACAGGAAGCGAGGAGAATGTTCATGGAAAAACTGCCCTTCACCTTTCATGACGATGAACGGAAAATCAGCTTTGACCGTTTTGATCTGCCTGCTCCGTGGATCAATTATCTTTCCAATGGCAGGATGCATGCTTTTGTCTCCCAGGCTGGCGGCGGCATGGCCTGGTGGCTGTCGCCCATGATGTTCCGCTTGACCCGGTATCGTTTTTATCATCTGCCCATTGATTCTCCCGGCTTTTACGTTTATATTCGCATGGCGGATGGCACCGCCTGGTCGCCTGCCTTCCGTCCCTGTGAAACAAAGGTGGATGCGCGCGAAGCGTCCCATGCGCCAGGATATTCTGCTTTTACTGCTTCCAGAAACGGGCTCACTGCCACCCTTAAGCTATTTATGGCACAGGATTATGAAGCCCTGCTTTGGGATGTAACGCTAAAAAATGAAAGCGGCAAAGAAATTGCCTGCGACATATATGCTTATGTGGAGCTGTCCCAGTTCCTGGCAAACCAGGAAACGCTGCTGGGGTACTACCTGAAATGGAACACGCGGGCGGTTTATGAAGAAGAATTGCAGGCCATCACCTACGCCTACACGGCCTGGATGCACCCCCGGAAGGACGAATCTCCGCTGGTATTCTTTGCATCCGATGAGAAGGCGGATTCTTATTGCTGCAACCGGGATGTATTCTGCGGCAATTATCGGGATGAAAGGAATCCTGTGGAAATAGAAAAAGGCGTATTATCCAATACTGCCCTGAACGGCGGCGAACCCTGTGCCGCATTGCATCGTCATGTAATCATGGCAGCAAACACAGAAAAGAAGCTGGAATACTATCTGGGTATCGCAGAAGGCGCTTTGTCCGATTATGAAAAAGCGTATGCAAAAGTCCGGGATACGCTGAAAGCTCTCCGAACCCCTGGCGCTGTGGCGCAGCAGTTCCAAAAAGGGCAGGCTTGGTGGCAAGACCATCTGTCGGCTTATCAATGCCAGATCCCAGATGCCGATGCCCAGCGGGAAATCAATATCTGGAATCCGTTGCAGAGCGTCCAGACTGCCCGATATTCCCGTTCCATCAGCTCGGACGCCTCCGGTGTGCGCGGGATCGGTTTCCGGGACAGCGCCCAGGACATGCTGGCCCAGGCATACCGCAAGCCGGAATGGGCCTATGAAATGCTGGAATACCTGGCTTCCCAGCAATTTGAGGATGGCCATCCCGTACATATCATGTGGCCGGAAGAAAAGCGTCCTGCCCAGGATATTACTCGCTCCGACAACCATTTGTGGATCGTATATCTGGCCTATGCCATCATCGCGGAAAGCGGTGACTTAAGTCTGCTTGATCGGCAAATACCCTTCCTGGCTCCCGATATGCTGAACCATACCGGCAGTGCTACCCTGTGGGAGCATCTGCTGCGGGGTATTGGCTTTACAGAGAAGCACCTTGGCGAACATGGTTTGCCCCTGATCCTGTTCAGCGACTGGAACGATCACTTGGGTCCCTTCGGCAGAAAGGGCAAAGGCGAAAGCGTCATGGTATCCCAGCAGCTGATCTACGCCCTCCGGCAGATGAGCGAGCTGGCGGAAATGCGCGGCGATCAGGAGGCTGTGAAGCGTTTTGCCGCCCGCATCCGTCAGCAGGAAGAAGCCCTCGAAAAATACGCCTGGGATGGAGCATGGTATCTGCGCGGTCTGGATGACGAGGGCAAGCCCATCGGCACCCATACAGCGGAAAACATGCGCATCTGGCTCAATACCCAAAGCTGGATGATCATTTCAGGGGCAGGCAAACGGGAGCAGGAGATCCAGGCTATGGATAGCGCCAAGGCACAGTTGGATACCGGCTTGGGCTTGCTGCTCAATGCGCCCGGCTTCCCCGGATGGCCTGATCAGCGCTCCGCTATGGTCAATGGCTTGCCTGCCGGTTATTCCGAAAACGGCGGCGTGTTCTGTCAGGCCAACTGCTGGGCTATCATGGCGGAGGCACTGTTGGGACGTGGGGATCGGGCCTGGCAGTATTACAAGCAGCTGCTTCCAACAAACATCATCAAAAAGGTGGGCGTGGATCGTTACCATGCCGAAGCCTATGCCTATTGCTCCACGCTGCTGGGCGTTGCCAATGAAAAATTCGGCTGGGGCTGCGTGTCCCAGGTGACAGGCACCGCTGCCTGGATGGATGTGGTGGCGACCCAGTATATCCTGGGCATCCGCCCCACTCTGAAAGGACTGCTGATCGACCCGTCTATTCCCAGCGATTGGAATGATTATACTGTAGAGAGGCGTTACCGTGGCTGCAAGCTGACCATCCAGGTCTATAACCCCGATCATGTTCAGAATGGGGTTCGGGCAATTTCTGTCAATGGAATAAGGATTGACGCAAAGGATGGTAATTGCATTCCCGCAGACATGCTTTCTGGCTGTGATAATGCGCTCATTGAGGTTGCGCTTGGAAACTAAGCCTGCGGAGCTGCATCAAGAACACCCATATTGCAGGAAAGGATGACTATGATGGAAATATATGCTGTTAAGATAAATGGTCTGTGCAATCCGCTGGGATATGATACCACACATGCCGTTCTTTCCTGGAAAGTCCGTGGGGCACAGGGAAAAAAGCAGCACAATGCAGCCATTTGCGTTTCATTGGAGCCTGACATGAAGGAATTATTGTGGAATAAGGAAGGCAATTTGAATTCTTTGGGTGAAACGCTGGATTTCGCTCAGCTTCCTTATACCCGCTATTTTATCCAGATTACCGTTCGCAGTGACGCGGGCGAAGAAGCCCGAAGCGCTGTCTGTTTCTTTGAAACGGGCAAGCTCGAAGAACCATGGCAGGCACGATGGATCGGTGTTCAGGCAGACGATACTCATCCCGAGTTTCAAAAACGCTTTTCCTTGAATGGTATTGTCCGCGCCGCCCGGTTATATATTTGCGGTTTGGGGTTATTTGAAGCCAGCCTGAACGGTACAAAATGCGGGAATGATCAGCTTGCACCGTTCATCAACGATTATCAGGAGCATTTTCAGTACTGCGTTTATGATGTAACCGATCAGCTGCATGATGAAAACACGCTGTCTGTGCTGCTGGGAGACGGCTGGTACCGGGGTCACTACGGGCTGGGAAGTCCGACACACTATGAAAAGCCGCTGGCACTGATTGCGGAGCTCCGGATCAGCTACGCAAACGGAGAAACAGCTTTGATCTGCACAGACGGCAGCTGGCAATATCGCCGCAGCTTTACTATGCTGTCAGATATTTATATGGGCGAAACCCAGGATTATTTCCACTGGCAAAAGGGAGATTGGAAACCGGCGGCTGTCATTGAAGCTCCCGGCGAGCTCTGCGCTCGTTATTCTCCGCCTCTGCATGATATGGAACGCATTCCAGTGAAAGAAATCATTCATACTCCTGCCGGTGAAACTGTACTGGATATGGGACAGAATTTTGCCGGACATGTGGTTTGCAGCCAATTGATCCCAGCCGGCACTGTAATGACATGGGAATTTGGAGAGACCCTGCAAAACGGTAATTTCTATCATGATAATTACCGTTCGGCGGCATCCAAATTCACCTATGTTTCAGATGGCGCGCAGCGTGAAATCCGTCCTCGTTTTACCTTCTTTGGCTTCCGCTATGCAAAAGTTAGCGGGCTTTCGTCCATTGAAATGAATCAGTTTGAAGGCGTAGCTCTGTATTCAGAGATGGAGCAAACGGGCATTATGGAAACGGGCAACAATAAAATCAATCGCCTTTTCCTCAATTCCCTATGGGGACTTAAGTCCAATTTCCTGGATATGCCCACTGACTGCCCGCAACGTGATGAACGGCTTGGATGGACTGGCGATGCCCTTGTCTTTTCCACTACCGCCGGATTCCATATGGATACCAGAGCGTTTTATCAGAAATTCCTTCGGGATCTTCGCACCGATCAATTGAGGAATCATGGGAAAACAGCCATCTTTCTCCCGAACATGAATCCTGGGCTTTGCACAGGTGTATGGAGCGATGTGGCAGCTTTTCTGCCCAATATGCTGTATGACTATTATGGCGATGCGGAAGCATTACGCACTCATTATCCCCTCATGCGTGATTGGGTGGATGCGGTATATCAAATGGATAATGAGCGGGGGCAAAAGAATCTCTATGATTTTGGATTCCAGTTTGGAGATTGGCTTGCACTGGACGGCTCCACGGAACAATCCACCTTTGGGCGCACAGATAATGGCTTCGTTTGCACCGCATATTACTACGCTTCTACGCTCTATGTAGCAAAGGCGGCTGAAGTGTTAGGCCTGGAGGAAGCTCAGACATATCGCAATCGGGCAAACGATATTCGCGCCGCAATTATGAATGAATATCTCACACCAACAGGAAGGCTTGCAATTGATACGCAAACCGGATATCTGGTCGCGCTGAAATTTGGTCTGTACACAGACAAACAGCGGATCATAGAGGGATTGAAAAAACGCTTTAAGCAGGATTTGTATCGTATAAAAGGCGGATTCGTTGGAGCCACCATGATGAACTGCGTATTGGCGGAAAATGGATTAACCGATCTTGCCTATGATCTGCTGTTTTATGAGGGATTCCCCGGATGGATCTATGCGATTAACCTGGGCGCAACAACTATTTGGGAGCGCTGGAACAGCCTTCTGCCGGACGGTTCCATCAGTGGCACTGGCATGAACAGCCTGAATCATTATTCTTATGGGAGTGTTGTAGAATTCCTGTATCGCTATGCTGCCGGTATCATTCCCAAAGAGCCAGGCTTCAAATCTGTTCGGATTGCACCTCAGCCCGATATTCGGCTTGAGCATATGAATTGCCATTATGACAGCGCCAGCGGGCAATATGTTTCCAAGTGGCGTATCGAAAGGGATGGAAGCCTCTCGTTCCATATTGAGATTCCATTTGACTGCGAAGCGGAAGTAATCTTACCCGAGCAAAAAGAAATGGTGCTCTCCGCAGGCAGCTATGATTTTTCCATTCAGACGAAAAAAGATTACCGTGCTTTGTATTCTGCAAACACACGTTTTGAACAGTTGCTTTCCGACGAGCGTGCTGTTTCCGTTCTAAATGAGTATGTCCCTGGTATTTTCTCCCAGCTGGATCAAAAAAATATGGAATCCATGAGTAAATGCTTGAATGATTTACGAACAGAGGCCCTGTTTTTTGGTCAGCCAACGAAAAACATTGATGCGGCAGTTGAGGCGCTTTGCCAGATCCGCGCATAAAGGGAGGGCGTTATGCTGAAATATTTGGCCATTGATATTGGCGCATCCAGCGGCCGTCATATTGTGGGTTGGAGAGAAAACGGAACGCTCCAGACAAAAGAGGTATACCGCTTCCCCAATGGAGTAACAGAATCAGGCGGACATCTGACGTGGGATATACAAGCCTTAGAACATCATGTCCGTTCCGGCATTGATGCAGCCCTAAATGAGTTCCCCGAAATCAAGAGCTTGTCCATTGATACCTGGGGTGTGGACTATGTGCTCATGAAAGGTGATCAGCCAGTGTTGCCTTGCTATGCCTATCGCGATCATCGCACCGAAGCTGTTATTCCGATAGTGCATGAAAAAATCAGCTTTACCCGATTATACCGTCACACGGGGATTCAGTTCCAACCTTTCAATACCATCTATCAGCTTTATACGGACAAGCTGGCCGGGCGGCTGGAGGGTGTGACCGATTTCCTGCTGATCCCGGAATACCTGATGTACCGCCTCTGCGGCATCAAAAGCCACGAATACACCAACGCCACCACTGGCGGCATGGTGAACGTGGAAACAGGCAAATATGATCCTTCCATCATTGAAGCACTGGGGTTGTCAAAGCATTTGTTCCGTCCCTTGCAGCAGCCAGGGACAGCGATTGGAGAATATAAGGGGATCAAGGTCGTGCTCTGCGCTACCCATGACACTGGCAGCGCGGTAGAAGGGATTCCAATGGATGAAAATGATCCCTACATTTCTTCTGGCACATGGAGCTTGCTGGGCGTAAAAACTGAGCGTCCCATTACGAACGCCGCCAGCGAGCTGGCAAATTGGAGTAATGAGGGCGGAGTAGGTTATAACCGCTATCAGAAAAATATTATGGGAATGTGGCTCGTAAATCGGTTGCGGGATGAACTTTGCCCCGGAAAAGACTGGCAAATGATTATTGCGCAAGCGGCAGTAAGCCGCTTTGAGGAAACTGTGGATGCTAATGACCAAGAGTTTCTATCTCCCAAGAGCATGACAGCATCATTTGATCATGCATTAAAGGGGAGACCGCAAACTGTGGGTGATTATTTCCGCTGCGCCTATCGTAGCCTCGCGCTGAGCTATATGAATGCGATACAAGAATTGCAGCACAATACGGACAGGCATTACGATCATCTTTATATCGTTGGCGGTGGAGCAAAGAATTCTTTCTTGAATCGCTTAACAGAAGACACCACAGGGAAAAAAGTCATCGCTTTACCTATGGAGGCAACAGCATTAGGTAATCTGAAAATCCAAATGGAAGGGGAAGAAGAATGTTAGTTGAAACAAAAGCCCGCATCGGCGTATTTGCCATCGCCCTGGGCGCGTACCTGCCCCAGTTCCCGTCCCTGATGCCCGAATTTGCAGGCCAGTATCAGGAATTCAAAAAGCTGATTCCAGATTCCGTTGACCTGATCGATGGCGGCATCGTGACCACCAAGGAAAAGGCCATGGAGGCGGGCGACAAATTCCGCGCCGCGGATGTGGATTTGGTGATTTTGCAGCTGCTTACCTATGCCACCAGCTATAACATGCTGCCCGCCGTTCGCGATTTGGATGTGCCCGTGGTGCTGGTAAACGTGCAGAAGAAAAAGGCCCCGGACTACGCCAACACCGATACCCCCACCTGGCTGGGCGAATTGTACGCTTGCGGGGCTGTGGGCGAGATGGTGGCCGACCTCGAAAGAGCCTGCAAGCGCCATGCGGTCATCACCGGCGTGGTGGAGGGCGGCGATCCCGAAGTGGATCGGGAAATCCTCGACTGGTGCCGGGCGGCGCAGGTACGCCGCCGTTTCCGGGATACCAACATCGCCCAGATCGGCAGGCCCTATCCCGGCATGATGGATTTGTACATCGATGAAACCAACCTGTACCACCGCATGTGGCTCTACACCAAGCAGTTTGACTGGGAAAAGATGTGGGCCGTCGCCGACAATATCACCGATGAAACCGCCATCCGCTTAAAGGCCCAGGACATCCTGGACACCTTTGAGATCGATGGCGGCGGCACCATCGAAAAGGTGTGGGATATGGCGAAATACGTGGTCGCCTTTGAGCAGTGGTGCAAGGACGAGCAGCTGGGCTTTGTAGCCTCCCACTATGACGGCTTCGCCCAGGGCATCGCGGGCAAGCTGGACAGCATGCTGATCCCCGCGTTTTCGATGCTGATCAAGCAGGGCACCGCCTGCGCCGTGGAGGGCGATATCAAGGTGGCTATGGCCATGGGCATATTGAAGGTCATCGCCGGTACGGGCCAGCTTTCCGAAATGTATTCCATCGATTTTAACGAGGATATCTGCATCATCGGCCACAGCGGCAGCGGCGACGCGGACATTTCCCAGGCGAAGAAGCCCACCATGAAGATCGTGCCCGTGTTCCACGGCAAGACGGGCGGCGGCTACCTGACCCAGTTCTATCCGCCCACCAACCAGCCCATCACCTTCCTGGGCATCACCCAGGATAAGGACGGCCATTTCAAATTCGTGGTGGCCGAGGGCGTCAATGAGGAAGGCCCCATCTTCACCTTTGGGGATACCAACATGCGCATGCGCTTCACCTGCGGCGCGCGGGATTTCTGCAACCGCTGGAGCGAAGCCGGCCCTACCCACCATATGGCGGCGGCTGTGGGAAGGCATATCGATACCATCCTGAAGGTAGCCAAGATTTTCAATGTGCCGGTGGATATTATCACACGATAAAGGAGATACGACGATGAAAGACATTATGACGGCCCCGTTTATGGTGGAAATGATCCGCACCGCGACGAATATGTACGCCCACGGCTGGGATGAGCGCAACGGCGGCAACATCAGCCTGATGCTGGAAGAGGATGAAGTGAAGGAGTACCTGGATGTAAGTAACATCCTGCGGGTGATCCCCACGGGCTTCACGGCTCCCGAACTCCAGGGCAAGTATTTCCTGGTGACAGGCACGGGCAAGTATTTTAAGAACGTGCAGTACGCCCCTGAAATCAACCTGGGCATTGTGCGCCTCAACGAGCAAGGCGAAACTGCCGAGCTGCTGTGGGGCTACACGGATGGCGGCCAGTTCACCAGCGAGTTCCCCGCCCACATGATGAGCCATGTGGCCCGCCTGAAAGTGAACCCCGATAACCGTGTGGTGATGCACTGCCATCCGGCCAACCTGCTGGCCATGACCTATGTCCACACCCTCGACGAGCGGGAGTTCACCCACGCCCTCTGGCAAATGTGCACCGAATGCATCGTGGTATTCCCCGAGGGCGTCAATGTGCTGCCCTGGATGCTTTGCGGCACCAACGAGATCGGCGAAGCTACCGCTGAAAAGATGCTCACCGCCCGCCTGGTGGTCTGGAGCCAGCACGGCATCTACGGCGCGGGCAAGGATCTGGACGAGACCTTCGGTCTTATCGAAACCGCCGAAAAGGCCGCTGAAATCTACATGAAGATTGCCCACCTGCCTCGCGTCAACACCATCACCGATGAGCAGATGCACCAGCTGGAAAAACGCTTCAATATCAAGGCCCGGGAAGGATATCTGGATTAAACAAAGAAAAGAATGTCCATTAATTCAAGAAATAGTTTCTTGAAAACAGTATCCAAATAGTCAAAGATTGGAATGAAACAAACATTTTATTCTTTGCACAGAAGCCAGATGCCTGACACAGAGCAGTGCAAATATTGCGAGGTGATAACGATATTGCAAAGGAAAGAATCTGTTTGGCTGTATTGCCCGATATGCAATGGGAAAACCAGAACGAAAGCATATCAGGATACTGTTCTTATCAGGTATCCATTATATTGCCCCAATTGCAGGAAAGAGTACAGCATCAGCCTTTTTCAGATGAAAATGCTGATTGAAGAAGAAACGGGATTACAGGAAAAATAAAATAGATATGGGCCTACTACTCTGATAGCTGTAGGCCCATATCTGTAAGGAACAGAAATCATTTCCGTATGATCGCAAGCAATTGAGGAAGCACCGTCATGATCTGTTCCGCTTCTTCTTCGGAGCACTGACTGATGAGCATTCGTAAATGTTGAGATGCTCTGGATTGTTGTAACGATTCGGGATAGAAGATTTCCATGGGATCAATGTGCAAAGCGCGAATTATTTCGGCTGATGTATCCAGTTTGGGAACTTCTTTGACATTTTCAATGTTCAATATGGTTTTCTTATACAATCCTGTTTTCTCAGCAGCTTGCTCCTGGGTGAGATGTTGCTTCTCACGCGCTCTCTTCAGCGAATCTGCAAAGGCTTTTGCCACATCAAGCATTAATAACCACCTCAAAAGTATAGTACAGTACATTTCATAACTGTTAAATTACCAAGCTATACACCAAATAAGGGTAGTATTATGCACTTGATGAAGAGGTGTACGTAGGCTTCTCCGATGATACGACTTGAAAGTAGGTATTCTTTCAACCTAATCGTTTAGTTGAGTGTACTCTTTCAAGTGCATCTTCGTGCACTGATCTGGAATTTTGCAAGTGCATTTTATTGCATAATCGCCCGGTATCTCCCGCCACACCAGAGATTTTCTCTGATTCGGCGGGTGATTTATTTTGCTCTCCTTTTCATTTTGCAAAGTGTCCGTATAGAAACAGATCACCACCTCCGATGGCCCAATTCGAGCCACTGCTGGCATCACATCAGAGATCAAAAAGAAGTACAATAACGGAGGTGATGCTCCGATGGTTTTGGATGGGTTAGGTGATCGGCTCAAAAGGCTGCGAAAAAGCTGCGGCATATCGCAGGACACTCTGGCGAAAGCCATGAATGTCAGTCGATCCTGCATTCGGAACTGGGAAATCGGAGTCAGAATGCCATCCTTGGAAGATGTTATCAAGCTGACTGTGTATTATCGCGTTACCTCAGATTATTTATTGGGACTGGATGGAAATCGGAGTATACAGCTTGATTTTCTCTCTGAACGCACTTATGAAGCCATTGCGAACGCAGTTCATTTGCTTCGGGAGGAAAAAGATCAGAACAAGGGTGGAGAGAAGTTGTAAAACTGTCTTTGCAATTATGATCTGTTTTGCAGCGTCATCAGGTAAAACTTACCGTGACCCTTGACAACTTCATAGCCGGTTTACAGGTACGTTGTCCTATGCGGCGAGCGGCATGTGCGGCGACGCGAAGACGGTGAAAGCCAGAGCGATCCACGTTACGTACAAACCCTGCGAAGCGAAGCAGGTACGCCATGACCCGTATAGGCGATCATGATACTTCCTCACGGCCATCCACCAGACTTGAGATGGAACTCTGGGATGCGCGACAGCTTCGGTCAGCATCGGCATCCTGGGGCTATGATGCGGTGAGCAAACCGCAGCCTGTAAACCGCCCGGCTTTCTTATAAAAGAAAGCCTGCCGGGGGTACGAGATAAATACGGCAAATAACAAAACTAATTACACACCGGCATCAAAGGCACAAGACACCTTTGGTGCCGGTGCTTGTCAGGAAGGAGGACATTCTGATGAGTGACAATTCACATTCCAAACCATATAACGTCAGGCTGAAGGACTTTCCTGACATCCTGAACGTAGATCAATTGTGCGAGGTGCTTGGCATCAGCACAAAAACGGGATACAAGCTCTTGAGCAATGGCACGATTGCTGCGCTGAAGGTGGGACGGATGTACAGAATCCCGAAGGTTCATGTTCTAACCTACCTGCGTATTCTGAACACCGCATCAAAAGTCTAATCGACAGCCTTGCGCCAGGTTCGATTATCGTGTAAGCTATCACTGCCAATCAGCAGAGGTGGCTGCTACACCGAAAGGAGGACATTAATTATGGTAGCAGGCCATTTGCAGGAAAAAAGCGGACAGTTCTATGCTGTCCTCAGTTACAAGGACACGAAAGGCAAGCGAAGGACAAAATGGGTTCCAACAGGCTTGATGGTGCGCGGGAACAAAAAGCGTGCCGAAGCCATGCTGAGTGAGATTCGCCGCAAGTTTGTTCCTCCCGAACAAGAGGATGACGATGAGATTCCATTGGATGTGAATATTTCCTTTGTTCACTACCTTGACAGGTGGCTCAAAATTGCGAAAACGACGATTAAGCCGGCAACGTATACCTCTTACAGCCAGATGATTCGGTCTCCCATCCGGCCTTACTTCGAGGAAAAAGGACTTACCCTGATCGGCGTTCAGGCAAGTGACATCCAGGAGTTCTATTTGCAGCAGCTGGATCGCGTATCAGCCAATACCGTGATACACTATCACGCTCTCCTTCACAAAGCGCTCAAATATGCTGTGAAGACAGATCTGATTCCGGTGAATCCGGTTGATAAGGTGGATCGCCCCAAAAAGAACGCATTTACGCCATCCTTCTATGACAAGGAAGAGATTAACAAGCTCTTTGATCTGGTGGAAGGAACGGAACTGGAGCTCCCGGTGAAGCTGGCAGCCTTTTACGGGCTCCGAAGAAGCGAGTGCATCGGGCTGCGTTGGAGCGCGATTGACTTCAACAATAACACGCTTACCGTCAACCATACCGTCACGACCGTGGAAGTGGATGGAAAAGAGGTGGAGTTGGCTTCTGACACCGCGAAAACAAAATCCAGCTTGCGGACGCTGCCGCTGGTGCCGGTTTTCAAGGAGCTGCTTTTGAAAAAGCAGGCAGAGCAGAAAGAATTTCGCCGCCTTTGTGGAAAAGCGTACTGCACCGATTACCTGGATTACATCTGTGTTGACCAGCTTGGGAAACGGACAAGCCCGGATTACATCACGGAATATTTTCCGAAATTCCTGAAGAAAAACGGGCTGCGCGTCATCAGATTCCACGATTTGAGACATAGCTGCGCGTCGATGCTGCTGGCCAACGGCGTTCCCATGAAACAGATTCAGGACTGGATGGGACACAGTGATTTTTCCACAACGGCAAACATCTACGCCCACCTGGATTACCAGTCGAAGGTCACTTCGGCGGAAGCAATGCTGGCGGGGCTGGGGCTGAAAGCAGCGGGAATTGAGCCTCTTTCGGAGTAACCAGAATGTCCAGAGGTACCAGGAGAGAAAAAATCAAAGGTGCTTTTTTCTCTCCTGCGAATCAATGAAATGCTGGGAAGCCTTATCTCGTAAGGGTTTGCAGGGAATGCGTTTTCTCTCCAAAATTCAGAGTGGCATCAAAATGGTGAAATAATTTGGAGAGCAAAAAACGCTCATAACACCGAGAAAATCCTTATGTCTCAAGGACTTTCGCAGGATTGAGGACATGACCAAAAATCATCCCCTCAAATAGGAACTTCGTCGATTTCTGATAGCTCCTAACATGCGAAAACCCGCCTGAAACCTACGTTTCAGACGGGTCGATGGCGGAGCGGGTGGGATTCGAACCCACGGACGGTTGCCCGTCACCTGATTTCGAGTCAGGGCCGTTGTGACCACTTCGATACCGCTCCAAGGTTATTTCCACCCTGATTTTCACCCTGTAAATTGGAGAGAAAACCAGGAGAGAAAGCAAGAGGTTCTAACCTTCTCAAGGCCATGAAAGCCTTGAAAAATAAGGGATTACGCCAGGGGGTGTTCCAAATGGAGTACACGATTTCGAGTCAGGGCCGGTATGACGGCTTCGATACGTCTCCAGCGGTACGTTCCCCGTCAGGACAGTGTGAGCCGCGTGGTGAAGCACGTTTCAGTCTCCCGGTGAAGAACAAAGTAAGTATACCGATGAATGAGAAAAAAGTCAAGCCCATGTTTTGGTGAATGAGTATGGGGGAGAGGACACGGGATCGATCTTTTCCACAAGGGAAGCATACGCCGGGGGCGTTTTTGCCCTTTAATTGGGCGCGGAACAGCTTGCTTCCGCGGGGATCATATGCAGCACGCTGCTGTACATGCCGCCCCGGGAAGGCGTTATGCCTTTTTCTTTGAACAGATTTCCGCAGGTGACGAAGCGGAAGCCGCGGGCCAAAAAGGCCGGGATCACCGTGCGCAGCGCTTCCACCGTGGCTGTGTTGCCGGGTGAATCATGCAGCAGGATCAAAT
>JAEEGG010015113.1_pt1 | contig 16247 bp, 12 predicted proteins | sample 9134161 | NCBI WGS metagenome assembly JAEEGG01 (sample SAMN16246543, study PRJNA631951) | gut metagenome | biome: gut microbiome; feature: rumen; material: CR-attached | host: Bos | place: Iran: Karaj | collected 2018-10
ACGGCTTGCCGATAGGCGCGTTCTGCTCAAACTCCTTCAATTGATACGTAGTGGTGAAGATAGTACACTCCGTCGGACCATACACGTTGTACATCTTGTACGCGGTAGGCGGATCCAATGGCAGCAGTTTCTCGCCGCCGACGCTCAGATGCTGCAGCGAATGGTTGTCGCAGTTCATCGCAAACTGGCAGCCCACCTGCGTAGTCATGAACGAGTGAGTCACACCTTCCTCGTTGAAATATGCGTTTAGGTCCGGCAGATTCAGACGAATATCATCACCCACGACAACCACGGTAGCACCCGTAGTCAGAGCCGGATACAAATCCATCATGTTGGCGTCAAAACCGTAGCTGGCATAGGCTGCTACCTTGTTTCCCGGCTTGAGATCAAACATTTGATGGTACCAGTGGCAGAAGGCCACGAGGTTGCGATGAATCAACTGGCAACCCTTGGGCACACCTGTCGAACCTGAAGTATAAAGCAGGATGAACAACTGGTCGGGCTTGATATCCACCTCGGGAGCTTCTGCAGCAGGCAGGTTCATGATGTCCTTGGTCAACAGCACTTCACCCTCGTATTCATCAACGATGGGACGCAATTCCTCGTCGGCAATGAGCAGTTTGGCGCTGGCGTCCTGCATCATGAAGTTGAGTCGCTCCTTGGGATAACTCGGATCGAGCGGCTGGTAAGCGCAACCGGCTTTCAGCACACCTATTGAGGCAATGGGCATCCATTCACAGCGAGGAATGAGTACTGATACAACGTCCTCAGCGCCCAGCCCCTTGCTAACGATGTAAGCGGCAATGCGATTGCTGATTTCGTCAACTTGGGCATAAGTAAACTGTTTGTCCAAATAAACAGCGGCTATATTGTCAGGAGTGGCTTGAACCTGCTGACGGAACAGCGAGACGATGGTCTGAGTGTCATCATATTCCAACTCGCCAGGGTTAAAACTATCAAGGATGGCCACCTGATCAGCTGTCGCGATGTCAATGTCCTTCAAGTATTCCTGAGCCAGGAATCCCTCGAGCACGGCCTCGTAGCTTTCGAGAATCTGAGCGATGAAGTCACTCGAATACTCGTTGGAATTATATTCTGCTTTGACCTGTACCTTATCGTCCTTGATGAAGACCTTCATGTAAAACGAGGCGTCTATAGTACTGTTGCCAATGCGGACAGTCTGCATGGGCTTGCCGCCCATTGTCTCATTGTCAAACAGCATACCGTGCCAGGCAAACATCGAGTTACTCTGCAGATTCAGGTCGGTTACAAGGTCACTATAGGTATAGATGTCGTGCTTGCGGCAGCCGCCCATCTGCTCTTGTCCTTTAAGCAGCAAGTCAAGCACGGTGGTATCGTTGGTGAATTTGGTATAAACGGGCAGGGTTTTAACAGCCATACCCACCGAATGGGCAAAGCGCTTATCATTTCGTCCGTTATAGACTGTGGTAAACAGACTTTCCTGCTCGTTGTTGAACTTGGCCAGCAAGTAGGCATAGGCTGTCGTGAACAGCGTGCTCTTGAACACGCCGTTCTGCTTGCAGTAATCTTCTACTCGGTTTAAGTCAAGAGACAGGGTGCGGAGCAAATTGTCCTCACTGTGCTCCGGCTCTTCCAGATCGGGAGTGAACTGAGTGAAGGTGTCACCGCAGTCAAAGTTAGCGGCATACCATTTTTTGGCCTCGTCAAATGCCGGAGTCTCACGGCGTGCCGTCTCGTCATTGGCTACATCCATCAGTGTCAGTTCCTCGGCGGGAAGTTCCTCACCACGGTAGGCCTTATCGATGTCTTGCAGCATGATCTGCATCGAGGTGCCATCAACAATAATGTGGTGATAGTCCAGGAAGAGATAATAATGGTCCTGATTACGCAACAGCCTGACGTGGAACAGACGATCACCGTAGATATTGAACGGAACTACCAAGTTTGCCTTTTCGGCTTCGATGTCCTGGATATCCTCGATGCTGAGCGACCAGGGCTCGTTCTCCATGTCGATGGTCTGCAAGGGTTCTCCATCCTCATTCAGCTCGATGCGTGTGAAAAGCGTGGGATGAGCCTTGAAGGCTTTTTCTATCGCTTCAAGCAACCGTTCACCATCAAGTGAAGGATCGAGTACATAAATATAAGGTAGGTTATAATAGGCTTCACCTTGGTGGCCTACACATTCTACATAGATACCAAATTGAGATTTAGAGAATGGCGCTGACAGTTTCATATACTTGTTTATTGGGTTAAATTTACCATTTAATTGAGAAAATGCGGGGGTTAACACTCAGTGTGATCCAACCCCATCGCAGAGAATTGTTGTTACTGGAACGTTTGAGGCGTTCCATGGTCTCGGTACCTGTCATCCATGATGCACCGATGGCACATTTCACATCAGGTGTGATCGCGTAGGCAGCCTGCAATTCCACCTCATGCCCCAGAGTCATATTCATGTCCACTAGCTTGGTCGCTGTAGCCAGATAGTGGTAGCTGCCATTGATCATGAGACCTTTCAAGGGCGTGTAAGTGGCTCCTACATAGGCATTCTGCAAACCAGGAGTGAACCCGTTCAGATAAGTGCTCACATAGAAGAAGTCCATTGCACCATAGAACTTGTGATGGGAGCCATAGACCGTACTGAAGCCCTTGATGACCTCATGATGAGTCATACCGATAGCCCCCCTGGGAGGAACGGCAAAATTCTTGTCTCCACTCAGGTAGTCATAGCCAGCCTGGATTTTTAAAGGATTCAAGGGACTGTAAGACGCCTTGACACTCGCCATCCAGGCATCAATCTTTATGCCCTGTTCGCTCTTTCCGAACTGGTGATAGTAGGACAGTTCAGCATTCCAGCGTTTCGGTGAGAACGACACATATCCACCCAGCAGATGCTGGAACCAAGTGCGTCGCGGCATATCCGGGTCACTCTGCATGCCGATATTCATGAACAGCACCGAAGCGCCCAGCGGAATCCTTGAGAAATCATAGTGGTACCACAAGTCCTGCATGGTCTTATAGGGTTGAGCACCATTTGCATAATAGGTATCTCCTGTGACCATCACATCAGGATTCTGATTATAGGCCAGTATGAGGTGAGCCTTATGGCCATGACCTTCATATCCCAAGCGCAAGATGTCGTGGGAAGATGAAGCCATGGCCCAGTCATCTGAACCGATGATGCGCTCATCATCATAGTTCAGCGCCACCCTGCCGACTTGAGCGAACAAGCCTGAACGGGTGGCCATCTTTACCCAAGTCTCGTAGAGGTTGAAAGCGCCTTTTCCCGCCTGTCCCCACACGCCAGAATGCTGAGGGGTCACACGGGCCTCAAGCCAGTCACGCTTGAAGTTGATGGGCAGTCGGGTGCGCCCCATGATGAAACTGGACTTGGCTGTTTTTACGTTCTCTTCTTCCTCTTCTTCGCCAATGCCAGTGTTGTCATGGAGCAGTCCTCCATAGCGTGACTCGCCACGCCCCAGGAATTGCAGGTCAATGCTGATCTGGTTCTGTGGAGCCGGGACGGTATCGCCAGCCTCCTGGGCGCAAAGCAATAAGGCACTGCCGACAAATGCTGTCGACAGTAGCCATTTCCTTAAGCCATACTTGCAATGCATGGAATTACTCGAACTCAAACAGATTGATAAAGCCCGTGATCTTGAACACGTTCTTGATTTCTTCATTCAAGTTACGCAGGACGACACGTTTGCCTTTGGCCTTGGTCTTCTTGAGCACGTCGAGCAGGATGCGCAGGCCGCTTGATGCGATGTATTCCAATTCCTGGCATTCAAACACGATATCCTTTACAACCTCGGGGGCTGTAATGGGTTTCAGCGTCTGTTCTGTTTCAATGGCGGCTGCGGTGTCAAGCGAACCGATCATGGTGACGATGATGTTCTCGTCAATGTTTTGAATCGTTGTTTTCATTTTTTCTAAATTTTTAGATTTATCGTTTTTTATATTCTTTCTTGAGTGTTAACACATTCTTGCCATCATAGCGTTCATAGTTGATGGTATCCATCATGGACTGTACCAACAGGATGCCAAGTCCTCCGATGGGACGGTCCTCAACATCGAGTGTCGTATCGACATGGGTCCGCAGGGTGGGGTCAAACGCCTTGCCCTGGTCGGTGATGATAAACTTCAGGTCATGTTCAGTAGCCATGGCATCAATCTGGACATTGCCCTCGGTACCTATCGGATAAGCATAATTCATCACGTTCACCGCAGCTTCCTCAACGGCCAGCATGAGTTGAGACGAGAGTGAGGGCTCAAGGTTTAATCGGTCGGCTACCGATTTGACAAAGTTGTTGAGCTCGGGCACCTGTTTCACGTCATTGGCCAGGGTAAGCGACTCGCTGAGTACCAGCGTCTCGTCAGGGCGATGATAGTGTATGGCGAGCATCGTCAAGTCATCGCTCCGCTGAGCCCCGTCGGCAAAACGTACAGATTCATCATATAAAGCACCCATCAGTTCGTCTGGCTCCGTTCGATTTTGTTCAACACTAGCCTGGGCGGCATCGATGATGCGCTGCAACCCGAAGAGCTGCCGCTGCCTGTTGGCTGCCTCGGTCAGTCCATCGGTATAGAGCAGCAGCGTCGTGTCCTGCGGCAATACCGTCTCTTGCTGGACATAGGCGAAATCGCTATACAAGCCGATGGGCAGATTGGCATTGACCGGCAATGGCTTCACGCCATGCTCGAGGATCAATGGCGCATCATGGCCGGCATTGCAAAAGCGCAATCGTCCCGTGGGCAGGTCGAGCACGCCGATGAACAGCGTGACGAACATGTTGGTCTCATTATCCTGTGAGGCTGCCTCGTTGAAGGAGCACATCAACTGACCTGGATTGCTCATGTTTTGGGAAAACGTCCTGAAGTAGGAATGAACCACCGCCATGACCAGCGATGAGGGCACGCCCTTGCCGCTCACGTCACCGATGCAGAAGTACAGCTTCTCATCACGGATGAGGTAATCATACAAGTCGCCGCCCACCTCAAACGCTGTCACCTGCATGCCGTTCACGTCCACATCGCGACGATGGATGCCGTGGGTGGGCAACATCTTGGACTGGATGTTCTGCGCTACGCGCAGCTCGCTGGCGGTATGCTCCTTGCTCAGGTTACTCTCGTACAGATTCCTCAGGTTGCGGTTGTAGCGGTACAGGATGAACCCCAGCAGGGAGAAACCTGCCAGCATCATCAGGATGGAGTTGCGGCGCATCCTCGTGAGCTTGGAATACACCTCATCATCGTAGCACACCTTGACGACCTGCCAGTGGGGTTTACCCCTCATGAAGGCATAATAGATGTAGGCCTTGGAACCGTCCTCGTCGTCAACAAAGGTGATTACCTTGCTATGACGGCTGGCGCTGCGCTTTCGCTCAACGGTGCTGTCGTTGATCAGGCTGACCACGGTATCCACATCTTTCCACTTGGCATGGGTGGAGTCGGGCTGCGCCACCAGGCAGCCGTCCTCGGTCAGCAGCAGGAAGAAGGTGGATTCCTCCTCGTGCTTCATGTTGAGGGTATCGACGATGCTCTGGGTAGCCATGTCGATACCGAAGGCGGCAACCACATTGCCGCTCTCATCGGTCAGCGGCATCGAATAGGTCACGACCTGCTCGCCGCTGGCAAACTCGTCAAAGTATGGGTCGCTCCAACTCGAGTTGCCGTTCTCGACCGCCTCGTGATAGAACTCGCGGGTGGTGTAGTCATAGGGGTCAGCAAGCTGACGCACGATGATGCTGTCACCGCTGCTGCGGTAGGCACTAGGCTCAAACAGCCGACCCTTATCGGGATAGCGGTCGGGGACAAAGGCCACAAAACTGCTCATCACGTCGGGGTTGGTGCTCACGATGCGCTGGATGATGGGATAGATCTTGTCGGGGTGATGAATCTGCTGCCTGACGGGCCACAGATAGTTGCGCGTCATGCTCTCGTGGGAACGCAGGATGCCCCGCACACGCACCGCCTTAAGCGTCATCTCACTCTCGGTGCGGTTGTCCAGCTCTTCCTCAAGCAGCGTGTGGGCGTAGTTGTACTGCACGAGGGCCACAATCTCAATGAGCAAACCTGCCAGCAAAATAATACCTAATGCTGATAATGTTCGCTTGGAATAGCGTCCACGCAGTTTCTCAAATAACGCTTTGGCTGTCATTTGTGGCTAGATTACTACTAACTATATACTTTGCTCCCATCAGATACTGGGAGTCTGCAAAAATACTAAATAATTTTTGATTAATAAGCGAATAGGACACAAGTTTTTTTGATGATTGTTTTTGGGGGAGATTTTGGCAATCATACTTGAAAACGACCGGTTTTTAGAAAAATTTCAGTTTTTAAGCAGATTTTTTTTCAATTTATCAAAAACACACTATTTTTGGCACCTCAACAATAAATTATTACCAATTTAATCATTTACATCAACATGAACTACAAGAGAATCATTGTATTATGCTGTGTGATGGCAATAGCAATCATGCCATTTAACGCTATTGCAGGAAATATTGATGCTAATACAGCACTTGCTACAGCAAAGTCTTTCCTCAGTAAATCATTGAACCCGTCATTAAAAACAGCAGGTGGCGCCGAACTGAAGCTCATCCACATTGAGCCGTCAAAATCAATCAATCAAGCTAACGCCTATTATGCCTTCAACATCACTGGAGGCGGTTTTGTCATCGTAGCCGGTGATGACCGCGCCCATGACATTCTGGGCTACAGCGACAGCGGCCAACTTGACTTCAACCGCTTGCCCAGCAACGTGCGTGCATTGTTCAATGGATATGCCGAAGAAATCAGTTATCTGCAGTCTCATCCCGAAATCACCGCCTCCCCTAGCCCGAAACTGACTGCAGGTTCTGGTGTCGCTCCTCTCATCAAGTCTCACTGGGGCCAGGAGATGCCCTATTACCTGCTATGTCCCATCTATAACGGAGAGTATTGTGTCGTCGGCTGCGTTGCCACAGCAATGTCCCAAGTGATGCACTACTGGCAATATCCCACGACAAGTCCTGAATTGAACGCCTACTTCTGCTACGACATCGGACAGACCCTCCCAGCCATGGAAGAGACCGATTTTGAGTACGGCAAGATGCTTAATTCCTATTGTCACTGGGACTATGATCAGGGTAAACTGATACAAGACAGTTATACCGACGAACAAGCCCAGGCTGTTGCCAAGTTGGCACGTTACTGTGGACAAGCTGTGAAAATGGGCTATAGTCCCGATGGCAGCGGTGCCTACGTGACCGATCAGTTATCTGCAATGAAAAAATTTGGATATAGCTCATCGGCCGACGACGTCAGCCGCGATAGTTGGTGGGGAAACAGCTACACTGACGCGCAGTGGGAAGCCATGATCAGAGCTGAGCTGGATGCCGGGCGCCCCATCCTGTATTCTGCCAACGACTACTCAGCCGGGGGCCACGCCTTTGTGTGTGATGGCTATAACCAAGAGGGACTGTTCCATTTCAACTTCGGTTGGTATGGCACCTGTGACGGTTGGTATGTTTCCACCGCGCTCAACATGACCCATCGCGATGGCGAGGCACTCCATTTCAACTGGAGCCATGAGATGCTTACCGGTGTGGAACCTCCGACATATGTAGTCGTCTCGATGGATGACATCACGTCACCCAACGAATTGATGGTGCTGGGCGAGACCTTTGACATCAATGCTTCTAATGTCATCATCAGAAGCAGCCACCCGAACATCAACCTGATTTTCAACCTTTACAATGAAAACGGCGTCCTCAAAGCCAAAAGCCAGGCCTGCAACATCACGACAGCCAGCTTTGAGCAGGGCAGTAACCTAGATGCGACCATCACCCTGCCCAAAACACTGGATCCGGGATGTTATGACCTGAAGGTCAATTACTACATCTCATCGCCTCGAATAACCTTCTTCACCAACAATCAAGGCGGACAACTGAATGTAGTCGGACACATTGCCAAGTATGACTCAGCGTTCACCATTGATGATGTCACCACCTGCATCCAATACTTGCTCGATGGCACTTACGAGATCCTGAACATCGATGATGTCACCGAACTCATCAATCACTTGTTGACACACTAAATCAATCATTTTATCGACATAAATAATTAACCTAAAAAACCAAATCGCTTTTATGAATTACACAAAATGTTTTTTGAGCACACTGGCATTGCTCTTCATCTCGTCGTCCGCCCTCAACGCTGGCAATATGACGGTGAACTCAGCACGCACAGTGGCAAACAATTTTATTAAACAACATGCGACGCTTGCACCAGGCACTTTACGTGCCATCTCATCAAGTGACTTGACACTCTCGCATGCCGAAGCGTCATCGGCTGTAGCCGGAGCCAACGACTACTATGCCTTTAATATCAAGGGTGGTGGTTTTATCATTATCGCTGGCGAAGACCGTGCCGCCCAAGTGCTGGGCTACAGTGACAAAGGGCGCATCGATTTCAACAACCTGCCTGCACCTCTCGAAGACCTGCTCAAGGGTTACAAGAAGGAGATTGAGTTCCTGCAGACCTACAAGGGTAACGACTTGGTAGTTAACCATCCCACTATCAAAGCTACGAGCTCTGTAGATCCTCTCATCAAGACAACATGGGGCCAGGAAGACCCCTATGACTGGCAATGCCCCGTTTATCAGGGACAATACTGCGTCGTGGGCTGTGTTGCCACCGCCATGGCCCAAGTGATGAACTACTGGCAATACCCGACACAGTGCGATGGTCTCTCAGCATTCAACAGTAATGGGTATGGACGTGTGGGTGCATTGCCTGCTACTACATTTGATTACAGCTTGATGCTGGATTCCTACTGCCATTGGGATTGGGATAACAGCCAACTGGTTCAAGACACTTATACCGATGCCCAAGCACAGGAAGTCGCAAAGCTGGGCCGCTACTGCGGTCAAGCAGCAAAAATGCAATACAGCCCCGAAGGCAGCGGAGCCTATACCTGGGACCAATTGACGGCTATGAAGAACTTCGGCTACAGCAACAATGCCCAAGATGTAACAAAAGGCAGCGGCGGCTGGAGTTGGGGAGGCAGCAACGGCTACTCCACAGCGCAATGGGAAGCCATGATCAAGACTGAACTTGACGCCGGTCGTCCCATCCTGTATTCGGCCAATGACCCAAGCGCTGGCGGTCACGCCTTCATCTGTGACGGCTATAACAGCAGCAACTATTTCCATTTCAACTTCGGTTGGTACGGCACCTGCGATGGCTGGTATGTGTCCACCGCGCTGAACATGATTCATCGCGAGGGTGATCAGCTGAAGTTCAATTCTGACCATGAGATGCTCATCGGCGTGGAGCCCCCAGCCTACTGCATCTTCACTACCGACGGCATCAGTGCCGATGGTGGTCTGATGGTGCTCGGCGAGACCATGAGTGCCAATGCGCTCAATGTCAAACTCAGGACCAATTACAATAACGTCAACCTGATGTTTACGCTGACTGATGGCAATGGCAACAACGTCAGCAACGGCAATACGATCACCATCAACAAGAACAGCTTTGAGCAAGGGAGCACAGTGACAGGCAACATCACCCTCCCCGAAGCCCTGGAAGCTGGCAGTTACAGCATCAAGCTGTACTACTCGACCGGCAGTGACTTCCAGACCGTCACGACCGCTGCAGGAACGTTGCAAGTCGTCGGTCACCTCGCTAAATACAACGAGCCGTTCACCATCGGTGATGTCACCAAGACCATCAATTACCTGCTGGATGGTTCCGAAACCGTCCTCAGCATCAAGGACGTCACAATCCTGATCAATTACTTGCTGTCGGAATAATACCTGCAGCACAGAGGCGCACAAAAAAATAGGGGCTGGGTCATCAAGGTGACTCAGTCCCTCATTTTGTCTGGTAGGTTCCCGCAGGAGACTTATTGGCGACCGGACACGACGACGTCGCGGCTAGTCTTGCCGATCAGGCCTTGCAGCACCTTGCCCGGGCCAAGTTCCTCGGCCTCGGTCATGCCGTCGGCAACCATGTTGGCAACGATGTGGCTCCAACGCACGGGAGCGGTCAACTGTTGCAGCAGGTTAGCCTTGATTTCGGCAGGATCGGTGTGGGGCTTGGCGTCCACGTCCTGATAGATGGGGCAAACGGGAGCCGAGAAGTCGGCAGCCTCGATAGCCTCGGCCAACTCGGCACGAGCAGGCTCCATCAGGGGCGAGTGGAAAGCACCACCTACCTTGAGGGGCAACGCACGGCGTGCGCCAGCCTCCTTGAACTTGGCACAAGCAGCCTCGATAGCAGCAATCTCACCCGAGATAACCACCTGTCCGGGGCAGTTGTAGTTGGCAGGAACGCAGATGCCGTCGATGGTGGCACAGATTTCCTCCACCTTCTCGTCGGGCAGGCCGATGATGGCAGCCATCGTCGAGGGGGCAGCCTCACAAGCCTTCTGCATGGCCAGGGCACGAGCCTCGACCAGCTTCAGACCCTGCTCAAAGGGCAGAGCGCCAGCGGCTACCAGTGCCGAAAACTCACCGAGTGAGTGGCCGGCAACCATATCGGGCTTGAACTCGTCACCCATGGTGAGCGCGAGAATCACTGAGTGCAGGAATACAGCGGGCTGAGTGACCTTGGTCTGCTTGAGGTCGTCCTCGGTGCCTTCAAACATGAGGTCGGTGATGCGGAAACCCAGCACCTCATTGGCTTTTTCAAACAATTCTTTGGCCTGGGGATTGTTGTCATACAGGTCCTTACCCATACCGACAAACTGTGCGCCCTGACCGGGGAATACGAATGCTTTCATTGTCTATTTATTTTATAATTAATGTTGATTACAGCTATTTTTTTTGCAAATGCGGCTGCAAAGGTAGTAATTTTTTTAGATAATAGATAATAGATAATAGTGAATAGTTTTAATAAAACATCCAATCTGTTGATTTTCAACAAAAAGTCACTATCTCTCAACTATTATCTATTAACTCTTAACTATACCAAGTACTCGGTGGGGTCGTCGATGCCGGCTTCCTTGAGAGCTTGACGGCGCTCGGTGCAGGTGCCGCAGGTGCCGCAGTGTTTCTCACCGCCCTTGTAGCAGGAATAGGTCTCGCTATAGTCAAGACCTAGGGCAGCGCCATGGCGGGCGATATCAGCCTTACTCAAGTCGGTATAGGGAGCAAAGACCTTGACGTTCTCATAGGTGCCAGTCATCATCGCCGTACTCATGGCCTCGATAAAGGGCGAGCGACAGTCCGGATAGATGGAGTGGTCGCCGGCATGGTTGGCAATCATCACGCGCTTGAGGCCATTGCTCTCGGCGATACCGCAGGCAATAGCCAGCATGATGCCGTTGCGGAACGGCACCACCGTGGATTTCATATTCTCGTCGTTGTAGTTTCCGTCGGGGATGGCATCGGCACTCTCGAGCAGGGCGCTCTTGAAATACTTGTGCATGAAATCCAATGGAATAATCAAGTGCTTGATGCCCAAACGCTTGCAGTGCAGGATTGCACACTGGCGTTCACGGCCGTTCTGAGTGCTACCATAGTCAAAGGTGATGGCCATGGCAATCTGGTCCTTGTATTCATAGAGCATGGTCGTCGAGTCCATGCCGCCCGAGGTAATGATTACTGCGTCTTTCATGTCAATCGTTATGGAAATTGCTGATGAGGCGGGCGCGCACCATGTCCTGATGCTCGCTATCGCCAAAGTTGGCAAAAGGCTTGATGCTGATGCCGCCACGGGGATTGAACAGACCGATGACCTCCAGATATTTGGGATCCATCAGCTTGACCAGGTCCTTCATGATGATGTTGACACAATCTTCATGGAAATCGCCGTGGTTGCGGAAGCTGAACAGGTAGAGCTTCAGGCTCTTGCTCTCGACCATACGCTGGCGAGGGATATAATTGATAATGATATGGCCGAAGTCGGGCTGGCCCGTCTTGGGACATAACGAGGTGAACTCGGGACAATCGAGCGTCACCACATATTCGTTCTCTGGGTGCTTGTTCTCGAAGGTCTCCAGCACGTCGGGACGGTAATCAAACTCATACTGCGTGCCCTGGTTTCCCAACAGCGTCACTCCTTCAAGTTCTTGTTCGGTTCTTGACATAATATCCAATGTTTTTGTTTTTTGGACTGCAAAATTAGTAAAAAAACGCCATCCTGATGCCTATAGCCAGCGAGAATCACCTATCGAGCAAGAGATCCAGAGCAAAACGGGCGGCATTTGGTCCTTGAGGTTCAAGGAGCTCCAGGCTTTTCAGCGAATTCACCCTAACGGACTGCTCCACATCATCACAGCAGTTGAGCAACAGATGACGGCTATAGGCGACTGTGAACTCGGGATGCCCCTGGAAAGTGAGTACCTGATGGCCAATCCTGAAGGACTCGTTACGGCAAAAGTCACTGGTGGCACATCTCACAGCCTCAGGAGGTAGAGTCATCACCTGATCATGATGGCTGTAGAGCAGGTGCATCAGGCCATTGGGGAAATAAGATTTCATTTGGTCATCAAGCACTTGTGAGGCACGGATTCCAGCGCCAAAGCCACCTTCGTAGGGCTCCACAGTACCACCCAAGGCTCGCGCGATTGCCTGATGTCCGAAACAGACGCCCATCAATCGGGCACCGCGAGCATAAACTCGTTCTATCCACTTGAGCAGCGCGACAATCCACGGCTTGTCACTGTAGGCCGAATCAAGACTTCCAGGAACCAGATAGATCTCATCGGTATTGATATCCTGCGGCAGTTCTCCTTGCCAAGTCTGGTATATCCTATAGGTCACCTGTTCACCGATAGCGGCAAACAAATCCATGAACAAGGATTCATAGTTGGGGATGAAATCAGGCAAGCGACCCGGGAAGGTGTCGCACAACAGGATGCTGATGCGCGTCATAATTCGTCAATCTCCTCTCCCGTACGCTCCATGATGCTGGCAGCCAAGCCGTCGGCGGTCTGGATGATGGTGACGAGAGGATAGAGCTTGCGGGCAGCGTCATAGTTACGCATGTCCTCATAGCTGTTCTGGTTCACGCCCCAAGCGCCCATGTGCCAACGGATGGCGAGCATCTCGTCGTCATTCAGCGGCAGGCCGCTGCACAGCAAGAGCGTCAGCGACTTCTCGCCATGTCCCATCGGGAAGCCCTTGTAGGTGATTTTGTAACCCTCGGCGTCTTCCCAGATGCCCAGCGCATTCTTACGTTTCTTGACCGAGCGCTTGTAGATATCGCACTTGCACACATCGTGTAGTAGGCTGGCGAGGATAATGCTGTCGCGCTTCACCTCGTGTTCCAGACTGGGCTCTATGGTCTTCATCGCTTCCCAGACGGCAAGAGCCGCCTTGCAGGTGTTGAGGGAGTGCTTTGCCAAGCCGCCCTCGGTGTTCAAGTGATGACCAGCCGAAGCAGGAGCGGTAAAAAAGCCCCAAGCCTCTAAATCACCTATCACGTCCTCAATGCCTTCGCGTCCAGTAGAGCGCAGCAGTTCGAGGATTTCTTCTTTACAATTGATATCACTGGTTTTCATTGTTGAATCATGAGATTATTAATCTTGTCGATCGTCGTGCACGCACGGACAAAACGGGCAAAACATATAGAACGGACTAAACGGATAGAACGGATGGAACGGACTAAACGGATGGAAGGGGGACTAACCCTTTACCACCTTGGTCGGCTTGTAGCCGTGTTCGCGGCGGTACTTGCGCACGTCGCGGAACAAGTCGGTGGCATAAACGAAGTTATTCAGGTCATCATTGTCCACGTTATAGACCTCGTCCTTGGTGCCAATCCACCCCACATGACCCTTATTGATAAAGACGATATTCTCGCCGATGCCCATCACCGAGTTCATGTCATGGGTGTTGATAATCGTGGTAATGCCGAACTCGTGGGTAATGTCACTCAAGAGTTCATCGATGACAATCGATGTCTTGGGATCAAGACCGGAGTTAGGCTCATCACAGAAGAGGTACCTGGGGTTCAGAGCAATGGCGCGGGCAATGGCGCAACGCTTCTGCATACCGCCTGACAACTCGCTGGGAAACTTGTTCTCACTGCCAGTGAGGTTCACGCGGTCGATACAGAACTGGGCACGATCCTGCATCTCGCTGTTGGACATGCCACCAAACATGACCAGCGGGAACATCACATTGCCCATCACAGTCTCGCTGTCGAACAGTGCCGACCCCTGAAAGAGCATACCGATATCCTTGCGCAGCCCCTTGCGCTGCTTACGGTCCATCTTGGTAATATCACGGCCGTCGTACAAAATCTCGCCCTCATCGGGGTCAAACAGGCCGACGATGTTCTTGATAAGCACCGTTTTACCGGAACCCGATTGGCCGATGATGAGGTTAGTTTTGCCGTCATAGAGTTTGCAACTCACGTCAAAAAGGACTTGACGAGTGCCACCTTCTTCCTTAAAGGACTTGGATAGATGCTTGACTTCTATCATAGTTTACAGTAATAACAGGGTTAAGATGACGTCGGCCACCAGAATCATAATATTGCTCATCACCACGGTGTCGGTACTTGCCTTTCCCACCTCGACTGAGCCGCCTTGAACCGAATAGCCATAGTAGCAAGCGATCGTTGACATCAGGAAGGCAAAAAACAGCGACTTGATGAGGGCAAACCAGACGTACCACGGAATAAACAGTGACTGGATGCCGAAGATATAGGTGTCTGGGTCAACTATACCGGTAATGATACAGATGAGCCAACCGCCCAACAGACTAGTGGCCATACAGATGACAACCAGGAACGGCAGAATGGTGATCAGAGCCAATATCTTGGGGGCTGCCAGGAAGTTCGCACTGTTGATACCCATGATATCCAGGGCGTCAATCTGCTCGGTGGCACGCATTGTACCGATCTCGCTGGCGATGTTTGAACCGATCTTACCCGACAGAATCAGACACAGAATGGTAGACGAGAACTCCAGCAGAATGATTTCGCGGGTCGTCAATCCCACCGTGTAACGAGGCAGCAGCGGGTTGGAGATGTTCAGCTTGATGAGGATGGTACACAGCGAGCCGATGAACAACGACACAATGATGATAAGCGGTATCGAGTCAATACCCAATTTATAAATCTCGTTGAGATAACGTTTGAAGAAAACCTTCCACTTGTCAGGAATAGCGATAACCCGCCACATGAACATGCAGTAGTCTCCAAACCTATCCAGCATTTTAGTGATTAACATATCGTCATTCTCTATATTTCAAATCGCAAAGGTAATCATTTTTAAAAACAACTTGAACAACTTGGACAACTTTATTGAAGCATTTGCCGAAATAGTGACAAGTTTTAGCTATAGAGGGATACATCAACACCCCGAGTGCAACCGACGATCGCGCTAACGCTCGGTCATGGGTTGCACTCGGGCTTACACAACGGGTCGCCCTGTCGGGCGTCTATCACGTGCAACGTATATCACACCAAAAGAACCACCCTCATTTTTGCCTTTGTAGAGACGCAAACGAGGCAACTGAATAGTTCCTGTTTTGCGGGTGGAATTGCTGACTAGCGGCACGTTACATCGTGTTGGGGTAAGGGTGCTAATTCTACTGGACACGCACAGGACGCACGGGGAACCCACCGTAGCGAGAGAGATCGTAAAAGCCCACCCCATTATTGACGTCGAAGTATGCGCCGTAAGCACAACTGGAGAGAGAGCGCAAAGAGAGCCCTCGCGACCAACAGCCACCCCATGTGCCCTGGGCTATGAGCGAGCTGTCCCAACGTTGTCCCGAAGCAGGGAAGAAGATTGAGTTCCCGTTCGGTCCAGTTCCCTGATAACCGAGTACATCGTTCATTGCAATCCATTGCCAAGTGCACGAAGTAATCAACTCATCCTGCTCTCCTATTGACGGCATACGCCACGACGGACCCCAGTTTACATAGGCGGCATCGTCCACGAGCTCCAACTCAATCCTGTTGTCAACAAAGTAGTCATATCCATCATATCTATCTTTGCAGTACTTTGTCCAACCGCTTAGATGCCAGTAGTCGTACGTTGCATCATATTCGCCCTCCCTATACCACTTATAGTTACTCAAGCTATAGACCTCCTTGGGTGCCGTCTCGCCCCAGGCGAAATAGTCGCCGTATTCCTCAGGGCTGGTAGCGCCCACGTTGCAGGTCGCCCACAGCGTACCGCTGGGCAGGCCCAGGTCAACGTACTCGTGATTGGAAGGTGGCACTGGTTCATCGGGCCAAGTTCTCGTCAACAAGTAATGAATAAGACCAGTCACATCGTCAATGCTCACCCTGCGATCATGATCCACGCCACC
>JAEEGG010015114.1_pt1 | contig 16245 bp, 9 predicted proteins | sample 9134161 | NCBI WGS metagenome assembly JAEEGG01 (sample SAMN16246543, study PRJNA631951) | gut metagenome | biome: gut microbiome; feature: rumen; material: CR-attached | host: Bos | place: Iran: Karaj | collected 2018-10
CAACTCGCGTAGCAGGTCATCGGCAAAGCTGGTGTAGGTCTTAGGCAGTACGCCCGTCAGTTGCTCACTCTGGTCTTCCACCAACTGCATGGCATTGTTTACGGCTTCGCCCAATGAATTAATGTCGTGACCGTCCTTGCTCTTCAAGCCTGCTGAAATGATATTATCGGGCAGGTTCACAAGGTAGTCGAATTGTGCTTCTTTAGGTAGGTAGAGTGCACTTTTAGCCGCAAAATCGCTTGGTTCGACGGGCATCACACGCCCGCCACGCATAGGACGGCTCTGTAATATCTCTGCCTCTACCATCTTGTATCGGCTATAAGCATAGCGCAGGAACAGCAATGCCAGTACAGGCATACAATACTGACTGCTGGTCAGCTTACTGCCCTGACGGAGCAGGTCAGCCGACTCCCATAGCTCTGCTTCAAGCTTGCGAATATTGATCATAACGTTCAGTTTCCAAATGACTAGTTATTAATGCTCTTGTGTCACACTGCAACAACTCGGCAATCTTGTCGAGAGTCTGCAAATCGGGCTGTGCAGAGTTTGTACACCACTTGCTTACCGTTGAGGGGTTTTTCCCCAACTGTTCAGCCAACCATTTGCTGGTTTTCTTCTTCTCAACGAGGACAACTTTTAATCGGTTTAAATCTTTCATCCCAATGTTTATTGATTTGAACGCAAATTTAGTGAATTTTCGCTGAAAACCACCTAAACAGTCTGATTATTTAATGATTTTAAAGGATTCGCCACCTTTGTAATGTCGTAATGTCCCTAAGGAAACAGAACTTTTCTGTTATTTCTTCTCTTTATTCGGATTTTTATTGTATTTTTGCATCGTTATTTGAGTGCTTTGTTTATATGATGAAAAAGCTGCTGAAGGAATATTGGTTATCTGTTATTGTACTATCATTTATGGCTGTCGTCATTACGTGTAGTACAAGAGGATCTATATTGTCAGCCAGATCAGACAGCGAAACAACATTGGCACAAATTGATAACGCGGAGTTAACAGAGGGAAATACTATTTCTACGCTTAATAGCGAAATAGACATTCCTGCATTACTCACAAACGTTCCAGAACAGATTTTATATCGCAAGGGCTATATAGTGTCATATAACAAGGAAACCAAAATTCCCAATTGGGTGGCATGGCATTTAACAGCGGAACATGTTTCAGGCACATCTAAAAGACCAGGTACTGCATTCCACGAAGATTTTGATGTTCCAGAGCCTCGCGCTAATAACAGCGACTATAAAGGAAGCGGCTGGAGTCGTGGTCATATGTGTCCTGCAGGTGATTGCAAATGGGATTCCGATGCGATGTTTGAATCATTTCTGTTTTCCAATATTTGCCCACAAAATGCCAATTTGAACAGTGGTGTATGGAACCAAATAGAAATATCCTGCCGTAAATGGGCTGAAAAATATGGTGACATTTACATTGTTTCCGGCCCCATACTTTTCAATCAGGAACATGAGACCATAGGATTAACAAAAGTGACGGTTCCAGAAGCTTTTTTCAAAGTTGTCTTGTGCCTGAATGGTGATTCTAAGGGTATCGGTTTTATCTGTCGCAATACAGATGGGAACCGCCGTAAAGACTTGTATGTAAACTCCATCAGTCAGATAGAGCGTATTACCAAAATGAAATTTTTCCCACATTTGAACACGAAAATAGCGGAGAAAGTTAAAGAGAAAGCCAACATCAACGATTGGTAAAACCGTTGATGTTGGTCTAATTCAATGTCAACAAGACCATTCTCGCTTTTTTTTAATGATTTATATATTCTATACGATACTCTGGAGAAGAACTCTGGAACTCATTTATGTCAGCTTGCGACCAGAAACGTTTTGCTAAATCTCTACATTCTTTTTTAAGTTTATTATTCTTTCGAGGATCTATATTGCCATATTCATCTCGAAATCTTTCATACTCACTTTCCAGTTCACCTTCAAGGTCATGAAGTGAAATCCTGACAAACCGGTAGATTACACCAATGTTGTTTCGTAGAAATTCGTCTTGGCTCTTATGAATGTACATAGGTGCGTGACCATCAGAAAGTGTGTTTCGAGTAGTCTTTACATCGACATACCGTTCCTTTGTTGAGTTGGGAGCATAAGTTATGAAGTCATATTCGCTAACACCGTTATCTGCAGAGAATTCATACTTTATTCCCATCTTAAGCAAGTATTGCTCGTAAATAAGTTCTCCAATGTAGCCAATTATCTCACTGATTGAGGAATCACGATCTTTATTTTCATTCTCTTGTTCTAATTCTTGGAGGAATTCTCTTAGGTTCTCTTTATTTTGGGCGATTTTCTTTATTTCTTCTTCATCAAAAACATCCAATATATCCGCAATGTCTTCCGCATTCGTTGTAAATTTATCCCATCCAAACTTATCGAAATGTTTATAGGCATCCTTGATGGCATCAAGTTGATTGCCCAATTCATCGGTGTCATTACAACCAAGAGAATCTGCAAATTTTTTAAGTAGTTCTGCATCTCTAGAGTCTATGTCTAACTCTATTAGTCTAATAAGTTCGTCAATCCTTGAACTGTTTTGCATTAACTTTTCAAGATTGGTTTTCCCCAATTTCTTCAAAGCCAATACGGTATTCTTTGACAACTCTGTTATCCATTTAATATCATTGGCTGAAAAACCATCTATCAATGACTTGACAAGATTTGCATTATCCGAAATCTTCTTCAAAGTAGACTCATCCAAATCCGCAACCATAGTTTTGAATAGTTCTGGTGATTTCTGCACAGCCGAAAGGACTGTTTTATCAACAGGACTTCCAGAAAGAGTATTTTTTACAATCTCGACTAAGTCCTCCACTTCCATTCCATTTTCCTCAGCGAGTCTCTGTAACTCATCAGTTTCATTGACGTATAACTTCAAGAAAGCTATAAGAGGATCCTTTAACCAATAAATATTTATAGAATATTTAGAAATGGTATCAATCTTTGACAGATTTTCTTTATTTGGCCATTGCACAACAACCTGCTTGGTAACGTAACTATAGCCATATTCTGCGTTTGCTCTCTTAACAGAGAACAATTCTTTGTTATTGCCATCCTCAATAAAGAGAGTAACACCAACTGGATTTTTACTAGTCCAAAGAGTAATTCCTTGGGAATCTTTCGAATTGTTTTTCCATTCTTTATATTTCGTATAGCTGAGTTCCTCGTATTTACCATTTGAGATACCACTCTTTACTTCCCACCGAGGAGCTGTGTGCAATCTGTGCTTCCTTAGCGTATCAGAAGAAGGATCTTCAAAAACAACTGATTGCCTGATGAATTGCTGTAATTTAGTATCCGCATTTAATGTTTCGGCAAAAGCACGTTCGTAAACTTTTAAAAAAGGTTTATCGTTTACATAAGCACAGAAACCTAATAGACAATATATGGAATTATCGTTTGGGTCAGTAATGGTATTTCCAGTATATTTAAAGAATGGCATTCCCGAGAACGATTCAGGAAGCTTTTTTATGATTTCAGATAGAAGATTGTGTTCTTCAGAGTTTGAAGCACATATGATATTTTGAGTCAAGAGCCATTCTATCGTATCGTGAGTTCGCATATTGTCAATTGTAAAGTCATTCAGCAAACCAGAATATGGCTTTTTGTCACGAATAGCAGCACGGACTCCGATATATGTCTCAGAAGATGTTCTTATTGTCGAAAACCAACTTGTTGCCCCATTGTGGTTATCAATCCATTTTTTAAGTTCATGAGGAAGCTGCTCCTTTGGAAGGAGAAGATCCGAATCCGCATAAACTTGCTGTATTGCGTTGAAGTTTGGCAGGGTATAAAATTTATCAAAATCCTTTATGCCATATGCTTCAACCATGTCCATTACCTGGGTAATAGTGACATTTGCTCCTGTATTGAATCTTACTCCACTTATATTTGATGTTATTGAATAATCAATGCAGAAGTGCAATTGTTCAAGCGAAAGGGCAAGAGAATGTATCTTATTATAGACAGTAGATGCACTTATGCTTGTCAACTTGCCGTTATAGTATTCTTTCTTAAAGAATTCAGCGTCGTTATCTGATGGGAGACAGTCCAAGAAAGAGTAAATATGGTCATTTGATATTTTGAATTCTCTGTCGAGATCGTATAATTTGTACTCTGTGTCCCCCACCTTGACAATTTCTTGAACGATCTGACTTTCCAAACAAGAACCTTTGTGACGTATTTTATTGAATATGATACCAATAAAATCTGTATTTAGCTTGTGAGTAACGGCGAGTTTGATAATCCGCCATCTATAATCAGATGCCGAAAGTTTCGTGTCTATAGAAATAATAGTTAAACGCTGAAAGTAAGTACGCAGGATATTGACATTGCTTTTTTCAACAAGAGGGAGAATACTTAATAAGTTACTGTCATCTGTATATATGACAATATTCTGCATTAGTGATTCATCCCTTGCAATATCGCATGATTCCAATTCATAATTGCTAAAAACAGATTGAGCATCTTTCGGAATATAATGGAAATCATTATGTTCCAAAAGTGAGCTCATATTATCATCTAGTTCGTTTACGTAATTACTACCTTTCTCGAGCGAATGAAGTTGATATTTGCCATTTGATTCTTTGATGTAATATTTCTTTAAGAAACCAGAAATCAGTTTGTTTAATACAGACAGCTCTTCAAGACTTACGTTTAATCCGTCCCTTATCAAGTCGTTGACAGTTACTTTCGTCAAATCGAAAGGCTTTTCGTTTAAGTCCTTGTAAAACTCAAATGGAAGCAGAGATTCATTAGAGAATAATGATTGGATTACAGAATATTCATCTGCAGAAAATTTCTTCGCGCCCTGAACGATAGCATGTACTTTTGAAGTTGCCTTACCTGTGTTATCAATATACAAGCTATCTATTAATGGAGTAGTGCTCTCTGGAGAGGAAGAATAATAAAGATTCTTAATGTCTTGAAGATAATCATGTGCAAAACTCTCCCAGTCAGGAACATGCATGATAGAATCTACATGGTTGACGACCCAATTCCATGCAGACTTTGGGTTTACTTTCGCATTTATCATCCATCCTGATGTTTTGATACCTTCTGGCAAATAGCCTTTTACTTGAAAAGCATCATACAGTTTTGAGTTCTGAGGGATTTCAACGAACAAATTAGAAAATGCACATAACGATCCTAATTGGTTCTCAAAAAGGAATACGTTGTTAGAGATGTCGTGTTTAAGCGTAGGGCTATTGTTTACGATATAGCGTAGCAGATTGCAAATAGTATCTTTCAAAATACTACTCGTCCTGTATGATGCTATGTTCTTCTTAATTTTGTTTAGAAGAATGTTATAATATGTGGGTGTGGGGGTGCTGTCGAATGGCATTTGAATATGCTCAAGGCCATTAAACATGTTTTGCTCAAAACCGTAATATATAGGGGAATCACTGTCTAAGATCTCCAAAGAATATAAATTCTTTTTGTCTGAACGAAATAGTTTGGTTGTCGTGTGAATTCCTCTTTGAACATAGTTCCAGCAGTGCTCTTGGTAAAGTTTATACTCTGGATCTGGCATTTTCTTAACCCATTGTTGGAATGCGCTCTTGTTTGCATCATCAATAACATCAGACAACTCCATCTTTTCCAAAACAATGCCGATGTAATTTAACGATTTTACGATGGAGCTGTCTACCCAGTTCTTAGATGATATGCCTAATTGGGCTAATGGTATATTAAATCCGTACTTGACGGCATTACAATACACCCTTGATGATTGAATATATGTGTGAGTATTAGTTCTGACGTTTTCTGCTAGATAAGGTTTGATAACATCATCGAAAGGCTTTTCTAAAAAGTTAGAATCTTCATCCTTGGAAATGCGTGATGCCATTATAGAGTCATATATCCAATCATATGTTTCTGCATCCGTTTCCTTTATATGTTTAAGTCGTTTGACTAGTTCTTCGAAAATGTCTTTTAATTGCATTCCGAATGTTTGAGGGTTGGAAAGACGTTGCCGACTATCGTCTGTTTGAAAACATTGAGAGTCAATGATAAAGCCAAGATGGTGTTTGGTTGACAGTATGGGAAGACCTTTAAAGATGTTTACATATCCTTCTTGCGCAAATTTGGGGTTGAATGCAAGATGATATTTGTAAGTCTTCGAACCTTGTTTCTTTTCCCATTTAATTGATTTTACCTCTGTTTGTTCTATCTCTTGACCAAGGACATAGATATGCTTAAGTTTTAACCCCTTGCGTTCATCTTGGTCAGATGTGAGCGCAGAAAAACCACCAAGACGTGTACGCACTCTCGAAAGGTTGGTTGAAGAATTTATGAGTTCAGATTTTCCTTTTCCTAAAGGTATAATCAGGGATGTCCCTGAATTTAAGAACTGTAGATTTCGGCGAGGATTGACTAATTTATCAAATACATCAACAATCTTTTTTGCTTCGATGTCCCCAAATAGCTTTGGTTCTTGACTTGGTGCAATAGGAAAGTAGCTATAGAGTATCTTTGCAAACAAGATATTATTTTCATAGTCATCAGCTTGGGCAAGTTCCCATGTTTTTTCTCCATAAAGGAGATTCGTCAGTTGTTCCTGGCTATTCCAGCTGATAAGGTAAGGCCCCTTTTTCTCGTCATAAATTGCTCGAACAAGCAGCTCGGCATCTGTATATTCACTGGTTTCAGGAACATTGGTTATAAGTGTATAAAGTAACTTGGAACCCTGGCCATATTGTCCCATCTGTTCATCATCTCCAGACTTGTCCGATTTGCCCTTTGCGAGAAAATTATAAAGCTGACCAGCCTTTTTGTCGTCTGCTTGAAGATCAAAGTCCGTATAGAAAGGTCTGCCATTATTAAGAACTATCAAATAATTGTCATTGGCAAAGAAAAATAGTGAGTCAGCCTGAGCGTCATATGCATTTTGGACAAACTCATAGAAAAGCTGCTCCTCGGCATTGGTAGCAAAGCTAGATGAGCTCTCAATAAATTTTTTTACCTGATCAATATTCTGATAGTGACCTCCCATGTAAGTTAGAAATGGCTCACGATGTGTGCCAAGTTCAGAAATATTGTAACCTGAACCAGGAATGGATTCAATATATTGTTTTAAATTACGAACTCGCATAAATCAAAAATTTATATATGGAATAATCTGAATTATGAAGGTCTTGTTTTTGGCTTCCATGTCTTCTCTACTTCCTCTCTGTTGGGTGTAACGACCTTTTCCACCAAATCCAGAACCAGATATTATTAAATCAACATTAGAGAGAGATGCGTTATCGCTAAAAATACCACGATTCTTCCAAAGGTCTCGGACCGCACGGGCTCTTTCGTAGCTGACAACTTCCATTTTCTTCCATTCCGGGTCTTTCTCCGTCCATTTTTTACCATTGTTTATATTTTTATTCTGATTATTGGCTGCACGGCCATCAATAATGACCTTAAAAGCAATGTTATCTGACTTTTGCTGAAATACTTTAACTAGATTCTCCAATTCTCTCCCGGCAGAATCAAGAGGCTCAATATATTCTGATTTGATGATTGCTTGTCCTGGATCAAATTGTACATCAATGGAACATTCGAAACGTTTAAACCCCTCGTTATAGGTAAAATATTTACTCTGATTACCAAGAGTTTTCGAGACAATCTGAAACTCGCGTATTTTTTTATAAAGCTTGTGGTTCACAATTACATCCTGAACCGTTACCTCACCGTTAGAAGATTCTGTAAAAATGTCTACAAAGCTTTTGTAGCCAACATAAGCCACAAGACTTGTGATTATGAAGACTATCAAGAAGCCAGACATAAGATCGGTATAATTCTGCCAGAAATTATGTTCTTCACCGTTGTCTTTTAAAAAAATTCTTCCCATTACTTGCTTAGCCTTTTAAGTTGAATTTCTAGCTTCTGAAGGGCTTCAATTGCAGAACCCATCTCATGTATGTGCGAAATAAGGGTTTCCACATTGTCCTGGCGTTCGTTGAATGCTTCTAATAGATTACCAATCTGCGTGTTTGTTTCTTGCAACAGTTTAAGGCTCTCATTCGCCTTCTTAATTGTATTTTCAGACGACTCATTTTGTCTGTGTGCCACAGAAACAGCATCTCTATAAGCAAGGCTGGCTTGGTCATAGTCTGAGGTGATTTGTGTAATCCTGTCCTCAATATATCTATATGCTTTATCCAATGCTTTAATATTACTTTCAATAGAAGAATGTAGTTGCGTGCATTCGTTTTTGACAGATTCAGATATATCACCCACGAACCCCTTAAGAGAATCACGCATATCATCTGTTGCTAGCTTGTTCATAGACATTGCCTCGTCAAGCATTTCGGTATTTGCTTTTGAGTATTGTTCTTTTAGAGCTGTCATAGTCGCAATATTGGAATTAGCGTTTTCTTTAATTAGCGCATATTGAGAAGCTATACTTGACGCCATCGCCGTTAGTTGCTCATTTGTTTCATTAACAAGGCCTTCTACCGAATGTTTCTGTGCGTCAAGGATGTCTTTTGTAACTCCAGCAAGAGCCTCTGAAATCTTATTTAAAATTCCCTCTGCACGACCCATTTGCTCTGCTCCGATTGTTTCAACTTGGTTAGTAATTGTAGTCTTCATTGTATCAAATATGGTACCCATCTTTTCTTCAAATCCCTGAAGATACTTTCTTAGTATCTCATTTTGCTCTTCGATATTACCTTTTAGTTGTCTGTTATACTCCTCTGTATTGTCTTTCTGGTTTTCAAGGAGCAAACTGATATTATATAGGCTTTCCTCTGGCGTTATATTATTGGTCTTTTCATCAATCATTGCATCTTCTTTTGCAAATATCCACTTTGTTACGACAGTAGCAATAAATGCCATTATTAGACCCAATATAGAAGAAGTGAATGCAGGGACAAGTCCAGAAATAATCTCAATTGTCTTATCGTTGCCCGATGATTGTGCATGGACTTCTCCAGCTTTTATCAAGCCATTCTCAGCATCAATAGTCTCATCGGTTATTTCTGAATTTGATTTGTTCTTTTCGCCAGTCATTATCTCAATCGAAGTAGACTTGTCGCTCGTTGAAAAATCACTGGACTTTATCCCTCCTAAAGAAATTACAATAGACAAGAATGTACCAAGCAACCCTAACGAAGTAAAAATGCCAGGGAGAGAGCTTAGAAGCGGACGTGATTTTGTCTTTACATAGCTTAGACTAAACCAAACAGCAATTGCTCCTCCACCAAACAGGACGAGGGCGTTATAGAAGTTAAATATTGCATGAAATACTGCGTTCTGTTCCATATTTACATATATTTTATAATATTACCTTGATTATCAATAATTACCATTGAGCTGCCGTTTTGTACTGCCGCAAGCCCTTTTGAGAATTGCTTTATTACTTTGTTAAACTGTGGGGGAATTGTCACGACTCCATTAGTGTCACAGAAGCCCCATTTCCCTGATAGATTAATTGCAATATATCCATTTGATACATATCCAATGGAATCATACTTTATGTTAAGAATAATATTTCCTTTTTTGTCAATCAGTCCAAATTTTCCGTTCCTTTTGACTTTTGCTATTCCAGAGGAGAAACCGTAAGCAAGATCAAATGAAAGAGGAATAACGAATCTGCCAGTTATATCAATATAACCGTATAGTCCATCTTTCTCGACGGCAGCTAAACCTTCACTGAATGAACCAACAGAATCATAGATTAGAGGCAATATTTCTTCATTATTTTGATTTATATAACCACATTTGCCATTGGTTTGAACTTCACGTAGTCCATATTCATCTGCTTCACCGACATACTCATACGACTGCTTCTTTTGCGTACTCATCCTCTCTTGTGGAGTCAACGCATTTCGGATAGAAAGGAGGACATATTCTATTATGTCTTGCTGAAATCCGTATAATTTGCTAATTGTAAAGACAGCCTGCCGAATTTCCACGTCAGATGCCATTTTTGGTTTTAGAAATAGATTTCTATTTGTTCCATCTTTTATGATTTCGGTAAGAACTTTTTTACAAGCAGGCTCTTCCTTGTATACATTCAAGTCTGCAAGTATGTTAACGAGCCTATTCTCGCCAATAATGTCCTTTCCAAAATTGTTCAAGGCATATATAATCGACTCCTCAAAGTTCATATTAATCGTTTCTTCTATTAATCTAAATGTTTTTTTGGGCTGAAACTTACCTCAATTGAGTTAACAGATTTTCTAAAGAACGAAGATCCAGTATTAATACCTCACGCGGTTTTGAACCATGTGCCGCTCCGACGATACCTGCTTTCTCCAACTGATCCATTAGTCGTCCAGCTCTATTATATCCTATGGTGAACTTACGCTGGATTAATGCTGTTGAGCCTGATTGTGACATAACTATTAGTCGAGCGGCTTCTTCGAACAAAGGATCAAGATGTTGCATGTCTATGTCGCGGTTTGAGTAGTCGTCGCTATTTTCCTCGTCAGGGTCTATCAATTCGTATGGCGACATATATCCTTGTTGCAATGCAATGAAATCGCTAATACGTTCAATATCTTGAACATCAACTAATGCACCCTGTATACGTAAGGGAGAATTGCCGTTTAAGTATAACATGTCACCACGTCCTATTAGTTGCTCTGCCCCAGAGTCATCTATGATAGTTTTTGAATCCATCATAGTAGAAACGCGGAAAGCAATTCGAGTCGGGAAATTTGCTTTGATAGGACCTGTAATAATATTCTTTGTCGGACGCTGCGTAGCAATAACCAAGTGAATACCTATAGCACGGGCTACTTGAGCTAAGCGAGCTATGGGCAATTCTATTTCTTTACCAGCAGACATGATCAGATCTCCATATTCATCTATGATAACCACGATATATTGCATGTACCGATGGCCATGTTCTGGGTTGAGTTGGCGGTTGATAAACTTGTTGTTGTACTCTTGGATATTCCGCACCTGAGCCATCTTTAAGAGATCGTAGCGAGTGTCCATTTCTTTGATTAAAGAATTGAGTGTGCGAATCGCTTCCTTCGTTTCTGAAATGATGGGGTCATCATTATAAAAGTCAGGGATATATGCGAGAAAGTGTTTTTTTATTTTGGAATAGGAATTAAATTCAACTTTCTTGGGGTCAATTAGTACTAATTTTAACTCGGCAGGGTGTTTCTTATATAATAAAGAAGTTATTATTGCGTTCAGAATCATAGTTTTTCCCTGACCAGTTGCCCCTCCAACAAGTACATTTGGAGCTTTGGTAAGGTCAAACATGAAAACTTCGTTAGTGATTGTCCTTCCGATGGCGCATGGCAGTTCCATTGTTGTCTCTTGAAATTTCTTAGAGTTTAAAAGAGATTCTAACGAGACGACAGCGAGTTTGGCGTTAGGAATTTCGATGCCCACTGTCCCTTTACCAGGAATGGGAGCAATCACTCTTACACCGAAAGCTGATAATGAAAGGGCAATATCTTCATCTAGGTTTCGGATCTTGGATATTCGCTCACCTGGTGCAAGAGTTAATTCATATAATGTGATGGTTGGGCCAACAGTTGCTTTTATCGTAGATATTTCAATACCGAAGTTACGCAGAACATCAACAATACGATTCTTGTTAGCAGTCTGTTCGCTAATATCAATGAAAGGCTTGCAATCATCCACATATTTAGTAAGAAGATCCAATGTAGGATAATGATAATTCTCAAGATCTCGTTTGGGATCGTATGGTTCGAGTTGAACAGAATTAGCATTGATTGGCTCAACAATAATATCCGATGTTTCTTGTCGTTTCGATTCTGATGGACTAACTGAGGGTGCGGTTTGACCATTGCTGTTGTAAAATGGTTTCGTGTCAGAAAAGCCAAGGCCAAAGCCAATGGAATCAATTATAAATGAAACGAGTTCTTGCTTGGTGCCGAATTCATTGACATATTGGTTACATATTGCACGCGCATCTATAACCCAATTATGTGATGCAAGAATGTTCTGGATATAACCGCCATCAAGCATCCCAAGCAATATGTTCTTCGCAGCCGGTATGTCTTTTAACAGCCGGAAATCATTTAGTATGTTTATGAATCCCCTAGTAGTAAGATAATTCTGGCCTTGTGTTTCGACGATAAAGCGGATTGCCTCAGGAATATCTTTAGGCTCACTATCATGTGAGAAACCTTTCCTCTCCTTTTTTTGATTTTGTTCATCAGGGAGTTTGTCAAAGTTGATCTCTTGCTCTGTAGGATAGTCAAAAACAGGGGGGTCATTAACCGTTTCTTTAGCAGTCTCTGACTTCTTTTGCCCAAATAGTTTTGAAAATATACTCATAATTCAAAATAAACACAATTATTCATTTACCTATTCAAAAGTCTCGTTTACCAATTTTACTTGTAACGTTCTGTTGTCCGTCTGAAATTGTTTACGAGGCTGATTTACCACATCTGTATAAATTTCAAAGATGGCATTCAACGAAAACTTACAACCCTCAGGGCTATAATTCTCTCGCTTCACAGTCTCAAGCATCTTAGTGTAATCATCAACCTGATACGTTGAAATAATCAGGTCAACAATTTTCTGTAATTCCCAATATGCCTTTTCATATTCACCATGATTGTAGAGCGTATCAAAGCATGTTATGGCATGAATCATAAATTCCTTGGAGGAAGCATTAGTTTCCTTCTTGTCAATAAAACGTGAAAAATTATAGCACATAGAGCTTAATTTATGTGATTTCTTTGGCTCTATAGCCTTTCCACAACCGATGTTGTTATTGCTTCTTACTTTTGTGAGGAATTCAAAAATCGAGTCATCCGAGATAATATCACTATAGGAAACGGGTTTAGTTAAATGAAGACCTTGCAATGTTTTTGCACGGCTTAAGGCAACATAGAGTTGTCCTGGTGCAAATATATGACTATTTAAGTCCAGAATAACACTATCGTATGTTTGTCCTTGAGCCTTATGGATGGTGAATGCATAAGCCAACTTCAACGGAAATTGTTTTGTTTTTTGAATGAATGGGGACTTCCTTATGAGTTTATGTTTAATCGGATCATATTCCATCTCATACCGATACTCGTTCATCTGATTGAATTTATATTTGTCGTTTGGGTTGGGGCATAAAATGGTAGTATTATTTCTTTTTAATCTAATTTTGAAGCTACTTCCATTAAAGTCCTCGACTATTCCAAAGTCCCCATTGACATATCCGTAGTATTTATTACTTTTACAAATGACGACGTGAGCACCTCGTTTAAAACTAAGTTGAGAATCGTAAGCAGAAGGGACTACAATATCATAAATATCTTCATTTGACGGTAATTCACAGTGTTTTAGTGTCACATGATCTTTGCCGTTTTTCTTTAATATGGTATATTCTGCATCTATAGTAGTTATTTCACCAGGGAGTTCCGACAACTTCTTAGTATTAACCTGGCGTACCTCTTCATTAGACGAAGCAACATATACAGCATCTGCTGGTAAGTTATCTGTTACGCGGCTGTTTATGGCATCCATTATTTTTATCTTCTCCTCCGGGTTCATAGGTTGCCGGAAGGCATCAAGTATTTGCACAAAAGCAGGATCGTTGGCATGGCGGTAAGATTTCGTCAATTCGAAAAGCTTTATATTATGTATTTCTTTCTTGATAACGTGGCTGTCGAAGAAATATATACCTCCATATTCCTTTTTTAAATATTCCATAACAGCATCGTCGCTGACAATGGGCGGCAGTTGGAACATGTCACCAACAACGACAACTGGAATATTCCCAAAGGGTTTGTTTGAACTAAGTGCTTTTTGGCATATCTGATTTACCATCTCAAAAAGATCAGCCCGAACCATTGATATTTCATCAAAGATAAGAACCCTAATCCCTTTCAGTCTCAGGCATAAAGCTGAAAGATTTTTTGTTGTAAGATTTAATGGGTTCTGATAACCCTCATCCAAGTCATCCAGTGCCCCATGGAAGAAGGAGTGAATTGTCCTCGCTCCTTGATACAACGTTGCCGCCAAATTTGTTGGCACCAGTACTTGACATCCTTGAATCTCCGTCATCAGTTTCTTGATTAGGTATGTTTTACCGCATCCTGCTTTACCATGCACGAAGGTAATACCTGCTGGAATGGTTCTTAGGTAATCAAGAACATCATTTTGAGTAGAATTAGGTATGGTCATATTTCCAAATATCTATGTCAGTTCAAATTGTTAATCACATTCAATACAAAAGAGCAGTCGAAGCCTTGGAAGACAAGACGCTTGACATTATTGCCATCACGCTGTACCTCCATGCCGTCGGAATAGGGATTGATTCCTATGATTTTCGTATATGGGACCTTTATGCTTCGCATCTGTCCCATAAAAATAATATTCTTATTGGTAACATATAAACTACCTGCACCCATATTTTCCATATAGCTGGTTTCTACTGGGTGTCCTTTGAATCCACCAGTACGGTATGTAACACCTTTCATCACCCTAAAGGAAAAGCCACTATGACTGCCCACCATCTCACGTTTTATCTTTTCTTGATACATTGTGACATTATTGTAGCACCAAAGAGCGACTTCTCCCTTTGTTAATATGATTGGGGCCTGAATATTATAGCGTGGCGGCCTACCAGATTGAAGATCGTTTAATATTGTGGCCTGACTAAGTTCTTCAATTGATGATCCTTTTAAAGAAGGTGGAAGATTGATTAGTGAAAGCCCCAACGTGGAAACATATTCGTCAACTTTCTGCTGTTCCGATGGCGACATATAGCCATCTTTGAGGAAGTTCTTTCCAGCTTGCCCTAGCATTTCATAGTAAGCATCTTGTTGCTGCTGCCTGTTCAGCGGCATAGTCTGCATAACCTTTTGTGATATTTGAAGCGAACGTTGGAGCGTTTTTTGGTCAGTAAAGTACTCAGCCATAAAGCCGCGAAGCATCTTTTGGCAGAGCCTGTCAAGGGACCCGTTGGTGTTGATTGCATTGTAAGATACACCAATGTAAGCTAAAAGATCCTTCACTTTTTGCAAGTGTGGCGTATGGAATGGCCAGTGAATAACATTCGTCCATTCATCCAAACATTTTGCTGCTGAAGCTGCAATATCAGCATCGGTAGCGTAGTGTGCCTGTCTTACAAGTGACACGACACGTTGTAGCTCAGATGCGGGCGTTGAGTTTCTAAAGAACGAACGCAAGGCACCTTCCAAGATGATAATACCCTGGTTATGTTTCTCCTCGCATTCTTTATGTGCGTGGGAGAAGATTCCTGCACTTTTGCCACAATATTTACAATCTCCCATAGTTTATATCTGTTCCATTGAGCGCTGATGATTCAATTCTTCTTGGCGGCGTTGTTCCTGACGTTCCCGTTCCTCAGCTTCGCGGACAAGGCGTAGTGAATCGTTTTGCCGTTTCTGGTATTCTTTTGCCTTTCTTGTCTGTTCTTCCTGATGCTGTTGCAATAATGATTCGGCGCCTCTGTCGAAATATGTTATCGTAGCATGTTCGTTTAATGAGGAAAAATTTGACGAATAATAATGGCTTCCAGGCCTATAATCTATTTTCAGTAGGGCATTTTTATAAGTCCAGAAATAATGATCAGAAACAAGATTATTATCCCACGTTAGATAGTCCATCTTATAATCGTATGGACTAATTTTCCTATTTGGTGTTTCTATTTTAGTCAAGTAAGCCTCAGGTTCACCATATTTGGCAGTGTAGGAAGCTAAAATGCTGTCGCCATTAGTTCTTTGTGGAGCAAATTGAAGAGCAATCAACCTCTGGTCAGCAAAATAGAAGTCAATTGTAATATCCTCATTATTCCAATTGGTTTTCACATACAAGATAGTATCAACTATTGAGATGTAGTCGATGTCATTTAGCTCCAGTTGGTCTTTATAAGTAATCTTAGTTGTGAATGTGTATTCATTGTTATTTTTTATATCAGAAACACATGAAACATAAGACTCTCCAAGTTTAAACATGGCAAAAGAAAGGTCTCGCTCTGTCTGGATGCGAGCGTTTCTTATGCTATCACTATGTTGATTGAAAGCATTTACTTGCTTATTATAATCTTCAATCCTTTGTTTGTATAGAAACTCTCTTGTAGCAGGTATACTAAGAAGATAAATGCATTCAATAATACAGATTACAAAAACTGCAAAAAAGCCTTTTCTGAAAAGCTTGTTGTTAAACAAATCATTAAAGTTATCAGAAAAACTTCCTTGGTTCTTACGCCAGTTTGGTGAGAATTTAGCTACGGTTTGACTTAGGCCAGTACCTAAAACTAAGGCG
>JAEEGG010015119.1_pt1 | contig 16241 bp, 15 predicted proteins | sample 9134161 | NCBI WGS metagenome assembly JAEEGG01 (sample SAMN16246543, study PRJNA631951) | gut metagenome | biome: gut microbiome; feature: rumen; material: CR-attached | host: Bos | place: Iran: Karaj | collected 2018-10
CCACCAGTTATAATTGAAAATGCAGGCTTCTCCAACTGGCTGGTTGCGGTAATAAAGTTTGAAACAAATACCCCCGTATTCTCTAGGAATGCGTCCTATTTTTTTACCATTACTAAAAATGGTTCTCTTGTCGTAACCCAATAATCGAATTTCCACAGAATCAGTCATTCCCTTTACAATAACCTTATTTTTGTCATAAAGAAAACATTGAAAACGGTTGGCAAAAGTATCGCGATTACGTACATCCAAATTCCACGGAACGAGCAACAAAACCAAACTTAAAGCAGCTATTACCAATGTAAATTTCAACAACTTATTCATATTGCTGGGTTGTTTATTCCGCATATTCTATTTCCCTCCTGACAGCATCGGTCTGTCTGCCGTCTCGCCAGATATCGCAACGTATCCAATTACCCCACTCGTCGTAGGTGTAGTGAATGGTGACAGAATGTTTTTGTTTATTATCCATCATCCAGTTGACTTCCGACAACTGTCCGTGATCATCATAGGCAAACTGTATTAACTTGACTCCACTCCTACTAAAAGGGTCATTAAACCAGAAAAGGTCGTCATAAAATAGAAGGGTACCTACCAAAGCCTTTATTTCCACTATTCGACCTGCTGTATCGTAGAGAATAACACCATTGGAATGCTCAATTTCATTTAGCCAGGCATAGATATGCAAGTTATATTCAAGCAACCTACCGGCAGAATCGAAAGTATAATCTCCCGGAATGTCATAAAGTCTGGGGTAATTGGATAATCGAGCAATACCACATTCCTTGCAGTTTTGAAAACGTTTGCTAAAAAAAGGTGTCAGACAAGAATCCGGATTTTTATACAAAGCGGCATACTCCGCTTTGCCACCAACTAATGAAACATTATACCATTTGACAGAAATCTTCATTCCACCATCCTGTTGTGGCTCATAATAAAGTCTATGCAGTTTTCCCAATGAGTCCCCAACAGTTTCTTCCACCCTTGCAACACAACCTATAGAATCGTATAAATAGGCATAAATATATTTATCCCCATATGTACTCCACCAGCTTGCATAAACCATCCGCCCTAAAGAGTCGTAGGCACAACGAAAACGTTCATCAACAGAAATATTATCATATTTGAAATAACTAATCGTGCTGAGGTTTCCGTATTTGTCATACTGTAGTTGCACCGAATCATGTTTTTCGATATATTTTCCTGAACGATTGTTTGTTGTGTCGTTTATCTCTGAATCCACATGACTATAAGAAACGAGTTTCCCTTCATTGAAATTCCATTTTATTTCATTCAGTTTTTCCTCCATTCGGACTTTAGGTTGAGAATTTCTGACTTTACCATATTTATGGTGATGCAGATAAAATTTACCACATCTTTTTCTATAATATTGGAAATAGGAGTGCATAATATATTTTTCTGCAACCTCCCGAAGTTCGCCTTGCTGCGAGAAAGTATAATTGGTAGTTTTGCTTAGCAGAACATCGTACATGTGATTTTGGGACATGTGGCTGTGCATTCTTATACTATTTAATGTATCCGGTATTTCATAGATAGTGGTCACACAACGTACCGGTCCGTAAAAAGATTCAGGTTCGTCCATAAGCAATGGAAAATTGGTCGTCCCCCATAAAAGCTTGTACTTCTTATGTGTGGTAGCGGTTGGGTAGGTTAGTTTGTCCATCTTCGAAACAAGCGGTTCCGGAGTGATTATCAACTGCTGAGCACGCAGTGCCTGTAGTGGCAATAATAGAAAAACAACTGTAACCGCAACTATTTTTTTCATATATCCCAAACTTTCACTCTATTTTCATTTTGCAAAAATACAAAAAAAAATTGTATCAACCAATGTTTTGATGAAATAAAACGATTGGCATTTTTACAAGGAGGATTAGTTTTCCTAACGGATAAATTTTACACCGAACCTGTTAACGTTTGTAAAATCTGCTATAATAAAAATAAAGGAATAGATCAAAGCCGACTATACATATATTAAAAACATATAAGAAAGTCACCCAGTCGGCGTTGCCGGTGAGTTTGTGCACTATTCCCAAGATATATCCTGCTATGATAATAATCATGAACACGGGACTTTTTCCTGCCACCACTTTTGTTTTCAAGGCTTTAACTATAGAAAAAGGCCAACTGCATGCAAAACATAGCAACATCAACATTTCACATATAGAACTGATAGTATTCATAAAATTTTATTTTTTAAATTTAGACATGAACCGCTCGTTGTCAATCACATAACGAATATGTTCGGCACAGCCTACTTTCACCTCCCCTTCATATACTTCTATCTGAAAAGTCAGTTTACGGTCTTCAACTGCTACCAATTTAGACACACAATGCAAATGTGCACCTATGGGAGATGCTTTAAGATGTTCTAATTTAACAGCAGCCCCAACGGTGCCACACCCTTCCGGCAAATAAGGTTCTACACTTTTATATGCCACACTTTCCATCCATGCCAGCATGGCGGGAGTGGCAAATACCGGCAACAAACCCGAGCCATAACAAGCGGCAGTATGCTTGTCGCATACTGTCAATTCTTCTTGTAAGGATATTCCTTGTTTAAGCATAAATTCACTATTGTAATATATCAAACAAAGCGTCCAAATTGGGGGTGAGGATAATTTCCGTTCTTCTGTTTTTGGCTCTACCCTCTTTGGTATCTGTCATATCCAAAGGCACATATTCGCCTCTTCCCGATGCGGTTAATCGTTGAGGATTGATGTCTTTTCCGAATTTCAAGATGGTTTTCACTATGGTAGTGGCACGCATTACACTCAAATCCCAATTGTCGCGAATTTGTGCAGATGTGGCAGGTGAAAACGGAACATTATCGGTATGCCCTTCCACGGTTACATTAATACTTGTATCGGCTTCCAATACTTTTGCCAATTCCTGCAAGGCGGCTTCCCCTCTTGCATCAATGGTGAACTTACCGCTTGCAAACAACAATTTTTCATCCATGGACACATATACCTTGCCGTTCTTTTCCGTTACTGCCAAGCCACTGCCTTCAAATCCTTTGAGTGCCTGTTTGATTTTGTTCTTCAATGCCAAAACATCGGCATCTTTTTTATCCAAAATGGCTTGCAACTCTGCCAATTTGGCTTGCTGCTCTGCCAAAGCCTTGGTTTTGGCTTCCAAATCATCGGCAATAGTTTTCAATTCCTTTTCTTTGGCATCTAAATCTGACTGAGCTTTTTGCAATTTATCCAACATCATTGCCGCTTCTTGCTTACTACCTGCCGACATGCTTTTGTAAGCAATGGATAAATCTTCATAGTTGCTGGTCATAGTTGCCAAATTTGCTGCCAGCTCCCTGTTCAAACGACCTAACATAGTCGTGTCGTTTTTCAAGCCTGCTACTTGTGCAGTCAAAGTCGCCTTTGCCGATTCCAAGTCTGCCACTCTATTTTTTAAATCAATATTTTCGGTATTCAACTTCGATTTTTCCAAATTGCAATACCGTAAATCATCAACAGTTTCGTTGTATTTTTGCTTTGTAACACAACTTGCAAACACTAATGATACTAACACTGACAATAACAATATTCTTTTCATCTTTTTAAATATGTTTAAATATTTTGCAAAGAAATCATTTTTTTGCACATGAAACAATGATGAAAATCAATAATTATGAACATTTTATTTTTCAAAACATCTTTCTTTTTCTGCTAAGTTTTATTAAAATTTCATTTTGCCTGCCATCGAAAGAATTCATTTTTTTTGTCTATCTTTGCAATTCATTTTTTAAATTTGTAAAATGCAGACAATAAAGAACTTAATACTTCCATTAGCCATTATTTTGGGATTATTCTTCCATGAATTCTTTGCCAAATTAGGAGCAATAGTTCCTTATTTGATTTTCTGCATGTTGTTTATCACCTATTGTGATTTACATTTAAAGAACATCCGCATCGGTAAATTTCATATTTCCATGTTGCTGTTTCAAATCATTACCGGTATGGCCCTCTATTTTTCCATACAGGCTTTCAATTTGCCCTTGGCACATGGACTAATGGTAACGGCATTGGTACCTACGGCTACCGCTGCCGTAGTTGTCGCCAACATGTTGGGAGCAAGCATCAGCACGATGACCATCTATACCCTTATTTGCAATGTTGCCATGGCAATTATCTGCCCCATTGTTTTCTCCTTTGTCGGCAATGTGGACGGCAGTTTAGGCATGGTTATGCTCATAGTTTTCCGAAAGGTTTTCCCGCTTTTGATGCTGCCTTTGTTATTAGCATTATTACTGCAACGGATTTTTCCGCAAGCAGCTCATAAAATTGTCGAACACAAATACATTTCTTTTTATATTTGGTCGGTTTCGCTCACTATTGTCATCGGCAGAACCATCCACGACATTTTCATTCAAAACGAATCCCAATACTCCATGTTTATTATCATGACCATAGCTGCATTGCTATTATGTATTCTACAATTTGCCGTTGGCAAATATATAGGAAAACGCCATGGAGATATAGTCGCTGGCGGACAAGCAATAGGTCAGAAAAATACAGTATTGGCTATTTGGATGGCACAAACATTCCTATCGCCTATGTCATCGTTAGTGCCTGCCATGTATATTATTTGGCAAAATCTTTACAACAGCTATCAAATATGGCAGAAAAATAAATTGAAAGAGAAAAAATAGAATAATACTATATCACTTTGCCTTCCATGATGGCCTGCAGCATGGATTTGGCACGGAATAGTTTTGCCTTCACGGTTCCCAAAGGCATACCCAAACGCTCGGAAATTTCCTCGTAAGACAATTCCTCATAAAAACGCAATTCTATCAATTGACGATAATGAGGTTTAAGCTGATTGACAAAATTTCTTACTTGCACAACTTTTTCTTTGTCAAACAATTGTTCTTCCGGTGTGGACTTGTCATCCGGCAGTTCAAAAGGAGCACTATTGTCATCATCAGCATTTCGTGCATCTATCATCAAATATTGTACTTTCTTTTTTCTAAGAAAATCAATACAATTGTTGGAGGCAATTTTAAACAACCATGTACTAAATGCATATTCACATGTATATTGATTGAGATTACAAAATGCCTTTCCGAATGCTTCAATGGTTAAATCTTCTGCTTCGTATGGATCGTTGACCATTTTATACATCAACATATATAGCGAATCACGATAGTTTTGCATCAACTCGGCATAAGCCTGTTGATTTCCATCTTCTATGGCAGAACGGACTAAAATATAATCTCTCTGCGACTTAGTGGTAAATGTATCATTTAATTCCATCGTTTTTGCTTTTTGAACAACAATATTATATGCAAAAAAGGTACCAAAACTATAAAGATTAAATCCAATAGCGGTAAGTATTTTATTAACTCATTTTCTGCCAATTTATTGCTTGCCTTTGCAAAAATAATCCATTGTGATGCAATTTTTAATATATATACCCCTAATAAAAACGCTATTGTCTGCCACTTTAAGACACTGAAAATCAAACTTAATATCAACAAAAAATAAAACAAACAATTGCTTGCCCAATACAATCCTAACACAAATTTATTTTTAGGCTTATAGAATTTGCTAGCACTGAAATGGCGTTTTTTCTGAAATAGCCATTGTGATAATTTGTTATTTCTCTGTACGGAAACAGTATGTGCTATAGGATGATAGATACAATCGGTATTGTCACCTGTTGCCACCGCATTAACAAACAAATCGTCATCACCGGAAATTGAGCGTGAACCAATCAGATAACCATTGTTTTGCATATACAATGATTTTTCATAAAGCATATTTCTGCCCACCCCCATATAAGGTTGATGTATCAAAGCAAATGAAAAATATTGAATGGCAGTATGCAAGGTGTCATAACGAACCAATTTGTCAAGAAAACCTTTTTTCATTTCGTAGGCACCATAACCCAAAACGATTCGTTTTTGTTGTGTATGTTTCGATACCATTGCCTTGATCCATTGCGATGAATTTGGCCAGCAATCCGCATCGGTCAGCAATATTAAATTATGCTTTGCCGACTTGATACCCAATGCCAATGCCAATCGTTTGCCTTGTGTTTGATTGAAACTATTGGAAATTTGCAAAACTTGCAAATTGGAATATTTATTTTTCAAAGCTATCAACTCATCTGACAAATTATCATCAGAATTGTCATCCACTACCAATACTTCAAACTCAGGATAATCTTGTTCCAAAATAACCGGTAGAAACATTTTTAAATAGCGAGCTTCGTTCTTGGCACATATCACCACCGACACCGGCTCCCATTGAGTTTCTTTGTCATCTATTTTTACCGGTTTTTCCTTTTTGAATGCAAATCGTGAGAAAATTCCCCAAAAATATATCAACTGTATTAGCAGACAAAAAATGAGAAAAAAGAACAAGAACTGATTTATATAAAATGTAAATATCATAAAATCAAAAAGATAAATCGTTTTAAATTATTCAAAAAAAATGTTAATAAATTCATGGCAAAATTACTTGAACTCTAAAAATATTTTTATATCTTTGCTGAATGATTTACTAACAAAATGAGGTTTATAATTTCAACATTTGACAATAAATCCAACGCACGTTGTGGAGAACTTCAAACCGATTCAGGAGTAATCCATACGCCTATTTTTATGCCGGTTGGCACAGTCGGCTCGGTGAAAGGTGTCCACATGAAAGATCTGCGAGACCACATTCAAGCAGAAATTATTTTAGGCAACACCTATCACCTATATCTTCGTCCCGGCATGGAAATTATACAAAAAGCCGGTGGATTGCATAGCTTCAATGGCTGGCAATGTCCCATTTTGACAGATAGCGGTGGATTTCAGGTGTTTTCGTTGAACGAAAGACGAAAAATCACCGAAAACGGTGTCAAGTTTGCCTCGCATATAGATGGTTCCAAACATGAGTTTACACCGGAAAATGTCATTGAAACACAAAGAATTATCGGTTCCGATATTATGATGGCATTCGATGAATGTATTCCCTATCCTGCCACAAAAGATTATGCAGAACAATCTATGCAACGCACACACCGCTGGCTGACACGTTGTTATATGAAATATCAAGAAACCGAGCCGCTATATGGTCGCTATCAATCTTTGTTTCCGATAGTGCAAGGCGGCATCTTCAACGATTTAAGAGTGCAATCGTCAGAGTTTGTCGCCAACATGGATTTCGACGGCAACGCTATCGGAGGTGTATCTGTCGGCGAGCCTACCGAATTGATGTACGAGGTGACAGCTCTTTGCTGTAACATTTTGCCCAAAGACAAACCCCGCTATTTGATGGGAGTTGGAACACCTGCCAATATTTTGGAATGCATTGCATTGGGTGTGGACATGTTTGATTGTGTTATGCCGACCCGCAACGGCAGAAATGCTGTATTGTTCACCCGTAACGGCATCATGAATATGAGAAACGAAAAATGGAAAGACGATTTCTCTCCTATTGACGCGGAAAGTGATTTGTTTGCCGACCGGGAATATTCAAAAGCCTACTTGCGACATTTGTTTGCCAATGGAGAAATGTTGGCCAGCATGATTGGCAGTTTGCACAACCTGCATTTTTATTTATGGTTGGTAAAAGAAGCCCGAAAACATATTTTAGAAGGTGATTTTGCCACTTGGAAAGATATCATGGTAAAAAAAGTATCTACTCGATTATAATATGCAAAACTTTAGAACAGAAATAAAACCGAAAAATTGCGAACTTCGCATTTCGCATCAAGACAAAATCCTGCTGATAGGTTCTTGTTTTGCGGAAAATATAGGCGAAAAATTGTTGCAAACAAAATTTGATGCAAGTATCAACCCATACGGTATTCTGTTCAATCCGCTTTCTATTTGCCAATGCTTGTATCATATTATCAATCAGAGAGTATTTTCCGAAGAAGACTTGTGTTTTGACGGAGAAGAATGGTATAGCTTTCAACACCATAGCATTTTTAACCATAGCAACCAACAGCAATGTCTATCCCATATCAATCAAGTGGGGAAAGCTGCATTTGAACGACTCTGCCGTACCGATTTACTCATTCTCACATTAGGATCAGCATTCGCCTACAAACACATAGCCAGCAATTGCATAGTTGCCAATTGTCACAAAGTGCCTGCCAAACAATTTGAAAGAATCCTTTTGTCTGTGGAAGATATTTCCGCACATTTGACGGATGTGATAAAACGAATTCGACAAATCAATCCACATATACGTATTTTGCTCACCATCAGCCCTATTCGCTATGTAAAATACGACATGGAAGAAAATTCTTTGAGCAAAGCCCACCTGCTTACAGCCACGCATCAACTGATTAGCCGATTGGAAAATGTTTTTTATTTTCCTTCTTTTGAAATCATGATGGACGACTTGAGAGATTATCGCTTTTACCAAGCCGACATGATTCACCCTTCGGAAGTTGCCATTGACTATATGTGGGAAAAATTTTCCACTTGTTATTTCGACAACAACACCTTAGCCTTGAACAAAGAAATTGCAGAAATTTCCGCTGCCAGACAGCATAAAATTAAACATACCGCCTCTGAAGAAACAAAAAAATTTGCAAAAACACAATTAAATAAAATAAATAGCATAAAAAAACGTTATCCCTTTATTGACTATCATGAAGAGGAAACATATTTTCTCAACTTAATACAATAACAATGGAAGGTATAGAGCTGACTGCCAAACAAATAGCACAAATGGTTCACGGAACTATTGACGGCGATGAAAACACAAAAGTGAATAAATTTATCAAGATAGACAGCCAAGAAGAAGGAGGTCTTGCTTTTGTAGGAGACTCCAAATATGCTCCTTTTATCTATCAGTCAAAAGCTTCTGTTATCATTGTATTTCAATCTTTTCAACCTGAACAACCTATCCATTGCACACTCATTAGAGTAAAAAATCCTCAATTGGAATTTGTACATTTAATGCAGTATTATGCCAGTTTGAAAGAGGAAAAAATCGGCATATCTCCCAAAGCTCACATTGCCAAATCTGCCAAAATCGGTTTAGGCGTCTATATCGGTGAAGGTGCTGTTATCGGTGAGAATGTTGAAATTGGCGATGATGCAAAAATATATCCGCAAGTATATGTCGGAGACAAGGCAAAAATCGGTGAAGACAGCATTTTATATGCCGGAGTAAAAATCTATCATGAATGTATTGTCGGCAACAACTGCATTTTACATGCCGGCTGTGTTATCGGAGCGGATGGTTTCGGATTTATCCCCAATGAAGAGGGTGTATATGAAAAAATTCCACAATTAGGCAATGTCGTAATTGAAGATGACGTGGAAATAGGTGCAAATTCGTGTATTGACAGAGCCATGATGGGTTCTACCATTATTCACCACGGGGTGAAAATTGACAATTTGAATCAAATTGCCCACAATTGCGAAATCGGTAACGATACTGTAATAGCAGCATGCTGCGGCATTGCCGGCTCGGTACATATCGGCAGCCATTGTGTGTTTGCCGGACAAGTAGGTGTAAAAGACCATGTAAAAATCGGCGACCAAGTAACTGTTGGCTCTCAAGCCGGAATTCACAAAAATGCCGCCGACAAACAAACTTTGCTGGGCTCACCTGCCATGGATGGGAAAAAGATGTTGAAAATTTTTGCCGCCATGAATTTTCTACCACAACTAATTGAAGAAAAATTAAATAAATAGTAAATATATGAAACAGAAATCTAAACTTTTAAAATTAGTTATTCTTACAACTGTAGGAATAACGGTGTTTACTTCCTGCTGGAAGGACAAGACTCTGCTTGATAGAGAAAATCAATATCCAAATTTGGATATTACACCAAGTTACGGATTGCCCTTGTGCACCTATGACGTGACTTGCGAAAATCTTCTTAACTATTTGAATGAAGAATATTTAGACAAAACATTTGACGTAGAATTCAAAGCAGAAGAAGATTATTTAGGTTATTTTATCTACAATCAAACAACAGCTAATTGTACAATTGACTATACAGAAAATCCTCTGCATGTTTCAGGTGATTTTCCAATGATTGAAGTTATTTCCAATGATACCTTTATTGTTCATCAAGCACAAATTAGAGGTTATGCCACCAATTATTCCAACAACTCTCTTTACTTGGACAATGCACTGCTCTATTATATAAATAGTAAAGGGGACAGAAAAGACATCACCATCACTTTGGCAGAACCTTATATTCCCAATCAACCACGTGCAACCCACGTTTTTGATGCAGTTGCCAACGAACCTATGGATTTGCTCGGATACGGCAATACCGTATATTACGATTTCCAAGGCCATCTTGATGGAGGAACTGATACAAGCGGATCTATGGACATTACTCCGGAAATTCACGTTCCTGCATGGATAACACTTTACAATTGCACCGCTAACGACACAGTCTATTTAGACGAAGTTGACTTGGAAAATATTCTTTCTTACAATGATAGTATTGCAGATGGAAAAATAAGAATCACAGGTTTGTCACTAAGAACTTCTTTCATTAATTATTTTCCTTTTGCAGCAACCGTTACTTGTATGTTGATGGACTCCAACATGAATGATTTGGGACTATTGATTGACCATCCTGTAACTTTGGATGCCGGTGTCACCAATGCCAGCTATAAAGTGGTAACTCCGGCAGAAAAACGTGTTCAAATTGACATGAAGGAAGGTGACCAACTATACGAAAACCTAAAAAAGACAAGATATCTGAAATTGATTGAAAATTATAGCAGTTACAATCATAAAGATGTCAAATTGTTTAAAGAAAATTATTTACGAATCAAACTTAGTGTTGCCTTCCAAACAGATGTTAAAGGTAATCTTAATGACATAATAGAATCATTTTAGCCATGAAGAAGAATATATATAAACTCTTAGCAATTGCAGTTTTAGCCATAGTTCCATTTGCTCAACTATCTGCACAAGAAAGTTACTTACTAAAAGATTTGCGTGTTCCGCAAATTTTAGAAGAAAATCCGGGCTATACCACTCCTTACAAATTTCACATTGGTTTTCCATGTTTGAGCCACATTCAAGTAGGCGTAAACTCACCTATCAACTATGGTCAATATATGACTATTGAAAATTCTTTGATGAAACACATCAGAAAAAACAATAGAGTAGCCTTCAATCTACAAGAAAATATTATTGACTTTGGTTTTAGAGTTAAAAACAGCAACTATATTTCTGTTACCGCCGGTGTGAAAGCAACCGGATTGGTCAACCTAAAGAAAGACTTCTTTAGATTTCTTATAGAAGGAAATGCCCCCTACGAAGGACAAACTTTAGCATTTGTCAACGACAAATCGGTATATCTTAATGCATATATGGAATTCGGCATTGGCTTTCAACGTGAAGAAAGTGCAAAATTTTCATGGGGTGTGAAAGCAAAATACTTGTTAGGATTAGCCAACGCTTACACCAAATCGGCTGATTTGAGTTTACAATCCGAAACAGATTTTGACGCTATTATCGCCAATTATGGTTTTGTTGCCAATGTTCACGATTTAGACCAAATGTTGGCCATAGCCGATACCAACAACAATACAACAGATGAAATTATACAATTGGCAAAAGATGCTATTGAAAATCCAAGCCATGGTGCTGCCATCGATTTCGGTTTTAGATATCGTATCAACAAAACTTTTGAAATAGATGCATCTGTCACCGATTTGGGTTTCATCCATTGGACAGCCGGCAAACAATGCTCTGTTACCGACAACACCATGAGATATGAAGGCGTTCCTTTTGAAGATACCGATATGGAAGCAGGAGAAATTTTAGAAAACTTCTTCGATTCCTTAGCCAATACCATGCAAGCCGAATTAGACACTGTTTCCATTGGTTCGTACAACAAAATGATTTCCACCAATATCAATATCGGCGGCTATATTTATGCATCGCAAAGAGACAGATTCGGATTAAATTTCAAAGCAAGAATCATCAACGGCAACTTTGTTCCGTCGGGAAGTATTTCTTACCACAGAACTATAGGCAATTGCTTTGACTTTACTATTGGCAACACCTTTAAAAATAATTCTTGGTTAAATCCGGGATTAGGTTTTTCAGTTCGTGCCGGTGTGTTCCAAATATATGTATTGGCTGATTATATCAACACTTTCTATATTGACAAGGCAAAGAATGTCAATGTGGTGTTAGGTATCAATTTTGTTTCTCTCAGAGATTCTGAAAAGAGGAAACTTAAACCAAGTATTAAATTTTAGTACTATGACAAAAACAAGTATCACCAAAATTGATTTTTGGTGGTATTTGTTCAAAAATTCCATACACGGTGGCACCGCTGCCTGACATGGAAGCATAAAGGGCTCCATTTTGATACATCAGTTGTTTGATGGAGTTTAAGACAGGATAAATTGGAAAGACAGTCTGTTCAAAATCATTAACAAGATTATCTTTCCAATTTTTTATGGAACCTTGTAAAATATCTTCCAATGCTATTTCGCTTTTATGCGGTCGGCAACCGCTATATGCCATTGCCGTACTGACATGTACATCCGGTTTTACCAGTAGCAAATATTTACCTGCCAATTGCGGAATGTCAATTTTTGTCAATTCATTGCCTCTGCCTCTGCCTATAGCACTATTGCCTTCTATAAAAAATGCACAATCACTGCCCAATTGATTGGCAAGAGATTTCATGTCTTGTTTGGTGAGTTTTAAATCAAACAATTGATTGAGCAAGACGATGGTTTGTGCGGCATCGGCACTGCCACCTCCCAAACCGGCACCGGTCGGAATACATTTATGCAGATGTATCTTCACAGGTGGAATATCGTATTTTTTTTGAAGCAATTGGTAGGCTTTTACCACCAAATTGTCTTGCTGACAACCATCAATATTTATTCCGGTTTGTGCAAAAGCGAAAGTTTTCGACGGCACTATCTCCAAAATATCCGACAAGGAACACACAGGAACAAAGCAAGTTTCTATATTGTGATAGCCGTCAGCACGCTTGCTTGTAATATTCAATCCTAAATTTATTTTACAAAAAGGAAATACAACCATATCTTAAAATTTCCGGCAGCAAAGATACAATTTTTATTCTTATTGAAAAAAAATCCTTAAATTGAAAAAAAAGTTGTATCTTTGCAAATTGTCTTTAAATAAAATAGAAATACGAATGAGACCTGATTTCAGCAAAGTATCATACAAAGATTTTGCCCAACAATGCCAAAAAGATGACAATTGGGAAGAAAGATTGAACATTACAAGTGACTGGCTTACATCAGAACAGATTCCTGTAAAATCTGTCTATGGAGACAAAGATCTTGCCAACATGGAGCATTTAAACTATTCAGCAGGTTTGCCGCCATTTTTGCGTGGCCCCTATTCCACCATGTATGTGATGAAACCTTGGACGGTTCGTCAATATGCAGGTTTTTCCACTGCTGAAGAATCCAATGCCTTTTATAGAAGAAATTTGGCAGCCGGACAAAAAGGTTTGTCAATAGCTTTCGACTTGGCAACGCACCGTGGCTACGATTCCGACCATGAACGTGTTGTCGGAGATGTCGGAAAAGCCGGTGTTGCTGTAGATTCCATATTAGACATGAAAATTTTGTTCGACCAGATTCCGTTGGACAAAATGTCGGTTTCCATGACAATGAATGGTGCGGTAATGCCTGTTTTGGCATTCTATATTGTTGCCGCCGAAGAACAAGGCGTTGCCCTTGACCAATTGGCAGGAACCATTCAGAATGATATTTTAAAAGAATTTATGGTGAGAAACACCTATATCTATCCGCCTGCACCAAGTATGAAAATTATTGCGGATATTTTTGAATTCACTTCCAAAAATATGCCTAAATTCAATTCTATCAGTATTTCCGGCTACCACATGCAAGAAGCAGGTGCCACCGCTGACATAGAATTGGCATACACCTTGGCAGACGGATTGGAATATTTGCGTACCGGTATCAATGCAGGTATGGATATAGATTCATTTGCACCTCGTTTGTCATTCTTCTGGGGTGTGGGCATGAATCACTTTATGGAAATTGCCAAAATGCGTGCTGCACGTATGTTGTGGGCCAAATTAGTCAACCAATTCCACCCGAAGAATCCTAAATCTTTGGCATTGCGTACCCATTGCCAGACTTCCGGTTGGTCGTTGACCGAACAAGACCCGTTTAACAACGTTTCACGTACTTGTATTGAAGCAATGGGAGCCGCATTGGGTCACACACAATCCTTGCATACCAATGCATTGGACGAAGCCATTGCCTTGCCGACCGATTTCTCGGCTCGTATTGCAAGAAATACACAATTATACATTCAAGAAGAAACCAACGTTTGCCGCACGGTTGATCCATGGGCAGGCTCTTACTATGTAGAAAGCCTCACCCATGCTATTGCACATCGTGCTTGGAAATTGATACAAGAAGTAGAATCATTAGGTGGCATGGCAAAAGCCATTGAAACCGGCGTGCCAAAAATGCGTATTGAAGAAGCCGCTGCCCGCCGCCAAGCTAAAATAGATTCCGGAGAAGACACTATTGTCGGCATTAACAAATACCGATTGGCACACGAAGCTCCTCTTGACACTTTGGAAGTGGACAACACCACCGTAAGAGAAGCACAAATTGCCAGATTGAAGAAATTGCGTGCAGAACGCAACAACGAAGAGGTAGAAAAAGCATTGGAAGCTATCACCACTTGTGCTCAAACCGGGAATGGCAACTTGTTGGCATTGTCGATAGATGCAGCACGCAAACGTGCTTCTTTAGGTGAAATTTCCATGGCAATGGAAAAAGTTTTTGGTAGATATAAAGCAAAAATAAATTTAATTTCAGGCGTGTATAAATCACTTACAAACGAAAACGACTTGTTCCAAAAGGCTTGCAATATGACCAATGAATTTGCAGAAAAAGAAGGACGCCGTCCTCGTATTATGATTGCAAAAATGGGACAAGACGGCCACGACAGAGGGGCCAAAGTTGTTGCAACAGGTTATGCAGACATAGGTTTTGACGTAGATATGGGACCTTTGTTCCAAACTCCTGCCGAAGCCGCTAAACAAGCTGTAGAAAACGATGTACACATTGTCGGTGTTTCTTCATTGGCAGCAGGTCACAAAACATTGGTACCGCAAATTATTGAAGAACTGAAACGTTTGGGTCGCCCGGATATTTTGGTGGTAGTAGGTGGCGTTATTCCTGCCCAAGACTATGATTTCTTGTACAAGGCAGGTGCTGTAGCCATATTCGGACCCGGAACCGTTATCAGCAATAGTGCTATCAAAATGATAGAAATACTAAACCAACAAAGAGGTTTTTAAGTTTATGCTTATATAAACATAAAAAGCGACACATCATTTGTGTCGCTTTTTTTATGATTGGATACTTGCCTATATTTCTATTTTCTCACCCAGAAAATGGGGATCGCGTTGGAATAGCAGGTCTATAGCCATTTTGGTGCGGGCAAGCCACTCCCGCACTTGCAGTCGCAAGGAGGTAAAACCACTCCAATCCTTCGCGTCAAAGGCGACAGCCTCCACACCGATGCGATGTGCTATATACAAGGCTCGCTCATTGTGCCAATGTTGCGACACGACTATCAGGCTATCCTGACCGAAAACTTTCTTTGCCCGCACCATGGAATCGTAGGTACGAAATCCGGCATAATCCAGCACAATGCAACTATCTGGAATCCCCTTCTCCAAAAGTGCACTTCGCATATCCAAGGGTTCATTGTAATCTTTGCGGCTGTTATCACCGCTAATGAGTATCTTGCGAATTTTGCCGCTGCGAAACAGTTCTGTGGCAGCCTCTATCCGATAGATAAAATAAGGATTGGCTCCGCCATACCGCCCTAAGCGGGAAGTCCCGAGCAATAATGCCACCCGTCCCGAAGGAAGTTGACCGGTATCGGTATAGCATCTGCCCCGCGACCAATGAGAAACACTTATATTGGCAGCAACGACTATGCCGATAAGCAATAGCACGACAAATGCTACTATCCATTTCCACTTTTTATGCATGCGACCATTTGATTTCATATATAAAAAACGTTGTAGCAGGCGTTTTATTGCTTTATCCGGAAAATAAGGCTGTAAGTTATATTAATATAATGTAATATACAAAACCGCAGCAATATTTTTCCCCATTTTGGAGTAAAAAATTATAAAAAATGCTTAAAAATAGTGAATTGTATTTGAAAATTTATTATTTTTGCAAAATGTTTCTTCGAAACAGAGCGTTCTTTATATATTCAATTGTAGTGTAATCGCTT